>Ga0182027_10002303_pt1 | contig 31120 bp, 32 predicted proteins | sample 712E1DmetaG_FD_121300 | JGI IMG/M metagenome (GOLD analysis project Ga0182027, IMG submission 121300) | Permafrost microbial communities from Stordalen Mire, Sweden - 712E1D metaG (Illumina Assembly) | ecosystem: Environmental > Terrestrial > Soil > Wetlands > Permafrost | place: Sweden...
ACTGTATAGCTTTATTCACACAAGGACTGGGTCTTCTTCGCAATATAGGCTTTGCGCCTTGAGACGCGCTTAGACTTGTTCAGTCCTTGTTGGCAGAGTTACCATCATAAGTCTAATGGAGACCCCGAAGGGGTCGCCTGCACTGTGTTCTTCCAGTGTGGCAATCTCTGGTTAAACTGGTAAATCTCCTAAAATTGGGCATCTCTTTTCCCTTTGTGTACTATGCCCTGCGTTCTCTCAGGGTTGTGTTTAAGCTTTTTCTTCTTTCACTCCAAAGATAAGCAGGCCCAGCAGGTTGCTGGAAATTTCACAGCTCTCCAGTTTGGTTCCCTTGATCAACTTTTTGAGTTCGTCAGGAGTGTAAGCTGCATTGATTGAAGTTGTGAGTCCGGGACGGATCTCCTTCGGTGTGCAATTGATCCATAGAAACCATCGCCCGATCCCTGGCATATCCCGCCGAAAGTCGGATATCAAAACCTTGCCTCCGCTTTTCAATAGCCGGCCGATCTCGTTGAATGTTCCTTGAGGATCGGCCCATTCGTGCAGTGAACCGTTAGTAAAAACCGCATCGAACGTATGGTCGCCGAATGGCATCTTGCTGCCGCTGCTGTGAACGTATTCGACTCGCTCGGATAGACCGTATTCCTCGGCATTATGCTCGGCAACGCCGATCATATCCGTGCTGATATCGAGGCCTTTGAGGGTCGTCCCTTGTGTGTGTTTGAGCCATTCAAGGCCCAGATATCCCGGCCCGGGACCGATCTCCAAGGCGCAGCCTTGCGTGATTCCGTGTTTCAGGATTTCCGCAGTTTCGATCCATCCCTTGTCTCTCAGGTTTCTTTGCATTTGGTCGTAAATGGTGACATTGAACTCGCCTTGTATCCCTTGATTTGTTTCTGGAACTCTGGGTTTGGTCATTGGAAAGCCTCCGGTGGTATGTGATGATGGGTCATTTCAATTCCTTGCATAGCCTTACTGTTTGCCTAAGCCGTCCGGTTATAAGTAACTCCTCGGCAAGCGGCGAAGGCTTTATTCATAAGATCACACTCGTCGCATGGCTTGCTGGCGTACATTCGTGGTCAAAGTTAACAAGATCAGCGCCCATCCCCAGATAAAATACAGGATATGTAGAAATGCAATGGATTGGAGCATCAGCACCTGGATCGTGATCCATATCAGCAGAATGACCCCGGATGATAGCGAAGCTGCCCAGCACCAATGCAAGCGTTTAAACGGGTTGATTGCCTCAGGCCAGCGCCAGGCGGGTCTTCGCCATAGACTGTAGGCAACTGCCAGGGGATAGACGCCTAGGAACGTGGACAGGAGTATTCCCGGGATCAGGAAGTTTGAAAACGGGGAATATTTCAACATACTGAGCGGCATTTGTATGAGTGAACCATCCGGGGCAAGAACAAGAAGGCCGCCGCTAACCAAAGCGCCGAATCCCAACAAAAATTGGAGCAGAATGAGCAGCCTGACTGTAAAGGAGCGGGAATTTGGTTGGTTTTTCATCTTTCCTTTCAAGCCCTTACTTTTATAGCTCATGGTTTTCCACCGTTGATAAGATAGATCGTTATGGCCATACAGACCACCGCCAGTAAAGGCGCGATCCTATGAATGATCAAGGGGATATTTTGGGTGGGCATATCCATACTCAACACAGTCCCGCTGGCAAACAATGCCAGGATGCACACTCCCACGGCGATGATCAAAGCTATGATGAAAAAATGGATTTCGAGGTTCTTGATCAAACTATAGATTGCGATGCCTGTAAAGATCACCCCGGCCAGTGCGATCAACTTGTGAGCGGTAAAGATGACGGTATTCAACGGTTTGCCTATTTTGCTCAGCCAGACGCCAAAGGCCAGCGTCAAGAGAAAGATGACACTTGGGGTAATAAATTTTGATGCGACATCCATACGAGGCTCCTTTGATGAATCTGGTTGCGCGATTCATTTTCAAACGCCCCGGCTGATTTGGATAAATTTCCTCGCAAGCTGGAAGTACCAGATCATATACCCGGGCAGGGACAGGAACAATAAGAATGTGCCTATGACGGGAATGAAAAAGCCGCACACCACCACATTCGTAATGATCCCTACAATGGCAGTAGATTTGCCGTAGACCTTGCTTCTCAGCATGAGCAGGGAACTGACCAGCAGGGAAATGGCGCCGAGCAGGGTATTCATAAACCAGCCTGTGCCGCCAAAAAACGTGAGTAGGGTTTCTCCAGTTGCGAGGGCTTGATTTTTGGCTGCCTCGCTTGTCGCCGAGGCATAGCGCCCGCTGAGGGAAAGCATCTCGATGAGGGGTCGGGAGGGGATCAACAGCACAACGCCGATCAATCCAACCGCCAGGGCGATCAACGCATAGGATTCATTGACTGGTTTAAGCGAAACGTACAGGGCAAGAAAGATCAATATGCTGAAAAGGTTGCCTACGAAGAGAAATAGGTCGAGGGAGACCAGTCCGCCAAATGGATTGCTTTGCAACAGCAGAAGGATGCTTTCCGTAGTTTTGGTTCCGGGAGCATAGGGCCAGATGAAATAGGTGACAATTCCAAGCAGGATAACGACCTCCGAAACAATGGCGGCGATCCCGGCCATTTTGTACAGGTCTTTCCAGCGCGGCTCAACGGATTCCATATTCATTTTCTTGTCTCCTTTAATATGTTCTTTCATGATTGGTTCACATTGACAGGACGCAACATGACCATCGCTTTTTCATTGCAGAACTTTTCCAGATTGGCGCGGCTTATATGCAGGGGCAGACCGTCGAACAGCCACATGATCAGACGGATCATGACGGGGTGACGGCGCAGGCGTAGCTCGATGAAATCAGCAATCCGGATTGGGTCTGTGACTGCCTCAGCAATTGCCTCAAATTCACGCCTGCAAATCTGGACCTGCACCTTCGGGTTGGCGCATATATTCTTGAACCAGTCCGCGTCTGCTCCGCGCGCCGAGGCGATATAGTAATCGCCATCCACTTCTTCATATTGAAGAGGTGTTGTGCGCGGCAACCCGGATTTGCGCCCGATGGTGGTCAACAGCAGCACAACGCGGGTGGGGCCGAAGCCGCGTTTGTAACTTGCCATCATGTGGGCATTGAGATTTTTCATGCGTTGATAAATGGTTCGGGATGGCATCAAATATCTTTTCCAGGAATTTGCCTTTCATCAAATAACCGGGCGAAACCCGGATAAGCTTTCAATGGAATAAGCTCGAAAGATATTAATCCTTCCTGAACGAAAGGTAGTTCGCCGAGGATGTTTGCCGCCTCATCGGTTGAAGCACATTCCAATACCAAAATCGCGCTGGTCTGGTCGGCGCGGAAATACAACTCGCGGATCAATCCTGCCTGATACAGTTCCCAGGCTATGCGGGCTTCCTCGTGGGCATGGAGTTGGTAAGCATCAGGGGTCGCGCCGGGAAGTTCATGTTCAAGGGCAATAATTTTCATTGCATGGCCTTGTTAAAAGTGGATTGAAGATTATTATGCCATCAAAAATCCCATAACGGACATGAGAATGACAAGCACAAACAGGATTCCCAAAACCCAATTGAGCCAGCGTTTTTCGGGGTGATTGACCCAATAGAACAGGATCGCGGATAGAAGAAAGGATTGGGTCAGCACTTCGAGTGTCCCACCGGAAAAATGATCTCGGAGCGGGAGTGAGGTGTAGATCAATCCTTCCACAGATCCGATCGCCGGCCCGAATGTGGAAAGGATACCGATGGATACCAGCATGAGCCACGTGATTAGCCAGCCGTTTTTCCTGCCGAATAAAATCTCGCGCAGCGGGAAGAACACCAGGGCGAACAGGAGTCCGCGAATGGGTTGGAGTGCCGGTCCGAGCGCGACGATTGGTTCATTGGTTGGGCGCATGAAGGTTGCCATTTCGGGTTTGGCAAATTGAGCGCTGTAATTAAATAGGGTGAATGCTACGGCTCCCGCCAGGAAATAAGTGAGGGTATGTACAACGATGGTCTTGAGGGTCAGTCCCCAAAAAGTGGGTTGAGGGTTTGTCATGGTTTTCCTATCATCGTTTCTGAGATTTGGATTGTTATTCGCTTTCATGCTCCACGGTGATGACCACTTTTCCCCTGGCGTGCTCTTTTTCAAAATACCGGAAAGCTTCAACAGTTTTACTTAACGGGTAACATCCATCAATCACCGGTATGACTTTTCTGGATTCAAGGAGTTCTTTCATAAGGACCAAATCCTTTTGGCTTCGCACCGTCGAAACGACAAATATTTTCTGGTTTCCTCTTTTGGAAGTCCGTCGCGCTTGGAGCACAGCCTGGAAGAGTTGAATCATGGAACCTCCGGCAACTACATAGGTTCCATCAGGAGTCAATACACGCAAATAATCTAATATTGGATGGTATCCATTTGCGGCCAGGATCAGGTCATACTGTTGCCCATTTCGAGTGAAATCCTCTTTCTTGTAATCAATGATATGGTCTGCTCCGATCGAGTGTACCATCTCCAAATTCCTTGTACTGCACACGCCCGTCACCTCCGCCCCGAACGACTTGGCAATCTGTACGGCGAACATCCCCACACCGCCGGACGCGCCTTGGATCAAGACCTTTTGCCCCGGCTGTATGTTTCCTTTGTCGCGCAGACCCTGCAGGGCGGTCAGCGCCGCTATCGGTACAGATGCGGCTTGCTCGAACGACAGATTGGCCGGTTTCAGCACGATAGCGTTTTCTTTAGCACATGCGTACTCGGCAAAAGTGCTCTCACCAAATCCGAAGACCTTATCCCCTGGCTGAAACTGCCTGACTTCATTGCCAACCGTCTCAACCTGCCCGGCCACATCAACTCCCAGGATCGCGTTTTTGGGTTTTAGAAAACCTCCCGCCATCAAGCGGATAAAGAACGGATTGGCTCTCATGAAACGCCAATCAAGCGAATTTATGGATGCCGCATGAACTCTTATCAGGACTTCATCATCCTTTGGAGCAGGTTTATCCACCTCTTTAAGATGAAGGACTTCCGGCGGTCCATATTTTTCATATACGATCGCTTTCATGATTGCACTTCCTTTACGCCTTTGACCAGGATCCAAATTCCAATTACAAGTTCAAAGGGCACATAGGGAACGTAGAAGATGAATGGAATGGTATAACCAAATATCTGTGTCAATGTACCAATCAGCATCGGGAGAGTTGCAATGAGACCCCACATAGACATGGCGCGTGGAACAATTCTTGATGTGTAGAGCAGGTAATAAAAAAGAATTCCGCCGACACAGAAAGCCAGCATATGCAGCGTGGATCCGACAAAATCCATGGATTCCAATGCTAGATTCCCCATCGTCAGTAAATAGGCAGGCTGTCCGGCTGTTACAAATTCCTGGCTGATGCGTAAGAGAGAAAAAGCCTCCGCTCTGCTGAGGGCCAGCAGCGCTGCCTCCAATAAGTAAAAACCCAGTGCAGTCAGGGCTATTTTTTCGTTTTCTTTTCTCAAGGTCAAGAAAAGAATGGCTCCTAAAAAGATGATTCCCAGGGCGGTCATCATATCGAGCAAAATGTTTGCCCTCACCAGTCCGGGATTATTTGCAATCTTGAGTATTGTTTCGTCGATGTTTCCCGGCACTAACCAGGTCTGTTGCAGAAATGCTCCACTGCTGAAGGAGGTAATAAACTGTAGAAGAAATGCAACACCTAACACTCTGGATGTTTTGTTAACCGTATTCATTTTTTATGCCTGTTTCAATTTATTTAAGTGATGGATGCTCGAATGGTCTTTGGAGTTAGTAGCCCTGTCAGGTAGGTGGCCATGAAGATCAATGCAAACGGAATCCATGTTCCTAATTCTCATGCCTTTCATATCTTTGAGCAAAAGTAGATAATCCGGCTCTATGCCCATTTCTATGGATAGAGTTTTCTAAGGGGACATTTCAAGAATGGCTATTCATCATTTATAGCTACGCAGGATCCTCATTCTCGTTTCATTTGTTAATAGGAACAATCCATCTCTTATTTATGGGGATTGGATCAAGAGATCCATCCTGTGATTCAGTGGGTTACCCTGCTGCTCGGTTTCGGTTTGCCTTTGCATGCCGGAGGAACGGCGCAAGGACGCTGGCTCATCCCCCTTGCATCTGATTATTTGCCATGATATCGAAATGCCAGTGTGTAGGCGATGTTTAGCGGCAGTGTCCACCATAATCCCGTCGGGGAATGGGATAATCTTCGGGTAATACTTCCAGCGGAATAGAACCTTCGATTGGCGCTCCGATACCCTTCCACTAGGGTTTCGGGTTCCATGTGCCGCGGCTGAAACACCACATCTTCCCGGCCGTTATATTTGCTCCAGTCGCATGTCAAAATCCTTCCTTCAGCTTCTAGTCGCTGGTAGAGTAGTGTTCCTGGATAGGGCGTCAGGATGTTGAAGGTGGCGTTCTGCACCCCTGCGGCTTCCAGAAAATCGAGCGTCTCATCGAAGATCGTCTCCGTATCGTTGTCGAACCCGAATACGATCCCTGCCTGCACTGCGATCCCATGTGCGTGGATGCGTTCGATGATGCGGCCGTAGCTTTCCACGCGGTTGAATCCCTTGTGAACTTCGTTCATGCTGGCTTGGGAAATGGATTCCAGTCCAATGAATAATTGCTTGCATCCACTGCGCGCCGCCAATTCCAAAAACTCTTCGTCTTCTCCAGCCTGAATGCTTGCCTGGCTGCTCCACCATTTTCGATGGGGCGTAATGGCCCGGAATAGTTCCTTGGCGTATTCCCGATCATTGGCCAGGTTATCGTCCCAAAAGATGATCACTTTTCCCGGGAACGAGGCGTACTCTTCCGCAACGGAGGCCACGGGACGTTTGCGAACTTTACGCTGGTACATGACTGCCAGCGCGCAAAAGTCGCATCCATAGGCGCAGCCGCGCGTTGCGAACAACCTGCCGGCTGTGTAATCGTTCCGGTGATAGAGCTCTTTGCACGCCATCGGCACATCGTCAAGCGCAGGCGGGTTGTCTGAAACATATCGCTGGGCATACTGACCGGTTTCAAAATCCTTTAGGAATCGAGGCCAGTTTATTTCCGCTTCCCCCACAAAGATCACATCCGCATGAGCTTGAGCTTCATCGGGTACCAGCGTCACGTGTGGGCCGCCCAGCGCCACCGGTATGCCCCGTTTCCGAAACTGTGCGGCGATTTCATAGACGTGTGGGGCGCTTGGCGTATGAAAGGTGATGGCAACCAGATCAACTTCCAGCGTAACGTCAACCGGCGTGATCGCTTCATCAATATGGAATACTTCCCACTGTTTTGGCACAAAGGCCGCCAGATAGGGCATTGTGATCTGTTGAAAGTTCAGCACGCGCGCTCGCCGCACTTTCTTGATCCCAGGGGAGGAAGCTGTAATTAAAAGGACTCTTCGCCGTTTGTTTTTTTCGGGCATTCTATGACGATGGATGTTGGCGCTTAGGGACTGCATCTGAACTTTTGCAGCGCTTCGTTGAGCAGGCTGGCAGCCAGTTCGGCCTGAGGCGTATAGGCTTTCCACCCAAAGGCCCTCCCGCCGCACAGCCAGGCCCCTGCACCGCCATAGGGCAGGGAAGCTGGAACGCTGGTCGTGATCGCAACGTAATCCACATTTAAACCGCTTGCCTGGAACGCCTTTAGATCGCCGCTGCGTGCATCAACCTTTGTATCCATGATCGTATTCAGCATGAATGAGGCGTCGTTCGCGCCTGTCGCATCCTGCCAAATGACTTGAATGAGCAGGCTTGGACTGTATGCCACCAGCATCCCCTGAGAGATACTGCTTGGCGCCTGTGGATTTCGTTGCGCATCCAGGTCGAAGAATGAAATTGAAACCGGATGGCCGATGCAGAATTGATATTCACAGAACATGCCGCTTAAGTTCATTGGCGTTGCTGTTGGAGGAATGCGCGGTGTTGGATAAGGTGCGGTTGTTGGCATCGCCGCAACGGTTTGTGCGACGGCCAGTTGGATTTGTTGATCGGGATTCGGCTTTGGCGCGCAGGATACAAAAAGGGTAAATAAAGCAACACTAATACATGTCACTCTGAGAGAGCGGAGCGAACGAAGAGTCTCGTATTTCATGGGCATCCTTTGAGTATGGCAGGCGCAGTCATCTTGGCAAGTTCCGTCTCGCCTTTGGGGATCAGGTGCAACGGTGTATCGGTGAAATATCCCGTCGGGAAGATGTTCCACAGATCGAGATAATTCCAATGATTTTGCGCCGCAGCTTCGTTCATATATAGCCGGTATTGATCGTACACCCAGCGCGGATAATAATCATTGTAACGGAGGTCGCTGTTCGGAACATTCGTCAACACCTGCATCGGTTGGTTGACGACGATCACAGGAACCTTCCCGGCAATTTGCTCGAAGTCTTTGACCTGGTCCAGCGAAACATTGGCGATGTTCAATTTTGGCGGCTTCATGCCTTCGAAGGTGGTGTCACTGCTCAGTTGACCCGGCAATACTTCCGGCGGCCCCGGAATCTGGTCGAGACCCGTGGCAATATTGATCAGGCTGTAGAGTTGATAGCGCAGGACGCGAAAGGATGTTCTGCTCCGGTCGGTGTCCTGTGTGATCAGATCCGCGTGTTGATAATCCTTTGGCAGGAAATTGTACGATTGCGCCAGCTTGGTATATTCATCCGGGTTTTGGGCAATGATCACATGGTCCACGCGCGTCTTCGGCATCAGAGTGTACCATGTGATCAGCCAGACGATCTCATCCGGCTGGGTGGGCATGGCTTTGTCGAGGATCATCAGGTCCTTGGTTGCTGAGGAACGCGGAAAACTCAGATTGTAAAAGCGCACATCTTTATTTCCGCATTTTAATCCCAGCGCATCCAGTTGACCCGGCAGGGTTTGTTCCGGCGTCAGGTCGATTCCCCACACCGCCGAATCGCCGAGTACCAGCACACGGTATTCATTTTCCGCTTTCGGTTCGGATACGATATGCGAGGCGAACATTGCATCGAGGTTTTCCACATCCAGCGCGTTGTCTTCCGGCGCATGTGTGCTGATCGGAAACCGCAGCCGTTTCAAAACGGGTGAGTTATAAACATTCAGCCAGGCCGGGCTTGGGTGGAGTGTGTAAAAAGCAAATTCAAAGATCAGGAAAACGGCGATGCCTTTTGCCAATAATCGCCAGGGACGGATGCTCATTCTTTAATTGGCCTCTTGCGAAAGTTCGTCGTAGGTACGACTTTAGTCGTTTCCATGAAACATGTTTGAAGCGATGTTGAAATTCTATTATACAATGGTAGGAACAATTTCGCTTTCGCCCTCGTCTCAAAGGATGGAGCCAGAATGAAAAAAATAGCTTTGCTGATTTCCTTTTCCATGTTGCTCCTGGCGGCCTGCTCGCCGGAATATATACCCACTCCGCCTACCTATGTGCCGGCGGACACGCCCGTGGCTGTGGATACGAACATTCCGTTGCCTTCCAATCCACCCCTTCCCACCCATGGTCCACTGGCGACGCCCGCATCCGTAGGCTTGACACTTGCTCAACAGGCGGTGATCGCCTTGCTTTCCTCCAGGTTGAACCTGCCCGCTGATCAAATTAAAGTAGTCTCTACCCAGGCCGTGATCTGGCCCAATGCCTGCATGGGCGTACAGCACATCGGTATGATGTGTGCGAATCAACAAGTGCCGGGATTTGTCATTGTTCTGAATGCCAATGGCACGCAATATGAATTTCATGCGAATCAAGATGGCAGCCGGGTTGTGCCTGCGGAGGGTGTGCAGGCTTCCGGGCCAGCGCAGGATGCCGTCCGAAAGCATCTGGCCTCCATGCTTGGGATTGACGCAGGTCAAATCACGGTGGTCAGCGACGCAGAAGTCGAATGGCCGGATTCCTGTTTAGGCGTGGCTCAGGAAGGCATCGCCTGCGCGGATATTGTCACACCCGGACATTTGATCATTCTCCAGGCAAAAGCCCTCGACTATGAATATCATACGAACGCTGACGGGAGTGAGATCCAACCCGCCACGCTTGCATTGACATGGAAGCGTGATGGCGGCATTGCCGGGTTTTGTGACAGCCTGACCGTTTATTTATCGGGTGAAGTCAGCGTGGATAACTGCAAAGGAAACCCGGTGAACGGCAAATTATCAATGGCGGAGTTTCAACGGCTTGAGACCTGGGTAACGCAATTCGGGCAGGTTAGTTTGGACGCCTCTGACCCGTTCAGCGTATCGGATCGCATGACGCGCCGGCTCTCGTTATTTGGTAATGGAAGTGCTCAGCCGGGCAGTGCAGATCAACAAGCATTATTTGATTGGGCGCAGGATTTGTATCAACGCTTGTATAAGTAACTCACCATACGCAAAACGTCCCGAAGGTTGCCGTAGTTCGAGCTTGTTTTTTGGGCAAACCTTCGGGGCGTTACTTATTCGCGGGCTGATTTTACACCGGATAAATTGTGACAATCATCCTTGACGGCTTTGTGGGGGAACTGGTATCATAGCCTAACCCTATCCCCCTGGGGGGGGTAAGGCTTGGAACTGATCTGTAGTCTTTTGAATCGAGGCGCTATGAAAAATGATGTAACTTCTCTCCGGCGTTTGAAGACCATCGAGGGCCACCTGCGCGGCGTGATCCGCATGGTGGAGGAGGACGCCTATTGTATTGACGTCATCCGTCAGATTCAGGCGGTTGAAGCCGCCTTGAACAAGGTCAGTTCGCAGATTTTGGAGAACCACCTGAACTCCTGCGTGATTACCGCCGTTCAGGGTAATGACCGGAAGGAACGCGAGCGCGTCCTGAAGGAGATCACGGAAGTGTTCGATATGTCCACCAAGGTCTAACCGGGAATTGAATAACGAATATCGAATAACGATTCCTGAATCATATTTTTCACAAGGAGAACCAAAATGACCACTGTCTCGTATTCCGTACCTGCCATTAATTGCATGCACTGCACTCACACGATTGAGATGGAAGTCGGTGAATTGCAGGGCGTCCAGTCCGTAAAAGCGGATGTGAATACCCGGAACGTTCAGATTACCTTTGACGCACCCGCCAGCGAAGAGAAGATCAAGGCTTTGTTGACCGAGATCAATTATCCCGTCGCCGCGTAAGGGCACGCCATGGCGTGCCCCTAATGTTGTACCCCTGCAATTTGGAATGCTATGCCTGAAACGAAACAATTAACCTTACCCATTACCGGCATGTATTGTGCCAACTGTGTCTCCACCATTGAGCGTAATTTGAAAAAAGTCAATGGCGTCCAGACAGCCGTTGTGAATTTGTCTTCGGAACGCGCGGTCGTGCAGTTTGATCCATTAACCACAGGTCTTGGCGATATGATTGCGCGTGTGGAATGGGCGGGTTATGGCGTTGCCACCGGCGAAGCAGATCTCATGATCAAACGGCTGGCAGATGACAATGACGCTCATCGGCTTGAAAAGGCGCTGCAAAAGGTCGAGGGCGTGGTCGAGGCACAGGTCAGCCTTACGACCGAGCGCGCCCGTGTTAAGTATGTGCCTACGGTGGTTAGTCAGGCCGAGATCAGGGCTGCGGTTTCAAAGTCCGGGTTTGAAGCGTTGGAACTCGGCGGCGAGGCAGAAGATGCCGAAGCGAAAGCTCGTCAACACGAGATCAATACGCAGCGCCGCCTTCTCATCACCGGTTTGATCTTCACCGTTCCACTGTTCCTTTTCTCCATGAGCATGGACCTCGGCCTTCTGCCGGTGGCATGGATGGAATCAAATTGGGCGATGGGACTGATGTTCGCGCTTGCCACACCCGTGCAATTTTATGTGGGTTGGCAATATTATGTGGGCGCGTTCAGAGCATTGCGCAGTGGTTCGGCCAACATGGATGTGTTGGTCGCGATGGGCTCCTCGGTTGCCTATCTCTTTTCGCTGGTGATCATGTTCCACCTGATTCCGGGACATGTTTATTTTGAGACCTCGGCGATGATCATCACCTTGATCCGCATCGGAAAATTCCTGGAAGCGCGTGCCAAAGGCCGCACCTCCGACGCGATCAAGAAATTGATGAGCCTGCGTGTTAAGACTGCGCATATCGTTCGCGCCGGTCTGGAGGCGGACCTGCCTGTGGAAGAAGTCCGCGTGGGCGATATCGTCCTCGTTAAACCCGGCGAGAAGATTCCCGTGGATGGAGTTGTGATCGAAGGCCGTTCATCGGTTGACGAATCGATGTTGACCGGTGAATCGCTGCCGGTCGAGAAAAAACCCGGTGACCCGGTTATCGGCGCCACGCTGAATAAAGTTGGCATGCTAAAATTTGAAGCCACGAAAGTGGGCCGCGAGACCGCCCTGGCGCAGATCATCAAGCTGGTCGAGGACGCGCAGGGCAGCAAAGCGCCGATTCAAAAGTTGGCGGATCAGGTTTCGGCCGTCTTTGTTCCGGCGGTAATTGCCGCCGCGCTGGTTACATTTTTAATTTGGTATTTTGTCGTTCCCTTTAATCATGGGGGACACAACTTTACGACCTCCCTGATCAATATGGTTGCCGTACTGGTCATTGCCTGCCCATGTGCAATGGGACTTGCCACGCCGACCGCCGTCATGGTTGGGACGGGCAAAGGCGCCGAGCTGGGTATACTCTTTAGAAACAGCGAAGCCTTGGAGCGCGCCGGAAACGTTTCTGTGGTCGTGCTGGATAAGACTGGAACAATTACAAAGGGTCAGCCCGCGGTGACGGACATCGTGGTTCGAGATTCGACCCCCGAGTATCGAATATCGCAAGACGATCTTCTTCAACTCGCCGCCTCTGTCGAGAAAGGCAGTGAGCATCCCCTGGGCGAGGCGATTTGGGCGGAAGCCACGAATCGCGGCCTGGCCTTGGGCGAATTGTCGGGTTTCAAGTCCGAGGCGGGTTACGGAGTGGAGGCCGAAGTGGATGGACGCCGCGTGGCGGTCGGCAACCTTCGCATGATGAATGAGCGCGGTTATCCATTGAACGGACTCGAATCTGAAGTGACGCGTCTGCAATCTGAAGCCAAGACCGCCATGCTGGTCGCGCTGGATGGAAAAGTCGCAGGCGTGATCGCGGTGGCGGACACACTCAAGGATGGCTCGAAAGAATCGATTGATGAACTGCACCGCATGGGCTTGAAGGTTGCCATGATCACCGGCGACAACCGCAAGACCGCCGAGGCAATCGCGAAGCAGGTGGGGATTGACGAAGTCCTCGCAGAAGTCTTGCCGGAAGGAAAGTCAGCCGAAGTCAAGAAACTGCAATCGGCAATCGTAAATCGTAAATCGAAAATCGGAAATATCGTCGCCATGGTGGGGGATGGTATCAACGATGCGCCCGCGCTGGCTCAAGCAGACGTCGGCATTGCCATTGGAACCGGCACCGATGTGGCCATGGCCGCCGCGCCGGTGACCCTGATGAGCGGTGACCTGCGCGGCGTGGCGCGTGCGATTTCTCTATCACGGAAGACGCTCGGCACGATCAAGCAAAATCTCTTCTGGGCGTTTTTCTACAATATCATTCTCATCCCCGCGGCTGCTATGGGATTCTTGAATCCAATGCTGGCTGCCGGTGCAATGGCCTTCAGTAGTGTATTTGTGGTGAGCAATAGCTTGAGACTGCGCGGCGCAAAGATTTGATATGAGGCCTGACAGGTTTCTCAAAACCTGTCAGGCCATTTATAGCTTGTAGAGCGAACCACTAGCTCGCTTCATCTGTAAAGGAGAAAAAACAATGGAACTTGATCCTGTCTGCGGTATGATGACCGCCCCCGCTGAAGCCGCCGGAAAATCCGAGTACAAAGGCAAGACATATTACTTCTGCTCCTTGGGCTGCAAAAAGGACTTCGATAAAGAGCCCGAAAAGTATCTGAGCCAGGCGAATAAACCGGCTGATTCTTAGCCCGTTGGTTAAAGCGGCCCTAAAGGTTATGAAGTGGGAATGGATTTCCTTTGTGTTCCTACGGTCTTACCAAAGTTGCTTGACGAATCGGATGTTTTGGAACGCGCATGCCACACATGGGTTAGTTTCGTCAAATTTCTAGGGTTTATTCGCGGCATTCGCAAATTCGCGTTAAGGTTTTTCTGACTTTAGTACAGCCATGTTTGTGTTCCTTCGCGAAGCACGCAAAGCGTTCGTGACCTTCGTGTTTGAATCCTTTCGCGGTAAACTAAAGTTATGCCCACTTATTTCACTCTCTCAGAAGCCAATAAAACCTTGGACACGATCCGTCCGCTGATGGATGAGATCCAATCCATTCGCAATAACATCATCGCACACCAGCCTGAAGCCTGGCCCGCCATTGAAAAGTCGGCGGGGAATGGCGGCAATCCCACCCTGAGCAAACTGGTCGAGGATTTTGATCGCTTGGACAAAGTACTGCATCAGATCCTTGAAACCGGTGTCCAGGTCAAGGATATTAATACCGGTCTGCTGGATTTTTCCGCCTTGCGTGAAGGCCATGAGGTCTATCTGTGTTGGAAGTATGGCGAAGGTCAAATCGCGTTCTAGCATGAGGTTGACGCTGGTTTTGCGGGCCGTCAGCCGATAGAATCGTTTTAGATAAATTCACCGCGCAGAAAAAAAAAAGTCTTTGCGCACGCCTCGGGCCATGTCATTGCGAGGAGCCGCGCTGGTTGAGTAGCCCGTGTACTTCGGGCGTATCGAAACCAAGCGGCGACGTGGCAATCTCCGCTTAAATTGGACATTTTCTGACTTTGGTAAGGCATGTTCAATCTATAACTTTAAGCAGGCCGTGAGTAAAGGGTGGAGTATACTTAACCACATCACAGGAGACGCATGGAAAAAAATAAAGGCATTCTTTATGCTATCGCCGCCTATATCATGTGGGGACTCTTTCCTCTTTATTGGAAACAACTGGAATCCATTGATGCACTTCAATTGATCGGACACCGCATCGGCTGGTCCTTCATCCTGCTCATTGCCTTTGTCCTGCTGACTCGTCAATGGAGGAATTTTCGTTCCGTTGCGTTCAATTGGAAAACGATCCGGATTTATCTGATTGCCGCCGTGTTGATAACGGTCAATTGGTTTACCTATGTATGGGCAGTCACCCATAATTATGTGGTCGAGACCAGCCTCGGCTATTATATTAATCCCTTGTTCAGTGTACTGCTGGGCGTGATTATCTTTCGCGAACGCCTGCGCGCGGTTCAATGGATTCCGATTGCGCTGGCGGCCATTGGTGTGATTTTTCTTACGGTCACGTATGGATCGCTTCCGTGGATTGCGTTAACGCTGGCTTTTTCTTTTGGACTTTATGGGTTGGTCAAGAAGTTGGCGCCTCTCAATTCGCTTTACGGTCTGACTCTCGAAACCGGGTTGGTATTCATCCCCGCCCTTGCCTATCTGATCTTTTGCAATGCGACCGGGCAGGGCGCCTTTCTTCACAGCACCCCTCTCCAAAACTGGATGATGGTCGGTGCGGGTTTGGTCACCACTGTGCCTCTCCTTGCCTTTTCAGCTGCCGTACCGCGCGTTCCATTGACGACCATCGGCATCCTGCAATATATCAATCCGACCATGCAGTTTCTCCTCGGCGTGTTGGTTTACAAGGAACCTTTCACGCGTGAAAGTCTCATCGGCTTTGGCATTGTTTGGGCAGGTTTGATCCTGTTCTGGGCGGAGGGTCTATTTGCCCGCCGCAATATCGCTCCTGAACCCGCACCGGAAATGGGGGAGGGTTGATTATGTCATTGCGAGCGAAGCGAAGCAATCTCCAGTTGCATAATGTCGTTGCGAGGCGTTCTTTGCCGTGGCAATCTCCTGTTTGTATAATGTCGTTGCGAGATCGCGAAGCACGCCGAAGGCGATGTTCTTCTTGAAGCTGTTTTTTTGCTATGCCGCGCTGGTTGAGTAGCCCGTGCACTTCGGGCATATCGAAACCAAGCGGCAAAATGGCAATCTCCTTATTTTCAGAAACGAGAGGTGTTTATGAAATTCCTTTTCATCGGCGGTACCGGTCTGATCAGTTCGGCATGTTCCGACCTTGCACTTGCACGCGGACACGAATTGTTCATTTTGAATCGTTCCGTCTCGACGAAATATCCCTTTCCCAAGGGTGCGGCTTTGTTGCAGGGCGATGTTCATGCGGACGCCTCGCGTCTCTCCGCGCTTTTGGCGGGTCACCACTTCGATGCGGTGGTGGACTTTATCGCCTTTACCGTTGAAGACGTAGAGCGCGATATCAATCTTTTCCGCGGAACAGCCGATCAATTTGTCTTTATCAGTTCCGCCTCCGCCTATCAGAAGCCGCCTAGGGGTTATCTCATTACCGAAGAGACGCCTCTTGAAAATCCCTTCTGGCAATATTCCCGTGATAAGATTGCCTGTGAAGAACGTTTGATGAAGGCGTATCGTGAAGCAGGTTTCCCCGTGACCATTGTCCGCCCGTCGCACACCTATGGGCCAACCCAGATCCCGCTGGCTGTGGATAGCTGGATGCATCCGTGGACGATTGTGGATCGCATGCGCCGCGGGAAAAAACTCATCGTTCCCGGTGACGGCACCTCCCTTTGGGTTCTGACATGGAATGCCGATTTCGCCAAAGGCCTGGTTGGCTTGCTGGGTAATCACAAGGCCATCGGCGAAGTCTTTCAAATCACATCGGATAAGGCCTTGTTGTGGAATCAGATCTATCTCGAAGTGTATCAGGCGCTCGGCCTCGAACCGAACCTGATCCATATCCCCTCGGATTTGATTGCCGCTTATTGGGATCATGCCGTTGGTAGTTTGATCGGCGACAAGTCCAACAGCGTTGTGTTCGATAACTCCAAGATCAAGCGCTTCGTTCCTGATTTTAAGTGTGATGTGGATTGGGCGGAAGGCGTGCGCCGTTCGATAAAATGGCATGAGAGCCATCCGGAATTTCAAACGATTGACCCTGAGATGAATGAGATTTGGGATAGGATCATTACGGTTTACGAAAAAGCACTTCCTTGATATTTTCCTCCGTTATTTGTATATCATTTACGATCTTTGTGTAGGGGTGGGTCTTCGCGTCGCGAAGCGTACTCCCTGGCACTTGCGCCCAGGGCAAGTGTGGTGTTCTTCCAAGTAAGCACTCCCGAAGCGAGTTGACCCGCCCAATACTCTTTCCAACCTTGAAACCTTTGAACTTTTGGACTTTTCAACTTTTTAACTTTTCAACTTTCTAACCTTCCAACCTTCATCCTTCCTCTTTCATCCTTCATCCTTTATCGAACTTTAACCTTAACACTGAAAGCCATACGAGTGTATAATTTCTCACAAGAAAATTTTTTGAATCGGAGGCAGGCATGGCAGCAAAAAAAGGTGTAATCGGCATTCTCACAGGCGGCGGCGATGTGCCCGGACTCAATCCGGCTATTCGCGCGGTCACCATTCGTGCATTGCGCGAGGGCTTTCGTGTGATCGGGATTCGCCGCGGTTGGGCGGGGTTGGTGGACATCATCCGTGAAAAGGATGCGGATAATTCGAACAATTTCCAGGAATTGACCGAGGAAGTTGTCAACAGAGCCGGGCGGACGGGCGGAACCTTTCTGCATACGTCTCGTACCAATCCCGGTAAAGTAAAGAAGGCTGATGTCCCCGAACATTTGCGGGACAAGTTCAATGCCGAACGCAATGACCTGACCCCCGAGGTGTTGAAGAACCTCGACTTCCTCGGCATAAGTTTCATGGTTCCGATTGGCGGCGATGATACCTTGAGCTATGGAGTCCGCCTCTACCAGGAGGGTGTGCGCACCGTTGCGATCCCGAAGACCATGGATAACGACGTGCCGGGCACGGATTATTGCATCGGGTTCAGCACCTGCATCACGCGCACCATCGCTTTGGCCAATAACCTTCGCACCATTGCCGGTTCTCATGAGCGTTTTCTTGTTCTGGAGGTATTTGGTCGGTATGCGGGTTTCACAGCCATGCTTCCGACCATGGCCGGCGCCGCCAACCGTTGTGTGATTCCTGAGTTTAAATTCAATATCGAGCATCTGACCGAATTGCTCAGCAAGGATCGTATGAGCAATCCCAGCCGTTACTCCATCTGTCTGATATCCGAGGGCGCCATGTTTGAGGGCGGCGAAATGGTTTTCTCGGGCGCGGCCACCGATGCCTATGGTCATGCCAAATTGGGCGGGATTGGCGATCTGGTGGCGTCCAGGATCAAGGAGCTTTCGCCCAAATTCAATAAGGGCCAAACGGTGGACGTGGTTGACCAGAAACTGGGTTACATGGTGCGCGGCGGCGATCCCGATGCCATTGACTCGGTGGTCCCCATGGCCTTCGGCAATCTGGCGCTCGACTTGCTTCTCAAGGGTGTGCACGGGCGGCTGGTGGTCTTGAAGAACGGCCGTTATGACAACATGCCCCTGGATGTGATCACCGCCACCAAGAAAGTGGTCAACGTCAAGGAATTCTATGATACCGAGCGCTATCGCCCCATCTACGAGAATTTCGAAATGAAGCCCCTCTTCCTGATGACCAGCGAAGGCTAGGAAGACGCATAACAAAAACCTATTGTAATTTGAAGCTGTCCCAGGCTGAGTGCATGGCTTGGGACAGCTTTTTTGCCTTCCACTCAGTCCCCGGGCAATGTTTCAACGGTGGATTATGGGATTGTTTGCTATAATATTTGAAAACCAAAAAGGGAAAAGCCCATGACTGCGCCTGACGTTGTAAAATCCTTGGTGGAACGCTTTGAACGCAATCACGAACAATATCGTTCGTCGAAATATAATGAGACTCAGGCGCGGCTGGAATTTATCAATCCGTTATTCAAAGCGTTGGGTTGGGATATTGATAACGAGCAAAGTCTTGCCGAACAATACAAAGATGTTATTCACGAGGACACACTTGAAATTGAAGGTTCATCTAAAGCGCCGGATTATGCCTTTCGCATCGGTGGGACGCGCAAGTTTTTTGTAGAAGCAAAAAAGCCAGCAGTTCAGATCGTTACTGACATTCATCCTGCGTATCAATTGCGACGTTATGCGTGGTCGGCAAAACTGCCGCTTTCAGTGTTGACCGATTTTGAAGAGTTCGCGATTTATGATTGCCGCGTCAAGCCGGATAAGAAAGATAAGGCTTCGGTTGGACGCGTGGCGTTATATAGTTATCGCGAGTACATTGATAAGTGGGATGAGATTGCAGCTATCTTTTCCAAAGATGCGATCCTGCGCGGGTCGTTTGATAAATACGCCGAAGGCATCAAAGGCAAGAAAGGCACTGCGGAAGTTGACGATGCTTTTCTAGAAGAGATTGAGCGTTGGCGAGAATTGCTGGCGAAAAATATCGCATTGAGAAATCCGAAGCTAAGCGTGCGTGAATTGAATTTTGCAGTACAAGCTACCATTGACCGGATTGTCTTTTTGCGAATCTGCGAAGACCGCGGCGTGGAACGCGACGAACAACTCAAAGCGATTGCTGAGGAAGGCGATATTTATTCCGGTTTATGCCGATTGTTCCAGCAAGCCGATGCGCGTTATAACTCCGGCTTGTTCCATTTCGCAAAAGAAAAAGATGAATCCAGCGCGGCGGATTCGTTGACGCTGGGCTTGAAGATTGACGATGAAGTTTTACAAGACATTCTACAAAATCTGTATTATCCCGATAGCCCGTATGTATTTCGTGAAATTCCATCGGACATTTTGGGACAGGTGTATGAACGTTTTCTGGGGAAGGTGATCCGGTTGACGGCGGGGCATCAAGCCAAAGTGGAAGAGAAGCCCGAAGTCCGTAAATCGGGAGGCGTATATTACACACCGACTTATATCGTGGATTATATCGTCCAGAATACGGTTGGGAAATTAGTCGAAGGCAAATCGCCGAAAGAAGTCGCGTGGATGAAAATCCTTGATCCGGCGTGCGGTTCGGGAACATTTCCGCTTGGTGCGTATCAATATCTTTTGGATTGGCATTTGAAGTGGTATATCTGTAACGACCCAACAAGCTGGGCTAAAGGGAAACGCCCCACGATTTTTCAAGGCAAAGACGGATGGCAATTGACCATCCAGAAGAAAAAGGAAATACTTCTCAATAATATATTTGGAGTGGACATTGACGCGCAGGCAGCGGAAGTGACCAAACTTTCATTACTACTAAAAGTAGTTGAAACACCGGGACAACTAGATTTTATGGGCGAGCGTATCTTGCCTGACCTAGGGCGGAACGTCAAATGCGGCAATTCATTGATTGGCAATGATTATTACCAAGAGCGTCAACTGACGATGTCAGTTGACGAAGAAGAACGTTACCGCGTCAATGCCTTTGATTGGAAGACTGAATTCTCGCAAGTCTTTATTCAAGGTGGCTTCGATGTGGTCATGGGCAATCCGCCATATGTCTTTACGCGAGAGCTTATAACGGAATATGAAAAAGAATATTACAACCGTGTTTATACACAAACGCAATTCAAAATAAATACTTATTTATTATTTGTTGAAAAGGGATTTTCATTGCTCAAGGATACGGGGCAATTTGGGTATATTATTCCAAACAATTGGCTAACACTTGAAACAGCTTCAAAATTTCGTGAATTCATTTTGAGTAAGACACGTTCTCTTAGCATCGTGAATAGTCGTGATAAAGTCTTTGAAAGCGCCAGTGTAGATACAAGCATTCTGATCTTCGGTAAAACTGGCAAAGCAGATGTTTCCATCTTTGAATTAGAAAATCATGAAATTAGACCAGTTCACAAAAGCACCCCCGATGTCTATCTAAATCTTGATGGTCATATCATCAGTTATGAATCGCATAAGTCAGAAGGAAGCGATAAACTATTGGGGAAAATTTCGCATCAAGGCATTCTGCTGAAAGCTATTGCCGAAGTGAGAAATGGAATTCAAGCATACACTGTTGGCGAGGGAACACCCGTACAAACAGAGCAAATGAAAAGGGATAGGGTATATCATAGCCTTGAAAAGAAAGATGATACTTGGCTTAAGTATGTTGATGGTGTCGATGTTGGTAGATTTAAAATTGGTTGGAGTCGACAATATGTGAAATATGGGAAAAACCTTACTCGACCAAGAAAAAAAGAATTTTTTCAAGGCGAGAGATTGCTTATTAGACAGATACCAGCAGTTCCACCTTATTGTATCTTGGCAAGTTATGTAGACGAAGAACTTGTTAATGACAACAATAGCATGATTGTTACTCAACCCCAATTAGGATATAGCGTTAAATATCTTGCTGGGATTCTTAATTCTCGGCTCATCTCTTTTTGGTTTATGCACTCCTTTGGAAAGTTACAAAGAAAAGTGTTTCCACAGTTTAAAGTTAAAGAACTTAGAATTTTTCCTATTCACCCAATTAGTTTCTCTGATTCTGCTGATAAAGCGCGTCACGATAAAATGGTGTCGTTGGTCGAGCGCATGTTGTCATTGCACAAACAGAGTCCGAAGACGCCGCAAGAACAAGAGATGGTCAAACGCGAGATTGAGTCAACGGATAGAGAGATTGATCAACTGGTCTATGAGTTGTATGGGTTGTCAGAGGATGAGAGAAAGATAGTGGATGAAAGATAATGAAATACACTAAATATATTTTGGGTTTCTTATTGCTAGCCTTAGTAGTTATTATAGGGATTTGGGCTTTTACACCTACTACATCTCCGCAATGGACTGGTTTTGGACCATATGATTCAACCATCAATGGTCCGCGCTCCAAGACGCTATGGGATTGGCTGGATTTATTGATAGTTCCTTTAGTTTTGTCCGTTGGAGTATGGTTTCTGAGTTCAACAGAAAAAGAATCTGAAAAACTTGTTGAATTAGATCGACAACAACAGAGCGTATTAGACCTTTTTATTAATCAAATATCGAAATTGATTTTGGAAAATGGCTTGAAGTCAGAAAATGTCGCTAAGGATACTCGGGCTATTGCAAGAATTTATGCTTTAGGGGCATTCCGTAGGCTAAGTAGGGAACGGAAGGCAGAAGCATTGCAATTTCTATTAGAATCAAGACTAATAGATAATGAACCTATCATTCCGCTGAGAGGAGCAAATTTGCGAGAGGCGTTTCTTGACCATGCTGAGTTAGTAGGGGCTGAAATTAAGGGGGCATATTTTTGTAATGCTTGTTTTAAACAAGCTAATTTAACCGAGGCAAACCTGTGTGGCTGTGATTTGTCCTATGTGGATTTTACTCAGGCAAATTTTACAGGTACTGATTTATCTTATGCAATTCTGAAAAATGCGAAACTGAGAAATGCGGATTTGACAAAAGTTAAGCTTGATTGGGCGGATGTTGAAGGGGCTGACTTAAGAGGTGCAAAATTGTCAAGAGAACAGTATGATCGGCTTGCGAATCGTGATAAGGCTAAATTATCTAGAAAAGATTTAATGCCAATATCTTTGAAAAAAGGAGAAAAGAAAAATGAGTGAAGAAAAGTGTCCAAATTGTGGCGGCAATGGCCAGCTAGTTTGTCCAGCTTGCGGTGGCATGCGTGAGTTAAGTAAGGGTGACGGGACAAAAAAGAGCTGGGAACCTTGTGCAAGATGTGGAGGAAGTGGAGTAATTACCTGTCCACAATGTCAAGGCAGAGGAGAAGCATAAAATCCTAGACATTGGCTTCTTCATGTTCACCATGCCGCATGAGATGATCAAACGCGAGATCGAGTCAACGGACAGGGAGATTAATAAGTTGGTCTATGAGCTGTACGGATTGTCAGAGGAAGAGATCAGAATTGTGGAAGGATAGTAACCAAGCACTTTTTCAGTATGCGTATTTTGTTGCTTGGTAACTCTTAAATTTTTATCAAGCCAAATCCCTGTAATAGTCTAGAAAGGATAGGGTAAGAATGAAACGTACACCTACTGACATTGAAATATTGGACAGAATTTATGATAATTACTATGATGAGTTTTCGTCATTTTCCAAAGATAAGCCAAATCGCCAAAACAAAACCTTTATTCCGATAGATATTGAGAGGATAGCAAGTCAACTAAATGTGGATGTAGATATTGTTTTTGGGAGGCTGTATTATGATTTTGAAAAGAGATTTGGCTATAAAAACGATGATGGCATAATCGTACACTTCTTTGCTTCAAAGTTTGGCAATGAAAAACATTGCATCAATTTTCCATTTGCAGCATCAGTTCTTGCGAATATGAGAGACGAGAAAAAGAAGTATGGACTCTCGACGGGAATAGCTATCCTTTCCCTAATTGTCTCAGTAGTTTCTATATGCTTGTCGGTTCTACTGAGGTAGTCCTTAGCTATGGGCGGACGGATTCCTTGTGCGATTTGGGCGTAGGGTCAGCGCCCAGGACAAGGCCACAAAATAGTATACAAGGGAGCATTCAAGCAAAGAAATAAAAAACGCCCTTCGTTTTGAAGAGCGCTTTTTCATTTCATTGGATTCTGGCTCATTAGGAATCCCCGTGATTAAAACATTTTGAACACGGATTACACGGACGGGCACGGATAAACACGGAATTTTTAATGCTTTTTCCGTGTAATTCCGTGAAATCCGTCCAATTCGGGTACAGAATCACGGCAACTCCTAGATTTCTCAAATGGTCAAATGGAGCGACCGGAGGAATAGGTAGTATAATCATAGCGTACCCCAGAATCGACGGGTTCAAGCGCCGGTCCCTTATGATGCAGGCGCTTTTTCTTTTTCCCATCAGGTTTTCTATCGGAGTCTCAAATGAAATTTAGCATAGGTGATTCGGTAGTTCATTGGAATTATGGAATCGGGCAGGTTATCCAATTGGAGCAGAGAAGCGTATCTGATCGGAATATCCAGTATTACGCCGTGCAGATAGGCGATATGACCGTTTGGGTCCCTGCGGATGATAAGCTGGAGGTCCGATTGAGGCATCCAACCTCCGAGAAAATCTTCAAAAAAATGCTTACCATCCTTTCCGATCCAAGTGAACCGCTGCCGGAGGTTAGCCCGGATCGCCGCCGCTACATACTGGAACTGCTGAAGGAGGGACGAGTCGAAACGCTGTGCCGGGCCATTCGAGACCTGTCGGCGACTCAAGATGTCAAGCCGTTGAATGATTATGATAAGTCGCTCCTGAAACATATGCAGGCGTTGCTGATTGGAGAGTGGGGACTTGTTCTGTCTATCACCCCCGCAAGCGCCGAACGGGAACTAAACGACCTGTTGGCAATCTCTTCAACGCACGGTAAAAAATTGAGCGCTAAAAAGAACTTAATCGCACCGGTAGGACGCCCGCATATCGGCTAGGGGCGGGCGGCTTCTTTGTGCGATTTGGATGTAGGGTCGGCGTCCAGGGTAAGGCCATTGATTTCGGCGTGCTCTGGCCTCAGCTTTTTGTTTGTATGTGCGAATTGCGGTTTCGGTTAATTATCCAGTTGACTTCTTGCAAAAGTCCAATAGTGGAAAATCGCCGCTCTTAAAAGCAGGAATCTTTTCCCTTTGTGTCCTTAGTGTACTTCGTGTTTAAGCTTTTTTCTTCAGAAGAGGATTCCAAATACTACTTATGCAAGAGGCCCAGCAATTTCAACGCCTCTTGAACCGCCACCGGAACAGCCTCGGCGATTTCCCGTGAAAGCTGCTCGGAGAAATCATAAACATTCTTAGCCTCGATCGCTACCACATCCACGCGTGCAGGTACCTCTGCGCCGATGGATTGGGCGGCTTGTAAGGCTGTCATCAACGAGGCATCGTGCGCCGAAGCCGAATGTCCCGCAAATGGGGTCTTCAATTCCGCGAGTGGGAACACGCTGACGGTGCCTGCTGGATTCTGCCCCGTCTCCATCGAGTCGATCAGGATCACGCGCCCATAGCCGAGCATTCGCTCCATTAGGCTCAGTCCGCCCAATGCCACGTAGTCAATTTCCACCTCCGAATCGGGATCAATTAAAGCGGACAACTCGTTGGCTATCTTCCAGCCCACGCCGTCGTCGCCGCGAATGGGATTGCCCAATCCAATAATTAAAGTCTTCATTTTCAATAGTCTTACAAGTCTCAAAAGTCTTAGCAGTCAAACAAGTCATTACAACGACTTGTTCGACCTTTTAGACCGCTTGGACTTTTTAGACCTCTTGGACTTTTTAGACCTGTCAGACCTGTCGGACTTTTTAGACCTTTCAGACTTGTCGGACTTTTTAGACCTGTCGGACTTTTCAGACCTTTTCGACTTGTTAGACTTGCATTATACCCTCCCGCCGACCGGTAATTGGCTTATGAATACGTGTATAATGCCCCAATCTTATTTTAGGAGCATCTCATGAAACTTAATTTTGCGATGTGGCAAAAAGCGTTAAATATTATTCCGGAGGTATCCAAGGAGGAATGGGACAAGCTTGATTTGATCTCGCGCTGGTTGATTTCCACGCGCGCCGCCGTCCTTATAATGACTTTTCTTTCAGCCGCGCTGGCGGGCATCTTTGCAATTCTCGATCATTCCTTTCATTTTCTTCCCTGGCTGGCCCTCACCTTTGGCTTGATCATGGCACATGCCAGCAATAACATCTTCAACGATTACACCGATTTTGTGCGCGGTGTGGATAAGGATAACTATTTCCGCACCATTTATGGCGCCCAGCCGATTGCCAGCGGTTTGATGACGAAACGCCAGCACCTGACTTATTTCGCGGTAACGGCCCTGCTTGCCCTGCTTGCCGGAATTTATCTGATGGCCATCAACGGCTGGGACCCAACCATCTGGATTTTGCTTGGCCTCGGTGCCTTCTTTGTTTTGTTCTATACCTGGCCGTTGAAATATATCGCCCTGGGCGAGATAGCCGTTCTGATCGTGTGGGGTCCGCTCATGATTGGCGGCGGCTATTATGTCCTGGCTCATCACTGGAGTTGGAATGTGGTGATTGCCAGCCTTCCCTATGTTCTCGGTGTCACCACGGTCATCTTTGGCAAGCATATTGATAAGCAGAAGATTGATGCGGAAAAGGGGATTCATACGGTGCCGGTGCTGATCGGTGAAAAAGCCTCGCGCTATGCGGTGCTTGCCATGATGGTCCTTCCGTATCTGCTGACAGCCTATTTGATCGCCGCGAAATTCGTCACGCCAGTCATGGCGGTTGTTCTGCTGGCTGTCCCCACCTTCCTTCAAACCTACCCGGCCTTATTGAAACCCCGCCCTGAGACTCGTCCGGAGGGCTTTCCCGAAGGGCAGGGCGGCTGGCCGCTTTACTTCGCGCCGTTGGCCTTTGTCAATAATCGCGCCTTCGGGATTTGGTTCATGGTCGGCTTGATCCTGGAAGTGGCCTTGCGCTCATTCTTCCCCTCCGTCGCAAATTTCTTTCTTCATTAGTAGAGGCCGGTCTTCGCGTCTCGAAGCGTACTCCCTGGCACTTGCGCCCAGGGCAAGTGTGGTGTTCTTCCAGGTAAGCACTCCCGAAGGGAGCTGACCCGCCCAATCCTCTTTCCAACCTTGAAACCTTCGAACTTTTGGACTTTTCAACTTTTGGACTTTTCAACTTTTGGACTTTTCAACTTTTGGACTTTTCAACCTTTCAACCTTCCAACCTTCAAACTTTCCAAACATCTGACCATCTGACCATCCAACCTTCGACCTTTCAGACCCTTCGACTTTTCAGACCTTTCGACCTGTTAGACTTTTCAGACTTGTCCGACCTTTTGACTTTCTAACTATTAAAAGATTGGTTGTATAATATTTCACTAGCTTAACAAAAGTTGGAGGAGGTTCATGTGAAAATAGATTTTGCGATGTGGCGCACCGCCATCTGGCAGCTTGTCAAGATGGATGACAAAAAGCGATGGGATGGCCTGGATGTGATTTCCAAATGGCTGATTGCCACCCGTTCCGCTGTCACCCTGGTGACCGTCTATTCCTGTATCATCGCCGGTATTCTTGCGTGGCGTGACGGCGTTTTCTCCTGGCTTCCCTGGATTGTCCTCACCCTTGGACTGTTCATCGCACATGGCACGAATAACCTGTTGAACGATTATACCGATTACAGTCGCGGGGTGGATAAGGATAATTATTTCCGCACACAATACGGAGTTCACCCGCTGGTGCAGGGTTTTTGGAACAAGAGCCAGCAGATCCAGTGGTTCCTCGTCAGCGGTCTGATCGCAACGTTGGCGGGTTTCTTTGCCTTGTACTATACCAGCTTCAACCCGGTGGTCATTGCTTTGTTCGCCTTCGGTGCGCTGGTTTTATTGTTCTACACCTGGCCGCTCAAATATTGGGCCTTGGGCGAACTTGCCATCTTCCTCATCTGGGGGCCGATCATGATCGCAGGGGTTTACTTTGTCCTTGCTAGTGGCAGCGGCGGCAGCCTCAACAACATCTGGTATGTTGCCCTGGCCGGTATTCCCTTTGGAATGAGCGTGGCCAGCATCAATATCGGCAAGCATATTGACAAGCGCAACGATGATTTAAAGAAAGGCGTTGGCACTTTCCCTGTCCGTGCCGGTGAAAAGTTTGCCCGCTTTGTCAACCAGGCCGCCTTGATCGTGATCTATCTGGTGATTGTCTATCTGGTTTTTGTGCCGCGCTATTTCTCGCCGGTCATGCTCATCGTTTTCTTTGCCTTTAAGGATGCGGTCGCCGCCATCAAGGTTTTGAACAAGCCCCGTCCTGCCCAGCCGCCGCAGGGTTTTCCCGCCTGGCCGACCTGGTTCTCTGCGGTTTGCTTTGTCCATAACCGCGATTTTGGCGGCCTGTTCATTCTTGGCCTGGTCCTTGATACGCTGTTACGCGTGATTCCATTTACAAACCAATTTATTACCCAATATTGGACGCATCTGTTTTAAAACTTATAACCTCGGGGCAGGTCTTGTAGGGGCGGGTCACCGACCCGCCCCTATGTTTTTAATTCAAGACTTGCTACCTCCAGCCAAGCCTCTGTTTGATTTTCTTCCAATCCCCATTTCATTTTTCCTTGTGGCGTAAAAGCTGCGTATTGGTTGTCCACCCAGATGACCAAACCCAGTGGCGGATGTGGACTCACAGGTGTATCCAACACCAAAGTCCCATCCACCCACAATCTCGAGTAGGGGGCGGGTCTTCGCGTCGCGAAGCGTACTTGGTGTTCTTCCAAGTAAGCACTCCCGAAGGGAGCTGACCCGCCCTTACTCCATTCGAGACGGTAATTGTGCCATTGGGTTACATCGGCGCTGACGACTGCCGAGTCTTCATCCACAATCTGGCTGAGGGTTTTGCGCGCTCTTCGCTTTGAAAAGGGAAATGTCAATCCGGCCTCCAACAATAGCGGGTGAAAACGCGGACTGCGGAACGCTTGTGCCAGGAAACCTTGTGCCGGCTTATCCTCGCGGAAAGACAAGTAATTTTGCGGCGATGCATGAAAAAACCAGATTGCATTTGGCAAGGCGGGCAGGTCGAATGGCCTGCCTCCGAAACCCAGCGACATCCCAAATGGGTCGTTCCACAACCCAAAGCCCCACGTCCCCGGAATAGTTTCTGAGGAGGCGCGCGCGCGCAGGCTTAAAATCAAGGGAGGGCGCTCAGGGAATTTTCTGCGAGGCAGATGAAGTGTGTCGTCCAGTTGAGCCAGCCTGTATTCTGTGTTCGCTCCCTTTGAAATGACCAGCCGCCAGCCTGTGGGGGTTGTTTCGATATTCCCATGCCGGGACGTGTGTGGTTTCAGATTCATAGTACCCATTATATTTCGATTGTCGTAAGACAAGCACCGAAAACCTCCCGCATTCATGACTCAATTACTATTCCCGATTCCCGAGTATCAAGTATTGAATACTGAGTTCCCATACGCCATTCCCGAATCGCGATTCATTCTCTGGCTTTGAGCGGCCCCTCCATTAACCATCATCCATGACACATGATCCATGATCCATTTACCATTTACCATTCACTATTTCCCATTCCCGAATTCGGTTAAAATACTCGAAACGGAATCCAATGCCCATCATCAACAACGTCACCCGCATGCTCGATTCGCACAGGATCAAATACACACCGTATGAACTGCCTGCGGAGAAACTTGGCGCACTCGAAACAGCCTCCCTACTCAAAATTGATCCCGCGCTTGTCTTCAAAACGATTGTCGTCACCCGCGAGAAGCCGCGCAATCCTTTGCTGGTCCTCGTTCCCGGAAATTCAAGTGTTGATTTGAAATTGCTGGCCGCGGCTTTGAATGAAAAAAAGGTTTATCTTCCAACCGAGCACGAGGCAGAAGCGTTGACCGGCTTGCAGGCGGGCGGTATTTCACCTCTGGCCTTGATCAATAAAGGTTTTCAGGTTGTGATTGATTCTTCGGCGCAGGCTTATCCTGAAATTCATATCTCAGGCGGGCAGAGGGGTTTGAACATCCGCTTGCCGGTGACTGATCTGGCCAAGTTGACGAACGCGCGCTTCGCGAAGGTAAGTTCCCCATTATAAAAAAGCAGTGGTCATAGGCTTCCGCATGCCGCATAAATGAAACGTCTCGTTTGTTGTTTTTTTGAAGGTTATATGGTAGCATAGAATCGAAGCCGTGGTTGATATGGAATTCAATATTCTATGCAAGAGGAGGTGATTACATCAATTGCCAAGTCTGGGTGACTTGCGCTTTGTTTTTTTGTGCTCTGTCGTGACAACTGAGTAGAAAAGGAGAATGAAGAATGAAAAAGTTCCGTTTTTTAAACGCGGCAATTGCGTTGCTATTTGCCTTTTCGCTTTCGATTAATGTAATTCCCGTGCAGGCACATGGTAATGCTGCAGTGTTGTCGGACTCGAAAGCAGAGTTTGTTCCCGGTGAAGTGGTGGTTGGATTTGTGCCTGCCGCGAATTCCTTGGATTTGAGTGTGCGGGCAAATCAGGTTGCCAAAGGTTTTGGCGCACAGGTTGTGAGAATGGGTGGCTATGGCGGCGGCACGGTGTTGATGCGCGTGTCTGCGGATGTGGATGTCAAGGCGTTGGCGGCTCGTCTCCGAAGCCAGCCTGGTGTGGCATTTGCCGAACCGAATTACCTTTATTATCTGCCAAAGGATGTACAGCTTCCCCAGTCTGTCAAAACCGGTGCCGCTCAATTCCAGCAAAACTATATTCTACGGTCCACTGCCAAGTCGGTGGAGATGGGTTTGGCAAACAATAAGCATAAAGTGGCCGCGCCGGAAAGCAAGTATAAAGAGACTGTCGTTCCAATTGCGGCCCTCCAAGCCATGAAGACCGCGACAAATGGACCTCGCGCCAAAACAACGGCTACTTATCCAACCGATCCCTATCTGTTTTGGGGCGGTTGGTCATCGGTGGGCGCGGATATTGTTTGGCCGAACACCACTGCCAGTGCAGGTATTTGCGAGATTGATACCGGTGTGGACTATACTCACCCTGATTTGAGCACGTCAATTATCAAGGGTTATGATTTCGTTAATGGCGATGCCGACCCGATGGATGATAACGGTCATGGCACCCATGTGGCGGGTATCATGGTGGCGGCGAAGAACAACGGCATAGGCATTGCCGGCGTCTCTACGGGCAGTGTTGTGGCGGTCAAAGCGTTGGATGCTCAAGGGATGGGCACCAGCTTTGATGTTGCGCAGGCGATCTTTTATTGCGCGGGTCTAACCACTGTGCGTGTGATTAGTATGAGTTTGGGCGGTCCGGAAAGTGTTGCCATTGACAATTCGGTTAGTTTCGCTGTGAATGGCGTCAATCCGAAACTGGTTGTCGCCGCGGCTGGCAATGATGGCACAAGCGATACCACCTACGCTTATCCTGCCGCTTTATCCATCACTTATCCGAATAAGGTGCTGGCGGTAGGCGCTTCAGGCTATGTTTTTCAGGATGATCCTGTAAATTATCCGGACAATTGGTCGGTGGACTATAGTTGTCAGGGTGGTTTTTATGATACGAACAGTTCGTCGCCTACTCACTATTCGAACTATGGATCGTGGGTCAGCGTGGTGGCGCCGGGCACTGAGATCTATTCGACCACGCCGTGGGACAAGCCGTTCTATTTGAACTATTACGAGGGCGTGGACACACGGTATGCTTATCTGACCGGAACCTCCATGGCTACGCCGTACGTGGCCGCCACTGCCGCGCGCCGCTGGGGCTATATGCATGGAGAAACTAATGATCAAATTGGTCAGGACGTGATCGCCAGCGGAGGTGGTGATTTCAATAGACGTTATCACACTTTGGCAGAATCGGATGGATAATGCCATGGCCGGTAGTTGAGGCGGAAGTTGTGCAAGGCACAACAGGTTTCCATGACGCGATCTCGAAAGTTGTCTTTGCGGGC
>Ga0182027_10002304_pt1 | contig 31110 bp, 23 predicted proteins | sample 712E1DmetaG_FD_121300 | JGI IMG/M metagenome (GOLD analysis project Ga0182027, IMG submission 121300) | Permafrost microbial communities from Stordalen Mire, Sweden - 712E1D metaG (Illumina Assembly) | ecosystem: Environmental > Terrestrial > Soil > Wetlands > Permafrost | place: Sweden...
ATTCTACGGCCCGGGGTACGAAGACTCAGACCGCCGCGTGCCGGATATTTCGCTGGCAAAGAAACTCCTGGGCTGGAACCCGTCCGTCCGCCTCACCGATGCACTGCGTGTCGCCATCGAGTTCTACATCAAGGAATACAGCGGAGCGAACGCATGCAGGGAGGTCGTCTGATTGACAAAACAGTATCAATCTTCATGCCTGCGTACAATGCGGCCGGCCGTCTTGAAAACGTCATCTCGCGAATTCCGCGGGAATTGTGGGAGATCATCCGTTATGTGTGGATCGTGGATGACGGATCCCGCGACGCTACGGGCCAGGTTGTCCGGCGGCTGGGCAGCGCGAATGCAAAGATCCGGTCGGTGCGTTTCGGGTTCAACCGCGGCTACGGCAAGGCGGTGCGCGAAGGGCTTGCTCTCTGTCAACAGGACAAATGCGACTTCGCCGTCTGCATGCATGCCGACGGCCAGTATCCGCCGGAGGCCGTTTTGGGTTTTGTCGAAGCAATGGCGGCGCTCCCCATCGACCTGCTTCAGGGCTCGCGCATCGCTTCCGGCACGGCCCTCTCGGGCGGCATGCCGTTATACAAGTACGTTGCAAACAGGGTTCTAACGTTCTTTGAAAATATCGTTTTTGGCCTTTCGATGACCGATTATCACAGCGGCATGCTGCTCTACAGCAGAAAAGCGCTCGATACGCTGCCGTTTGATCGTCTGAGCGCAAGCTTCGATTTCGACCTCGAAGTGATCGCCCAGTGCCGCGCGCAGGGGCTTGCGATAGCGGAACGTCCCATTCCAACGCGCTATGCCGGCGAGACATCGCATCTCAACCCGGTAACCTACGGGCTTCGGGTTCTCGCCGTTCTGGCAAAGTATCTGGCAGGGAGGTACAACAGGCCATGATTCTTGTAACGGGCGGAACCGGCGCCATGGGCAGCGTGCTCGTGCGGATGCTGCACCAGCGAGGAGACAGTGTTCGCGTGCTGTGCATGCCCGGTGATCCCTTTGTTTCCCGGGTGAAGGACTATGCCGCAGACATACGCTGCGCCGACATCGCGAACCGGGAACAGTGCAAAGGAGTGTGTGACGGCGTAGCAGCCGTGATGCATCTGGCGGCGGTCATCGTCTCGAACAACGAAACCGCCTTCCGGCGAGTCAATGTCGAAGGAACGCGCACTATCATTGAAGAAGCCAAAAAAGCACGGGTCGGCCAGTTTATCTATGTGTCGTCCGCCTCGGTTGTCTATCCCCGCCCTACTCCGTATTCGCTTTCCAAGCAGGAGGCCGAGGATATCGTGAAGAAATCGGGGCTGGCATACACCGTAGCGCGGCCAACCCTGGTGTACGGCGCTCAAGGCGGACAGGAATTCGACATGTACCTTGCCTACCTGGCCAGGTATCCCGTGGTTCCGTTTATCGGCCGAGGCGAGTCGCTCAAACGTCCCGTGCATGTCGACGATGTCAACGACGGGCTGCTCGCCATGTGCGGAAACGAAAAAGCGTTTCGAAAGACATATAGCCTGAGCGGCGGCGAAGCGATAAGCATTATCAATTTCTCCAGATTGTGCCTGCGAATGCTGGGCCATAAGCACAAGCCTATCGTGCATGTACCGGTGTGGCTGTGCAAGATGATAGCAGCGGCAATGGGCCTGGTGATGAGCAACCCGCCGCTCAACTGGCAGGTGATCGCAGGTATCACGCAGGACGCGAACCTCGATCCGACGGATGCAATGAAAGACCTGGGATACAATCCGGTAAAGGTCACCGACTGTCTGCCCGGGATGTTTCCGAGGGGAAGAGGTTGACGGGTAGACGCGTTGACGGGTTGAAGAGGCGGTAAGAGAAAGGGTACGAAGTTACTGCGGATGCCATTCCCGCGAAAGTGGGAATCCAGTTTCTCGTATAAAACGAAGATGGATCCCCGATCAGGTCGGGGATGACAGAACTCGGAAGTCTGATTGCAAAGGCCGGACTTTTCTGACAAAACGAAATTAACCGTATCAATTCAATAACCACTTTTTTTCGAGGAGGTTTTCATGAAACGTTTCACTCTCACGGTTGCTGCCATGCTGTGCAGCGCATTGCTGTATTCGGCGGCCTTTGCCCAGGCCGATTCGTCGTCCGCACCCAAAAAGGCGAAGGCCGATAAGGCCGCACCCGCAAAACAGACTGCGGCCAAGCCCGCCGCCGCATCAAAGACAAGCGATACCCTGGTGGTGATCGCGCGCGTCACGGAAATACCGGGTAAATTTGCCGCAAACGACCTCTACAATTACGTTTACATTATGAAATACCGGGTCCTTTCGGTCGTGAAAGGCACGTATAAACCCCAGGAAATTCTGGTGGGTCACTACAATCCCCTTATTCCGCGTGCCCAGATCAAAGACGCGATGAAGAAAAATGTTTCCGGCAATGTTGAGAAGTTCGAAGTGGGCGCCAAGCAGAAGCTATGGCTTGTTACCCCGATCGAAAAAGTGTGGAAAGACGCAGTCGACGACGAATATTCCGATTCGGACCTTGCCAAATACTATGCCGTGCGGGCAGACGTCGCACAGTAGCACGATCCACAACACCAGACATCGCAGGGAGAAGCTCGCATGGTCTTTTCATCGCAGATATTTCTGTTCTATTTTCTGCCGTTCTTCTTGACCGTCTATTTCCTGCTTCCGTTCAAATGGAAGGGAATGTACGTCAGGAACATCTGGATAACGGTGATGAGCTATGTCTTTTACGGCTGGCTCGTGCCGTGGTTTACCCTACTTCTGTTCATAACCTCCTACAAAGACTATCTGTGCGCACAGGTAATTGTAAAGCCGGGCATTGCGCAGAAACAGCGCAAATTCGCGCTCGTCTTCGCGATCGTCACCGACCTGGCGCTGCTCGGCTTCTTCAAGTACTACATGTTCTTTATGGGCGGCGTCAACGGGCTGCTTCACGTATGCGGCGGGCCAACACACACTTTCCACATTCTGCAGGTCCTTTTGCCCTCGGGCATCTCATTCTACACATTCGTGGCGCTCTCCTACGTGATCGACGTTTACAGAGGCGATGCGAAGCAGGCGCCGTCGTTCGGCGCGTTTTCGTGTTTCCTCGGGCTGTATCCCCACCTTATTGCCGGCCCCATCATCCGCTACCAGACCGTGGCCGACCAGCTCATGGAACGCGAGCATTCGGTAAATAAATTTACAAGCGGCACGGCCATCTTTATCCTGGGATTCGCAAAGAAGATTCTGCTGGCCGACCCGTCGGCCGGCATCGCCGACGCTGCGTTCGGCGCGGACGCGCCGGGCATGCTCAACGCCTGGTGGGGCGTTCTCGCCTATTCGTTCCAGATCTACTTTGACTTCTGCGGATATTCGGACATGGCAGTGGGCCTGGCGCGCATGCTGGGCATCGAATTTATCAAGAACTTCAACGCGCCCTATCTTTCAAAGAGCATTTCCGTCTTCTGGAAGAGATGGCACATCTCTCTTTCATCATTTATCATGGATTATTTGTATATCGCGCTGCTCGGCGGCAACCGCAAAGGAGCATTGCGCACCTATTTCAACCTCGCGCTCACCTTTTTCCTGTGCGGCCTCTGGCACGGCGCAAGCATGGCCTTTATCGTCTGGGGGCTGTATCAGGGCGCGTTTCTCATCATAGAACGCGTTCAGGGTAAGAAAACAATGTATTCCTGGGCTCCATCCTGGATGCAGATCGCCATAACGTTTGTGATAGTCCTGTTCGGCTGGGTGGTGTTCCGTGCTCCCACGTTGCATCAGGCAGTCCTGTACTGGGGCGCGATGCTTGGTATCATCAAGGGCTCAGCCGCTGCCCCGCTGCTTACGGTGCAGATTTTTTCCATGCGCCACGTTTGCGAGATGGCGATATGTGCACTGTTCGTGTGGCAGCCCGTGCAGGCATACGAATGGGTTGGCAGGGGCATGACTCCAACCAAGCTTGTCCTGTGCGGCGTGCTCTTTCTATATGCGATTCTCGGCATGTTTACTCAGTCGTTTAGCCCTTTTCTTTACTTCCAGTTCTGACCGGGATTCTCGTGATGAAAAACCGATTGACGGGATTTGAAAAAAAAGGAAAGATCAACTTCATCTTTTGCGTGCGAATATTTCACCGTCTTCGCCGATCAGATTAGATCAGACGAGGAATCCAAGCCGGAGATACAAACGACATGAAAAATCCAAAGCTCATTTTCACGCTGTTCTTCCTGTTTATCATATTTGCACTACCGGCGTCCCAGGCGATCTACGAACTAACGAGCGGCAAGCGCATCCAGGTGCTCGATCTGCTCGAAGATACGTTCCTCACGCCGGTGAAACGCGCCGCAATCGAAAGCAGTCTCATAGCCCGCATCGGCGCGAGGATCGATTCGATGGCCGCCGAAATTACAGCCGCTCCCGCGGATTCCACCGGTGCATGGGATTCCCAACGGCAGCAGGCTCAGACAGACGAAGCCATGGTCGACGCCGCCGACCTCCACAAGACGCTGCTCACCTATAACCGCCATGTGAAGGCTGCGGAGTCGTCGAGACCTGTCGCCGCAATCGCCGTGTACCAGCAATCGTTCGATTCTCTCATGGCAAAACTCCGCGGCGAGGACAAGCAGGCTTCTCTGCGAGTCATAGCCCTTCTGCGGGAATCCACCGCGCAGCTTGCGGCGCAGTACCGCAAACCCGCCCCCGCACACGATCTGGTCCTTATTGTGAAGAACCTGCCCGTGATCTTCTGGGACGCAAAGTACCTGCGGCCCTACGAGAAGGAAATCGAAAACACGTCCATTTTCACCACATCAACCAGGCCTGTGATGTTTTTTGTCAAGTATGCGCTGTATCGGGACCTGGGCGAAAAGGGTGTGCTAGGCAAGAACGGATGGTTCTTTTATAAACAGGATGTCGATTATCTGATTCGCCCCTACGTGCTCGACAAACGCGCCCTCAAGGTGGATCCGAACGACAAGGTCGTCTCCGACAACCCCATTCAAGCGGCGGTTACGTTCAAGAAACAGCTTGCCGAATTCGGCGTCGATCTTCTGGTTGCCATCATCCCCGGCAAACCGAGCATCTATCCGGACATGCTGGCCGGAAATGCCGACCCGCGCCTGGTAACGACCCGCGGCAATTCCCTCAAAGCAATCAACGACCTGCGGGCCGCGGGCGTCGAAGCGGTCGACCTTTTTTCGCCGTTTCTCGCCGAGCGCGCAAACGATTCAATCGCCGGCGATTCCCTGTATCTGTCTAAGGACACGCACTGGCGCGCGCGCGGCGCGCGCACCGCCGCCCATGTGGTGGCCGAACGCATCAAGCAGTATTCGTGGTATCGCCCGGGAACAACGGAATATGTCTTGGATTCCACTTTTATCGACCGCGTTGGCGACGTGGGCGTCATGACCACGCTTCCGTCCGTAAAGGTCCACGAACTTACGCTCGGTTTTCCCACCGAAAAGACCAAATGCTATCAGGTGTATCAGGTGGAACGCGACGACAAGGGCAACGAAACGGGACGCCACCTTTACAAAGACGATTCGAAGAACGCGCAGGTGGTTCTCATCGGGGACAGCTATTCGCGCATTTATCAGTCCGACGAGCCCAGGTCGGCGGGATGGATTTCCCACATCGCGCTGGAGCTTAAGCAACCCATTGCCTCGATCGTGAGCGATGGCGGCGCATCCACGCTGGTACGCGAGTCGCTGGCGCGGAAGCCCGGCCTGCTCAAGGGAAAGAAACTTGTTGTATGGGAAATCGTCGAACGCGATTTTAGATATGGAAACGAAGGCTGGCAAGACGTTCCCCTCACCGTGGCAACAAAACAGTAAGAAAGGGCACCCATAATGACTCGACACGCCAAGACAATCGCGCTTGTCGCCGCAGTTGCGGCTATCTTCGGTTCACTGTCCGCCGCGCCTTTCGAAAACGTTCTCAAAAACTACAATCGCGTGAACTCGCGGGTCATGATCCGCACAATCGCGGCGCCGACACTTGCGAACCTCGACTATGCGGCATACACGGCGAACCCGACCCGCTTTGATCACCAGGCGGTAACTCCGAAAAAGCCTGCAAAGAAAGTCGGCCTCGCAAACCTCACCTTCGGCGGCGCGCTGGCCTCGGCGTGCGTTTCTCTTTCGCAAACGCCGCTTTCGGCTCCAGAAAAAGATATGCCGATGGCATGGGACCCGCTCCAAAACAAGCTGTGGGAAATCACAAAATCCGATGCCTTCTCCAAGGTGGGCGCAAAGATAAGCAGCGAAAAATGGGCCGACCCCGACGTGTTCATGGCCTATCAGGAAATCGCCGCCGTCTACCTGCACGGCCAGGGCGACAGTACGCAGGTATGGGTGAAGATCGAATTCAAGCCTTGGGTCAAGTTCCTCGACCCGGGCATTCCGGACGAGGCAAAAGACGGTTTTCATGTGATCTATGGCCGTCTTGTACTGGACAATGTGGACAAGGCACTGCGTCAAAAGGCGTTCGACTGGATCCGCACCGACTATACCAGGACCGTGTTGACAAAAGACCAAGTAGTGGATTGGGCAAACCTGCTTGCCTCCTACTGGTATCCGAAGCTCAACACGGATGTTGTGGACCTCACCGGACAGACGCAATGGCCCACGCCCGACGCCGACAAGGATGCAATCAAGGAACTCAAGGGCTACATGGTTAAAAACCCGCTTGTGGTCATTCGCGGCAATCCGTACGGAACCATACTCTACAACGTATTTCTTGTTGATTTCAAGGAAGAGAAGCCGAAACCCGCCGCGGCGCCTGCGGCCCAGGAAACGGCCGCGCCCGTGTCGTTCGACGCTTCGGTTTCGGCCAATTTCAAGGACAACAACGCGCGGTTCCAATCGGAAGTCACAACGTTCGGCGATTACGCATCCTGGGTAAGAAAAGAGGAGCCGTTCCGGCTTGCAACGGTCTCGTTCGTGAAAACGCTGCCCGAAAAGCAAATGGGGTTCAAGGGCAAAAACGACTGGCTCTTCTTCCGCGGCGAAGTGTCGTACCTCAATTGCGGCGACATGTCGCTGCAGGCGGCCGACAAGAACCCCATCCCGCACCTCGTTGAATTCGCAAAATTCCTCAAGAGCAAGAACATTTCGCTTCTCTTTGTCCCCGTACCCAACAAGTCGGACGTCTACTTCGACAAACTGCCGGTCGATAACCCGCCCAAAGATCCGTACGGGATTGTCAACCCGTATGCCAGAAAGTTCCTGCGCGACCTGCAGAACGCGGGCGTTGAGGTTGTCGATCTCCTCCCCTCTTTTCTCGCGGCAAAGAAGGATGACCCCAAAAACAAGGAGGCGGTGTACCAGAGACAGGACACCCACTGGACCAACCGCGGCCTCGAAATCGCTGCGAAGCTTATCGCCGACCGCATCAAGCAATATTCGTGGTATCCGGGCCTTTCAAAGAACGCGGTCTCCTTCACGGTAAAAGACACATCGTTCATGCGCCAGGGCGATCTTGTTGACAAACTCGCAGACGCCGACAAGACCGCCTTCCCGGCAGTGGAAATCGCGGCAAAGCAGGTGCACAATCCCGATGGTTCGCTCTACAAAGGCTCCAATCCGGACTCACCCGTGATGCTCATCGGCGACAGTTTTACCGGCGTATTCGAGCTTGTCGATTGCAAGGCCGCGGGAGTGGGCGCCCACATTTCCGCGCTCACCGGCATTCCGCTGGATATCGTCACCAGCTGGGGCGGCGGACCACTCGTGCGCGACAAATTCTACCGCGCACGCAAGAACAACCTCGACAAGAAGCGAGTTGTTATCTACATGATGGTGGCGCGCGATTTATATAATTACAGCCAGTTGTGGCAGCCGCTGGAAATGAAATAGGTTTGAAAGCTTAAAGTTGACAGCTAACAGTTGACGGTTGAGGATTGCGGCCGAAAGACCGGGCGTTCTTCACCAGCCAGCTTTTAGACGGATAACCATTAACTGCAGAGGAGAGACTCATGAACAAGCGTTTGCTTTTGATTGTCGGGTGCGCTATCGTCTCTTTTTCCCTTCTTGCGCGTGCGCAGGAAGCTCCCACCGGCGCGCCGGCTCAGCCGACAAAGGACGAGCAGAAGGCACTTGACGGTTTCAAGGGAAAGATAAGCGGCAAGATCTGCTGGTCCACGTCCCGTGTTCATTCCAAGCACGATATCTGGATCATGAACGCGGACGGCACCGATCAGAAACCTGTTACCAATAGTCCGGATAACGTCGATTGGTTCCCGCGGTTTTCACCGGACGGCAACACGATTCTCTTCTGTCGGAGCAAGTCCGGCTGGGCGGCCGAGAACGATGCGGAAATGAACGACAAATGGGACCTGTGGACCGTCAAGGCCGACGGCACCGGCGAAAAGAAAGTGGCCGAGAGCGCGGTATGGGGTACCTGGCGGCCAACGGGCGATTCTCTCGTCTTTGCCCGGGCGTCAAAGGTGTTTATCAAGTGCCTTGCCACAAATGAGGAAAAAGAACTTTTCGACGCGGAAAAACAATTCAAGAAGAGCACCTGGGCGCAGGAACCCGAACTGTCGCCCAACGGCAAGTTCCTTGCGATAACCCTGCGCGGCACCACGCGGCAGACCGGCATCTGGAATTTTGAAAAGAAGGAATGGTATACCACCGGCGCAGGATGCGAAATCAGCTGGTTTCCCGACAACAAATCGGTGGTCCGGATGAATGAAGGTCAGGGCAACGGCAGCACCGAAGAACTTAAGTTCGATCTTGACAACAACGGGAAACCGCTAGCCATTCCGTCGGGTGTATCCATCGACAACAAGTTCCGTTTCATGGACCTGCCCGGACGCCGCTCGCACGAGTACTTCCCCACCATAAGCTCCGACGGCCAGTGGATGGTCTGGTGCGCAACCATTTACGGTCAGGAACACGACATTTACGACTACGAAGTGTACCTGTGGAAGATCGGCACACCGCAGAAGGACGCGGTACGGTTGACGTTCCATACGGGAAACGACAGGTGGCCGGATATCTATATTGCAAAGTAGTCTGCACGTTACCGGTGCTGCATGATAAAAGGCCCGCCTATGCGGGCCTTTTATCATTCGCGCTTTGCGTCGCCCTTTTTCCGGAATTCAACGATCTTTCCAGTATCTCGTTTGGCCGAACGTCTTCTCCCGGTTTGCCGCCGAACAAACGGCTCTACGGTCGATTCAAGTCCGCCGTCGGCTCCATGGACTTGTCCGGTTGTGATTTTCAAAATGCAGAACTCGATCTTACGGTCCGAGCTCTGAAACCGTCCCTTGGCGACATGAGGCGGTTGAAGCTTGAGCGTCTGCGAAACCGGCGGGAACGCCGCCAGGCTCACAAAACGCATCCACAGCCATTTGCCTGCGGGTATTTCCGTCTCGTCAATTACGTAGCCGGTGCATATCCCATATCCCGCAAACGCCCATCCCTTGTCGTCCGCGAGCACGGCGTTGTCCGGCAGAACGCGTTGCAACAGGCAGAAAAAGTCGCTATTGTGAGGAAAATCGACAATCTCCTCCGGAGAGGTATACCGCGAGGCAAGATCAATGATTTCCTGTCTGGAAAGTAGGGGCGCTTTGTCCATGTTGTCGGGAACCTCTCAAAAATGATGTTTGGGTGAGCGTTGAAGCCTTGCCAACAAAATCATAATCCGCTCAAAAGCATCCCTGCGGCGTAGAAATAACGTGGTAAAATACGTTGTTTTCACTCTCGCGAGGTGGGCATCACCCAATAGCCCACAACCGGGATAAAATGTGATGGGCGTCACAACGGCTTTGCGACCATGAAGGGATTGCCGAAGAAATCTGGACGGACGCATATTCCAAAGCGTACCTTAATGACAAGAGACAAAAGAATAGAAACTAAAAATGAAAATCCGCGCCTAACATGTGGAACGAAGCAACCATAAGCTACGTTCCGCGGGGGCCTTTATCTATAATATCAAGCTCATAGCGGTAATACCATTTGCTTTTCATCGGGCCAAGGACCAGTGAAGGGACAAAGTTCAGGACCCGGTCAAACTTGCCTACACTCGACAAGCAAAGCTCGTCTATAAGACTATTCGATTTAAGTGGAAGATGTGTTGACAACTTGTCAATCAGGAAACATGGCGTGTTCATCGCAACGTATGGTCAGGGAAATTTGGTGAAGAAGCTGATGATCAGTAATTAAAAACGGGAACGCCTTTTCTAGACCCAACTCATTGACACCACTCCCTTCCGTCAACTTATAGGAAGTTTGATTTTTCGCGAGTAGGGGGATGTATACAGAAAGTTTCTTTACAGAAGCTCAATTCTTCCCCCGACTTCCCGATTTACCCCGTCGGGTACTTCCAAGGGTCGCCTTCGTCCGCGCCTTGTCCGGCTTCGAGGAAGAATAAGGGTATTTCCCCCTTCAATTGTCAAATCTGTGAATATCCGTCTTATGGCTTCGGCTCAAAGCGTATTAAGGTTTGTGTTCAGATTCCTCTCAGCAATTGCAACAGAGCACCAGCTAGTTTGACGAAAGATACGATATAGCCATTAGAGGATCGACAGAGGATGTATGTTAGCAGGTGCACCTATGACGTTCAAGTTCTTTAACACTCTTGGAGGACGAGATGTCCTACAACAATTCCACGGAGGGTAAGTGATGCGATTACAGACAGTTCTTGCTGTTTTGGTTTTCGCTGTTCTTTTCACTTGTTCAACGCCAACTAGGCCAGTTACGACTTCTTCTCCAGCGCGAATAAACTCTCTAAGTGTCACGGAAGCTTTACCACTCTCGCCAATGACTATCAGCGGAATTGGTTTCGGTGCAACGAACACTATATCAGTTCGTTTCTCCGATAGCACTGGTTATCAAGTAGATGTTCAAGCAATTGAATCGGATTCAACCTCGGCAGTAGTATGTGTTCCGCCTTATTGCAGTGCCGGAAAATACGGAACAGGCACAGTGAGTGTTCAGGTACTTCAAACCTCTGGTTCCGATAGCACAAAATCAAATAGCATTAGTGACTTTCAAATTCAAGATTTACCCATATCCACAACTCCAACTGGTACTGTGACGCTTAATCTTCTGACCGCAGAGCTGAATTATTACGACAGTCTTGAGAATCAGATAAAGGGTACCGCTATGGAAACACAAACGATGGATTCAGCAATCTCGGTAAACATTGTGAATCTTACGAATCTGGTGTCAAAGATCCAATCAGTTGTTCTAACTTCAGTTCCATTCTCACTTGGAAGCATCAACGGAGTAGTTCTGAGCGTAGGTTCAAAGGAACTTCAGCAATCAGACAGGCTCATATTGGCTATGTTCCGTTCAAATCCTGCCTTGGCCAAAAGGCTGGCAACCACTGGCTGTCCTGACTATTTGAGCAATGATGCCATCGCAGGAATTAATTCGAGTAATGCGTTTCGATCTTCAGCAGACTGTATTGTTCAGAGTATCCCATCAGCATTCAGCACATCATTCGGTTTTGTACTGGGTATTGGTGGTGCAACTATGGGCACTATGGGACTTGGACTTGAACTGCTTGGTGTTGCAGTACCGCCAGCGGGTTTTGCTCTAGCAGGTTGCGCAATACTCTATGCAGGAGTAATGTACGCCGGTTCTGAGCTTGCGATTGGTGCCGAGTTGAAAAACCTCAACAATACTGCATCGTATCAAGCAGTGCAAATTGGAATAAAGCAAACTGAAGCGCTATTTACAGATCCAATCAAGAGTGCAGTCGTTGGTAAGCTTTTTGGTCAAACTGTTGGATATCTCAAAGACATATACGACGGGTATGAACAAGCCTCATCAGCCATTGAAACTTCACCTATTGGAAGCAACTGTACTTACAAAATTTCTTCGCCAGGTCAACCCTTTGATTCCAGTGGAGGCACTGGTACGGTAACGATAACAACAGGAAGCGGCTGCACCTGGACGGCAGAAGTGGATAATGTTGACTGGATAACCGTTACATCGAATAGTAATAACAGTGGATCGGGTACTGTCAATTTTTCGGTGCAGGCAAATACAACCCATGCCCAAAGAACCGGCGCAATATTCATCGCTGGAAAAAGTTTCGACATTACTCAGACAGGAAGCGATTCCGGGACAAACGTCGGGATAACCTATGTGATGTCGAATTATACTGGCAGTACAACCATCACTAGCAGTAGTTGCAAGTTTGGAGTCAATATTGCGGGGACATTCACTATCACAATTACCGGCGGTGAAGGGTCCATGATCTCTCCCTATACCGGCACTATGACATTGACTGCAATCTGGCAATCGCCAGTTTTGCAGGGTATCAATTGCGCTAGTAGCTCTGAACCGATCAGCATTCCTGGAACGGTATCTGGATCCTCCCTCAAAGTGGAAGGGGGCGGTACGGTTATAGATTCAGCCTCAGGAGGCACCCAAGAAACGATAACGTTTTCGAACGGAACATTGAGTGGCAACAGCCTAACGGGAACCCTGACAATTAATGGATCGGGTTTTGATTCGCCGATAACCTCAACTATCACTTTGAACAAGAATTAGAAGTTCGTTTCCAGACAGGATATCCTTTCGCCAAAATCCATGCTCATTTGACGCGTCACAAGATCATGATGACAATTCATCATTAACTGATAGAAAGTTTGATTTTTCGCGAGTAGGGGGATGTATAAAGAAAGTTTCTTTGCAGAAGCTCAATTCTTCCCTCGACTTCCCTGCCTGCGCTGCCGCTTCGGCAGGCAGGCCGATTCCTTCGTCCGCGCCTTGTCCGGCTTCGAGGAAAAATATAGGTATTTCTCCCTTCAATTGTCAAAATTTAAAACATCAGTCTCGTGGCTTCTGTGCAAGCATTAAAAATGGTCGGAGTTGTCAGGCGCAGGTTCGTTCGAAGAACCCGTAATCGAGCGCAGGTTCTGCGGTGACGGGCGGGGGCTTCTCTTCCGGCGGCGGGCCGCGGCGACGGTTCTTTCCAAAGCCCACAGTGTTTCAGAAAAGGCAAATGACACAATAAATTAAGCCCGAAGGGTTTATATTCCATGCCTTTACGAACGTGAGTGACAATCTTCTGTTTCACCGTAGCTTCCTCGATAAACGAAATGATCCTCATTTCGCCTCGCGTCCATCCAGCTTTTACTAAGGCAATTGCCGCGGCAGACTCTATTTTATCTGACGAGCCATGAAAAAATCTCTCCTCAACAAACCTTCTATCTGGTGCTTCACCATTTATTTCACCGAGGGTTTTCCCTTCGGCATCGTGCGCATGATGACCTCGGTGTTTTTCACCGACATCGGCATGCGTGAGCGTTACCTGGGATACCTCAACGCGCTGGGACTGCCGTGGAACGCCAAGTTTTTGTGGGCGCCCCTGGTCGATATCTTCGGCGGCAAACGTCGGTGGATGCAGAGCGTGCAGGTGGCAATTGCAGTGCTTGCACTGGTCGCAGCCGCCTTGTGTTCTGCGGCAGGCAAGGCACATGGCATTGCAGTTCCCGATTCCATCTTCGTATTCCTGTTTGTCGTAATGGCATTCGTCGCCGCCACCAACGACGTGGTCATCGACGGCTATTACATGGAAGGTCTCACCGATACCAAGGAACAGGCCGCCTACACCGGCTACCGGGTTTTCGCCTACCGCCTGGCGCTTGTGGTGGCAAAATTCGGCATTATTTACGCCGTCGGCATGACTGCCAAACGCGTCGCGGGCGGCAGCATGTATACGGCCTGGAGCTTCGGCTTCGCCGCGGCGGCGGCCATCATGGGCTTGTTCGCCGTCTATCACCTTTTTGCGCTTCCGGACTTCGGCACGGCGCAGAAACCCGGCGCCACCATACGCAAGGCCGCGGATGATTTTCTCACCTCGTTTTCTTCCTATCTGGAAATATCAAGGCGGCAATCATTCACCGCCCTTGCAAGCGGCGTCGGCGCCGCCATAGCGACGTTCGCGGTGCTTCTCATATGCAAGACGGAAGCCGTGCCCGCCATGAATTTCGGCATATTGGCTCTCCTCGTTGTCATGGCAGTTCAGGCAAAGCCGGCCGTTGCGCTCAGTCTTCTCTTCATCGTTTGCTATAAGATCGGCGACGAAATCATCTTCTCCATGGGCACGCCGTTTCTCAAGCGTTACCTGCTGGTCACCAATATTCAGCTGGCATGGATGAGCGGACTCGTGGGTCTTTTCGGTTCCATTGTAGGAACCACCGTCGGCGGGTTATGGATAAAGAAAACGGGGCTTGCGAAGGCGATCTGGCCGCTCACGCTGCTGATGAACGTCAACATTCTCGCCTACGTGTGGCTCGCCTGGCAGCGGCCATACGCGACATCGCTTTCGGGCATGCTCACCATTGGAGGTGTATACTGTTACGAACAAATTGCGGCCGGCCTGGGCAACGCCGTGCTTATCGTTTACATATTGCAAACATGTAAAAAGGAATTCAAGGCGGGGCACTATGCCATCGGGTCTGCGTTCATGTCGGTTTTCTCAACGATCTTCGGGACGTTTAGCGGGATAATTGTGGAGCACCTTGGATATACCAACCTTTTCGTGATCGGCTTTTGCGCCACTATTCCGGCAATGGCGCTGATGTTCTTCGTGAAGATTCGGGAGTGAAATATCAGGGGAGTCCGCCGTATTTCACTCCCAGTCCTTGCCGCTCTGCGATTCGACCTTCATTTCCCGGGTCTCGCCGGACTTAATCTGCACCGTCTTCCGGTACGGCGCGAATCCGGGACGCTTGAAAACAACCGTGTGCTCCCCTTCCGCAAGGGCGATGGGCGCGGAGGTCGGCGTATTCCCCTTGAACTCTCCATCGATGTAAAATTCGGCGGCAATGTCCGAAAATATCTGGAGCGCGCCGGGCTTCTTCTCCAGCGGCGTTAGCCCGATCATCACGATCTGCGTATCGCTCCCGGACACGGCAATCGATGTGGTTGCCGGACCAAATCCTTCGGCGGCTGCCGAGAACTGATGCACGCCTTTGGCAAGGAACACGCCCTCGCTTCGTTCCTTGGGCATCATGACATCCTTGTTGTCTATCTTGACTTCCGCGGAAGCGGGATTAACCTCCACCCTCACCAGCCCCTGCAAAGGGCCGGGGACCTCCGGGTTCTGAAGACGATTGTCCGCCGCTGCGACGGTCGCTCCGGAATTCGTCTTACCGGCGACGCGCGCTGCGACCGCACTGTTTGCAACCGTCGCCGGCTGCCCCCTGCCCGCGATGCGCTGCGAAACGTCCGGCTGCGTCTTCCGGATGTGGTTTGCCAACTGCACTATGTGCTCTCCCGTGTTTCCCACTGTTGTCCAGATTGTCCGCCATGACGCAGAATGCACCAGCTTGTGTGCCGACAGCAGTCCGGGTAGAGTTTTCAATGCGTCGGGAAGGGGCTGATAAACGAAAACAATCCCGGCCACAAGCAGCGCAGCCACAACGCCGACCGCCCAGCCAACAGATCTTCTTGCCTTGCCTGCACGCCTTTTTGCACGAACCTGGGTCACAACGTACTGCTGCACGTTTGCGGTCCTGGTGGTAAGCGTGGCTGCGACATAGTCTTCGGCCGTTGCAATCGCCTGTGCAATCTCCTTGTTCTTCGGATCGCGTTTGAGAGCTTCTTTGTAGTGCGCCAGGGCAGCGACATGCTTCCCGTTGCCGACAAGTTCGTTGCCTTTGTTCCAGTGATACCGCGCACACAGTGCCTGCAATTCCCCGACAGCCGCATCCTTGTCGGCAAAATACCGCTTGATCATGTCGACAGGGTCGCGAACGCCAAGCTCAAAGAAATAATCCTGCAGGGCCTGGATGAGCGGCGCAAGCGTCGAGAGACGCTTGGTGTGGTCTTTTTCGAGGCAGTCGTGGAGTTGGCCTGCCACAGAGGCGGGCAACGTCTTGTCGATCTCCTCGGCCGGTTTTTCCTTGTTCTGGATAATGCTGATGAGCGTCGAAGGAACATTCTCTCCGGTAAACGGGAACTCGCCGGTTATCAAACGATACAGAAGCACACCCGCGGCCCAGATGTCCATGCGCGGGTCCTTGGTTTCTTCGCCGTTGACAAGCTCGGGAGACATGTACACCGGCGTTCCCACGATCGCGCCGGTGGACGTGAGCTGCGCGGACCGCGCGCCTGCGTATGCAAGACCGAAATCGACCACCTTCACCGCGCCGGTGCTCCCTACCAGGATATTGGCCGCCTTGACATCGCGATGAACGACGCCCTTTTCGTGCGCAAAGGCCAGGCCGCGCAGCGCCTGCTGCAGGATCATCAACCCTATCTCGCGGGGAAAATCCTGCTGTCGAAGGAGGCGGTCGAGGTCCAATCCGTCAACAAACTCCATGGCGATGTAAAATGACCCTTTTTCCTCGCCGAAGTCGTAGATTCGGATGATGTTGTCGTGGGAGAGCGACGCGCCGGCCTGCGCCTCGTTTTCGAACCGTTTGATCTCGCTTGTTGTGGTGACAAGACCGGCGGCCATTTCTTTGATGACAACCTGCCTCTTGAGGGAAATCTGGGTGGCGCAGTATATCCTGCTCATACCGCCCTTGGCAAGCTCCTTGATGTCGGAATAGTCTTTGAGAGTAAACGGCATTAATCAGATTGTCCATGCAGAAGGGAACGGATTTCCGCGCAACCGCGGTGACCACAGATGCGTTACGAGATTATACTCCCCCGGCGGCGGCATGTCAAACCCGGGTAGTCCTATTTTGTAAAAAGGACGCCGAACTTGCGCAGGCTCTGGGTAAAATTGCCCCACGACCGCAGCGACCGCCTTACCATCATCCAGAGATACCTGGGCCTACGGTAGTACCTGCGGTAGAATGTCGTCAGATAGCCGTTGATGAGATCGTTTGACAAATGCGGAAGCTCGACCGCGGAATGATGCACGCTGTCGTGCTTGTCCCACTCCTCGGTGAGCAGGCAGTTGTTGTCCTTGAGCAATTTGAAGTAGTCGGTTCCCGGGAGGGGCGTGGGCGCCGACACCTGGGTAAATTCCGCATTAAGCTCGAACGCAAACGCCATCGATTCTTCCATGGTCTCTTTAGTGTCCCAGTAAAACCCCAGCATGATGCAGTTGAGGACGTCCAAGCCGTGTTTCTTGGCAAGAGCGACCCCGCGCCTTATTTCGTCCTTGGTGGTGTTCTTGCGCATATGCTTGAGCACCTCTTCGTTGCCCGATTCCACACCGTACAGCACCATGCGGCACCCGGATTTCTTGAGCCAGTAGGCGGTTTCCTCGGTCATGAGCTGCGCCCGCGCCTGCACCGAATAGAGCACACGAACCTTCCGCTCCACCATGAGCTTGCAGATATCAACAACTCGCTGGCGGTCCACGTTGAAGGTGTCGTCGTCGATGCGGATTTCCCGGACGCCCCGGTCGTTCACCAGATACTCGATCTCGCGCACAACGCGCCCGGGCGACATGGCGCGGTACTTGTGTCCGTAAATGGTCTGCGGGTACGAGCAGAAAATGCAGTTGAACGGGCATCCTCTCGAAGTGATCATGGTTGCCGCGGGAAACGCAACGAACACGCTTTCGTAGAACTTGCTTAAGTCGAGAAGATCGTAGGCAGGAATGGGAAGGCTGTTGAGATCGGCTATGGGGTCGACGTCCGGGTTCACGCGCGCGCCGCCGGTCCGGTCCTTCCAGGTGAGTCCCTTTACCGTTGCGAGATCTTCTCCGGCGATAACCGCGTGCGCCAGGGCCCCAACCGAATAGTCCCATTCCTTTCGCAGGATGAAATCGACGCATGCGCGTTTGATTTCGTTTTCGTGCAGCGACGTCACGAACGGCCCAACCCACACAACCGTCACGCTGTTGTCCTTTGCGTGCCTGCTCACCTCCCACGCCACGGGTGCGTTGATATGCTCCACCATGATAACGAGCATGTCGGGCTTGCGCTTCGAAACTTCCGCTTTTGTCATGGAGAGATCGAGCCGCTGCGTGGGACAATGGAGGTACTCCACCACATGCCCGGCGTTGCGAAGCACGGCCGCGCACGACAGGTTCTGGTAGCTATACACCTGCTCGCCGGTCTCGTTGAGGCACGGATGGCGTCTGCCCGCCTTCGACACCTTGGAACCAACGGTCCAATCGAGCGTCGGCGGCGGCTCTACAAAAAGGATTTTTGGCATTGGTGTTTCCGGAGACATCAGTTGATGATGACCCACGCCCTGCCCCGCCGGACTTTCCAGTGGCCGGGGACCCATTGATAGCGGTGGGCCCAGGGACGCCATTTGTAATGTCCCGTAACCCACACTGCGCCGGCATTGGGCCGCGCCGGCATCACCACGGCAGGAGGCGGCGGCGGCGGCATCACAGGCGCACAGCCGGTGGCGAGAAGAACGCCGGTGAGTATGATGCACGCGAAGAATTTTCGCATCCGCAGTCTCTTTCGATCTGGTAAACTTGCTGAAGTTTTCCCACTGCAAAATACATCAGCCCTCCCGCGAATTCAACGCACGGTAATGCAATCTGCGCCTGTGGCCAGAAGTTCTGAACTATCGGACCGACCGCGCCGAACCTGCTTCAGCCGACTGCTTCGCGGGTCGCTACCACTGCGTGTGGTTACGAATACGGCGAGAAAATATACGATGGTGGGATACTTCCTCTGCCCTGCGCCAGGGAGGACCGTAGGGTGCGCTGGAGCGCAGTACCGCCTGACCACGGCCCGAAGGGCCTTAGCGGCAGGCGGCACCGAGGCCATTGGCCGAGCGTGGCAGCCGGAGACCACGCACGAAGTGCGCCCAACGGGCGCGTAGCTGGATGCGGAGCGTGAACGAGAACCGCCGCCGTCTTCGGCGGGGCGCCGAAATTATTATTTAGAATCGAAATATCAAGAATCTATTACCTACCCCTACCCAATTTCCTCGCCTTTGCCTTTTCCCGCCAGCTTTCCCACGCATAGTAGAACGTGGGTGTCACCACGAGTACAAGCAGCGTGTTGAACAGCAGTCCCCAGAAGATCGCCCACGCCATGGGCGCCCAGAACTGGGTAGTTTCCGACTTTGTCACAACCCCCAGGTGCAGAAAATCGAGTCCCACGCCGGTTGCAATGGGCAGCAGCCCGATCATGGCCGTAATGGCAGTGAGGAGCACAGGCCGAAGACGCGTTGCGCCTCCCTCGATAACGGCTTCACGCAGGGGACGGCCGCTTTTCCTGAGCCTGTTCATGAAATCGATGAGCACGATGCCGTTCTTCGCAACCACGCCGGCCAACGCGATTATGCCCACACCGCTCATGAGAATCGCGAACGTCACATCGCGGAGATCTGCCTTGCCGCTGGTGATGAAATTGACAACCGAGCTCAGCTGATTCGTTATAAGCAACCCCCAGAACACGCCGCCCACCGACAGCAGTATGCCGATAAGGATAAGCAGCGGCTGGAACAGCGAGTTGAACTGGAACACCATGATCAGAAACACAAGCCCCATGGCGATGAAAAACGCCTTGACAATGAATCCCTGCGATTCAGACTGCATGCGGTTGCCGCTTCCGGGGCGTACCGTGTAGCCCGGCGGCGGCGTCACCGATTTGACAGCAGCCATGGCCAGAGCCTTGGGACCGCGCTCGTCCTTTTGGCCCGGCGCAAGCTCCGCGGTCACCTGGATGGTGCGCTTGCCGTCGATATGCTTGATGGATGCGATATTTGCGCCCTGCGTTATGGTGGCCACGCTCGTTAGCGGCGCCTCTTTGCCGTCCTTGGAGATCACAATCTGGTTCAAGCCGCTCTGGCTTTCACGAACATCGGGGGCGAGCCGCACCATGATTTTGTATTCGTCCTTCCCTACCCGGTATTTCGCAGCCTCGTTGCCGTAGATTGCGCCCCGGACCGCGCCCGCGACATCGAACGTTGAGAATCCCAGGCGTTTTGCCTGTTCGCGGTCGACGTTGACACGGATTTCCGGCCGGGCTGGGTCGTAATCATAGCTGACGTTTGTCAATCCCGGCACCTTCTGCACCAGGGCCTTGATCGTGTCCGCAAGAAGGCTCAATTGCTGGTAGTCGTCGCCGGAAATCTCGAGTTCAATGGGCTTTCCCGTGGGCGGGCCCATCGACTGCTTGATGACCTGCACCTTCCAGCCGGGAAGCTGCTGCGGCAGCGTGTCTTCCAGCCATTTCATGGTCTTGTACGACGAGACGGAACGCTCCTCGAAATCCTTGAACACCAGGTCGATGTATCCCTTGTTGCTTTCCGCCTGGCTGCTCGATATGCGGGACGATTTTCCCGACCCCACAATGGTGCTGACGGTCTTGACAGAGGATATTTTGTCGGGCATGGCCATGGCGATGCGTTCAGGAGTCCGGATGGTGGCGTCGGTGATCGCGATGTCCTGGGACAGCGGGCCCTCGATCTGGACAGATGCGACATCAGGCTCGATCACCGGGAAAAACACCACGCCCGGCCCGAATTTGCCGTACATGAAGATGCCCAGGCCGACGAACACGATGCAGAACAGGGCAAGCAGCGCCGGATGGTTGAGCGACCGCTGCAGGGTCTTCCGGTACATGTCCTTAAACCGTTCAAAGCCGCTTTTCTCCCCGCCTTCCAGCCGGTGGGCCTCCTTGTTGTTCATGGTGAGCGAGGCAAAAACAGGATTGAAGACAAACGCGACAAACAGGGAACCGAACAGGGTGATGGCCACGGTGAGCGGCAGGTATCTCAGGAATTCGCCCATGATGCCCGGCATGAACAGCACCGGCGCAAATGCTCCGACAGTGGTGAGCGTTGCGGTAAATACGGGCACCATGACCTCCCGTGTCCCGTCGAGGGCCGCGTCGAACCTGTTTTTTCCCATGCCGAGGTGGCGGTAAATGTTTTCCACCACCACGATGCCGTCGTCCACCAGCATCCCGAGCACCATGACCAGGGAGAACAGCACCACCATGTTGAGGGTGACACCCATGTAGCTCAGCACGATGAAGCCCATTGCCATGGAAAACGGAATGGCCGTTGAAATGAACAGGGAATTGCGCACGCCGAGGAAAAAGCTGAGCACCAGAAGCACGAGGATGATTCCCATGATCAGGTGGTTCTGCAGCTCGTCCACCATCTGGCGGATGTTTTTCGACATGTCGTAGGTGATTTCATAATGCGTTCCCGCGGGCCAGTGCGCCTGGTCGTCTTTGATGATTTTCTTCGCCTCGTCCACGATGCGAACGATGTCCTCACCCGTCCGTTTCGCAACAGTCAATGTAAGCGACGGCTTGCCGTTGGTGCGCGAAATCGTTTGCCGGTCCCGTGTGTAGGTGAACGCGACGTGTGCGACATCCTTGATCCGGATCATCTTGTCGTTCACCGAGCGGACGATGAGATCGTTGAACTGCGACGGATCGGTGAGCTCGCCGGTCACTTTTATAGAAAACCGGAAACCGGACGTAAGCATGGTACCGCCGGGAACGTTGGTGTGCTGCGTTGATACGGCCTTGGAAATGTCCGACAGCGTCAGCCCGTATTGCCGAAGCAGGGCCGGGTCAACGTCGATGGCGATTTCCTTGTCCTGTTTGCCCTGAATCTTGGCCTCGAGCACGCCCGGGATCTTTGCCATGCGGTCCTTGAGATTGTCGGCGAGCGATTCCAGGCGCTCCATGTCGTAGTCCGAGTACAGCGCGATGTTGACGATCGGGATCGCGTTGAAATTCAGCTCCTGCGTGATCGGATCTTCGGCCTCCGCGGGCAGATCGCCCCTGGCCTGGTCGACCTTGTCCTTGACGCGCCGCAAGGCATCCTCGGTGTTCACCGACGGGTCGAATTCCAGGAAGATGTTGGAATAGCTCTCGTTGCTGGAACTGCTCATCTGCTTGACGCCGTCGATGCCGTCGAGCTTGTCCTCTATCTTCTGGGTAATGAGGTTTTCGATCTCGGGCGGGTTTGCGCCGGGATACAGGGTGGTCACGAAGATATACGGTATCTTGATTTCGGGGAATGATTCCCGCCGCATGCCGGTAAAGCTCATGAGGCCGGTAAGGAAAAGAAGCACGGCCAGGACGATGACGGACACGGGGTTCTTCAGGGCAAACTTTGTCATTTCGATAGCTCCTTAAGGAAAACAGTAGCCAGTTGACAGTTTACAGTTGACAGTATGGGTTTGAAATCTTTGCTACACTACGCGTTTGAGTAAGATCCCACCTGTCACTGTTTTCCTGCCAAACACCAACTCCGGTTACCTGCTTTTTGTTCTGCTGTCAACTGTCAACCGTCAACTTTGAACATCGTTAATAGCTCACCTTTGTCCCGTCGCTCACCTGGAACGCGCCGGTCACCACGAGCTTGTCGCCCTGGTGCAAGCCTTCTGTAATGAGTGAACTGTCCGTCGTGGTAGCGCCAATCGTCACCTTGCGCTGACGGGCGATCCCGTTCTCGACGACCATTGCGGATATCCCGTTCTGCATGCGCAGGAGCGCGGCAGACGGCACGACAACCGCCTTTGCGTACTTGTGCCTCAGAATGCGTGCATGCCCCACCATACCCGGTCTGAGAGAACCGTTGCGGTTGACCACCACGATGCGCGCCATAACGGTACGCGATTTCGAGTCGACCGCCCGGTCAAGGCTCGACAATCTGCCCTCAAAGGGCTGGTCCGGGTGCTGGAGCAGACAGAATTCGGTTTTCATTCCTTCTTCATAGCTGAACGCCTCGGTCTCCGGAATCGCGATCACCGCTTCAAGTTCATTGACGCGCGATACGCGGACCGTGGGAACACCCGGCGCGACGGTCTGGAATTTCTCAATGTTCCGGCTCACCAGAATGCCGTCGAACGGTGCCTGGCATTGGCAGTCTTCATATGCCCGCTTGGTAGTGGCAAGTGACATGCGGGCGTTCTGGAACGAAAGGTTGGTCTTGTCGATCTCGGAACGTCCGACAGACCCGCTATCCACATTGGCCTTTGCTCTATCGACATCACCTTTGGCCACTTCCACCTGGGCCTTTGCAGCCTCAAGCGCAGCGCCGTACTTTTCGCCGTCGATGTCGCACAAGGCATCACCTGCCTTGAAACGGGTGCCAACCGGTTTGAGAGAATTGACACGGCCGCCCTGCGCAGGAGCGGTGAGGCTTGCGTCCTCGATACCGCGAAGGTCGGCGGAGTAGCTGCCCCAGTCCTCGAATACGCCTTCGTTGACATCGGCAACAACAACTTTGACGGAAGCGGAATCGGACGGCTGTTTTGCCGAAGCAGTAGATGTTTTCTTGGTTTCGGGGCCGCATTTGGCTCCCATCAGCGCAAGCGTGAAAAGAAAGCCCGCGGTGAGAATGATGTACGACTTACCTTTGAGTACTTTCATGGTTCCTCCTATTTTGTTTTCTGATTTTCGTCGATCTTGATGATGTCCTGGCCCATGGCGACCAGGAGTCCGGCATGACTCCTCACGAGGAGGTACAGCGCACTCGTCACTCCATATTCAGACTGCCTGAGAAGGTCATCCGCCTGTTTCAGGTCGGAGAACTGCCCGCTTCCCTGTTTGAAATTATTGTTGGTCAATTCGAAACTCTGGCTGGCAGATTCATATCTCTCTTTAGAAGCCACAAAATTCGTGTCCTGAGCAACACATTCCGCAATCCATGAACGCACCGTGCTTTCAATGCCTTTTACCTGAAGATTGTAAATGATATCAAGTTTATTTCCGTCGGATTGGTATTGCGCTGCCTTTGCACTGTTCGAGAACCCGTCAAACAATGTCCATTGAGCGCCCACGCCCAGAGACCAGCTCGGGTTGGTATTGTTGTTGCCGATTAATTTCGAATCAGAATCCATCCTTGTATAGCCGGCAGATCCTGTTGCTCCTATTGTGGGCAGGTACATTGCCCTGAAAATTTTAGCGCCGCCCTTATAGGCTTCGGAAATAAGTTTCAGGGATTTTAAGTCCGTCCGGTTTGCGAGTGCTGTCTTGACCGCATCATCTACAGACACGTTGGGACGAACCAGGAGTACAGGAATCACGTCGGCTGTATCCAATGGAATGGAATCAGTTAGCGCGACACCCATGAACGTGTTCAAATTCATCCGGGCAGTCAGCGCGTCCCGCTTCGCAATAATTGCGTTGGAGACCTGCGTTGCTACATCAGCTTTTGTGGCCAGCACCTGCGCCTTGCTGCCGCTTCCAAGGTCAAAATTTCTTTTTAGAAACGAATACAATTCTCTCTTTCTCGCAAGTGAGTGCTCCGAGACTTCGGCAGCTTTTTGGGTAAGGACGACTTGGAAAAACAGGTCCAGGGCCGTAAGCTGCAGCGTTTGCAGGTTTCTTTTGTATGATTCAAGCGTGGATTTCCTGAATTCTTCTGCAACCTTGACTGCATCTCCAATTTTCCCAAACGTATAAATTGGCTGGTTGAAAGAAATCCCGGCAGTATAGATATTCGAATGTACCGGTTGGGACAACGTGCTGAATTCAGAAAGCATCGACCCTATGCTTGACAGAATACCTGAATCCATCGGTGTAAACGTGCTGGCGGCTTTTTCAAGCGGACGTGACGAACCGGAACTGCCGCCACTACTGCCGCCCAAAGCAGAACCATAATTATGAACAGCTGCGCCAGTAGCAGAAATGACGGGCCATGCATTAGCCCATTTCTCCCGCACCGATTCATCCGCCTTCTTAATGGTCTCCTTCATCATCTTCACCGAATCGCTGTTGGTGCAGACCTCCCGTATCGCCTGCTCAACAGTCAGAGTTTGAGCTTGCGCACGGCCTAGAAAGAATACAACCGCACCAATGCCAAGAATCAACATCGTTCGTCTTTCGCGCATGATTGATCTCCATCTGCTTATCGGAATTCGTACATCATTCGTCATCAAAATCCGTGCCATCTCACCTCTGCTCGAATCAATCTTGTCCTTCGCAAATCTCTTCATTTGGTTTCCGGCAGATTCGCAAACCCAATCCCATGCGACAGGAACTCCATGATGCTGCGAGAATGAGCTTCCATATCGCCAAGCTTACGCTCGGCTTTGCAATCGAACAGAACTCCACGGACAATTGCGGTCACGTATTGCGACAAGGTCTTGTCGTCAAGTTGTGACACTATTTCTCCCCGTTTTCTGCCGAGCGCAAAAGCAGCGATGGACAAGTCCGTCATTTCCTTTGCATAGTGCTTGAACCTTGTCATAAGTTGCTGGTGCCTTTCCTGAAACCTTTGCATGCTGCTGGGAGCCATGGTTTTCAAATCGGTCATGCTCATTGAGAACGAGAAGTTGTCCCCATATATCCTGAGAATTGAGCGAAGCATGGCAAGAAGGTTGTCCCGGATGTGGCGGTCTTCCCTTAGCTCATTCTTGAGTGCATCAATGATTTTCTCATGCATTCTAATGAGAATGTGAAGAAAGATCTCTTCCTTATCTTCATAATAGTTATAAAGAGAAGCCTTTGAAAAACCAGCAGCTGCAGCAATATCCTCAAGTCTTGACTCATGAAATCCTTTTTCCGCAAACACCTTGAGGGCTGCATCAAGAATCAGGCTGCTCTTTGCGTCATGGACCAGTTGGCCTCTTGCTTCTCTTGGATTGAGTTCCATTATGACTCCAGGGTCAAAGAAATAACTCCATGGTTAAATATAACGATTTTTGGGTCAGCTGTCAATACTTTTGTGTCAAAATATTACGTCGGTTTGTCACACGTATTGTCCCGGATTCGGAAAACTGCTTGGCATGACAACCACTAAGCTTGGTGACGGATTTTCAAGAATATTATTGCAAACCCGAACGCTACGCGGAAAACGATCGCCTAGCCGCATTTATATTATGGGGACCTCTAAATATTCAAAAACGCGTTTTGTCATTGCGAGCGAGCCGCAGCACAGGACGTGCGGAGACCACGCCCGAAGTGCGCACTACGGGCGCGAAGCTGGAGGCGAAGCGTGAACCAAGCGAAGCAATCTCGCGTTTTTGTGATGAATTACGGGAGATTCGCGGACGCGGCTACTCCGGTAGCGCTGTATGCCGTCGAAGTCGTGGTGCCGCGTCGCTACGCTCCTCGCAATGCATTGAGGCAATTTTTAGAGGTTCCCTTATGATCCTGTCACCTGGGGCGCTTACGGCGAGCCAACCGATTTGCAGAAACCTGTAGCATTCGCCAAGCGTGATTGGCAGTTGGAATCTGCAGCAGGCAGAAAAATAATGATGAATGCCGAAGCGTATACCTCAGATCGGGCAATTCACTGTTGACAATTGTAAGTCTTTATCATGCGAAATATTGCATCAATATGTTAACAAGGCTTCTTAGGGTATCTGGTTTGTTTTTGCGGGCAAGCTGCGCTCTGTCTCTTGTTGCGTTGTTCGCCAACGCCTCAGATGTTCCCCGGAAACCAGCATTCGTCATTCACCAGAGTCCCGCCGAATCCTTGACGATTGTCGCGGGAGAGCCGCAGTTTCTCCCGCTCAATCCTCCAAGGTCACCTTTGTTCAACGAATGCGCGTTCTGTGAATCGGGCAGGGCCGAATGGCACTACGACCTCAGCATGCTCAAACACATGGCCTACGAATGCGGCTTCGACTACCTTCTCATGCGATTCGACCGAACCTACCGGTTCGATACGCTGACAGTCTCGGCCACCTACTTTTTCTCCGCCACTCCGCAAGCTCTCAGGTTCGACTCCTCCATCGTCCGGTATGGCACGGCGACCCGTACAAAGACGCTTTTCTTCCCCTGCGCCTCGTGCAACACCGGGCAGGCGCTTTCGGCGGCGTCCATTGCAGACACATCATTTGCAACCAAGCTGCAACTCATTGACAAAGCAGAAGCGTTTTCGAGGAGTTTTTCGTCCGCCATGCTGGCGCGAAACCGGGAGAGCGGTTTGCGCATTGCCTTTTCGTTCGGTCTGGCCGGCGCCTCCTTTGTTCTGGACGAACGCACGGGTGTGAGCACGCTGCCGATGCCCGTCAACGTGCACGGCATAGACACAGGCTGCGCCGCCTACAAGCTCGCGTTTTTCTTCAATCCCTCACAGATTGCTTCCATTGACAAGGACCGCGGCGCCGGGCCGGTCATTCGTGACGTCACGCTCTCGTACACCGAGACGCAGCAGGTTTCGGTCACGTTTACCGCAACGAGCGATGTGGGCCTGCGGGAAGCCCGGTTCGGCGCCGATTCCTACCTGGAAAGCATTTACTTCAAGGGGTCAACGCGCGAAGGCGTCACAAAGACGCTGCAAATCGACTCATCGCATTACGTGCTGGCCATTTCCGTTTTCGACCTTCACGGAAATTCTTCCACGGTGTATTATCCCATCTTCGAGGCGAAACGCGACGCGGGAAGGCAGCAGGCTGCGCACAGGTACCGCCTTACCCAGGAACGAATCTGGGCTGAGAAGAACGCCGTCAACCAGACCCTGTACACTCTTGGACAATTCGACGGGAACATCGGCCAATGGTTCAAAGCCATCGCGGATGCGCTGGTGGACCAGGATGTTCACAAGGATTCGGTGAGAGATGCGGCTATGAAGGATGCGGTAGCAAGAAAAGCGGCGCGGCGCGACAGCACGCCCGCGCCGAAGCCTTTGCCCGATACGCAGCAAACCGGGGTTGAAGTGATCGGAGAGTAAACAACCGCGGCCGCAGGCCGTGGCTTTGCTGATGAAAGTCTCATCATCTCCAACCGGGTAGTCGTAAAACAGAGTATTTTTCCGCCATGTTTGATTACGACAAAAACGAGCATCTGCGGGAAATATTCTTCAAAACCAACATTGTTCGAAAACCTATTTCCGGCATTGTGTCCGGCTATCACGAACTTCCCTACATCCTCATCGCTCCGGACGAAACCAACGAGTCGGCGTCCATCGAGATCAACGGCAAGATAAACGTATCGCCCAAGTTCGTGATCACACCCAACATGCTTGGCGACACATTCAGCGACGTGTTCGACCCGGAAACGTTCGACAAGGAACTTCAGGGCAGGATGTTCTCATTTGCCATCGCGCACAAGAAAAGCGTTAAAATCGAAAGCGAGTATTTCAACATCAAGTCGTGCGAGGAAAAACCCCAGGAGCACCTGGACAGGGTCAACGACCAGTTGGGAGTCCAGGAAAATATTCGGACCGGCCTTATCTTCGGCCCCATGTTCAAGTATTACCCTGTGTCAATAGACAGGTTCATCAACGAAATCGTTGAAAGGGAATTCAGGGTATAGTACAATAGATATACGGGCTCTTGCCGAAGACGGAGGTCGTCGCATGTTCGAAAAACCCCAGTATCTCACCACGCACGGCTACAAGCGGCTCGACAAGAATCCCTGTCGAAAAGACTCACTTCCTGCAATCACAAAAGCGCAGAAGATCAGGGATGTTCAGGCCAGAATTCCCCACAAAGGCAAAGGCCTCAGCGAAGAAGCAGCCAGGATGATTGCCGGCGTGCTCAAGGAAATGCTCAAGGAAAAGAAGTGACCGGGCCTTCCAGCTGATCATGGGCGTACCTCAGCTCGTTTTTTCGCGTTCCACTGCGCCTTCCTCCCAAGAAGCTCATGTGGCGCCATCGCCCACTAAAGGTCTTGTTTATGTGGCTCGTCGGATTCTACAGGTTCTACTTCGCACTGACGTGCGGAATCGTCTTCTACGTGTTTGCCGTGAGGTCGATATGGCTGGCGGTGCTTGTAGCAGCACTGGAGCGCACAGTCTGGTTTGCGATCGAACGGCTCGCTACGCGGATAAGCACCTACCGTGACTTCAAGCGTCACGTCTATTCCTTCAAACAGCAGCTCGGGCCCTACGGAATCCGTGTCGCCAACCAGGCGGAGAACGATTTCCGAACAAAAAAAAGCCTTGCGGAAGTCTTTGTTTCCAATCCCGCAAGGCTCAAAAAAAACGTGGAGCAGCTCAAGATGATGGACACGTTGTTCCAGGCCGGCATGCGGCCCGACGGCGACGCCTACCTGTTGCACGACTGCAAGCTCAAATACGGTGCCTTCCGGGTGGAACAACTCGACAAGCCGGCCTGACCATAATCGGATATCGCGCTTGCCGAACTTGGGCCGCGTTTGCGGAACACACTATTCCTCTGCAGCAGACGCTACCTTGCCATCGCAGACTTGTCCAGCTTGTAGGACGTATCCGCGTACTCTATTTTCGCGCCGACCATGAGACTGTCGATAAAATGCTTTACAATATCGTTCTGTTTCTTGAGCGTCAGCATCTTTGCAATCTGGTCCTTCGCCTTCTCGAACGGCTCGGGCGGCAGCATTTCCTCACCCGTCTTCTTTGCAATGTGAAATCCCGCATCGGTTTCGAACACGTTGCTCACCTCGTTCTGCTTGAGGGGCGTGGCAACCACATCGAATTCTTTCTTGAGATCCCCCTTCTTGAACCAGCCGATGTCGCCGCCGGCCTTGGCCGTTGACGGATCTTCGGAATACTTCTTGGCTTCCGCCGCGAAATCTTTTCCAGCCTTGACTTCCGCGAGAACCTTTGCCGCCTTGTCGGCCGCCGCTCTCTTTTGCGCGGCAGAGGCGTCTTTCTTGACTACAAAGAGTATCTGGCTCACCCGGAAACGTTTTTCCGAGGCGAATTGGGGCTGGTTGCCGTCGTAGTACTCCTTGCAGGCCTTCTCGCTCACGGAGTCGGAAGGCTTGCTGAGCGACTTGATGAGGGTGTCGATGAGGAGTCCGTCGCGAACCTGATTGTGCATGTCCTGGCGCGTTTGTCCCATCTTCGCAAGCTCCCGGTCGAGAGCGGCGGAGTCCGGGAATTGCTTCTTTATCCCTTCAAGCATCTGTTCCAGCCGCGCGGAGTCGCACGGCATCTTGCGCTTGCGGGCTTCCTGCAATACCAGTTCGTTCGCGATGAGCTGCTGTGCGATGTTCTTCTTGACCGTTGGAGGAATGCCCTCAAGTGATTTCTGGGGGAACGCCGCGAGCATCTGTTGCCGGTACAACTCCACCACCTTGTCGATATTGTCTTTCTTGATCCAGGTACCGTTGACGCGTATGGCGCCGTCCTGCGGCTTGTTTTCGTTGGCGCAGCAAACGAGAAGCATGAGAAACACGAGCATGCACTTCTTCATACGAAGACCTTTCGCGTTGAAAATTGATAAGATGGGAATTAACGAAATCGGGAATAACCAATATATATTATTGCGGCTTTGACATTCGGAAGAAACTGGTCGGGGGACGAATATTACTGTGATCAAGGAACGAGATTCCCAAGGGGAAAAACGAGACCAAGCAACCCCTACCCAACGTCCGATTCTTCCAGCCACTTCTTCTTTCGCGCCACCCGCAGAAACGCTTCAACCACGTCGGGGTCGAATTCAACGTTGCTACCTTCCTTGAGGCGTTTTACAGCCTCTTTCTTGCCGAGGCTGTTTCTGTAGGGCCGGTTAGAGGTCATTGCCTCAAAGGCGTCGGCGACGCGGATGATGCGTGCGCCAAAGGGGATCATTTCGCCCCTGAGACCGTCCGGGTAACCGCTGCCGTTGTAGTTCTCGTGGTGATAGAGAATAAGCTTATACAAATCTTGGAGAAACGGCACATCTTTAACGATGTTTGCGCCCAGCGAGGAATGGGTCTTCATGATGCCGTTGAATTCTTCGTAGGTGAGCGATCCGTGTTTGTTAAGAATGTAGCCCGGAATGCCGATCTTGCCGATGTCGTGAAGCAGTCCCGCGTCGCGAATGCTGCTTGCTTTCTTTGCGTCCACGCCCAGTTCACGGGAAATCTCCTCGGCAATGTTCATGACGTTTTCCGAATGCCCGTGAGTGTAGGTGTCTTTTGCGTCAACCGCGATGGCAAGCGCCTTGATGGTGCGGATGTAATTCTCTTTCATGTCGCTGTAGAGTTTGGAGTTGGTAAGCGCAATCCGCGTCTGGCTCACGATGCTCGACAGCAGCGTGAGCTGTTCGTGCCTGTCCGGCAGATCCTTCATTGCCCCGAAATAAAGACCGCCGTAGTCGAACGCCTCCCCCACGATGGGCACGGCATACTTGAAGCCGAGGGGCAAAATGATGTTCGGCGCGAATTCCATGGGCGGCATGAGCTGGCGATACGTCACACGCTTCTGTTGGACCCTGCTGTGGGTGGCCCGATTGTATTCCAGAATCACTTCGGCGCAGATTTTGTCGGCATCCTGCTGGCTCAGCGCGCCCCGCGACCAATAGAGAAGCTCGTGGTTGCGCTTCTGGACAATGAGGAACGCGATGACATCGATCGGAAAATGCTTCTGCACCGTGGTAAACAGGCTCCGGATAACGTCATTCTCGTCGA
>Ga0182027_10002306_pt1 | contig 31083 bp, 32 predicted proteins | sample 712E1DmetaG_FD_121300 | JGI IMG/M metagenome (GOLD analysis project Ga0182027, IMG submission 121300) | Permafrost microbial communities from Stordalen Mire, Sweden - 712E1D metaG (Illumina Assembly) | ecosystem: Environmental > Terrestrial > Soil > Wetlands > Permafrost | place: Sweden...
CCGGCGGGTCAAACAAACCGTTGATCCGGGTCTGGCAAGGTTGAAGAGGAAAATAGAGCAGGCAGCACTCAAAACTGCCGCCGATTGATTATGAATAGAATTCAGAATTCCGGGCTTGACCCCCTGCTACGTCAGCCTCTGGATATGATATGCTCATGAGATGACCAACCAGGAAAAATTGAGGACGGCGTTCCCCGATACCTTTTGAAGAAGGTGTATATTGATTTGACTAACGTCTTCTTTCTGTGCTCTAATGTTCTAACGTCGTCCCTTCCTCTCCGCAGAGAGAGACACGAGGACGCATCTGTCGGTTTCTGTCCTTGTGGCGTCGAGATAAATTCAGGTTCGACCCGATGATCCGGAGGCTTTAAACCCGAAAGGGATTCCTCGATGAGAAAGAACGGTTTCTTGGCTTCAATATGGAGCTTTTTGTCTTTCAAGAGGTTCCTCGCTGTTTTCAGTGGAATCCCAGACACAGTTTGGGGCGGTGTCCTGTGTATCAGGCAATCCCAAAGGGATTGAATCTATCAGCCCTGGGTTGCGAGGAACGAGCTACCCAGGGGGAAAGGCAAAGAAACCACATACCCTGAAAGGGTTACATCTCGTCCGCAAGTCGTTGATATTCAACCCTTTCAGGGTTTTACGTTTCCTCCTGGCAACCCAGCGTAGGCCCTCTCTGAATCGGGCCAACGCTGGGCTGGAGGATACAATCCCTTTGGGATTGAAAAACAGGCCATTGCACCAAATTGGAAGACCATGTCTATGATTCTACTGAAAACAGCGAAGAACCTGTTTTTTGATGGTCGATCCGGCAAAGCCACAGCCAATTCAGGCATTATCGCGGAGGGTTTGTCTTTTTCGCGCAAATATGGCAGGATGGGAGGCGATGTTTTCAGGCGATTCGGTTCGGATTGACAAGTGGCTTTGGGCAACGCGGGTCTTTAAGACCCGCAGCCTGGCCTCGGATTCGTGCCGGCATGGCCATGTGCAAATCTCCGGCCAGCCGGTCAAGCCCTCGCGCCAAGTGCGAATCCAGGACGTGATTGTGGTGAAGAAGGATCAAATGACCCGCACGTTCAAGGTGCTGCAGTTGCTCGAGCGCCGCGTCGGCGCGGCCGCCGCGAAGCAATTCGCCGAAGACCAAACCCCCGCCTCGGAATGGGAGAAGCCGCGGGAACCGTTCTTCCGCCCCTTCGCGCGCCCGAAAGGATCGGGACGGCCCACCAAGAAGGAACGGCGGCAGTTGGACGCGATGTGAATTATTCCCGCCTGCCATAGTTGATGCTCATGGCGCCGCCCATCAGGTTGCGCACCCGGATGCCCGCGCAATGGAGGGATTCCATTTTTGCGGCGACGCCGCGCTGGGCGGGATAGTTTTGCAGCGAGGCGAAGATGTAGGCGTAGGTGGCGGCGTTTTGGCAGAGGATTTTGCCAAACCAGGGAACCAGGTATTTCAAATATCCGAAATACAACCTCCGCCAGAGCGGGTTGCCGGGCTTGCCGAAATCCAGCACGAGCAGGCGCCCGCCGGGCCGGGCCACCCGCCACATCTCCTCAAGGCCGCGCTCCCAATCGGCCAAATTGCGCAAACCGTAGGCCGCCGTCACCACATCGAATGTCTCACCGGCGAAGGGCAGCCGCAGGGCGTCGCCGCGCACAAATCGCACCGCAGGCGCAGGCGCATGATGCGGCGGCGCGATTTGCGGCGGTCGCGGACCGCCGCCGCCAGTGGCAAGGGAATCCGCGGCGCGCTGTTGCGCGACGGCCAGCATGGCGGGGCTGAAGTCCAGGGCCGTCACCTCGGCGCCGCTCTGACGGAGGGCAAAGGCCACGTCTCCCGTGCCGCAGCAGACATCCAGGGCGCGATCTCCGGGCCGGACGCCCGCCATTTTGATCAGCGCGCGCTTCCAACGGCGGTGCAGGCCCAGGCTTTGCAGGTCGTTGATCAGATCGTAACGGGGCGCAACGATGGCGAAAAGATCCTCCACCCCGGCGGCGCGGTGTTCTCCCGGACGATGGAATTTATTGGTCTCCACTTGGCTCCATTGTAACTGTCTGCGCCCAATTGCCAATTTTGGGCAGCGGCCTAATTTGTTGGGACGTTGGGGGCGGGGTTGCCGGCCGGGGGATTGTTGGTTGGGAGATTGTTGGTTGACAGGTCGCTGGCCGGGGGGCCGTTGGTGGAAGGGTTGTTGTTTCTTCGGCCCATTCTGCCGCGTCCTTCGTCCTGGGGTCCGTTGGTTGGAAAGCGATTGGTGCCGCGCTGGAACCCGCCCCCTTCGCCGCCGCGCCTTCCCCGGCCCTCCGGCCTTTGCTCGGGTTTCTTGAGCAATTCAGAAAATTTTTGTTGTTGCTCCGGTGTGAGCAACTGGTTGATCTTCCTCTGGGCGCGTTCCTTTTCCGCCTGCAACTGCGGGGCGAATTTAACGCGGATGGCGGCGTTGGTCGCCTGGCTGTCCTGCATGATTTTTTCAATTTTCTCATGCTGGTCGGTGGTGAGGTCCAAGCGGGCCTGATCCAGCCGGCGCATAAAATCCCGGACCGGCTCCAGCCCCGGCGCCCCGGCGCCGAAACCGCCGCCGGAGCCGTAGGAAGAAGGATTGCGCCAGCCCTGCGTCTTGATGACCAAGGCGCCCGTCACCACACCACAGACAAAAATGACCATGGTGGCCAGGATGACCTTCCAGGGGCTCACCAAATGTCCTCTAAATGCTGGTCGGTGGAGGCAAAGACCGCGCGCTCAAAAGCCTGGGCAAAACTGTCCGAATTGTCTCCCTTGGGGGCGGAGGCGGCGGACCAAATCCCGCACAAAAGGGTGATGGCCACGCACGAAAGAGCGGCCCGCCAAAGCGGCCGGCCCCACAAGGCCCAGGAATTGAGCGGCGCCAGGCCGGCCAGACGCGCCATGATGCGCTTCTCAAAGGCATAAGGAACCTGGTCTTGCGGCGGTTCCTTCCGGGCTGCTTCGATCAGTTTGGTTTGCAAATCGCTCGGCTTCATAACAGCTATTGATAAAGACGGCAGTTTTGTCCTGATGGTTACATGTACTTTGTTTTGGTGATTCGCGCTAGTATTTTCCGCATTTCCGCCCGGGCGCGAAAGGCGCGCACCTTGACCAGCGGAACGGACCAGCCGGTGATTTCGGCAATTTCCTTGACCGGGCGATCTTCGATTTCCAGCAAGGTGATGACCAGCCGGGCTGAAGGCGACAGCCGGCCCAGTATGCGCCCGATCAATTGCCGGGCCGCCTCCGCATCTTCGCCGGCGCGGCTCGGTTCGGCCACAAATTGCTCCAGCCAGTCCGTTTCCGGCTGCGACAGTTCGGTGAACGAGGTCTCGCGGTTGCGCTGGTGGGCCCGCAGGAAATCATAGCACGTCCGCACCGCCAGGCGCATGAGCCAGTGTTCAAAGGGCGCTTCGCCCCGGAAACCGCCCAGTTTTTGGAAGGCCTTGATAAAGACCTCCTGCACGATGTCTTCCACCTCGCTCTCGCGCCGGGCATAGCGGCGGGCGGTGGCGAAGACGCGCGGCTGATACTTGCGGATCAGCGGCTCAAAGCTGGCCGTGTCCCCTCGGATGACGGCGGCAATCAACTCCGCATCGCTCGGCTCCATCGCGCTTAGTCCCGGATGATGCCGAAGACCTGCTCGAATTCGGCGGAGAATTTGGCCACCTCGGCGATAATCAGGGACGGTTGCTGGCTGACGGTGACGAGCATTTTGTCGCGCAGTTCCGGGCGCAAGCGCATCAGTTCCAAGGCGGTGACCACCAGGGCCAACTGGTTGTTGATCTCGTGGCGCATGTGACTGAGCTTGTCGTTCAACTCGGTCAGTTGCGCGGCGGTCAATGTGGGTGGGGTATTTGGCACTCCCATTTGCGCCAACATGCCGCCAACCGCGCCCCAAATCAAGCCCCATTGCTACGCCTGCGACAAATGGGCGCGCAAATCCATGCTTGGTAATCGCGGGGCAGTCTGATACTCAACCGAATGAGCGCATTTTTGCCAGCGCCAACGGCGCGTTTCAATGCCAGCCCAGGGCAACGCCCTGGGAACCAAACTCAATATAATCACCCAGCCCTGAAAGGGCGGTTCAAACCATGCCACAATCCCTCGCCCGCCTTCACGTCCACCTGGTTTTCATGATTAGGAATGGGCATTTGAGGGGCGGTGTGGTATTCGTGGGGCGTGACTTCCGCCATCATTGTCGCCGCAGGCAGCAGCTCCCGCATGGGGGCGCAGACGGACAAGTTATTTCTGCCGCTGGCAGGACGGCCGCTGGTGGCGCATACCTGGCAGCGGTTTGATTCCGCCCGCTGCATCGCGGAGATTGTTCTGGTGGTGCGCGAGGGCCGGCAGGGGGCGTTTGCCGATTTGGCCGCCGCCTGCGGTTTTCAGAAGCCTTTCCGGCTGGTGGCCGGCGGACCGGAACGCCAGGACTCGGTTTGGAACGGATTGGAGAATCTGGCGCCAGGGACGGACATCGTGGCCATTCAGGACGCGGCGCGGCCCTGCACGAGCGAGGCGCTGATTGAGGCGACCATCGCGGCGGCCCGCCAGGAAGGCGCGGCGGTGGCAGCCCAGGCGGTTTCCGACACGATCAAACACTCGGATGACGGGCGTTTCATCGCGCGGCATTTGGACCGTTCGCGGCTCTGGGCGGTGCAAACCCCGCAGACCTTCCGCGTGGAGGTGATCCGGCGCGCGCTGGCGAAAGTCCGGGAGAAGCGATTGCTGGTGACCGACGATACCGCGGCCTGCGAGTGCATCGGCCAAGCGGTCCAACTGGTCTGCCGCCCCGAGCCGAATCCGAAAGTCACGCGGCCCGAAGATGTGCCCCTGGTGGAGATGTTGCTGGGGAATCTGACGCGCGGCGCGCGGGTGGGGTGACGAGCTTCAACTCAGGGGGGCGATTTTGCCGGATCAGTCGGATCGGTCGGATCAGTCGGATCAGCCGGATCAGACCGATGGGACTGATGGGGCTGATGGGCCGCGAATTAGGACGCGCCTGGGGCTTGGGCGGCGGTGATGGGAGATTTGCGGGCGCGGCTGGCGGCCAGGCGCTTGGCCAGACGCAGGGCGGCGCACATGCTCGAAGGATCGGCTTTGCCCTGGCCGGCAATGTCGTAGGCCGTGCCGTGATCGGGCGAGGTGCGAATGAAGGGCAGGCCGAGCGTCCAATTGACGCCGCTCTCAAAGGCCACCATTTTCAGGGGAACCAATCCCTGGTCATGATACATGGCGACAACGGCGTCGTAATCACCCCGGTAGGCATAGTAAAACAACGTGTCGGCGGAAAGGGGGCCGGTGACATCGAGGCCGCGTTTTCGAGAGGCTTCCACCGCCGGCTTGATGAGGGTGATTTCTTCGTCGCCCATTTTTCCGCCTTCGCCGGCGTGCGGGTTGAGGCCGCAAACCGCGATGCGGCAGCGCGGCAGTTCCAGGTCGCGGCAGGCCTGGGCGGCGAGGGTAATGGCGGTTTCGACGGATTGGGCGCGCAATTGGGCGGCGACCAGTTTGAGGGGAAGATGAGTGGTGGCCAGGGCCACGCGCAGCCAGCGTTGGCGGTCGTCCTGCCCCAGCAACATCATGGCGGTTGGTTGCGCGCCGGCCAACTGGGAAAGGAACTCGGTCTGGCCAATGAACGGCTGCCCGGTGCGCAGAATGGATTCCTTGCTCAGGGGCGCAGTGACCAGCGCGTCCATTTCATGGCGCAAACAGCGGCCGGCGCCGTCGCTCAGGCAAGCCAGGGCGGCGCGCGCGGCGGCGGGGGAGCCGGGGGCCAGACCGGCGGCGAGCGGTTCGAGGAACGGGTTGTGCAGAAAAAAGCGGCCGGCGGCGGCGGGGCCGGAGAATCGCTCCAGCGGCAGGTCCAGGCCGAGCGCGTGGTTGAGGCGCGCGGTGGAAGCGGCGTCGCCAATGAGGAGGTATCGGAATGGGTCCGGGGAAGCTTCGGCGGCGAGGGCCTTGAGGGCGACTTCAGGGCCGACGCCGGTGACATCGCCCAGTGAGATAGCAATCCAACCGGTCATTTGGTCAAATAAAACGGCTCGATGTGGGCTTTGGCTTTGAGGCGGCCGATCCACTGGTCGAGGAGGATTTTGCCTCTTTGCATCTCGAGCATCCGTTCGATGTTCCCTTGAACTTCGGACAATGGGCTGACGTGGGCGGGCCGGACATCCTCGACCATGAGGAGATAGCAGGCGGTGTTGCCGGTTTTTTCGTCGGGCAATTCCACCACCTGGCTGCGCTCTCCGGGCTTGAGGGAAAAAGCGGCCTTTTCGAGCGGGGCGACGAGATCGGTGCGCGGCACCCAGCCTCCCCAGTCGCCGCCCGCGGCCCGATGTTCGTCTGAGGAGAACTCCCTGGCCATGTCGGCGAAAGGAATGCCGGCGTCAATTTTGCCGAGGATTTCCGCGGCCAATTGCCGGGAGGCGCCGGCGGGGCCGTCCGGCGGTTGGGTGATGCAAATGGTGCGCAGCTTGACCTGGTCTTCCACCTTGAATTCGTCGGGGTGATCGTTGTAGTATTTTTCAATGGCGGCGGGGGAGATGATGATTTTGCCGGTGCTGTGAAGGCCGGCCAGCGCCCCGACGATGACGATTTCGCGCTGCTGCCTGGTGTAATCTTCCTTGGTCCTGCCGACGGTCTGCAGGGACTTGATCAACGTGGCCTGGCTTCCGCCGTAAGTTTTCTTTAAGTCTTGCTTGATGGCCACCTGCACGGCGTCATCCACCCAGTTGGTGGTGTACGCGCCCCTGGCAAAATCGTCCAGAATCAACTTGCTCTGCTCCAACGCGTCCAGTTCGGTTTCCTGGAACTCTTTCACCTTGGCAAGGAGGTTGGTCCGGTCTTTGCCGTATATGCGTTCGAGGTCCGGGAGTTGCTCCAAAATCTGATCATGCACCTGGAGATAGGTGATGACCGAGTTGTTCACGACCACGAGGATGCCGTCCAACAAATCGTCCGGCTGGGCCGCGCAGGCGGCGGCGAAGAACGCGCCGGCCGCAAAAATACAAAGGCATTTCAGTTGTCTCATACTGCGTGGCGCGAGTTTAGGCGGGGGGACCGGGAAGTCAAGGGCAATTGCGGATTGCGGGTTGGCCGCACCATCCCTAAACTAAGACTCTCAAGTTTATGATTATTGTCCTCAAACCTGGATTGTCGAAGAAGGACGAGTCGGCCGTGCTGCGGGAAATCAGAAAGCTCGGCTACCGTCCGCACGTCATGCGCGGGGTGGAACGGACGGTCGTCGGGGCCATCGGGGACGAACGGACCCACCCGAGCCTGGAAACACTGGCCTCCTGGCCGCAGGTGGAGCAGGTCATGCCGGTGCAGAAACGCTACAAGCTGGTCAGCCGCGAAGCCCATCAAACCACTTCCACCATTTCCGTGCGCGGAAACGTCATCGGCGGCAGGAAGATCCAGGTCATGGCCGGCCCGTGCTCGGTGGAGGATGAGAGGCAGTTGCTCAACACCGCCCACGCGGTGCGCAAGGCCGGCGCCACTTTTCTGCGCGGCGGCGCTTTCAAGCCGCGCACCTCGCCGTATGAATTCCAGGGGCTGGGCCTCAAGGGGCTGAAATTGCTGGCCAAGGCGCGGCGCGAAACCGGCCTGGCCGTCATTACCGAGCTGCTCTCCGAACAAAGCGCCGGCCTGGTGGCCGAATACGCGGACATCATTCAAATCGGCGCCAGGAACTCGCAGAATTTTCAGTTGCTCATTGCCGCGGCGAAAACGGGAAGGCCCGTTCTGCTCAAGCGCGGCCTTTCGATGAGGATCGAGGAATGGCTGCTGGCGGGCGAATATGTTTTGTCCAACAACAATCCCAATCTGATGTTCTGCGAGCGGGGCATCCGCACGTTTGAAACTTACACCCGCAACACGCTGGACCTGTCCACCGTCCCCATTGTCAAGCAGGAATCGCATTGTCCGATCATCATTGATCCGAGCCAGGGTGTGGGGCGGGCGGATTTGGTGGCGGCGATGTGCAAGGGGGCGGTGGCGATGGGGGCGGACGGGCTGTTGATCGAAGTGCATCCCAATCCCGCCGAGGCGTGGAGCGACGGGGCGCAGCAATTGACGCTGGCCGGCTTTGCCACATTGATGGAGGAATTGAAGCCGTTCATCGCGGCGGCGGGAAGGGAGTTTTGAATGTTGAATGTTGAATTGGTCAGAATGGATGTTTGCCGGGCATCTAGTTAGCCCTTGCTCAGCCAACAATTATAGGGCATAGTTGTCAAAAGCATGAGTGCGCAAGAAATCATCGAACAGATTAAATCACTGCCTCCAGTGGAACGGGCCCAGGTGGCCAAATTTGTTGTCGAACAGGATGATTCCTGGATTCCAGACGAATTCAAGGAAGCGATGAAAGATGCCGAAGAGGGGCGTTGTGTGGACATGGAAACCGCATTATTTCAGACGCCGCCCGCGCATCTTCAATGAAATACCGCTTCCGCGCGACCGGGAAGTTCTGGACGAGCTTTTACCGGCTTGCCCCTCGGCAGAAGGAATCATGCCGGAAAGCCTGGCAGATTTTCAAGGAAAATCCATTTGACTCGCGTTTGCGCTCACACAAGATCCACCGTCTTTCCGCCCGCTATGGCAGGACCATTTACGCCGTCACAATCGAAGGCGATTTGCGGCTGCTTTTTTACCTTGATGGGGAAACGATCATGTCGTTGATCGTCGGAACGCACGAAATATATGAGGGCTGAGGACAACGCAGCATCTGCACCGCACCGAACATACTGCACCACCGGAGGGAGAAGAAATCCAGGCCGGATATGCCGGATTTTTAAGTCAAGTACATGGCCGCCAGTCCAGGACGCGCAGTTGCACGGAGCGGCGGCCCTGGTACTCATTCAGGGCCGGGGTGAAGGCGAGGTCGAAACGGCCGGCCGGCGCGGGGGCTTCGCCGCCGTTCCACCAGACGGCTTCCAGGGTGCATTGGCCGTCGGTCAAACGCCATTTCACATGCTGGTTCTCCCGGCCCATGCGCTGCGGCGGCTGCCGGTGGGTCAGGCCGCGGATCATCCATTGCACCGGCGGGTTGCCCTGGCCGGTCGGGGCCAGCGCGGCCAGTTGCTCCACCAGGTCCACCGTCAAGTCGGACCCGGCAACTTCCGCGTCCAGCTTGATGGAAGGCTCGAGCTGTTCGGGCTTCAAGGCCAGCCGCGCCAACTCGTTCAGGCGCGCCCGGAACAGGTCCACTTGGGCCGGCTCGGCGGTGAGGCCCGCCGCCATGCTGTGGCCGCCGTGCCGCGTGAGCAAGTCATCGCAACCGCGCAGCGCCGCCGCCAGGTCAAATCCTTCGATGCTTCGGCCCGACCCGCGCCAGAGGGGGCCGTCGCCGCCAAAAATGATCGCCGGGCGATAAAATCGTTTTACCACCCGCGAGGCCACGATGCCCACCACGCCGATATGCCAGGAGTCGCGTCCTTCGACGATGACAAAATCCTTCTCGCGGTTGAAACGGGCGCGGACGGCGGCGATGGCTTCGTCCGCGATGGCGCGTTCGATGAGCTGGCGCTGGCGGTTGCGGGCATCGAGGCTGCGGGCGAGCGGCTCGGCCTCGGCGGTCCCGCCGGCCAGGAGGAGGCGCAGGGCCTCTTCGGCGTCTTCCATGCGTCCGGCGGCGTTGAGGCGCGGGGCGAGTTGGAAACCGGCTTCGTAGCTGCCGATGGGCGAAGGACATTGGGCCACCGATTTGAGCGCCATAAGACCGGGGCGCGGGGCGGTGGTGAGACGATTCAGTCCCGCCCCGGCGAGAATGCGATTTTCCCCCGTCAGCGGAACCACGTCCGCAATCGTGCCCAGCGCCACCAAATCCAGGTGCCGGCGCAGATCGTATTTGGCGGCGGCAGGGTCTCCGTCTTCGCGGAGCTGTTTGACCAGGGCGTGGGCCAGTTTGAAAGCCAGGCCCGCCGAGCAGAACTCCGGTCCGGGCGGATCGGCTAGGCGCGGATTGACCAGAGCGAGGGCCGGGGGGGGCGGCGCGGAAACCTGGTGGTGATCGAGCACGATGACCCCGGTTCCTTTTTCGCCGAGCCAGGCAATGGTGGCGGCGGCAGTCGAGCCGCAATCCACGGCCAGCAGCAGCGGGGCGGGATGTTTTTGCAGGCAATGCTCCGCCGCGTCCCGGCTCAAGCCGTAGCCTTCCTCCATGCGGCGCGGCAAATAATAATTGACGGTCCAGCCGAGGGCGCGGAGCGTTTCCAGGAGCAGCGCGGTGGAGGTGACGCCATCCACGTCGTAATCGCCAAAGACGGCGAGCGGTTCGCCGCGCCGGCGGGCCAGCAGGAGGCGCTGGACCGCCGCCGCCATGTTCGGGAGCAGGAGCGGGTCGGACAAATCCTTGAGGCGCGGGCGCAGGAAGCGGGCGGCCTGGTCCGGCCCGGTGATGGCGCGGTTGAGCAGGCACTGGGCCAGCAGGGGAGAGACCCCCACGGCGGCGGCGAGCGAGGCGGCGAGGCCGGCGGGCGGCGCTTGGGGCAATGACCAGCGGTTGTTCAATTCGGCTCAGGCGCGGGCGCCGGGGGCGGAACCCGCGCCGGAAGACTCGGCAACGGCGCGGGTGGCAGTCTTGGGACGCTCGCCTTTGTGCCACCAGAGAACCAGCGCGCAGGCGATGAAGATGCTGGAATAGGTGCCGCTGATGATGCCGACCAGGAAGGTGAAGGCAAAATCCTTGATGACCCCGCCGCCAAACCAATACAGCGACATGGTGGAAAGAAAGACCGTGCCGGAGGTGATAATAGTGCGGCTCAACGTCTGGTTGATGGCCTTGTTGATGATTTCGCGGAAGGTGCCGCGCATGGCCAGTTTCAGATCCTCCCGGATGCGGTCGAAAATGACCACCTTGTCGTTGAGGGAGAAGCCGATGATGGTCAGCACCGCCGCCACGATCGGCGCGCTCAACTGCTTCCCGCAAATAAAGAAAATGCCCAGGGTGAGGAAGACGTCGTGGACGACGGCCACCACCGCGCCGATGGAGAAGGAAAATTCATAGCGAAAGGCCACGTAAAACAAAATCCCGAAGAGCGACAAAAAGGAGGCGAACACGGCCGACCGGGTGATGTCTGCGCCGACCGAAGGACCGACGGTGGAAATGCCGCAGGCGGTGAAACCGGCGTTGTGAAATCCGGCCAGCGTGTTGGTGACGGCCCCGGCTTTGCCGTAGGGCGCGACGACTTTCAAGGTTTCCGACCCGGCGGCTTTTTGGTACTGGATTTGCGTCTGGCCCACCTGGGGTTCCAGGGCCTTGCGCAATTCGTCCAAACCGACCCGGTTGGTAAAATTGAGAGTGATTTCATCGCCGCCCGCAAATTCAGGTCCGAGCACGTTGCCGCCGCGATAGAAGCCGTAGCCGATGCCGGCCACGATAAGGGCGACGGAGCCGACATAAGCCAGCTTGGTCCATTTCATGAAATCCCATTCGGGATTCTTGATGATGTGCAACATGCCGATTTTGTTGAGCCAGCCGCGGTTGAGGAGGGCGTCAAAAATCAAGCGGGTGACAACCAGGGCGGTGAAGAGGCTTAAGGCGACGCCGATGGTCAGGGTGACGCCGAAACCCTTGACGGGACCAGTTCCCATGCAGATGAGGATGATGGCGGAAATGAGCGTGGTGGTGTGGGAATCGAAGATGGTGGCAAAGGCGCGGCTGTAAGCGGCGGCAATCGCCCCCTTCATGGATTTGCCCAGCGCCATTTCCTCGCGCAACCGCTCGTAGATGAGCACGTTGGCGTCCACCGCCATGCCGACGGTGAGCACAATGCCGGCGATGCCCGGCAGGGAAAGGGTGGTTCCAATGGAGCACATGATGCCCAGGGTGATGACCAGGTTGAGCAGCATGGCGAAATCGGCAATCAGCCCGCAACGATGATAATAAACGGCCATAAAGATCACGACGGCCAGCGTGCCGATGACGGCGGACCAGATCCCGCTGTGAATGGCATCGGCGCCCAGAGTGGGGCTGACCTGGTCCATGGCGTCAATATGGACTGGGGTTTCCAGGGGATTTTCCAGCATGTTCGCGGTGGAGATGGCTTCGGCAATGTCCATCGCGCCGCCGCTGATTCTGCAACGGCCGCCGGTGATCGGCTCTTCGATGTGCGGAGCGGTTTGAATCTCGCCGTCCAGCACGATGGCCATGAAGCCGTCGTTGTTGTCCGTGGTGAGTTTGCCGAATTTCCTGGCGCCCTCGCTGTCGAATTCGATATTGACTTCCGGCATCCCGGAGGTGTCGCGGCTGGCGTAGGCGCGTTTGATGTATTTGCCCGTCAGCCCTTCGGATGGTTTTTTTTCCACCAGGTAGGGAATGAAGGTGACATTGCCGGCGTCGTCCTTGTGCTTCATCTTCAAGATTTCGTATAGCGGAGGTATCACCAGAGGCTGTTGCAACAAAATCTCCCGGTTCTGCGGATGAACGACGCGGAACTCCAGGAAGGCCGCCTTTTGAATCTTGATCCTGGCCTCGTCCTGGGCGGCCTGGGAAAGGCCCGGCAACTCGATGAGAATCGAATTCTCCCCTGCCGGGGTGATGATCGGCTCGGCCACGCCCATCGAATCCACGCGGCTGCGCAGGATGGCGATCGCCTGGGTCACCAGGCGCTTGCGTTCATCGGCGGCATTGGCCGTGCTGTGGTTGGTGTCGGTGGCGGACACATGGTTGGTATCCAGGCTCACCGTGATGGCTGTGCCGCCCTGGAGATCCAGGCCGAAATGGATTTTGCCGGCTGCTTTTCTCTGGAGGATGTTGAGCAGGGTGTAGGTGGGGTCTTCCTGGCCCCGGACATTGTTGTAAGGGAAATACTTCTGGATATCGTTGGTGCCGATGGCCCCCCGCAAATCCGTGAATTCGCGCGCCGGGTCCGGCATGGCGGCTTGCAACGCTTGGGCCTCCTTGACGATGGCAATGAAATTGGTGTCCTGCCGGGTGGAAGGGTCGGCCTGATCCGCGAATTCCTTGATCAAGCTCCGGTTGTTCAGGGGGTACATTTCCCAAATGGACCCCAGCACCAGGAAGGCGATCAAGGCCCAGAAAAACTTAGGATTGCGAGTGACAATGTTCATGCAGATGGGTGGGGATCAGGATGAGCTGGTTTCGCCGCCGCGCTCGGTGACCTCGGCCACGGCGGATTTGAGGATTTCCAGTTTGGTGTCGTTGGAGCGGATGGAAATAGTCTTGTCCTTGAGCGACAACACCACGGCGACGATGCCGCTGCTGGTCACGATTTTGTCGCCGGGGCGCAAGTTTTTGAGCATGGTTTCCAGCTCCTTGGCCCGTTTTTGCTGGGGCCGGAAGAGCATGAGCCACATCATCACCCCGATGCCGCCAAACAGGAGGAGGGTATTGAGCATCTGGTTGCGCGGATCCGGCTTCGTTTCTACAGCCGCCGCGTCCGCCAACAAGGTTTTTAAACCACTTAGATTCATAAATTCCAAAGCGAACCGACAACTCTAGGGCCGCGGGCGCATTTGGCAAGCCCCAACGTTCACGAAAACGCCGCGGAATGCAATGCTGGAATGCGGGGCTGGATTACGGGCGGTTGGGAAACTCAGGCGTTCCGGGGGGCCAAAGGCTGCTGCTTGAGCTGGTTGAAGCGGGCCTTTTGTTGCAGGAGATCGAGCGTGGCGGCATCGTCCGCGGCGGCGGATGCCAGGCGCTGGTTGAGGGCGGCCAGTTGGCGGTCAATGTAGTTGTCGCGCAGGTTTTTGACGACGCCGCCGCGGGTGGGGGAGCCTTTGAGCCAGGCTTCCGGATTGGGCAGCGGGCGGTTGTCCACCAGAAGCCCGGTAATCAAATTGCGCCAGCCGGGATTGTCCATCTCGGAAAGCCAGGCCGACACGCCCGGCCACGAGTGGGCTTGTTCCAACCGGAGCCGGCCGGTGACAATCTCGCGCACGACCGGATGGGCGAGCCATTCCAAATCCAAATGGGCGGCAATCCAGTCCACGAAGGAATCGTTTTCCAGCAACAGGCGCAGGAGGCCGGCTTCCTGGGGCGAGGGATGGGGGATTTCCACGGCTTGGTGTTCGGGAGGTTCTTCTTTGGAGGCGGGGGAGGCGCGGGGCGTTTTCTTGAATTCCTGGCGGACGGATTCGGCGGAGACGCCGAGGCGCAAGGCGGTTTTTTGGGCGTAGGTGTCCAGCAACACGGCGCTGCCGGTTTTGTGGACGGCTTCGGACATGGCCTGGACCACGGCGCGGCGTCCGCGGTCGGCGGCCAGGTCGTTGGAACCGCACAACTGGTCCAAATAGTAATCGAAGAAGCCCCGGGCCTTCTGGATGATTTCCGCGAAGGCCGGCCCGCCAAATTCCCGGATGTAGCTGTCCGGATCGTGCGGCGCGGGAATGGAGGCGACGCGGATGGCCAGGCCGGAGGCCAGGAGGCTGTCCAGGGAGCGCACGGCGGCGCTCTGGCCGGCGCTGTCGGAATCGAAGCAGAGGACCACTTCCTCGGCGTAGCGTTTGAGGATGCGGGCGTGGTCGGCGGTGAGGGCGGTGCCCTGCGGGGCAACCATATTCTTGATACCCGCCATGAAACAGGCGATCAAGTCGAGCTGCCCTTCGCAAACCACGGCGCAACGCGCGTCCAGGATGGCGCGTTTGCTCTTGTCCAGTCCGAACATGACACGGCCCTTGGTGAAGATGGGGCTTTCCGGGGAGTTGACGTATTTGGCGGTCTTTTCGTCGCCGCTTAACACGCGGGCGCTGAAGCCGATGACGCGGCCCTGTTCGTCGCAGATGGGAAAGATCAAACGCCCGCGAAAGCGGTCGTAATAATGATCGGAACCCTCCTTGCGCAGAATCAGCCCGGCCTGTTCGACGGTGGCGGCGTCAAAATGCTTGCTTTTGGCCCAGTTCACCGTGTCGTCCCAGAGGTCGGGGGCGAAGCCGAGGCGGAAGAGTTGGACGGCCTCGGCGGAGACACCGCGTTTGGCCAGGTAATCGCGCGCGACTTGGGCGGCCGGGTCGCCCGCCAGGGCGGTTTGCCAGCGCTGGGTGATTTGCTCGTGAATGAGCAGGAGCTGGTCCTTGAGATGGCGCGATTGCGGCTGGCCGTCCGGGGACTACATCTCGATGGGGATGCGGGCGCGGTTCGCCAGGCGGCGCACGGCGTCCATGAAATCAATATTCTCGTATTCCCGGACAAAGGTGAAGACGTCGCCGCCCTTGTGGCAGCCGAAGCAATGAAAGAACTGGCGCTGGGGGCTGACGTTGAAGCTGGGGGATTTCTCCTTGTGGAAGGGGCAGAGGGCGACAAAGTTGGCGCCGGCGCGTTTGAGCGGAATGTAGCCGCCGATCACATCCACAATATCGCTGGCGGCCCGGATTTGTTCTTTGGTGGCGGCGGAGATCATGGCACCCGGGGTGGGCGGCGGCGCATCTATTTCTTGCCCGTCCCCAGCGGATTATCAATGGCGTCCTGCAACTTCTTCTTCATGGAATCGGTCTTGGGGACTTCCGGCGGGGCGATGGTGGGGATGAGGATGTCGGGTAGATACCCCTGGACAGACCTTCCGGTAAAGGATTGGAAGAAAATGGCCTGCTCGATGCTGCCATAGATGTAGCGGGGAGGATGGATGTCATCCAAATTCTTTTTCATTTGCGCGTTGATGGCGTCCAGTTCCCCCTGGCTCACAATGCGGGAGTGCATGACGGCCAGGAGCATGAGCACCATGCAGGCGAAGCGGACCAGGCCGGAGAGCATCCCCAAATAATACTCGTAGCGGCCGAACAGGTCGCTGCCGGTCAGTTTGTCGCCCAGCCCATGCCTGAGCAAGGCAAAGAGCAGCGCCAGAACCAGGGCGATGAGGGAGTAGGCGGCGATGAGGGACCACAGCGGGCTAAACGCGCCATTGCTGCTTTCCCGGATGATCGCCCCGAGGGGCTGGTTAAAATAACCGGCCAGCAGGACGATGGCCGCCCATTTGAGCGCCGGCAGAAGCTCCTGGGTCATGCCTTGCTTGCGCCCGCGCAGCAACCCGGCGACAAGCCAGACCAGCACGATCGCATCAAAGTAGCTGAAGGCGAGACCGCTAAAAAAATCCTGGATTTGTTCGGCCATTACAAGATTGAGCATAGCAGGTTTGCTGCCAGATGCGCGAGTTGAAAATCATGCCGCCCCTCACGGTTCCGGGTTGTTCTGCAGCCAGGCGCGAATGGCCGCCGTCTGGCCGCCGCCCGGGTCTTGTTCCAGGACCTTCTTGTAATGTCCGCGCGCGAAATCGGGCTGGCGGAGTTTTTCGGCGTAGAGTTTGCCCAGGAGCAGATGGGCGCGGGTCTCCTCAGGATGCTGGGCCAGCAATCTCTCCAGTTCGTTGGCGGCGTCTTGAAGGTAATCCTTCTTCTCCAGCACCCAGGCATAGGCATAGCGCGCATTGGCCGATTCGGCATTCAGAGCCAGGGCGTGGTGCAAGGCCTCCAGGGCGATGGCATAATTCTCCGACTTGATGGCGACCATGCCCAGGGCCTCGCAGGCCTCGTAGCAAGCCGGGTCGGCCCGGACCGCCTCCTGATAACTGTCCACCGCGCTGCTCCAGCGGGAGTCCCTTTCGGCGGCGGCGCCTTCGCTGATAAGGCGCTCGGCCTGCGCGCGATTGCCGGAATTGGTGCTGACCGGCGGCGGGTCATAGTGGAGAATGGCATGCGGCGCGGGCAGCGGCGTGACCCTTCCCGGGTTTCCAGAGGCGGCAGCGGCGGGTTGAGCGCCCCCTTCCGCCGGCTTGGGCTTTGCGCCAAACAGCCTGGCCAACAACGAAGGCTTGCGGGGGGCGGCGGCCGCAACGCCGGTTGCCGTGTCGGTGTTTTCCACCGCAGGCCCCGCGCTCAAATTGCCCGGCGAAGGGCCGCCCTGTGCCGGCAAAGACAGCGTGTTCGACCTGGAGCCGTCCGTGGCGGGGCGGGGCGGCGGCGGTTCCGCGGGCCTGGACGGCGTCAGCATGGCGACCGATGGAGGGTTGGTCGGGGCGGGAGCGCGCGCGGGAAGGATGGCGACTGTGGGAGGATTGGTCGAGGTGGACGCGGGCGGGGGAATGATGGCGACTGTGGGAGGATTGCTGGCGGCGGGCGCGGGCGGCGGGGCGGGAAGGGGCGTGGCCGCGCGGGCGGGCGGATTTGTTTTCAGGACGATGGACGATCTGTTGGAGGAGGCGGTTGTCCCCGGTTGCTCCGGCGTCTGGCCGGGACGCTGCACGGTGAACCTGTCCGTCCAGACCAGGTTGGACACCACCAAGGCGACTTCGTTGGTGTGAGGCGGAGGCGGATTGAGGGCCAGATACCGGCGATAGACGCTCAAGGCCGACTGGACGTCGCCATACTTGTAAGGGCCGGACGGATCATAGACGACGGCGAGATTCAACAAGGCGGGGGCATAATGGGCGTCGCAATCCAGCGCGGCCTTGAGTTCGGCGACGGCGTTGGTGACGACGGCCCGGGGGGGGTTGGGCTTGCGCAACAGGTCAATCATGGCGAGGTTGTTCCAGGCCTCGGCGGTGAGCTTGATGCGTTTGGAGGACTCGTAGGCTTTTCGCGAGTTCTCGAAATTGAGCTGGCGCGCGCTCTCGGCGGCGGCATTGGCGGCGGGGGGGGTTCTCATGGCAAGGCGGTAACTGACCATGCCCAATTTCAGGAACCCGTTCAAATCACGCGCGCGCAGGCTGGTGTAAGTGGTCAAGGCGTCCCTGGCGGCGGGCCAATTGCTCTGCTCCAGTTCCAGGCAGCCCAGGTTGTAATTCGCCTCCGCCACGGCGTTCCGGTCCAGGTCCAGCGCCGCCTCATAACACGCGCGCGCGCCGGCCGTGTCGCCGGTGCGGTGGTACGCCAGCCCCAGCAGATTGCGCGCCCTGGCCTGCGCCGTCACCGATTCCTTGGCGAGAAAGTTGGTCGCCCCCGGTTCGGCGAGCAAGTTGGTCGCCTGCGTCAGCGCCTTGATGGCCTCCTCATACTTGCCGGATTGAACCAGCCGGTCGCCCCGGCGCAAGGCGCGCAGACCAGGCGGTCCGCAACCGGTCAGCGCCAGGCAGACGGCGGCGGCGGCGGCCAGCGCCAGGGCGCGTCTGGATGGCGCGCCTGGGGATGGAACGAACCCTTCCCCCGGACCCTCTCCCCGCTTGGCGTGGAATTGCCAAATTGCGCGGGGTACTCTCAAGATGCGCCCAAGCACACTGCGCCTTCGTTTTTTGATCGTCAGCATCCGGCCAGCGTGGTAACATTTCGCGCCGATGGTGTCAAGAGGCGCTGACGGCGGATTGTGAAAAATCTTTTTGCTTGCGGGATGATGGGTCTTGCGGCTGCGGCTCTTTGCGGCCGCGGCGATTGCCTTGCCGGGGCGGCCGGGCCGCCGGCCCAGCCCAGGGTGGTGATGGCGGAAGACCCGCACGCCACCTCGGCCTTTGAGCCGGACAATGCCATCGTGCAGGACATGGTCAACCGCGCCGTGCTCAAACTCACCGGCAAGGAGGATGTCGTCCAGGCCTGGCGCGCCATTGTTTCCACCCAGGATGTCGTCGGCCTCAAGGTCTTTTGCGCGCCGGGACCGGCCAGCGGGACCCGGCCCGCCGTCGTCGGCGCGGTGGTGCGCGGCCTTCTCGCCGCCGGATTGCCCTCCCACAACATCGTCATCTGGGACAAGCAACTGGCGGACCTGCGCGCGGCCGGCTTCGACGATTTGGCGCAGCGTTACGATGTCCGCCTGGCCGGCAGCGCCAACCGCGGCTACGACGAGAAGACTTTTTACGACAAGGAGCTGATCGGCGAACTGGTGTCGGGCGATTTTGAGTTTGACAAGTACGGAACCAAGACCGGCCGCAAATCCTACGTGAGCAAATTGTTGACGGACGAACTGACCAACATCATCACCATCACCCCGCTGCTCAACCACAACCTGGCCGGCGCCACGGGAAACCTCTACAGCCTGGCGGGCGGGAGCGTGGACAACTTTGTCCGCTTCGAGTCGCAGGCGGAGCGGCTGGCCGAGGCGGTGCCGGAGATTTACGCGATGCGGGCCTTGAGCGATCATGTGGCGCTGTGCATCACCGACGCGCTCATTGGGCAGTACGAGGGGGAGACCACGAGCAGCCTCCATTACGCCACGGCGCTCAACCAGATATGGATCAGCAAGGACCCGGTGGCGCTGGACGTGCTGGCGATTCAGGAACTGGACCGGGAGCGGGCGGCGCGGAAAATGGGAGCGGGCAAGCCCAACGCCGAACTCTACCACAACGCCTGGATGCTGGAACTGGGCGTGGACGACCCGGCCAGGGCGCAAATTGACCTGGTGAAGTGAATTCACTTGACGAACCGGCCGCTCCGTGGCAAGGAAATGCGCGCTTAACTCATTGCATTTATGTTCATCACCACGACGTTCAACTTCGAAGGATACCACATCACCGATTACAAGGGCCTGGTTCGCGGCATCATTGTCCGCGCGCCAACCATCGCCCAAGGCATTGTCGGCGGACTCAAGAACATCATCGGCGGAAGGATCGGGGCCTACACCGAGATGTGCGAGCAAGCCCGCCAGCAGGCTTTCGACGCCATGTTGAGGCACGCCGAGGCGCTTGGCGCCAACGCGATTGTCGGCGTCAGATATGACGCTTCGGAGGTCGTTAGCAAGGGGTCGGCGACGGAAGTGTTGTGTTACGGCACAGCGGTTATTGTTCAGAAGTCCTGAGCGGCGCGCCTGGCGTCGCGTTGGGCGCGCGCGATTCAGTGGCACCCGGGCTTTGTCACGGATGGCCGGATGGCACGGAGGGCGCATTTCACTTTTTTTTGGGTGCTTCTCTGTCGTGGCCTGGATTTCAACGATTGAAAGGATTGAGAATTGGCCCTCACCAATTCTCAATTGAAAGGCCCGAAATCTTAAATCGCTTCTTCGCCGACAGGAGTCACCCAAAAAGGTGAAATGCACCCTGGCACGGATGAAAGTCGTGCTTGAGATTGAAGTTCTTTCCGGTACAATCACAGCAATGTCTCAGGGGTTACATTTATCGCAACGCATGTCGTTGTCGCAAGTGCTGGCGCCGCAATTGCAGCAGTCGCTGGCGCTCTTGCAGGCGCCGACGCTGGAGTTGAAGGCCCTGGTGGAGCAGGAAGTGCAGCAAAACCCGTGCCTGGAAGAGGTCCCGACGGCGGAAATGGAGCAGATGGACCGGAACCGGGACGAGGGCAACCCGGCCAACGATCCGAGCGACCTGGCGGAACCGCCCGCGGACGTGATGTTTGATCCGGCGACGGAAAAGCCGAGCAGCGCGCCGGTGGACGATTTTCAGGCGGAGTTTGAAAAGCTGGCCAGCATGGACCAGGAATGGCGGGACCATTTCGCGCAAACCAACCTGCCCATGCGCCAGGGGCCGGAGGCGGAGGAGCGGCGGCAGTTTATGTTTGACTCCATCGTGGCGGGGACCTCGCTGCAGGAGACGCTGCTGGAACAAATGCGGTTTTCGGAAATGACGGACGGCCAGCAGCGCATCGGCGAGATGATCATCGGGAACATTGACGAGCGGGGGTATCTGAAGGAGAGCGCGGACGCGCTTTCCTTTTCCTCCGGCGAGACGGTCGAGAAAATCGCCGAGGTGCTCAAGATCATCCAGACTTTCCATCCGCCGGGCGTGGCGGCGCGGGATTTGCGGGAGTGCCTCATGCTGCAAATGGAGCGCGCCGGGAGCGAGAAGACGGTGGAATACCGCATCGTGCGGGACTTCATGGACGCGTTGTACAAGCGGAAGATGCCGGAGATCGCGCGGGGCCTCGAGTTGACGGTCGAGGAGGTGCAGGAGGCGGCGGAACGGATCGCCTGCCTGGAACCCCACCCCGGCCGCGAGTTCCTGCCCGATGACGACCGCTATATCCTGCCGGAGGTCTTCGTGACCAAGGTGGGCGACGATTATGTGGTGACGACCAACAACGAGCAAATTCCCCATCTGCGCATCAGCAACCATTACAGAGACCTGATGTCGCGGCCCGACGCGCCCCCGGAAGCGCGGGAATATATCCGGGACAAAATCCGGGCGGGCAAATTTTTGATCAAGAGCCTGCAGCAACGCCAGCACACCATCCTGAACATCGGCCGCGAGATCGTCAAACGGCAGCAGGAGTTCATGGACAAGGGCAGGGCTTTTCTCAAGCCGATGACGATGATGCAGGTGGCGGAGGTGGTCAAGGTGCATGAAACGACGGTGAGCCGCGCGGTGTCAAATAAATACATGGACACGCCCCAGGGGATTTATGAAATGAAGTTCTTTTTCACGTCGGGGATCCAGACCTCCAGCGGCAACGGCATGTCCAACACGAGCGTCAAGGACATGGTGGCGGCGATGTTCGCGGGGGAGAACGCCGGCAAGCCGCTTTCGGACCAGGAGATCGTCAAGATGCTCAAGGAAAACGGGATCGTGATTGCGCGGCGCACCGTGGCGAAATACCGGGCGGAGTTGAACATCCTGCCGTCCAATTTGCGGAAGGTTTATTGAATTCCGCGATCTGCTCCAGCGGCAGTTCAAGCGAGAGATGGGGCGGCGCGGCAATCATGGCTTCTTCATAGGCAAAGCCTTTTCCATTTTCAAGTCGGCTTTGGTGGTGGCGTAAAGTTCGTCCAGTTTGGGCTTCAACTCGTCCTTGACGTCGCGCGTCATGCGGTCAATGAAAAGAATGCCGTTCAGATGATCGCATTCGTGCTGGATGACGCGGGCCAAAAGTCCGCCGCAGGAGAACTGGATGCTCTGGCCCTTTTCGTTGGTGGCGCGCACCTCGGCCAGGGAGGGGCGTTCGATGTCGCCGTAGATTTCCGGGAAACTCAGGCAGCCTTCGGGAGCGGTGACGGGTTCGCCGCCGGGTTTGACGGCGGGGTTGATCAGGACCAGCGGCATGATGGCGGCGGGGTCGGCCTCCAGGCCGTCCAGTTGCAGGGTGGAAGGCCGGTCGGTCACGCCGCGCAGGTCCACGACTGTCAACTGCAAGGCTTGGCCGATTTGCTGGGCGGCCAGGCCGATGCCCTTGCTGGCGCGCATGGTTTCCAACATGGCGGCGGCCAGCGCCTGGATTTGCGGCGTGACCTTCTCGACGCGCGCGCCTTTTTGGCGCAGAGCGGGGTGGCCGTATTTGACGACCTCCAATGTGACGGGGGGCTTCACGGCGCGGCAACGATCACGGCTCACCAGCCGCGGCTCAGGAAATCGGCCAGGGAGGCGATGGCGGGGCTTTGGGCGGTGCGCACATAGTAGCCGCTGGTGGCGACGCCGGCCAGCAGGCTCAGGCCGTTGTCCAGACCCAGGAGTTTTCCCAGGCAAAAGCCGGAGTTGAAATGGTCGCCCGCGCCGGTGGTGATTTTGGGCTTCGCGATCCAGGGGCCCTGGGCCAGGCTGACTTTTCCATCGGTCACGGCCAGGGCATAGGCCACGGGATGGACGAGCAGGGTGCCGACGCGCAATTGGGCGGCGATGCGCACGGCGGTCTTGGACAGGGCTTCCGGGGTGGAAGATTGAGGCTTGATGCCGCAGACTTCGGCAATTTCCACCGCCTCCTTTTCGTTCAGGCCGAGGACCACATCGAAATAGCGGCCGAACTTTCCGATCAATTCCAGGGCGCGCTGAATGTCCTTGGGCGTGCGTTTTTCCGGATCGGCCAGGTCGAAGAACATGAGGCGGCGCGGGGCGGTCAGGCCGGGGCAGACGTCCCGAAGGACGGCTTCCCACAGGTCGCTCATGTAGGGGAGCATGGTCCAATTGACGAAGGCGACCAGATCGGCGCCGTTGAGCTTGGCGGTGAATTTGTCCGTTCCGAAGCGGGCCTGGATGTTTTGCCAGGTGATGTCCTTGAGGGAGGAATGTTTGCCAATCATAATTTTCCCGTCGTCGAACTCCAGGGCGTCGGTCGCGCCGGGTTCGGCGATGCTGTGGACTTCGGCGCGGGTGGCGAAATCGCGGAAAACGGGATGGAGGTTGGGGTAGCCCAGGTTGCCCAGGTAGGTGACTTTCAAGCCGAGGCTGGCGAGGGCGTTGGCCATGATGGGGCCGTTGCCGCCCAGTTTGGTGAGCTGCGGAACCAGCTCCAGGTTGCCGCTGCGCCCGGCGGCGGCCGCCACGCGCTCCGCCAATTTGGCGATGGTCGGCATGCGCTGGAAGGATTCGGCGCTTTGGCGCTTGTCCACGACGTGCAGGATTTCGTCCACAAAGCCGTCGAGGCCGACAAAGGCGCTCATGGTTGCGGCGCGGGCGGTGGCGGCGAGGAGTTTTTGGGCGCAGTCGGCGCGCAGGTCAGGCTTGTTCATGTTGTTTTTGATGATGTGTCAATACTACTAATTGGTTGGTTCTAGCTGAGGTCAATGCCGGCGAGTTTGAGGAACCGTTCCAGATCGTCGTCACTGAAAAATTGGATTTCCACCGCGCCCCGGCCCTCATGGTATCGGAGGCGCACTTTGGTGCCGAAGCGCTGCTGCAGGCGTTCTTGCAGCGCGGCCACATGGGCGTCGGCGGGGACGGCGCTTTTTTTCGCGCCGCCGGCCTGGGCCGGCTGGTCTTGCAGGGAGGCGGCCAGCTCCTCGGTTTGGCGGACGTTAAGGGATTTCTTCAGGACGCGCTCCGCCGCCCGCCGCTGCGCATCGGGCGAAGCCAGGCCGAGAATGACCTTGGCGTGGCCGACGGAGAGGCGCCCTTCGCGCAGAAACGCCTGCAGTTCGGGCGCGAGCTTGAGCAGGCGCAGGGCGTTGGCGATGACGGCGCGGCTCTTGCCAACCTTGGCGGCGGCCTGCTCCTGTGTCAAGTCGAATTGCCCGATCAACTGCGCGTAGCCCCCGGCTTCCTCGATGGGGTTGAGGTTTTCGCGCTGGAGGTTCTCGATCAGGGCCAGCTCCAGCGCGGCGCGATCATCGGCCTGGCGGATGATGACGGGGACCTCGGCCAGCCCGATCATTTGGGCCGCGCGCCAGCGGCGCTCGCCCGCGATCAATTCCAAATGATCGTCCTGAAGGCGGACGATGAGCGGCTGGACGATGCCCTGTTCCTTGATGGAGTCCGCAAGTTCCCGAAGGGATTCGGCGGAAAAATCCTGGCGCGGCTGCAATCGGGACGAGCGCACCCTGGCGACAGGAACCCTCTGTACGGTTTCGGAGAACGCCACCGGGTCCGATGCGGCAGGTTGGCCGGATGCGCCAATGCCTCCAAGCAAAGCGCCCAGCCCTCGTCCTAATATGGGTTTCGCCATGCAACACACGTTACGGGCAAACGGGAAAAGGGGAAAGGGAAAAATGAACAACGATTTCCTGGGAAAAAGTCACGGCTCGACAGAGACTTTGGCGAGATCAGTCGAGTCGTCTCGCCCTGCCGGCAAGGAATGACGCATTACTCCCGCTCGAATCATGGAAAAACCAGCCGGATGGACGGCGTGGCGGGGACATGCCCGGCGGGCCAGTTGGTGGTTGGAGGGGCGTTGCTCAACCAGTCCTGGTTGAAAGCGGCGGTGGAGGTCCGTTGAGCACTGCCGTCGCCGAGCAAAATATTGCCGGCCTTCTGAAAGTTCCCGGCGGAATGCATCTTCAATGACCATGAAACAGGCCCGGAGATCGGGATGGCCACGTCATTTCCTTTGCCGCTTTTGGGAGAATATCCGTATTCGGAATCCGGCGCCGTTCCGGGGCCTAAATTGCGATCACCTGCGGCTATTGACTGAGGATAAGTGTCGTTAGCGCTCACGCCGACAAAGTAAGAGACGTTGGTATTATCGAAATCGTTGGTGAACGATTGAGCGGGCAGCCGTTCGTCAAACGGGCACAGCACCAGCCTGGGCGATTGCCCAACTTCGTTTTGCATAATCGCGTAATTGGTCCAGCAGATGGCTCCTTGATTGGCGTTGGTCAGGAGTTCCTTCCATCCGCCCTTGGAGACCGACTGTTGGGAAGGCAACAAATCGCCGTTATCCCCAGCCCAGAGGCTATAAGCCATGCCCACTTCCTTCAGATTATTAACGCAATTAATGTCACTGGGGTGCCTCTTGGCCGGGCGCAAGGCCCGCAAGCCCACCGCCACCAGCACAGCAACAACGATGATGACCACGAACAAATCGTTTATAGTGAACGCCTCCCGTCTGCGCATCATTTTTTGTTTCATACAGCCTCCAAAGACAAGTCAACCACATTCCGCGCCGCAAAGCAAGCCGAATCGCATCCGGAAAAGACAGGGCGGAACAAATCTATTTTGGAGTGCGGCGGCTTGCCGCCGCTTTCGGAAAGCGGGAGCAAGCTCCCGCACTGCAAGACGCTTCGCGTTCACCCTGCGCGAGCGATGTGCCGGCAGGTCTTGGAGCGCGCGCGCGCGCCAGCGCCGCTTTCCCACCCGCCTCACGCGTCTCCTGGCGGCGGCAAACGGCTCAACGAACTTTGCCGCGCATCCTCCGCCGTACCGCCCCAATCCCCGCCCGTTCAAGCTCTCCTGTTCAAATCCCCTTCAGCCTTTAGCCTGTAGCCTTTAGCCGAAGGCGAAGAATTCTGTCGTGCGCCGGGCGTGGAATAGGGCGTGGAATAGGTTTGCCAAGGGAGGGATTTTGGGGTTCAGTTCAGGTCTGAACAGCGGGAATAGAACGCCACGGAAGCGGCCAACATGTCCATCACGCCCAGACAATTCGAGCAACTCAAGGCGCGCCTGAGCGGTTCCAGGCCCGCCGCGCAGCCCGTTTTTGAGAGCAGCCTTCGTCCCAGGCCGGCCGGGGCGCAAATAATTATTGGCATTGATCCTTCCCTGCGCGGCACCGGCTTTGGCGTGATCAAAATGGCCCGGCCCCATCCGGTGGCGCTGGCCTACGGCGCCATTGCCTGTCCGCCGGGCTGGGAACGGTCGCGGTGCCTGTTGCAGATCCTGCGGACTTTGCGGGAGGTTTGCGCCAAATACCGCCCCGCGGTTTGCGCCATCGAAGGGCTGTTCTACGCGCAAAATTTGCAAACCGCGCTCATCATGGGCGAGGCCCGCGGCGCCGCCCTGGCCGCGATGGCCGAAGCCGGCCTGGACATTTTTGAAATCGCCCCGCGCAAGGTCAAGCAAGCCATCGTCGGCTACGGCGCCGCGCACAAGGCGGCGGTGGCCAAAATGGTCCAGCGCCTTCTCCATTTGTCCGCCCTGCCCGCGCCCGACGCGGCCGACGCGCTCGCCATCGCGCTGGCCCACGCCCAGGACACCAGCCGTTACAGCCTCAACGCGCCCCGGAAGATTTAGTGTCACAGATCGGACAAATAAAGGGCGCGATTGCGCCAAAGATAGATCAGCCCGGAGGCCAGGGTCAGGATGACCGCCACCCAGAGGGATATGGGCGCGAACCATTCCACCCACGGCTTGCCCAGGAGATGGAATCCGAAAATGAGTTGGCCGGCCGCGCCCGTTTCCCCGTAGCAATGCCGCACCAGGATGGAAAGGATGGCGACAATTTGCGAAATGGTCTTGTGTTTGCCGTATCGTTCCGCCGCCAGCACCAGGTTCTTGGACGCCGCCAGCAGGCGCAAGCCCGTGATGGCCAGTTCCCGCGCCACGACAATGACCGCCATCCACGCCGGCATCCAGCCCAGCCCCACAAACGCGATGAAGGCTGAGCAAACCAGGATTTTGTCCGCCAGCGGGTCCATGAGAATTCCAAAATTGGTGATCAGTTTGTCCCGCCGCGCGATCCGGCCGTCAAAGTAATCCGTCAGGCTGGCGGCGCTGAAAAGCAGGAGGGAAACCGTCTCATGCCAGCGAAAATCCACGAAGACCGCCGCCAAAAAGGCGAGCGTCAGAACGAAACGGGAGACGGTTAACTGATTGGGCACGTTCATGGTCCGCTCCTATAAAGACAGGTTCGCCGCGGCAAGTAAATGTTTGTTCGCGCCGCCATCCGCCCTTGCCTCACGCCGCGGGCACGGCCAGCAAATCGTAATCCGTGTGCCCGATGATCCTGACGCTGGCGAACGCTCCCGCCGCCAGCCGCCCGCGCACATAAACGCGCCCGTCAATGCCGGGCGCGTCCGCCTGACTGCGAGCGATCCACAAACGGCCGCGCCCGCCGGGGCCAGGGCGGCTCCATTCCCCGGGGACGGAGGAGGAACGGACCAGGCCGTGCTCCGGCGAGACGGCGGCGGCGGCCGGCCCCTCGCCGGGCCGGGCCTGGGCTTCGGCCAGCACCGTCATCTCGCGGCCGATGAAGGAGGCGGAGATGTCCCGCGCCACCTTGAGTTGTTCGGCCATGGCCAGCTTGAGCCGCTGCGCCTTGATCCGCGCCGGGATTTGCCCCTCCATCCTGCCGGCGCGCGTGCCCTCCTGGGGCGAGAAAGCGAAGACGCCGAGGCGCTCGAACTTGGCGGACCGGATGAAATCAAGCAGCGATTGGAAGCAGGCCTCCGTCTCGCCGGGGAAGCCCACAATGAAGGTCGTGCGCAGGGCGATGCCGGGGACGCCCGCGCGGATTTTCCCGATCAAGTCAACAATATGCTGCCGCGAGGTTTCGCGCCGCATCCTCTCCAGCATGTTCTCATGGATGTGCTGGAGCGGCAGGTCCGCGTAGCGCGCCACCTTGGGGCATCGGGCGATGGTGTCAATCAATTCGTCCGTCCAATGGGCCGGATGCGTGTAGAGGAGGCGGACCCAAAAATCGCCCGGCAGGGCGTTGAGGGCGCGCAACAGGGTGCAAAGGGTGGTGGCCCGGGCCGGCAGGGCGCGCGCGGCGGCGCCAAACTTTTCCGGGGAGGAAATCGCGCGGCTGTGGCCGGGGCGCAGGTCCAGTCCGTAATAAGTGGAGTCCTGCGAGATGAGGTTCAACTCCTTGACGCCGCCGGCCAGAAGCTGCCCGGCCTCCCGCACCACGTCCGCCTGCGGGCGGCTGCGGTGCGCGCCGCGCATCCGCGGGATGATGCAAAAACTGCACGGATGATTGCAGCCTTCCGCGATTTTGACGTAGGCGAAATGCCGCGGGGTCAGCCGGAAGCGCGGCGTGGCGAAGTCGGGGATGTAGCCGGGGCGCCGATGCACCCGGAAGACCGGCCCGGCGGCGGGGGGGGCGGATTCAGCCCCCAGGCCGGCCCGGCGCGTTGCAATAGTCTTGACAGACTTGCCGCCGGGAGCGGCCTTGCCGGCGCGGGCCAGTTTCGCGCGGCGCGCGGCCAGCGCCTGTTGCACGATTTCCGACACCTGCGCCACCTGGTCAATGCCCATGAACGCGTCCACTTCCGGCAGGAGCCTGGGCAGGTCGCCGCCGAACCGCTGCGGCAGGCAGCCGGAAACGACCAGGGCCTGCGCGGGATGGGTCCGGGCGCGCGCCTGGGCGGATTCCAGAATGGCCTCGACGCTTTCCTTCTGGGCGGCGTCAATGAACGAACAAGTGTTGACAATGAGAACATCCGCCTGGCTGGCTTGATTGGTGATTTGGATCCCGCTCTTGAGGAGCGAGCCGAGCATGATCTCCGCGTCCACCAGGTTCTTGGCGCAACCGAGGGAAATCAAGCCCGCGCGAACCGGGCGATGGCGGGGTTCTGTCATGCGGCCGAACGGTCAGTGCCGGGGCACGGGCAGGGTTTCCCCCGAATTATCGGCGGACTGATAAAGGCCCGGACCCAGCCCGTTGAGCGGGTGCTGTTTGGCCTTGTTATTGAGCAGCACGATGCCGGCCGCCACCCCGGCCGCGACCAGCGCCACCACCAGAATGGGCAGGAGCAGCCGCCGGCCCGCGGTGGAAAGGTGAAACAAGGCGTAGTCCACCACGCCGGACGCCGGGGGGCGAAAAACCGGCAAACCCTGGCCGCCGCTTTCGGCCAGTTCCCGGTTGAGTTGGGCCAGGATGACGGGCGTGTCCAGTTTCAGGGCCATGGCGTAGGTGCGCACAAATCCCCGGATATATACCGGGGCGGAAAAAACATCATAGTTGCCCTGGTCAATGGCGCGGATATGGTCGCTGCGGATTTTGGTCATGTCCGCGACTTGTGTCACCGTGAGCTTTTGGGCTTCGCGCGCCGCTCTCAATTGTTCGCCGACTTTTGCCATGTCGCCTTATTGATACTCCTTCTGCCTCTCCGTGGCAAGAGCGCATTCGCCTTCCAAGCAACGCCTCAGTCGTGGCTGGTAGGGCGCGCACTCCGTGCGCGCCGCGGCGGGCAGAGGACTGCCCGCCCTACCTTTCTCCCCTTCGTCACTGACGCAGTACCATTCCAATTTGTGCTTGGCGGCATTGGGGAAGGGTTTGATAATGGCCTGGCGATGAGGCGGATTTGTTTGCTGGCGGTCTATTTGGCGGCGGTGTTTGGCGGCGGGGCGCTGCTCGCTCCCTGGCTTTATCAGCTCACACAATGGGGAGCGGGGCATTGGACCGCCCTGGCCGGTCTGGCTAAAAATCCATTCCCACGCTTTGTTCTGCGCGCCATCCTGGGGCTGGCCGTGGCCGGACTTTGGCCGCTGTTGCGGGCGTGCGGGATGTGGAGCAGACGGGAGATGGGGCTGGCCTCCAGGGCAGACGTGAAAGCAGAAAGCAGTAACTCGGAAATAGAAGGCCAATGCAAGTCACGGCTCGACAGAGTCCCGCCCTGCCGGGGAGGGCGGATGTTGGGCGGGCGGCCTGCGTGGAATCTGGCGGCCGGGTTTGCCATCGGTTTGGGATCGCTCGCGTGCGCGGCGGGGCTGGCCATGGTCTGCGGCGGGCGGGCGCTCAATCTGTCGCGCAGCGGGCTGGAGATGACGGTTGTTCTGCTGGGCGCCACGGTGTCGGCCGCAGTGGTCGCCGTGGTGGAGGAATTGATTTTTCGCGGAGCGCTTTTTGGGATATTGCGAAAAACATGGCCGTGGCCGCGCGCCTTGGCGGTGAGCAGCGCGGTTTATGCGGCGGTCCATTTTTTGCAAAAGACCGGGGCGCCGCCGCGCGTTGACTGGCTGTCGGGAATCCGGCTTTTGCCGGAGTTGTTCCGCATTCCGCCGGGAGGAATGGGGCTGGCGCCGGCTTTTTTTACGCTGTTTTTGGCCGGGGCGATTCTGGCGCTGGCGTATCAGCGCACGGGGAGTTTGTTCCTGTCCATCGGGCTTCATGCGGGCTGGATTTTTTGGCTGGCGGCTTACCGGGTGCTGACGGTGGAGGGTCCGCAGGCGTCGCGCCTGATCTGGGGCAGCGACAAGCTGATTGACGGCTGGCTGCCGTTCTTCATTCTGGCGGTTGTGCTGGCCGGGTTGTGGCGCGCCGGCCAACCGGCGGCTGGCGCGGATTGGAGGGAGAAATCATGACGGCGGCGATTTCATTTTCATGGAGAGCCGCCCTGGACGCGGCGCTGAATTGGGTTTATCCGCCCGTGTGCCAGATTTGCGGGGAGGAGCGGGCCACGGCGGAGCAAGGCTATGTCGGCGAGCGATGCCGGGGCGGGGTGCGGTTCGTCACGGCGCCGTTTTGCGAGCGGTGCGGGCTGCCGTTCGATGGGGAAATGAGCCATCCCTTCCAATGCGCCAACTGCCAGGGGGTCCGCCTGCACTTTCGCTCGGCGCGCTCCGCCGTGGTGGCCGGCGGCTTGATGCTTGACGTGATCCATCGCTACAAATACAACCGCGCGCTCTGGTTTGAGCCGTTTTTAGCCGGGCTGCTCATTTCCAGGGCCGCTCCCGCGCTGGCGGCGGAGGCGTGGGATTTCATCGTGCCGGTGCCGCTTTATCCGGTGAAGAAGCGCGAGCGCGAATTCAACCAGGCGGAGCGTCTGGCGGCGCGGTTGGGGCGCGCCGCGGCAATCCCGGTGAACAAAGGCCTCCTCCGGCGTGTCAAACCCACCGCAACGCAAACCAGGCTCACGCGGGAACAGCGCGCCGACAATGTCCACGGCGCATTCGCGTTTTGCGGCGGCAAGAAATTGCATGGCGAGAAAATCGTGCTGCTGGATGATGTCTTGACGACCGGGGCGACCACCAATGCGTGCGCGAGGGCGTTGCGCAAGGCGGGCGCGGGGGAAATATGTGTCTGGACGGCGGCCCGCGCCACGCTGGCGCAGCTCTGAGGAATAGTTTTTCTTCGCACTTCCGGCCCTGAGGGGAGCAGGCCGATCCGCAGCCAAAACAGCCTTTCCCCCGGGTCGCCCGGCTGCCCGCCAAAAAATATTTCTTCGCAAG
>Ga0182027_10002307_pt1 | contig 31081 bp, 22 predicted proteins | sample 712E1DmetaG_FD_121300 | JGI IMG/M metagenome (GOLD analysis project Ga0182027, IMG submission 121300) | Permafrost microbial communities from Stordalen Mire, Sweden - 712E1D metaG (Illumina Assembly) | ecosystem: Environmental > Terrestrial > Soil > Wetlands > Permafrost | place: Sweden...
ATACATACCATAAAATATTAGTGCAGAACAAATATATGAAAAAATCCGGGTATGCATATTATGTGATAAATGGATAATAAGGAAAAGAACAATTTTCATCCTAAATTTTTTAGTGCCATGGTTCACGAATGGAAAAAATCGTAACTTTGTATCCACGAAGATGTCTTTATAAACAAAAAACCAAATCCATGAAAAAATTAATACCTTTCGTTCTTTTGATAATGGCGACTACGGTTGCCTTTTCGCAAGCAGTCCAGCGAAATAAGGTGATTCTGGAAATTGCCACAGCAACCTGGTGCGTGTATTGTCCGGGGGCAGCTGTTGCCGCAGATCAGCTGGTATCGAATGGCAAGCAGGTTGCAGTGATCGAGTACCATGACAATGATGCCTATGCAAATGCAGCCTCTAATGGCAGAAATAGCTATTACAACATAAGCGGTGTCCCAACCGCTCATTTTGATGGCACATCGAGTTCTGTTGGCGGGTTGGCCTGTCCGGGTGACGGTTTATATTCCAATTATCTGAGCAAATACAACAGCCGTTATGCAGTTCAATCTCCGCTGACCATCGATATTTCAGGAACCAATTCAGGAGATAATTATACGGTTGTCCTTTCCATTCACAAAGTTGCTGACGTTACTGGCACTGATCTACGGGCTATGCTGGTTCTTACCGAGAGTGGTATTTCCTGTTCATGGCCAACGGTTTCAGGGGGATATTGCCTGTCACAGTTGAATTATGTTGAACGATTGATGGCCCCTGATTTTAACGGAACTTCTTTCAGTTTTGCATCCGGCGATATGCAGATCATCACTGTCAGCTTCACAAAAACTTCCTCATGGGTAAATGCAAATTGCAAACTGATTGCATTTGTTCAGGATCATGGCTCAAAAACGATTTACAATGGAACACAGGTCGCCTTGAATTCCATTCCTGCCCCTGTTCCTGTGGATTTCACCGCCGACAACACATCAGGATGTGCCCCGTTAACAGTGAATTACACAGACCAGTCAACGGGAGTCGACACCTATCAATGGAATCTCCCCGGTGGAACACCTTCCACTTCTGCACTACAGAATCCCAGCATTACCTATAATATTGGCGGCACTTTTGATGCCACACTGGTTGCCTGGAAATCCTCATTATCCAGGGGTAACATCAAGGTCAAACCATCCTACATTAATATACCAACCCCCACCGTTTTCTCCATGACCGGCGGAGGAGCTACCTGTGCAACCGTCGGAACCGGTTCCCCAGTTGGACTGAACGGTTCGCAAACAGGCATCAACTATACTCTTTACCTGGACGGAACAGCAACCTCAACAGTCGTTGCCGGTACCGGGGGAGCTATTACTTTCGGTAATCAGCTCATTGGAGGAAATTATTCTTCTCAAGCATACAATCCATCTTCAACCTGCAATAGCGTGATGAATGGCGTGTCTGTCGTCACGGTTGACCCACAGGTTCCGGATGCCCCTGCCCAACCTACTGGCAATAGTGCTCCCGCACCGGGAACAACCACTGATTACATCACAGCCGGAGCAACCTATGCAACATCATACAGTTGGGATGTGACACCTGCCGACGCTGGAACTTTCACCGGTTCCACTACAACCGGTTCCATTACCTGGAGCTCCACCTATCAAGGTCCGGCCAACATAAAGGTCAGGGGAGTAAACTCCTGCGGCAACGGGGACTATTCTGTCGATTTTCCTGTCAATGTGACGACCGGGATTACAGAACTCACAAAACAAAAGATTGTGAACTTCTATCCAAATCCTGCAAAAGGGATGATCAATATTATTCCCTTATATAAAATGAAGACCGATCTGAAAGTTTACAACTCACTGGGTTCCGTTGTCATTGAAAAAAACAACCTTAACCTGAACGGAACATATCAACTGGATATTTCCGGTCTGACACCGGGTATCTATTACTTCAACATCCTTACTGATAATGCCCAGCAGATCCAGAAAGTGATTGTCCAATAAATAAATAATACTTAAATTTTCAGGATCAGCCTGATGAACAGGAGATGCCCGGCCAACAACCGGGCATCTTTTTTATTGCTACCTTTGTCGGGCGGGAAATCACCCTGATACCCGCTTTATCAGAATGGATCAGAAACAACTCGAGAAGTATTCTTCCGCATTCACGCTCTCCGACATGGAGATCTTCATCTTCCCGGAATTGCTCTATGCCCTTGTACTTGCCAACATCATGTCGCCCGAGATTTGGAAATGGAGGGATGACAAATGGTTTGAGGGGATGGATAAGATGGGCCCTCTGAAAAAGATCCACCGGCTGAAGCAATACATCATGGATCATTACAACTTCAATTTGGATCTGGAAACATGGGGACTTACCGACAAACAGACAGAGATCAATCGTTTTGAAGCGTTTATCGATCCTGAAACCCTTCAGCAATCCAATGCACTTTTTGGATACGAGGGTGACAAATACTATTTCGATATCGATATCCGGAAACATTTCGGGCTGGATAAATTTGATTCGGATATCATTCCTTACTGGAAAACGGAAACGGTGGAAGCAATGAATGCTTTCCGGTTCAAACCCGGGCATCCCGCGGGTGCCGGGGAATGCGTATCCCTTGCCTGTCTTTATGCTGCGGCTCTTTTTGTCGTTGCAAAAGTTCCTCTCGAGAAGATCTTCCTCCTCGGCACTCCTCTTCATTCCCAGAATTTTATTTTAGTGGATGAAGGTGTCCTCACCAATAACCGCCGGATCATGACAAAAGCAATGTGGTTCAACGGAACCGAGCTTTCTGTCCTGGCCAGGCGGGCACTGGAAAATGAACAGGTTACCATGGTGGCCCATTCCACAGGCTATATCCATACCGTTTACCCGGAAGCCACCATCGCAGAAGAAGCCTATTCGCTTTTAAGGCACAAGCTTTCTGCATACCTGGAGACCCCGGTAAGCTTTGAGATCTTCACCAATTTCCTGCGATCGGTAAGCCGTTACCAGAAGCTGTTCCAGTTAAGTTTTCAATGCCTGGACCAGACAAAATACATCCGGCTTGAAAAGGCGTTTGCTTATGAGCACGACAGTAAAAATAAGATCGGGGATAAAACAATTAAAAAACTCTTCTGCGAGATTGATGAAGAGGACCTGACAATCAGTATTGATAAAGAAAGGGCCGTGATCGCTGCTGATAATTTCATTTTCTCGCAGAAAACGAATAAGGAATTTTTTTCACTTTTCCAGCAGGAATTCCCGGCACTGGCTGCAAACAAGCAGTTCATGGACGACCTTAAGAAATTCATCCACACCACCCCCCGGCTGCCTTCATCCAACAAGATTTTTTCACCCGGTCATCCAGTCACCATCTCACCATCCCAATCGAGAAATGAGATCATCAATATTCTGTCGGGCCTCCGGAAGAATTCCACCACAGCTGATCTTGCTTTCTATGCCGGGCGCCAAATGGATTCCTGCGACTGGAAACCATTTCTCAAAGCGGCATTTGAACGGAACCCGGTTTCTGTTGATTATTTCAAAGATATGGAGATGGACAAGGTTTATTCCGTCCTGTCCTCCTGGCCGGATGAATCCATATATGAAGGTAACGGCCTGGCAATGCCTGATGAAGTGATTAATTACCGGCGCGGGGAAGGGATCGAAAAAGCCATCACTTTTATTAACATTGCCAAATTCCGTCACCTTGAGATCATTCAAGAACAACAGGATAAAAAAATCATCCTGAATATCCTGAACCGGCGATATGAATTCCCTGTCACGAACAAACCAGTGATCCCGCCCACCGCCCTCTGACCTCGATCCTCCATCCCTCATCTCACATCACATATCCCTTTTTACTATCTTTGCCGCATGGCAACAAACGAAGACCTTTTCAAAAAGATCATCTCACATTCCAAAGAATACGGCTTTGTATTTCCTTCCAGTGAGATTTACGATGGATTAAGCGCAGTTTACGATTACGGCCCCTTTGGTGTTGAACTGAAAAACAACATCAAAGCATATTGGTGGAAATCGATGGTACAGTACCATGAAAACATTGTCGGGCTTGATTCCGCAATCTTCATGCACCCTATGATCTGGAAAGCTTCCGGGCATGTGGATGCATTCAACGACCCGATGATCGATAACAAGGATTCCAAAAAGCGTTACCGTGCCGATGTCCTGGTTGAAGATCATATCCAGAAGATTGAAGACAAGATCCGGAAAGAAATCGATAAAGCCCGTCAGCGGTTTGGCGAAACTTTCGATGAAACAATGTACCTGACCACCAACCCGAGGGTGATGGAGTATCAGGCAAAAATCGAGGCCATAAAAAAACGATTTTATTCCTCCCTTGAAAAGAATGACCTTGCTGATGTCAAGGCACTGATCGAAGAACTTGGGATCGTTTGTCCCGTCTCGGGAACGAAAAACTGGACAGAAGTCCGCCAGTTCAACCTGATGTTTTCAACCCAGATGGGTTCAGTGAATGAAGATGCCAACGAGATCTTCCTTCGCCCCGAAACGGCCCAGGGGATCTTTGTGAATTTCCTGAATGTACAGAAATCCGCCCGGATGAAGATCCCTTTCGGGATTGCTCAGATCGGAAAAGCTTTCCGCAACGAAATCGTAGCAAGGCAGTTTCTTTTCCGCATGCGTGAATTCGAACAAATGGAAATGCAATATTTCGTTAAACCGGGAGAAGAACTGAAATGGTTTGCCTATTGGAAGGAAGAAAGAATGAGATGGCATACTTCACTGGGGATTCCTGCTGAAAAGTACAGGTTTCACGACCATGATAAACTGGCCCATTATGCCAATGCGGCAACCGATATCGAATTTGAATTCCCCATTGGTTTTAAAGAACTGGAAGGGATCCATTCACGCACGGATTTCGATCTTGGCGCACACCAGAAATTTTCGGGAAGAAAGATCCAGTATTTCGACCAGGAAACAAATGAAGGATATATCCCTTATGTTGTGGAAACCTCCATCGGCCTCGACCGTACATTTCTTGCTGTATTGAGTCATGCCTACCGGGAGGAAAAACTGGAAGATGGCAGCGAACGGGTCGTCCTTGGCCTTCCGGCCATCCTCGCACCCATAAAAGTGGCGATCCTTCCCCTGATCAAGAAAGACGGACTTCCGGAAAAAGCAAGAGAGATCATGGATGTACTGAAATACCGTTTCCGTTGTTTTTACGAGGAGAAAGACACGATCGGGCGCCGGTACCGCAGGATGGATGCCATCGGAACCCCCTTTTGCATCACCATCGATCACCAGACCTTGCAGGACAATACCGTCACCCTCCGTTATCGTGATACCATGTTGCAGGAAAGGATACCAGTGAATGAAATCTCCAGAATTATGGATGCTAAACTATCGCTGTAAGCCGGAGTCACAAAGTAACAAAGTTACAGAGTCACAAAGTGTTTTGTCAGGTCACGAAATTTCACTATTTCGCTATTTTATTATTGTTTACAGCCGTCCGGCAATAGCATCCCAGTTCAGCAGGTTCCAGAAATCCGCAACGTAACCCGGCCGCAGGTTTTGTTTATCCAGGTAATAGGCGTGTTCCCAGACATCACAGGTCAATAACGGATGATCGCCTGTTTTCAGCGGGTTTCCGGCATTGCTTTCCTGGGTGATCACCAGGGCACCATCGGGTTTCTTTACCAGCCAGGCCCAGCCTGAACCAAAAAGCGTTGCAGCTGCTGTTGAGAATTTTTCCTTGAATTCGGCAAAAGAACCAAAATTCTTCACCAGGGCATCGGCGAGCTTCCCGGCAGGTTCCCCGCCTCCCTTTGGCTTCATGCAATTCCAGTAAAATGTGTGGTTCCATACCTGGGCACCATTGTTAAAAATCCCTCCGCCGGCTTTCCGGATGATGTCTTCCAGTGAAGAATTTTCATATTCCGTCCCTGCGATCAGCTTGTTAAGGTTGGTCACATAAGCCTGGTGATGTTTTCCGTAATGGAACTCCAGCGTCCGCTTCGAAATATAGGGCTCCAATGCATCTAATGCATAAGGTAGCTTTGGCAATTCATGAATCATATGTTCTCGTTTTAGAATTATTACCCGAAGTTACGACGGCAATCAAAAAAAATCAAAATAATTACGGTCATTTTTACAGAAACGCCAAACACTCTGTGGAACACGCAAAAAAGGAAATTTCTTATTTTACCGCAAAGTCTTCTCCTATTGAGATTAATAGGAACATCAATAAGAATAACATAAAGTGAAAATCGACATTTTTTAGTGAACCTTGATTAATGCCTTTTTGCAGATCTTTTTCAACCACAATAGGCACATTAGAGCACATTAGTTTAAATTAAAATATTTTTTCTATTGTGTTCTACTGTGTCTAATGTGGTAAATTTTTAATATTGGTTATTAATGACTTAACTCTAGTTATATAGTAATCGCTAAAGCGCTAAGAACGCTAAAAACCTTGTGATTTTTTTGCGTCTTAGCGGTGAGAAAGATTTGATTTTCCGGTTTTTAATGCTGAAACCGCCCTGAGAAAAGTCTCGTCAATACTGTTTAACAGGGGATAAAACCCGGGATTGTCTAAAATGTTCCTGCCGATATAAGCTTTGATCAATACTTTTATCCGCGCATCAGAAGCTGTCAGATCCTTGCCTTCCCGCCTGATCCCGCTTTTCAGGGTTGAGTTAAGAAAATCGGAATACATCGAACTGGTGATTTCGAATTTCCGGTTGAATTCATCAAACGACCGGTAATTCAGGGTCCGGCGGTTCTTATCGGTAAAGTCGAAGGCATACTGGTAAATGAGTCCTTTATTTGCCAGGAGGTTGAAATATTTGTACAAAGTATCTTTCCCGACAGGCACATAAATATCGGGCATGATTCCGCCTCCGCCATAAACAGTTTTTCCTTTCGGTGTTTTAAATTTGAGAGAATCGGCAAAATGGATACTATCGGGATTTTCCATTTCTCCGGAGAGGATACGATGGTAATACTCATTGTAATAATCTTCCGATCCGTTTTTATAAGATTTCTGGATGCAACGTCCGGTAGGGGTATAATACCTTGCAACAGTAACCCGGACAGCCGAACCATCTTTAAAATCAAGTTCCTCCTGGACAAGACCTTTCCCGAACGATCTCCTTCCGATGATGGTTCCGCGGTCATTGTCCTGTATGGCCCCCGCTACGATCTCACTTGCTGAAGCCGACCATTCATCAATCAATACAACCAGTTCTCCCGTTTCAAACAGGCCACCTGCAGTTGCATAAGCTGTTTCCTTTGCATGATGGATTCCCTGGGTATAGACGATCAGCTTCCCGTCGGGCAGAAATTCATCAGCGACATCAATGGCGGCCTGCAGCCGTCCTCCTCCGTTCCCCCTCAGGTCCAGGATCAGCTTTTTCATCCCCCTGGCATTCAAATCCGTAAGGGCCTTTGTCATTTCATCATGGGTCGTTGCCGAAAAATTATTCAGTCGGATATAACCGATAGTTGATTCCACCATGTAAGAAACATCCAGGCTATAGATCGGAATTACGTCACGGATGATGGTATAATCCAGAAGGCCTTTCACTCCTTTGCGGAAAATGGAAATATTGACCTTCGTCCCCTTTTTCCCTTTTAGTTTTCTCAGCACATCATTGTTTGTGATCTTGACCCCTGCGACATTTTTTCCCTCAATCTTCACAATACGGTCGCCGGCCTTGATTCCCAGCTTTTCTGATGGCCCGCCGGAAACGGGGTTGATCACCGTTATGGAATCACGTTCCAGGCGGAACTGGACCCCGATACCTTCAAAACCGCCCAGAAGCGGATCATTGGCATCGTGAAACTCACCCGGTGTGATGTATACCGAGTGTGGATCCAGGCTTTGCAACATCCCTGTGATTGCCTTCTCCTCCAGCTGGTTCCGGCTGATGGTATCCACATAATTTTGTTTCACATAATTGATCACTTCATTGATCTTGTCCTGACGATGCCGCCCGAACAGGGAAATACCATTCCCTACCTTGCTGAGTTCAAGTCCCAACAGGATTCCTGCGAGTAAGATCCCTGCAAAGACCAGGGGCAGGTAAATTTTCATCTTATTTTTATCCATTCTAATCAGAGTTCAGTTTATCCAACGTGAAATTGGAACCAAAAGTATTCAAAAATCAGCTACCACTCCTTTGTGATTCCTTCGTGATGCACTTTGTGCGCCTTTGTGGTAAAAAAAACTAATTTTGTTGCACAACTGATCAAGTGTGAACAAAATTTCATTTTTATTTCTTTTTCTGATATTGTCCGGCACAACAGGGATTTCAGGCGCCTTCAGCCAGAAGGTCACGTCAACATTTTCTGATAAACCATTCGAAAACAGTCATTTCCAGAAAATTGACTCAGCAACCATTCATTACAGGGTTTATAATGAAGGGATCAGAAACCCTAAAGGCAAAGTATTGCTGGTTCATGGTTTCTGCGGATCGACATTTTGCTGGCGCAAAAACATAGATACACTGGCACATGCAGGTTACCTGGTTGTGGCCATCGACCTGCCGGGATTTGGATACAGCGACAGGAACCTTCATGTAAACCAATCAAACAGTGGCCGTGCACATTTGATCTGGACCCTGCTGGCGAAAATTGATCAGGAAGATAAGAGGAAATGGAATATTATAGGACATTCCATGGGAGGAGGTGCGGTGGAGGCCATGGCCCTGATGAATCCCGACCGCGTTCAAACCGTAACCCTCGTGGATGGGATGGTTTTCATCCGGAACCAGAATATGGAAGGAGCATTTATCACAATGTCCAAGATGAAAAGCTATAACCAGATCATGGTTACACTGGTAAAACAGAACATTATCTCCTATAACAGCATGGAAAGGCTGATGAAACAGGTTTATGGCCGGCCGCTGGATTCAGCAGAGATGGAAGGATACATGAAACCCCTATACATCAAGGGCTCGGCGGCTTCCGTTATCAATATCTATGCAAATGCGCACGAAATACGCCACCTGCATGCCGACGGATTACTGGATCTTCCTGTACTGGTGATCTGGGGAAAAAAGGACCGGACAATCCATCTCAGAAGCGCAAGAAAACTGAAACGAAATGTTCCGACCATCGACCTGAAGATCATTCCCGATGCCCATCATGCTCCTATGGAAACCCATCCGCAGCAATTCAATGAAATACTCCTGAATTTCTTAAATACCCACAACTGATGAAAAAAGGAAATGACAGGCTGAAAAGTTTTCCGGCCCGGCATTTCCTTAAGAATGATATTTCCCTTATTGAAGGATCAGTTTTTCGGTTTTCACGCCATTATTCGTTTCTATCCTGATAAAATAAATACCTTTTGGAAGAGAAGAAAGATCCATCCTGTGATCTGGTTTATCCCCAATAATCATTAGGCTTTCGGTCAGAATGATTTTTCCACTCAGATCGATCACCCGGATCACGATCGCTTCATTTTTTACGTTTGAGCTGTAAATGGTGAAGATACCATTGGAAGGATTCGGACGAAGAGAAAAAGTAAACAGGTTACCCGTCAACTCCGGAACTCCAACGCCACAGGGATCAAACAGGATAATCCGTGTGCCTGAAGCCGCATTGGTACAGGGTGCCAGGGGTAAGGCAGTAAGTGTCAGGTGAACAGAACCGTTACTCTTGTCGCCGGATCCCGGGTAATAAATACAGTTCAGGTTGGTTATATTGCTGAAGATGCCGTCGCCGTTTGTGGTCCATACTGTTGCTGAGAATCCGGTGGCAATGCCCAGCAAAGGGATGTCGGTAACCGTTACACAATAGGTGGTATCGGTGCCAGCTGATGCTGTCGGGATGGGGGTAACAGTTACGGTTGTGGAATCGGTAACGGTATTCGTCCCATCACTGACCTGGACAATGTAAACAGTGGTATCATTAGGTTGGGCGACAGGATTTTGGAGGGTTGAGGTAAACCCAACCGGAATGGAAGTCCAGGAAAAGGTGTAAGAGCCTGAACCGCCTGAGACAGATGCATTCAGTTGTGTACTGTTTCCAGAACAGATGGAAGAAGGTGTTGCTGTTGCCGTCACCGACAAAGGCAAAACCGTATTTTCATCAACGACCAGGGTAGATCGTTTAGTGGTATTCTCAGTAATGGCAAAAGCGCCATAAAACGTTACCGTTCCGGTACCTGCTGCAGGGGCTGTCCAATTAAAATTCCAGGTGGCCGATGACCCCCCAACAGAACTGGAATGGGTACAATATTTTCCACTGCCCACCAGTTTACTTCCTGTTCCTGCTATCAGTGTTCCTAATAAAGTTCCGGATGTATTTTGTGGTGAAACTTCAAAACCTTTATTCCCGGAACCTGTCAGGCTTACCGTGATCGTATAAGTACTTCCGGCAGTATAACCCTGGCCGGGAATATTGGAGGTGATGATTCCGGCTTGTGTAGTGGCGTTACCTCCATGACAGTACGTACAATTTTTACCATCACCGGGGGAACCTGTATAACCGGCCGGAGCTCCGTCGGAATGATCCGGATTATATGGATTACCAAATGCGGCAAAGAAAAATGCCACAATGACAAATGCAGGGACAATAAAGTATATCTTCTTTTTCATACAATTGTTTTTGATATTTGGATTTTTTCGCAAATATACAAATAGTATCATATGTGAAATAATGGATAACAATTTTTAACATATTTCCGGAAAAGCATGATGGAATTGAAAATGCGGGTGTATGAATCATGAATTCATAAATCGTAATCCATAATTCATAATTCTCATTGTGGCATCCCCAGGTTTATCCATTTCTGGAAAAGAGCTACATCGCAAGGTGAAAGCTGGCTGCCTTTCGGCATTGGATAGTACCCGGTTTCCTGCCGGATTGCGCCCATAAGCCGTCCGCTGTTAACAACGGTTTTTACCTGGTCATAGGTTGTAAGACTGATCCCGTAGGAAGGGGTTGATCCACTATGACAACCGGTACACCAGGATTGAACAATAACGTTGATGGTGGAATCATAAGTCACATGCGATGAATCACACCCGGCCGGTTCGCACTTATTGTCAAGTGCCCCTTGCAGGATCCAATAGTATATCAGGCCCTCCTGGTTAACTGACAAATGCGCATCAGGAGGCATCCGCTGTTGGCCGGAGTTAAACAAGACCGTATAAAGTGTGCTCGAAAGGGGATCAGATGGTGTTATAAGATTGTATATTCCCGAATAACTATCGAGTACTGTTCCATGTTTATGACCTCCCTGGTCATGACAGCCGGATTTTGCACAGCTGTTGATGACCAATGGCAAAACACTGTTCTGAAAATATACCGTATCATGTGAACAGCTCAGCCAGGGAGACTGTGAAGGAAATGGCGGGGCAATGGAAAGATCCGCTTTGTTATGGCAGTTTGTCAGCGGAAAGAGTAAGAGAAACAGAATGGAAGTAAATGATAAACGTTTCATGAAAGAATTATTTCTGACTGCAATGTTACTATTTTTTTCAGAATTAGTCCCTGCCGGCAGGATGATACCTGCAAGCCTGATGCGTGCCGAAAAGTTCTGAATACGAAAGAAATGTATTAATTTAGCTGGCATAAATTCCTCCTGATCATGAACCGAACCTTTACCCTGACGGTTTTGTTATTGGTGTTTCTTGCCCTTGTCGGAAAGAGCCAGTTCATTGAACCCCAGATCACCCCCGGCGACCCTTCCCTGCCTGTGTGGGTAAAATTAATGTACACTGACCATCCGAATGTTTACGATGTCGACAGCGCTTTTCAGGAGTATTATCGTGAACATCCGTTTCGTGAAACCTCTTATACTCGGTATTACATGCGGTGGAAAATGAGCGTCAGCAGGTATGCGGATGAACAGGGATCCGTGAGGCTTCCGCAGCCGCTTGAAATTCAGCATCAGCAGGATCTCCTTCAAAAGATCCGTAAAGACCGGTCTCCGAAACAGGGTTCCTCCTGGACCTTCGCAGGTCCGGCCATGCACTACCGTGCCCGTTACGCGGATGCAGATCCCGTGATTCCTTTGTCGGAACAGGCCAACACCTATTGCATAGAGCAGAGTAAAAGCAATCCACAGCTGCTTTATTGCGGAACGGAATCGGGCGGGGTTTACAAATCAACGGATAAAGGATCCAACTGGACCCTTGTATCCCATGGATTGCTGGTCTTTGATATTTCTGCAATAACAATCAACCCTGTAAATGAAAACGAAGTCCTGTTCGGTGCGGCAGGCTTTATTTATAAATCCATCGACGGAGGCGTTACCTGGAACAAGACCGGGGATGTCAACTTCCAGAATGCCGGTGTCCATCCCTGGCAAATCGAATACAATCCAGCCAACACCCTGATCATCTATGCTGCCTGTGATAAGGGATTTTACCGCACAACCGATGGCGGAACGAACTGGACCCAGATCCTTCCCAATGAAAGCATGTCGGTCGCCATCAAGCCGAATGACCCGAATACAGTCTATACACTTCAATACAACACCACGACGAAAAGCCCGCAATTCTACAAATCCGTAAATGCAGGCCAGTCGTTCACCTTAAAATCACAGGGCTGGTTTACCGTTCCGGCGGCTGATCTTGGCAAGATCGACAGTCGTGGCGGAAGGATTGCCGTGACACAGGCCAACCCGAACAGGGTTTATGTGCTCCTGGTAGGAAACAGCGATGCCTCTGCCAACCTGCAACTGGGTGGTTATATCGGGGTTTATTCCAGCGGTAATTCAGGGGAATTGTGGACACTTCCCCAGCAGCTTATCGGCATGCCTTACGATGTGACGACCCATCCCAACCTGATGGATTTCGACGGGCATACCAGCGAGTACAACCAGATCTATTATAATACCGCGCTGATAGCCTCACAGGTGAATGAAAACAACCTGCTGATCGGCGGGCTGAACCTCTGGCGCAGCAGCGACGGCGCAGCGACCTACCAGGCAGTGGGCGGGTATATCGGTACGATCCCTTACCTCCACGTGGATATCCAGGAACTCAAGGTGTACAAAATTTCTTCCAATACCGAAGAGGTATGGATTGCCAGTGACGGGGGCGTGAATTATTCAACCGACTTTGTAAATACCCACGAATCCCGGTGCAAAGGTCTCTGGGCCGGCGCTTTTTGGGGATTCGACCAAGGCTGGAACGAAGATATCAGGGTTGGCGGACGGTATCACAATGGCAATGCAGCTTATTACCAGGATTATCCACAGGGCGAATTCATTGCCCTCGGTGGCGGAGAAGCCCCCACGGGGTATGTCAATTACAGCGATGAACGCAAAACCTATTTTTCCGATATCGACGGACGGATCCTTCCCAAAAACCATGACAGCCTGGTGAAAGGATTTGCAATGTATACCGATCCCAATGAATCCTATTGGGAGAACAGCAGTTCACGCATCGTTTTCGACTGGCAATTCTGGAATGTTGCCTATACCGGCAAGGATAACCAGCTTCTCCGGAGTACCGATGGCGGAAGTTCGTTCATGCCTTTATATACCTTCACCATCAACACCGCAAACAAGGTATTGTGGATCGAACAAAGTTTCTCCGACCCGCATGTAATGTATGTGCAGGTGGTTGTGAACAATGTGAGCTGGCTCCTGCGCACCTCCGACGGAGGGATCACATGGACCCAGGTAACCTTGCCTGTTGCAGGGAAAAGGGAGCTTAATTTCACGCTCGGTTACGGTACCCCGGATGAAGTATGGGTCGCCTTCGAATACGGGAACAACGGCCAGAAGGTCTACCATACGGTCAATGCAGGATCGTCCTGGACAAACCTTACAACCTCGGCGCTTGACGATGTAAACATAAAAGCCATTTCCTGTCAGGCAGGCACCAACGGCACGGTCTATATTGCCGGTCTCGACGGACTAGCCTGGTACAGGAACAATACCATGTCCGACTGGCAGCCGATGACAGACGGACTGCCGTTGGGGATCGATCCGTTACGGCTTGTGCCGTTTTACAGGGATTCCAAGCTCCGCCTGGGGACCTGGAACATGGCCATATGGGAAACCGATCTCCGGGACACCTCGGCATTGCTTGCGAATTTTTCTGCAAACTATTCTTCCTTTTATTGTCCGGGCGATACGATCAGTTTCGTTAATCATAGCGTCTGCAGCGGAGATGCAACCTGCCGGTGGCTATTTCCCGGTGGGACACCCTCCACCTCCACGGTTTACAATCCCAGGATCCGATACCTGCAGCCCGGAACCTACGATGTGACCCTGATCGTCACCGATGGCAATGCTACTGATACGATCACCCGGGCCGGGTTTATCACAGCCTCGCCTACAGAGGCATTGCCGCTTTCCGAAGGATTTGAATCGGGGATACTACCTCCCAACTGGAAACTGCATGATAATGGCAACGACGGTACAAACTGGGCCGTAACCAATAAAGCAGGTGGGTACGGGACAAGCAGCAACAGCATTTTCTTCGACAATTATGATTTTGACGTTCAGGGAAAGAAAGATGAGTTCTGGACAGCCAAGCTTGACTTCACCAATATCTTTGAAGTAAAGGCCATCTTTGATGTGGCTTATGCAGTCTATGGCGGTCAGTACTCTGACACACTTGCAATGCTGGTTACGTCGGATTGCGGTCAGACTTACCGGGAATTTTATCGCAAGGGAGGGGAGGAGCTTGCCACCGCGGCCGATCTGCAATCGGCGATGTTTGTCCCTGCTCCCGGGGAATGGAGGACAGACACCGTCGATATCACCGGGTTCTCAGCACAACCGGAAGTGATACTGGTGTTCCGGAACCTGGGTCATTTCGGCCAGGCGATGTATGTCGACAACATCAGGGGTCAGACGGTGTTCCCTGTTGGGGTGAACCAATCTCCTGACCAGAAAGGGATCAGCATTCTTCCCAATCCAAATAATGGATATTTTTCTGTCAGGATTTTTAATCTGAAGGGAATTCCCTGCAATCTCTCCATTCTGAACGCTTTCGGTGAAAGGGTAGTAAATCAGCAGATCGTACCGGAATCGGATTCTTACAGCCGGGATTTCGACCTGACTGCATTCAGTAAAGGCGTTTACTTTCTGAAAGAAGAATCAGGTTCAGGAATGATTACAAAAAAAATAGTGATCTTTTAAGATCTTAAACCACAAACCTGCCTGCCGGCAGACAGGGGCGCACAAAGTATTTTATAAATTTTCCCGGAACAGTGTTTCATTCAATCCTGACAAAACTCAATGCAATCACAAGAATTACTGGAACTGATAAACCGCCGTCAAAGCCAAAGAACCTACACTGACCGGCCGGTGGAAAAAGAGAAGCTTCTCCGCTGTATCGAGGCTGCACGGCTTGCACCGTCGGCCAATAACTCCCAGCCCTGGAAATTCATCATCATCGATGAACCCGTGATGAAGGATGCCGTCGCTGAACTCACCTCCTCCGGGGCGATCCCGATGAATCATTTTACCCGGCAGGCGCCTGTGCATGTTGCGGTCGTACGCGAGAAAACCAATATCACCACTGCTGTCGGGCGGATCCTGAAAGACAAGAATTATCCCCTGATCGATATCGGGATCACCACCGCCCATTTCTGCCTGCAGGCCACCGCCGAAGGTCTGAGTACCTGCATCATCGGCTGGTTTGATGAAAAAAAAATCAAGGAACTGCTGCACATCCCGAAAAGCCTGAGACTGGAATTGATCATCCTGGCGGGGTATCCGCCGACAAGCGAGATCCGGAGAAAAAAAAGGAAAGAAACGGAACAGGTGCTGTCGTTCAACAGGTATTAACGGGCGGACAAGCGGACAAGCGGACAAGCGGACAGGTGAGCTCTGCCCTAAGTCCTCATTTCACGATAAACTTCCTAACCGTGCAGTTCTTCCCGCTTTTAAGTGAACAGAAGTAGCATCCCGGCCGGAGGTTCAGACCGCCAACAGGGATCAGGTGTTCCCCCGGAGAGAAAAGCCGGTCTTCACTGTAAACAGTTTTACCAATCATATCCGAAACAGTGATCCCAACCTTGTCTTCCGAATGAAGAAAAAACCGGATCACCGATGTTGCATCCGCAGGATCAGGGTCGATACTCAATTCAATTCCAGCATCCCGTGGATCATTGATCCCGAAGATCCGCGGCAACACATTGATCCCTTTCACGGCTTCAACCAGTATGGAATCGGAGGTGTTATCGGCAAGCACCAGCTTCACATAATATAAGCCCGGGTCAATGCCATGGGTATCCCATCCGGCGAGGATTTCATCCCTTTTCTCTGAATATATCCTGGTCCCGATGGGGTTCCAGGCGGAATCGCCCAATTTCTGCCAGTATATCCGGTACCACCCGAAATCCATGAGCTGGCTCACATGGGTTTTATCGATCCAGGCGGATCCGCTGATGGGAACGAGGGTATCTACAAAGGCAGATGAAGGCTTCCCGATATAAGAATACCAGATGCAGGAACCGTCGTACAATACCGGCGGGTCGGGAAGCTGGCTTTGGACGATCATCATGATCGAGTTTCCCAGGGCTGATGCTTCTCCCTGGCTGAGGGTGCTGTACGCGAAAATGAAAATGGCGCTCTGGCTGCTGCGGATGGCATTCACGGCCATGCAGTTCTCCCCGGCCATAAAGGTTCGATCGTTGGCCCACCAATAACCGCCGGACCCGTCGACGAACGCAACTGTGGTGATTACCTTGCAATCAGCTTCCGATCCGATCTCTCCCACAATGCAGCCCGTCACATTCAGACTGACCGTATCCATGGGGTAAAGGCTCCAGGTCTGAACACTGGAATTGATGAGCCGAAGGGAACGGTCATTGAGATCTGCCGTGTAATCCGCGTAAACGGAATTGTCAACAAGCCCGCTCACGGCGATCGTATCGTGTCCCAGGAACCAGAGCCCGATCGAACGGATCTTTGAGTTCGAGATGCTGACATCGCTACCGGTGGAAGGCATCAGTGCCCACATGATGTCGGTGCTCGTGTCCACACGAACACTACAGTTGATGCCGGAAATACCGGGTGTTGTGCTGTCAAGTGAATACGAAAGAACCGTATCACCCTTTGGAAAGGAATAGTGAAAAACCCCGGAATCCGGCACCTGGTACCAGAGAAGGATCGTTTTCGCATGTTTGAAATTGAGCCTTGACTGGTCAAGAATCACAAATTCGCCTGCCTGGTTGATCCCGTCGACGTCGATCTCCGAAGCCCTGTTCATCCCGCAGGTCGTGAAACCGATATTGGTGACATTACTCAGTTCGATCTTCGCGGAATCGGTCAGCACCAGGTTGTGCGAAAGTCCGCTGTGATCGAGGGTTGTGTTGCGATAAACAACCTTACCATTTCCTGCGAGGACAAGTGAACGCTGGTAAAAATATTGCTGCGGGAAATAGAGATAGGATGAATCTGCTGTTACAAGAGCATGATCGCCCCATACATAGAGATCACCGACAATGGTGGCGCTGGCATTTTTAAACCGGAGAATTCCGTTTCCTATCACCAGTACCGGCCCGGTATGGAAAAACGTGCCGGTGATGGTTAACGAATCAAGTGGTGGTATGCCGATCACCAATGTATCGCCGCCTGCCGGTCTTTCCAGACCCGTATGAATCCGGATTTCTTTTAACTTTTCAATTACTCCAAAAATACCTGAAGAATCAGATGTTCCCGTGTTTAGTTTCAGGAGAGTTGCAGGAATATCACTCCCTTTTATCCTTTTTTCAGTGGCCCCGTAAAAGAACTGCTGTATCTCTCTTTTTGGAATTTGCTGGCCAAAAGAGAACGTTGATGACAGAAGAACCGTTAAAAATACAAGGATGGATTTTTTCATATAAAGCGGACAGACGGACAGATCAACTTGTGAATTGATGAGTTAAAAATAATTGTCCATTATCCATTGTCAATTTTCAATTGAATTACGGTCGCATCACCACCTGCACGAGGTTTCCCTGAGTCAGAACCTTTTTGGCGTATTCATGAACAGACGAAACGTTCAGGGCGTTGATTTTCGTATCATATCCCGTGAGGAAATCCAGGTTGTAATAATAATAATCATCCATACGGCTCAGCCACCAGCTATTCTCCTTTATGTCTTCCTGTCGCTGCTTGAGAAAATATTCCTTGGCTTTCTGAAGGTCGGCTTCCGAAGGGCCATTCTCCACCATGTTCTTAATCTCCCTGTATACGATTGATATCAGTTTGTCGGCTTTGACGGGATCCGTTTCGAAACTTACAATCAGGTTAAATCCAGGTACAGGCAGTTTATTTACGTTGTATTGTACCCTGATGCTGTAAGCGCCACCTTCATCTTCGCGGATCCTTTCAATATAACGCAGTTCGAGGACATGCCTGATTGCAGCACCCAGGACACGGTCATCGGCGGAAAAAGAAGATACACCACTGTAATTGATGTAGATTGAAGTTCGAGGTGTCTTCGATTCATGGCTGAAATCCCTTGTTGCTTGGCCAGTGGGGGGACGGATGCCATTATCCTTGTATGCCTGTGTGCGTTTCACGGAAGGCAGCGAAGCAAGATATTTTTCAAAAAGCAGTTTAACTTTTTCCGGATCTATCTTTCCTGCAAACTCAAACGTGAAATTTCCGGGATCACTGAAGCGGTCTTTGTAAATTGCCTGAAGCTTTTCAAGGCTAACCTTATCAAGAAGCTTATAGGTCATAGGGATAATACGGGAGTTATGACTGGCCATTATCACAGAGACAGTATCCCTGAAAGCTTTCCGCGGATCGGATTCCGCATTGATATAATTGGCTTTCATCTTCTCCATCCAGGTTTTGTAGTCGGTGGCATTCCACCGGGGTTGTGTAAAATAAAGATAAACCATTTGTAAGGCCGTTTCGAGGTCTTTCGGCGATATCCTCCCGGAAACCAGATCCCGTTCTTCGGAAGTGTTGATCCGGAGGTTTATCCTTTTTCCCGACATTAATTTTTCGAGGTCGGTGGTGGAAAATCCGCCAACGCCCATCTGCGATATAGCATCACCCAATAACATTGCCGAAGGGATATCTTCCTCCTTCAATAAGGAAATACCTCCTTCACGGTAGCCGGTGAGAAGTAATTCATCTTCTTTAATATCACTGGGACGGAAAACGATTTTCATGCCATTTGACAGAACCCATTCCGTGGTTCCAAGCACTTTGTTTGCGGAGGTTTTTATCACTTTCCCGGCAAGCGGTTCTTTTTCAATCAGTTTCTTCCCGGCCAGCTGATCCACATAAGGGCCTATTTTACCGGATTTATAAACTGCCAATACATCCTTAATTTGTTTTTCCGTTGGAAGGGTGATTCCTTCTTTCTCGGGCCCGGTAACGGTTACCACCATGTTCTCGTCAGTGAAATATTTTTTAGCTTCAGCATTCAATTCCTCCAGGGTAACCCCGGGGATCATGCTCTTTGCGAAGGCATATTCAAATTCAATACCGGGATTGGGATTGTTCGTAAGGAAGTTTGAAACATTAGGATTGACCAGCTCACGGTTCTTCCGTTTATCGCGGTCCATATAACGCGATTCATAGTTTTTCATGAGATCTGCTTTTGCCCGCTCAAATTCACTCTCGATGAATCCGAACCGTTTCATGCGCTCCATCTCGGTAAGAAGTGCCGTAAGCGCCTTGATTCCTTCATTGTTTGCTGCCTGCGCAGTGCCTGTGAATGCATCTTTGGTGCGTGTAAACCCGCCATAATAACTGAATGCAGAAATGAACGGAGGGTTTTCCTTGCGGGATAGTTCGCTCATGCGTTTTCCGAACATGTTGTTGATAAGGCCACGGACAAGCTGCAACCGCATATATCCGAGATTTTTGTCGCCTGGCTTTGTGATATCATGCTTGCAGCTTACATCCACGGAAGTGGAAGTAGCCTCCTTGTCGGTTGCGGTACCGATCAAAGGCTCCTTGTTATCAGGGACAGGATATTCTTCCTTGGCAGCGGGGTTCTCGGCTTTCGGAATTACGCTGAAAAGTTTTCTGATCTTGGCTTCGACCACATTTTCGTCAAAGTCGCCTACAATGATGAGCGCCTGCAGATCGGGGCGATACCATTTATGATAAAAGTTCTTGATGGTTTCGTATTTAAAATGTTTCAGGACGGCAGTATCGCCGATCACATCCCGCTTTGCGTATTTTGACCCTTTGTAAATTACCGGAGCCAGTTTATTGCTCATACGTTCTTCTGCCGAACCATACATCCGCCATTCCTCCAGGATTACACCGCGTTCGAGGTCGATTTCCTCATTTTCGAAAGAAACATAATGTGACCAGTCGCGCAGTATCATCAAGGCGCTGTCGAGGATCCCATTCCGCTTAAGCGGGACATTCGATACATTGAATACCGTTTGTTCCAGGCCGGTGGATGCATTCACATTGGTTCCGAATTTAACCCCGATCGTGGCCAGATAATCCAGGATCCCCTTCTTGGGAAAATGATCCGTTCCGTTAAATGACATGTGCTCAGTAAAGTGGGCCAGCCCGTTCTGATCGTCATCTTCCAGGATGGCACCAATATTATTGGCGATATAAAATTCGCCTCTCTTCTCGGGGATATTGTTTGTCCGGATATAATAATGCATTCCGTTAGGAAGTACCCCGGTTTTGACTTTTGGATCAACAGGAGGCATTTTTTTCAGGTCATAAGTTTGTCCCTGTACCAGCACTGATCCTGACAGGATAAGCATAAAAGTGAAAATACTACGGAAAATGAAGGTCTTCATCTGTTTGTTTTTTGGTTTTTGGAGTAACAAACGTACAAAAAATTAATGAGCAATAAGGAATTATTGATTGGGGGTCAGGCGTTTGGTATCGGGTTCCGGATAGCTGATGACCTGATAAGCTCACGAACTGATGAAATAATTATTCAGACTACAAACTTCAGGTCACTCATGATTTCGCTATTCCGCCAATTCACTACTTCGCTATTTTTTTATTAAATATGATTGTACTTTTACGCACAATTCAACAGTGCACTTTAACATGAACACCAAAAAACAAACCTCAACAAAACTCGGACGTTTCTGGAAGATACTCGGACCCGGACTCGTTACCGGGGCCAGTGATGATGACCCCTCAGGCATTGCAACCTACTCACAGGCAGGCTCAGCATACGGACTTTCAACACTCTGGACTGCACTGATTACATTTCCACTCATGGCCGCCATACAGGAAATGTGCGCAAGAATCGGTATGGTTACCGCACAAGGCCTGGCAGGAACGCTTAAGATGCATTATTCAAAAACTGTTTTGTATTTAATGTTGCTGTTCAGTTTTCCTGCCATTGTAATGAATATCGGGGCCGATATTGCAGGAATGGGAGCTGTAGGGAACCTGTTATTCCCTTCCATTCACGCAATTTTTTTCAGCATCGGTTTCACCATTGTACTTTTGGGATTAATTATTTTTTTACCGTATCAGAAGATTGCTTCCGTTCTGAAATATTTATGCATCGTTCTTCTGGTTTATTTCATAGTTCCGTTTTTATACAGGCAAAATTTTCTGGCAATCCTCAGGTCCACATTTATCCCGACCATTAAATTCGACAGAGACTTCATCAGCATTCTCGTTGCCATCCTTGGAACTACTATCTCACCTTATCTTTTCTTCTGGCAGGCAACGATGGAAGTTGAGGATATAAAGCTGAGAAAAAAACATCTGGTGGTGAACAAGAAGATCCTGCACGAGATGAAACAGGACGTTGATTTCGGAATGTTATTTTCAAATGTTACCATGTTCTTTATCATTCTCACTACAGGAACTGTTTTATTCAATGGCGGTATTCATAAGATTGACACGGTTGAACAAGCCGCCCAGGCATTGAAACCATTGGCCGGAAATTTTGCCTATTTGCTTTTTGCACTGGGCATTATCGGGACCGGACTTTTAGCCATTCCTGTTTTGAGCGGTTCGCTTTCTTATATCTTCACCGAAACATTTGGCTGGGAAGAAGGACTGGATAAAAAATTTCACCAGGCAAAAATGTTTTATATCATCGTTGCCATTTCACTGATCCTGGGATTATCTTTGAATTACATAGGCATTTCACCAATCAAGGCCCTGATTTATTCAGCGATTCTTTATGGATTGACTGCACCGGTTTTAATTGCCATAATCCTGCACATCTCCAACAACAAAAAAATAATGGGAAAAAACACAAACGGAAAGAAGTCCAACATTCTTGGATTTGCAACCCTGGTTCTTATGACTGTTACCGGTGTTGTTTTGGTTTATATGCAATTCAGGGGATAGTCAGCTGATGAGTTGATGATCTGACGAGTTGATGAGATAATAATATTCACTTACAAATTATAATCAATCCCAATCCGCCACTTCGCTCTTTTGGATTAAAAAGAAGAATTTAGTTGACAAACTAAAAAATTAGTTATATATTTGCCTTCTGAAAATCATATGCCAATGCCTGCCCGAAACAAAAGCGAAGACTCCCCCCTGCAGCTCACCCGCGCGGAAGAGGAGGTAATGCAGATCCTCTGGGAAATCGGAAAGGGGATGGTTCATGACCTGCTGGAGAAGTTCCCTGAACCGAAGCCTGCATACAACACGGTTTCCACCATTGTACGTATACTTGAACAAAAAGGCTTCGTTGGACATAAAGCCTATGGCCGCACCCATGAATATTTCCCGGTGATCAGCAAAGCCGATTATACAAAATCCTATTTCCGGAATTTTGTGACGAATTATTTCGGAAATTCCTACAAATCGCTGGCATCATTTTTTACCGGCGACGCAAACCTGAGTCTGAACGAACTCGAGGATATCCGGAAGACCATTCGTAAAGAGATAAAAAAACAGAAAGGAGGAAAACCATGAAGGACATTCTGATCTTCCTGCTGGAATCCGCACTATTCCTGTTGCTGCTTTTCCCGGTATACTGGCTTTTCTTACGGAAGGAAACATTTTTCAGGCTGAACCGCTGGTACCTGATTGGCATGGTGCTTTTATCGATCCTGGTTCCATTATTACCTGTACAATGGACAACAACCGGACCTCCTTCTTCCCTTGTGATCATTCTTGACCCGGTACTTATCACGCCGGCGAAAGTGGAGCACACCCTGTCGGAGCACCTGCAATGGATCGGAATTATCGTAGTTATATACATTACAGGCGCCCTTATTTTTCTTTTTCGTTTCGCATTCCAGCTTATACAGCTTTACCTGATCACCCGGCGTTTCGGGATGAAAAAAAGCGATGATCTGCGGTTGGTTTTTGTCGACCGGAGTTATTCTCCTTTCTCCTTTTTTAAACTGGTTTTTATCAATGAAGATGCGATTCCTGCCGGCAGCCTGCCAACCATTCTTGAACACGAGAGGATTCATATCCGGCAGAACCACACACTTGATATGATCCTGCTGGAACTGGCCGCCATCCTTCAATGGTTCAATCCCGTCATCTGGCTGGCCGGGCGGGAAATGAGGATACTCCATGAATACCTTGCCGATGAAGGTGTTCTGAAAACCGGCATCAGCCGTTCACGATATCAGCAAATGATCCTGGATGAAACCATGGGCATCCCGGTGAATGGCCTGACTAATAATTTTAATGTTTCCATCCTTAAAAAAAGAATCGTTATGATGACAAAAGTCAAATCAGGAAAATGGGCAAGAAGTAAACTGGTATTTATATTGCCGGCTTTACTGATCGTATGGTTCATGTTGACGGCCAAATCGTTCAGCAATATTGTAAAGGAAAGAATTGAAAATAATCCGACACTACGTTCCGTTCAATCCGATATGATTCCGGATACTACCGTCAAAAATGCACCTGGAAAGCCAAACAATGACAAGTTTGCACCTGTTATGGAGGATAACAGACTCGTCTATAACAGACCCGATGTGCAACCTGAGTATAAGGGGGGCGATGAAGCCCGCATAAAATTCCTTGTATCGAATATTAAATACCCGGAAGATGCCGTGAAAGCTGGCATTCACGGGACTGTTTTTGTTAATTTCATTGTTGAAAAAGACGGGAAGATAACACATGTTAAAATACTCCGGGGTATTGGCAAAAGTTGTGATGAAGAGGCCTTACGTGTGATAAAAATGATGCCCCGATGGATTCCCGGCAAAGTGAAGGGGGAGAATGTGGCAACGGCCTTCGTTCTGCCCATCAGATTTGCTTTTGATCAGGAGAAAAAAGAAAAACCCAAGAAGTAACTTTCATGTTCAGATCCATCCTGTTCTTGTTTTCTTAATTCTTCTGTTCCCGGTTATCGTAAAATCGCAGCAACAGGAACCTCCTGCAGGGCAGGATCATTAATGGAATCCTGCCAATTCAGCCAGGTCAGCATCCTGGCTGAATTTTATCTCGTGCAGGCCTGGCATTTTGCGGAAGAAGAATGGCCCGATGATCATTTCTCTTTGTATACATTTCTGGTGGAACCCATAGACGATAAAACAAAACACACTTTTCTGCAAACCGGTGTTCCGGAAAGTACATTTGATGAACTCAAAAAAGGATGGAAACAATACTACTGGGGAACCATGAAAACGTACTTAGCTTCCGGGCGTTAAGGGTAATTGAAATTTGAAAATTGATAATGGATAATTCGTGACATTCAACGAATTTTTCTATCCACCGCTGGATATTCCGTCCTAATCGCCCCCTTTTACGGAGCATTTCCTCTAGAAGGACATACGAAAAGAAACAGGAATTACCTTTTTATGTTGCTATGGAATTCGTATTGGCAAGTTCGCGTTGCAAGCGTTTTTTCCTTTTGAAGATGGTGGTGAAAGTCAGTCCGACCACAATATTTAAAAGGGTCAGATCAAAATAAACCCAATTGGGAAAAGGTAACCAGGTGGTTCGCTTGAGGATTGATATCAGAACCGCAAAGGTCATAAGGAAGGCCCATACAACGGTAATATACCGGCAGCCGCGGATGAAATGTTCATCATTCCATTTTTCTTTCGGCATACCTCTTTTGGCGTATTGCAAAGCAAAGGGTTTCCCGATTAAAATAGTAAACCACATAATGGTTGAAAGTGCCACATTCGATACTAAATCCATTTCCCTGGCCATCCATACATTATTCAGGAAATCAACCAGGATGAGGCAAATTAAAAAAAAGATGGTGGTACCCCATGAAAGGATAAAACCCCGCTTTAAATCGCCGAAACCAAGGGTAACCGAAGCCACCAGGCTGATGACAATAGCTATTTCCAGGCTGGACATCGTGTTACCGGAAAGAAAGAGAAAAAGCATCCATGGAAGAAAACCCAGCATCAGAAGTCCAAGCTCTTTTAAATCAGGAATAAAACTTTCTGTATTCTTCATATTACTTTTTTTGTATGATGGGATGATTTATCAAACAGCGATCCATAATACCTCATGCTTCCCTGTTGTCCGGTTCTTTATACCGCCAAACCTCCTTATCCATCAGTGAACCTAATCAACGGGATTTTAATACGGGAATCTTCTTTGGAAAAACAACAACCTGTTAAAGATGAAAAAGGGGCCGGATTGGTGGTTCTTCCTTTTTGATCAGAAAGTCGATGCATTCGAGTAATTACAAGTTCATTATTCTTCTCTGGAAGAAATCCCATATAGTAGCACAAAGAAAAGCCCCCTGTCAATGCTTTCGACAAGAAAATAATATTTTTATCAACAATTTATAGTGAAATGGAGACTCACATCTCTCATCCCATATCTCACATCTCTCTGATTTGTTCTCATATAAAATTGTCAATAATCCATTGACTGTCTTCATTCTCTTTATCATTCTTATGATATAGTTCAGTAAAAGTTATTTTTCCTGCCTCCTGAAACCGGGCATAAATTACACGCAAGCCTGAAATTGCATCCCGTCCTTTTAAGGGTTTACAGGCCAACTTTCACACTTTGATAATACATGTTTCCTGGCCCGGATTATCAACACGAGAACTAAAAGACAGCCTTTCATAGGGCGCAATTTCCGAAATACGATCATTACACCTTTTGCGGATGATAATGAAGGTATGATAAAAAGTTGGGGAAGGCTCCTGGAAACAAAATGTATATTGTTTTTACCCGGACATGAAAGGGGAATAAAACGGGAACGGTTGCAAAGGCAATATGAAAAGTACACAGGAAGTACGATATTGCGTAATGCAAATAAAAACTTCAGGCTTCCAATGTCCTATAGCCGTCTTCAATCAGTTTTTTCAGGTTATCATTTTCCGACATACGGGTATCCAGAAACAGTTTAATTTCACGATAAACCGGATCTTGTTTCTGAGTATTGAATAACTCCAGGATCTCCAGGGCGCACAGCCAATCATCAGGATGATGCTTTTTCAGTTCGTTCCAGACTTCAGCCAGCTTATTCAACGTCTCCTTATTTTCCCGGGCATCCCTGACCTTTTGATAAAGTCCGAACAATTGCAGGGCCTTTTCCGTATGCTGAAATTTATGTGTCTTTTCAGTTGGCACATGATAATTCAATCCAAATGCAACGGGATCGGCCGGGCCGGAAAAACAAGAAACAATCCTGCTTCCTACAGCCATGTCATAACTTCCCCAGGAGGGTCGGTAAAGCGTTGTTCCTTCATAGCTGACCTCACATTCGGTGAACCTGAGAAGAAGCAGTCTCCCTTCCTTCCGGATCTTTTCCAGCAAAATCCCTTTCACGTTCAATCCTGATTCATATTCGAATTCAACTCTTTCTCCCTCCCTGAATCCCAGCTCTTCCAGTTGGTCATCGGAAGCATCTTCGGGAGGAACCGCAAGGTTTTTAACCATCCCGACGGGCGAACTGAATCCATGATGATGATATTGCTTATCCTGACCGGGGATTTCTTTTTCCTTATAATTGAGGTTTGTTGGGCCAGTCGTTTTCAAGAATATCGGTTCCCCGTTTTTGTCAAGTACTTCGGTAAAAGTCCCCGATACCTGTAACCCGGAACTATAAACACAAGTACCGGTAGCTTCCGACCGGATAGCTTTCCGGATCCCTTCAAGTCCTCCTTTCCGGAGACCCATAGTATCGGCATATTCTTCCAGGACGCGGGTGAGGGTATCGAAATCGGGAGTCACAAAAAGCCGGGGCTGAGGTTCGGTGATGTCGAAACTGTAATGAACAGCCTCAAGGGTATAAGGGATCTTTGTTACTTTCGGTTGCATACAGTAATAACTTTCGGCAATGGAAGACAACAACCCGGCCCCGTAAATTTTCGGGTGATCCGGGCTCCCGATCAGGCCATACTCTACGGTCCACCAGTGGAGATTCCGGATCTGCGCCAGTTCGGAAGGTTCCCCAAGGTTATCCTCAAGAAATGCAATTGCATTTTCGGCATCGGTGATCATTTGTTTTTCTGAATAGGGATCTGCTTTCAGGATGGAAAGGTGGCGAATGGCTTCATACATCCTGTAATCGTTGGCAGAAGAGAATGCTTTGGCCCCGATCTCCCCGAACCGTTTCAGGTAGGAAGCATAGGAGGGATTTGCAATGATCGGTGCATGTCCGGCGGCTTCATGAATAATATCGGGGGCAGAGGTATACCCGATCTGGTTAATCGGCCGGATGTCGGCGGCAATGACCAGGACATTATAAGCCTGGAATTCCATGAATGCGGAAGGGGGGATGAAACCATCAACGGCCACGGCGGCCCACCCGATCTCCTTCAGGATACGGTTCATCCCGTACATCATCGGGATCCGGTCAAGGCTGATCCCTGTTTTCTTCAATCCTTCGAGATAAGATCCATGCGCCACCTTGCTCAGGTACCGGACATTCTGGCGCATCACGTAACGCCAGAGCGCATGATCCTGAGCCGTGTAGGAATTGTAGGGCTGGTCTATAATAAGGCTCATGAGGTGTTTTGGCACCTTCTCGAGCACTTCATTGAGTTCCATAAATGCATTTTTTAAACCTTTAATCCTTCGCAGGAAGTATTGTAACTGACGCTTCCCCGAACCCGATCCGCAAACCATTTTTCTCTGCATACCCGCGAAAAATGATTGTATCATGATCTTCAATGAACTTCCTTTCTGAACCATCAGGCAATCTCAAAGGCCGGCTGCCGTTCCGGGTAAGTTCTATCATCGATCCCAATGATCCCGGATCCGTCCCGCTGATAGTCCCGGAGGAATAAATATCACCGATGTTGATGTTGCACCCGTTCACCGTCTGATGAGCCAGTTGCTGAATCATGTTCCAGTAAATGTTTTTATAATTGGTCCTGCATACCCGTACTTCTTTCTGTCCGGGCAACTTAAGGTAAACTTCAATTTGAATATCAAAATGATGATCTCCCGTGAATGAAAGATAAGGCAGTACCGGTGGTTTTTGTTCCGGCCCGGGAACCCGGAAGGGTTCAAGTGCATCCAGGGTAATGATCCAGGGTGAGATAATGGAGCCGAAATTTTTTCCTGAAAAAGGTCCCAGCGGAATATATTCCCATTTCTGGATATCCCTTGCGGAAAGGTCATTGAATAAAACAAACCCAAAAATATGATCCTCTGCGTGGGCGGTGGTAACCGGTTCCCCCAGCAGAGTTGATTTCCCTGCAATGAAAGCCACCTCCAGTTCATAATCCAGATGACGGGTAGGTCCGAATTCGGGGAACGTTGCGGAATCCGGTTTTGTTTGCCCTTTCGGCCGGTGAATGGGTGTTCCGGAGATCACGATCGATGAACTGCGGCCATGATATGCCACCGGAAAATGCTTCCAGTTCGGACTCAAAGCATTTTCCGCATCCCTGAAGATAGTTCCCAGGTTTGTGGCATGCTGCTCACTGGAATAAAAATCGGTATAATTCCCAACAATTACCGGCATCATCATTTCAACATCCTGAACAGGAAAGAGAATATTCTCTTTTCCCTTAAGGTTATCGCGCAAATTGGAGCTTTCAACCTTAAACAGGTTTGAAAGGCACCCGCGCAAATTCTGCCAGGCAGGTTTCCCAAGTGAAATAAAGTCATTCAGCACAGGACGGTTAAAGACATCCGGATCAATTCCCGTTTCCGTTAAACAGGAATGTGTTGCAAGAGCATACAGGCTGATAACCGTGTTTCCGATCCGGGTAGCGGCAGAAGGAGATTCCCCGGGCATTCTGAAGATACCAAAAGGCAGGTTCTGGATCGGGAAATCACTTCCTTTTTCAACCTCTATCCAGGATTTCAATTTGGGATTGCTCGTTTTGTCCATGCCATTGATCCTTACTCATTGCTCATTTTAATTCTGCGTTCTGCATTCTGAATTCCTGCATTGAATTATAATGTTCCCCTTTTCGACTGCTCCAGTTCAATAGCCTCGAACAACGCTTTAAAATTTCCTTTTCCGAATGATTTAGCTCCCTTTCGCTGGATGATTTCGAAAAACACGGTGGGCCGGTCCTCCACAGGACGTGAGAAAATCTGCAACAGGTACCCGTCTTCATCACGGTCGGCGAGGATCCCCAGTTCCATCAAGGGTGCAAGGTTTTCATCAATTTTGCCGACCCTGTCAATAAGTGTTTGGTAATAGGATCCGGGGACCTGCAGGAATTCCACGCCACGGTCGCGAAGCGCCATAATGGTATCCACGATATTGTCTGTAGCCATGGCTATATGTTGGACCCCGGGGCCGCGATAAAAGTCGATATATTCTTCGATCTGCGATTTTTTCTTCCCGGCCGCCGGCTCATTGATCGGGAATTTGATCCTCATATTACTGTTGGCCATCACCTTGCTCATCAGGGCCGTGTATTCCGTCGAGATATCTTTGTCGTCAAATGAGATCAGCTGCGAGAAACCCATCACCTTTGCGTAAAAATCAACCCAGGTATTCATTTCCCCCCAACCAACATTGCCCACCATGTGGTCGATGTATCTCAACCCCACAGGTGCCGGGCTGTACCGGGGTTCCCACTTTACGAAACCGGGGAGAAAAATACCGTCGTAATCCTTTCTTTCCACAAATAAGTGAAGGGTCTCGCCATAAATATGAATCCCGGATACCACAACTTCTCCTGATTTGTCAGTAAAGACCTGTGGTTCCAGGTAGGAATGTGCCCCGCGTTTTGTGGTTTCTGCATACGATTTACGGGCATCATCCACCCAGAGTGCAATCACCTTCACCCCGTCGCCATGTTGCCGCACATGTTCTGCAATGGGAGAATCCGGAACCAGGGAAGAGGTAAAAACAAACCGGATCTTGTCCTGAACCACAACGAAAGAAGTCCGGTCCTTTAACCCTGTTTCAAGCCCGGCATAAGCCAGGGGCTGGAATCCGAAGGCAGACTGGTAATAATGTGCAGCCTGTTTGGCGTTGCCCACGTAGAATTCAACATAATCCGTCCCGTTGATGGGGAGGAAATCGTCGGCGGTTTTGTTTTGTTTATCCATTTCGTTTGAAAATTGTAATTTATGGTAATTGATGGTAATTGGTAGTTATTTATAGTAATTGCTGGTTATTTCTCTGCTGTCTATTTATTCTGGTCAGGAACCGATCCGGAAAGACAATCGGTATAATCACAATAAATAACAACGAATAACTATCAATAACTTTTTACTTTCTTCATACTAACCACGATTTATAATAATCTTCATCTTCAATGGTTAATGCCTGTTTTGTCAGGCTCAGTGGCCGGAAAGTATCAACCATTACTGCAAGTTCATTGGTGGATTTCGCCCCGATCCCCTTTTCAACTGCGCCGGGGTGAGGCCCGTGTACGATCCCTTTCGGGTGAAGCGTAATCATCCCCGGTGCAATATTCTTCCTGCTCATGAATTCTCCATCCACATAATAGATCACCTCATCGGAATCCACATTACTGTGATTATACGGAACGGGAATGGCTTCCGGGTGGTAATCGAACATCCTCGGAACAAAATCACAGATTACAAAGGAAGAGGTTTCAAAAACCTGGTGAACAGGTGGCGGCTGGTGGATCCTCCCGGTAACCGGCTCAAAGTCGTGGATCGAAAAGGCAAATGGATAATGGCAGCCATCCCAGCCGATCACATCAAAAGGATGGGTCTCAAAATGATAGGGCCAGATCCGGTCGTCGCGTTTGATCTTCACAAGGAAGTCTCCGGTTTCATCATGAGTTTCCAGGTCCCCCGGTTTCCGGATATCACGTTCGCAATAAGGAGCATGTTCCAACAGCTGGCCTGATGCATTAAGATATTTCTTCGGAAACCGGATCGGGGTAAACGATTCCACAATGA
>Ga0182027_10002308_pt1 | contig 31076 bp, 36 predicted proteins | sample 712E1DmetaG_FD_121300 | JGI IMG/M metagenome (GOLD analysis project Ga0182027, IMG submission 121300) | Permafrost microbial communities from Stordalen Mire, Sweden - 712E1D metaG (Illumina Assembly) | ecosystem: Environmental > Terrestrial > Soil > Wetlands > Permafrost | place: Sweden...
ATGAAGTAAAATTAGCCTCGAATTTTTAGAAGATAAAATTTCGGCTCGAACCTATGTTTTCTTAATTTAAGTTGATATGACAATCTAAACTTGATTATATAAAAATGTCCCATATGGGTGCCCAGGGGGAGACTCGAACTCCCAAGACTTTTGAACACTGCATGCCCGGCTGCCTATCCAAGTGCCCCAAGAGGGACTCGAACCCTCACGTCCTTGCGGACACTGGCTTCTGAGACCAGGCTGTCTACCAATTTCAGCATCGGGGCACGCCGGACATATCTGATTCTATCAGAAGGCTACCATGCTTGACAACTTTGACAGAATATGGCACTATGATTAGTGATGAGAAAGATCTTTCTGTCTACCTCTTTCTTTATTCTTACCCCAATTTTACTCTTCGCGAGTATTCTTTTCTTCCTTTTTTTGTCCTACAATTCCAAGCTTCATGCCAGCTTCGGTCGAAACCTAAGCGGAGTAGCCTTTGCGGCCCTTCCGTCGGCCGAAAATGTGCTAGGAGACAGTATTTTTCGGCAGGATGCCAGGATAGAGATAGTCAGACAATTTTTCGCCAAGTATAAATCTCCTTTGGAGCCTTTTGCCTCAAATGTCGTTGAACAGGCAGATAAATACGGCCTTGATTTCAGGCTGATTCCTTCAATTGCAATGCAGGAATCGAATCTCTGCCAGAAAATCATTGCAGATTCCCATAATTGCTGGGGCTTCGGAATTTACGGAAAAAAGGTTACAAAGTTTCAAAGCTATCCTGAAGCTATTGAAACCGTAACCCGAACACTGGCTCAAAATTATGTCGCCGGAGGATTAAATACGCCGGAAACAATCATGAAGAAATATACCCCCTCAAGTAACGGTTCCTGGGCAAACGGCGTCAATTATTTCATGGATCGTCTTCAATATAGCCTATAGTTTACTACTTGACAAACCTATAGTTCCTTGATATAATCCTCCCTAGATCCTAAGGTATGCCTTTCCAAATGCATACGTTAGGATTTTTTTATGGGAAAAATTTTCACTGTCGGTTTAATCTTATCGTTAATATTATTTAGTAATGTATCTTCGGCTTTTGCGCAGGAATATTCTGCCGGCTCTTCTGCCGCTTTATTTAAATCCGATAATCAACAGGTGTCCGATAGTCGAGTCAGAATCTTGAGAGAATATTTGGAAAAACAAAATTCGCCTTTGGCTTCTTGCGCGGGGACTTTTGTGGAAAATGCCGATAAATATAATCTTGATTGGAAATTGGTTGTTGCAATTTCAGGAGTTGAATCAACCTTCGGACAGGAAGTTCCCAATGATTCTTATAACGGATGGGGATGGGGGATCTACGGAGACAACATTATCCGTTTTTCTTCCTGGAATGAAGGGATTCAGACTATTTCCGAAGGACTTAGAACAAAATATATGGATAAATGGGGAGCAAAAGACGTCTACGAAATCGGAAGATTATATGCAGCTTCTCCGACATGGGCCCAAAGAGTTGAATCGATTATGAATTCCATTGATAATTTCAATAAATTGAGTTTGGCAAACCTATCCATTTCTTTATAAATCATGCTATAATATTCCAGATCGCTTGCGGACGTGGCGAAATGGTAGACGCGATAGGTTTAGGACCTATTGACCGCAAGGTCTTGGGGGTTCAAATCCCTTCGTCCGCACTAAAATATGAATAAAAATACAACGGCACTACAAAGAGAAACAAACGGAACAATTAAATTGACTATTACGATTCCCAATGCGGATGTTAAGAAAGCCTGGGAAGAGGTAATGGTTGAGGTTGTAAATAATGCCGAAGTTCAGGGATTCAGGAAAGGAAAGGCCCCAAGAACCTTGGTCGAGGAAAAGGTAGATAAAGAAAAAATCAGAGAAGAAGCTCTGAAAAAACTCCTGCCAGTTGCCTACACCGAAGCGATAAAAACTCAGAATCTAAGACCAATCATTAACCCCAAAATTCATGTAGAAAAGCTTGAAGATCCAAGCTCAAATAAGGATTGGCAATTTATTGCTTTTACTTGCGAGGCTCCTGAAATCAAACTCGGAAAATACAAAGAAAATATTCAGAAAATCACGGCCAAAAGCAAGATCGCCATTCCCGGAAAAGAACCTGTGCCCCCTAAATTTGAAGAAATTGTCAAGGCATTATTGGACAGCATTACTGTCCAAATACCGGGAATTTTGGTTGATAACGAGACGGACAGACTTTTGTCTCAAACTCTGGAGGACGTTAAGAAGCTAGGATTAACGCTTGACCAGTATCTGTCTTCAACGGGCAAGAATCCGCAAATTCTAAGGGAAGAATACAAAAAGAAGGCTGAAAATGATATTAAGTTGGAATTTGCGCTCCTGAAGATTGCCGAAGAAGAGAAAATCACCGTTGAAGAAAAAGAAATACAGGAAGCTATCAATGCCAGTAAGTCCGATGAAGAAAGAAAGAATTTGGAAACCAACCGATATCTTTTGGCCAGTATCCTAAGGCAGCAAAAAACACTTGATTTTCTTAAGAATTTGTGATAAGGTGAGGGGCAATGAAAACAGTCAAAAACAAGGCTAAAAGGCAGATAGATAACCCAATCGAAAAGATTCTCGGAAGCACAGATGCGTCCTCCGATACGGTCGACTCAATTCAAGCATTGTTAAATTGGGAAGAAGTTTTGGGATTAAGCTCCAAAGAGAAGAACAAATATAAGGGCGATCTTCAACCGGGAGAAGAATTAAACCTTAAGGAACTTCACGGTTCCAAAGAAAAAAATAGCGAAGCCGAGGCCGCCATTGATTATTCAAGGGAAATAATTCACGTCGGAGAAAGAGCTTCTAAACGTCAAAGTCAGGAAATAGAGGTGCAGCTTAGAGAAGTAATGATCGAGATTAAAAAGCTGGCTGACAGTTCCAAAGAATTACAAGCACAATTCAGAGAAGTTGCGGTTGAGCAGTACGTCGTAAATCCCGGAGAATATCACAAAAACTTTTTCTCCTGGCTTCTTTCTATAATCAGAGCCGCCAGAGCCAAGATCGAGGATTCTAATGCCTGGCTTTCAGCTTTACATAACAAGAAAGATGCCCAAAAATATGGCGCCATGGCTAAAAAGCATGGATCATCCTTCACCCTTAATAACGAACGCACCGTAGCTACACAGGTCGGCTGAGGTCGCAACCGAAATGCCCGGTAGAGGTACTGAAGCCGCACAACTGAAGTCCCCAAGAGAGAATAAGGCCTCAAATCAAATTGTTATTCAGCGATTATTCTGTTAAAATATTCTCTACTGGACTCATAGCTCAGTTGGTTAGAGCGTCACATTGACATTGTGAAGGTCAGAGGTTCGACTCCTCTTGGGTCCACAGAATACAGTCAAAATGGAATTGCAATTATATTTAGTGGATCAATGAGTTGAAATGCCCTTGGGCATTCGACTCCTCTTGGGTCCACAGAATTAATCCTGAGTCTGCAGGCTGAAGGCCATAGGCCGAGTTTAAAGAAACATTATGGAAAGCTCTATTTCCAAAATTCCACCGAAAGAGAATATGACACCAGAAAACAGACCAAATTTTACTGACAACTCTGAAAAAACTGCCAAACAATTTGACGTTCTCAGGCCATATCAATTTCTTGAAGATTATAAAGCAGAATCTCATAATCTCATGCTTTTCGAACAGGATCCTTCTAAGCGCCGGGCTTGGCTTGAAGCAATGAGTGCAAGATTTTCCGGTCCGGCCACCATGGAAATGTTTAAGACTATTTTAGGAGTGACTGAAAGAAACGAGAATGTGGATGCCCGATTATATGTTGACGGGTTCAACGACACGTTTTTTAAGGATTATACTCTTATCAAGAAAGATTTAAAAGAAAAAAGATTGTCTTTCAAAAATTTTGAGGAAACATTTTCCCAGGCAAGAATAGATGTGCTGATTGAAAACGGAGTGGATGTAGAAAAGGTAAATCCGGTTAAAAAACTTAAAGATAAAATCCTTTTTATCAGGGGACGTAATCACATCAAGATTTATTTAGTCGGTGACAAAAGCTGGATCGGAGGAATGAATCTTACCGAAGAGGAATTTAATAAATATGAGGATTTTACAGTCAAAATTACAGATCCCAGAATAACCGAAGCGGTAGCCAAGCAATTTCTTCAAGTAAATGAAAACAAGCCAAAAAATGATTATGAGGTTAAATGCACCGAGAATACGACCCTTCTTGTTGACAGCGGAAAGCCCAAAGAATCAATTATCCTTGATAGGGTAACCGAAACTGTAAATAAGGCGCAAAAAAGAGTGTTGCTCGCAAGTCAATTTAGGCCGGAGGGAAAATTCTTGGAGGCGCTCCACAGAGCTCACAAACGTGGCTTGGAATTTGTCTGCTTACAAAGCGACCCCAAGGTCGATGACATATTCGCCAAAATTCTTAATCTGAAAAATCGATTGGAATCTGGGAGATACCCAATCCCCGTTACCGTTCTTCCCGGCACAAAAATCCACGCTAAATTGCTTATTGCAGGTGATACGGCTTTTTTTGGAAGCCATAATTTCTCATATACCGGGGTCAAAGCGGGAACGGAAGAAATGGATATTATGTCAACCGAACCGGTTTTGGTAAATAATCTAACCGAATATTTCAATAAACTTAAAAATAAAAAATAATCGGAAGCCTCGCGCGTGGATTACAAGCTCAACTCCCGTACCGTCCACCGAACATCCTATAGTTGACTATCACCACGTTTTCTGATATCATTTCTGATTATGACACCAGAAAACAGACCAAATTTTGCTAATAGGTTTTTCAAAAAGTTTGGAGAGAATACAGAAAAAACTTTCTACAAAATGGGGGATGCTCCTGTTAACGTCATTAATAAGATTGATAAATTAGTAGACGGAAAATCTCAGCCGGAAAAACACAGAGTTTTAAATTTTATTGACAAAATAGGCGACAAAATGATCAACGCTGTTGATAATCTTCCCGGATTGAATGCAAAAAAGGAACCACAAAATTCTCCGGAATTAAATAAATCCAAACTTGATGCGCTTGTCGTTCTTGGACACAATATCGGGGCAGGATGGAGTGGAGAAAGAATAAGACAGAACCCGGACAATCTGAGTGGACATTCCAAACTAAGCACCTTGGCAGCAGCAACAGCATATGAAAACGGCCTAACCGATAGAATTATTTTTTCCTCAGGACCTACCTCGGGAATTGAGACCAGGACGGAAGCTGAGGCCATGAGAGATTTTCTGAAAATTAGGTTTCCTGAAATTCCGGATAAGGCAATTATCCTTGAAAAGAATTCAATTGATACGGCCGGAAACGCGGAAGAATCAAAAAAAATAATCGACCAAAATAAATTTAGGAGTGTCGGGCTGATGTCAACAGGAGATCATTTAAGAAACTCACTTATATTATTTCGAAGGTATGGTCTGAAAGTGGAAAAAGAAAATAGTTTTGCGTCGGAAGAGACAGTTGCAGAATATATGGAAAAAATCAGCACCCCTGAAAAACCAAAAGATCCGGAATCGTTCTTGGAAGGCTATAGAAAATCTCCTCAAGTAAAAGGAGACCGAAGGAAGGAATTAATTAGGTCAGTCTTGCTTCACACCGTTGACCCAAAAGGCATGCTTCTTAGGCAGGTCAGCAAAAGAACAAGAAAATAGAGCCGCAAATTTACAAATAGACTTCCACCTGATAAAATGAATTAATGGATCAAGCTAAAGAATCTGCAAAGCAGATTAAAGACCACAGGCAAATCGGACAAGAACTGGATTTGTATTCATTTCACGATGTTGCGCCAGGAGCTGTATTTTGGCACCCCAAGGGATGGCATATATTCTTAACGCTTCAAAAGTACATCCGTGAGATGTTGGAGAAAGAGGGGTATACGGAAATATCTTCTCCCGTAATGGTAAAAAACGAGCTTTTCAAAAAATCAGGACACTGGGAGCACTATAAAGAACACATGTTCAATTTTGATGTTGAAGCCGAAAGTTATTCTCTAAAACCAATGAATTGTCCGGAATCAACACTTATTTATTCAAGCAAAACAAGGAGTTATCAAGATTTGCCTATCCGTTATTCTGATTTTGGAGTTCTGCACCGCAATGAACTTTCGGGAACTCTCGGCGGATTATTCCGGGTCAGACAAATGTCTCAGGATGACGCACATTTATATGTCAGACCCGACCAAATTCAGCAAGAAATAAAAAATTTATTAAAACTCATCGTTAATTTTTATAAAATGCTCAATTTCAAAACAGAGTTTTATCTGTCTACTAGGCCTGATAAAGCGATGGGTGATCCGAAACTTTGGATTGAAGCCGAAAAAGACTTAGAAGAAGCATTAAAAGACACAAAAGTTAAATACGGGATTAAAGAAAAAGACGGTGCTTTTTACGGTCCGAAAATTGATATTCATATTAAAGATTCTCAAAATAGGGATTGGCAACTGGCAACAATTCAATTAGATTTTCAAATACCGGAAAGAATGGAGCTTAAATATATCGACAAAGATGGCTTAGCCAAGCAACCAATAATTATTCACAGGGCTATCCTAGGATCGCTTGAAAGATTTATCGGAATATTGACCGAACATTATCAGGGAGCTTTCCCATTATGGTTGTCTCCTGTGCAGGTTATTATCATGCCGATTACCGACGAACAGGAAGAATTTGCCAAAAAATTAACCGAAGATTTAAAGAAAGAGGGAATCCGAGCAGAACTGGATAACCGTCCTGAAAGACTCCAAGCAAAAATCCGTGATGGCTCTTTACAAAAAGTACCGTATTTAGGTATAATAGGGAACAGAGAAATTGAGAAGAACAGCATTTCCGTAAGAATGCGCAACGGGAAAGACGATGTGCTCAAGATCTCTGATTTTTTACAAAGGTTAAAACAAGAAATTGATAAGAAGATTTAACAAAAAAAGACAGGATAATAGGAAATTTTACCGGATCAACGAGCGTATTTTTGCAAGTCTTTTAAGAGTTTTGGATCAGGAAGGAAAACAAATCGGAGTTCTGTCCAGATTCGACGCTTTGCAAAAAGCAAAAGAGTTGGGAGTTGATTTGGTAGAAGTCGCGCCGATGGCAAATCCTCCTGTTGTCAGGATAATCGACTTTAAGAAATTTCTGTATCAGGAATCAAAAAAGAAAAACGAGGAGAAAAAGAGAAGTAAGGTTTCGGAAACAAAAGAGATTCGGCTCGGTCCCTTCATGAACGATCATGATTTGGAAACGATGATAAGAAGGGGGACCGATTTTTTGAAAGACAGCGACAAGGTGAGATTGATAGTCAAATTCATGGGAAGGCAGATCGCCCACCCGGAATTCGGGAAAGAAACAATGCAGAAAGTAATTGATGCATTAAAAGGTCTTTCCAAGCTGGAACGCGAACCTCACTTTGAAGGGAAGCAATTAATCGCGATTTTATCGCCGGACAAGAGCGGAGCCCGAAAGGCGATCTCGTCTGCAAGCGAAGCCAAGTCTGAACCCGGTGAAGCGAGGACAGACACAAAATAATGATAAATATGAAACATCAGAAGAAACGGATAAAAAACTCTGTGGGGAAAAGATTTAAAGTTACCAAAAACGGTAAGGTAATGTTTTCGCACCAATATAAATCTCATTTGAAGATCAATAAGTCCGGTTCGAGGCTCCGAAGACAAAAAGAACCGGGAATTCTGAAGGGGACATTCGCACACAAGATCAAACAAATGTTAGGAGAATAAAGTATGGCACACGTCAAAAGAGGGATGGTATCCCGAAGAAAACATAAGAAACTATTGGGCCTTGCGAAAGGCTATAGACAGAACAGAAGCAGGAATGTTAAACAGGCAAAAGAAGCTGTTTTGCACGCCGGCGCGTACGCTTTTCATGGAAGAAAAACCAAGAAAAGAACATTCAGAGCTCTCTGGAATGTCAGAATTTCCGAAGCTCTAAAAAAGGAAGGCATGACGTATCATGTTTTCATCAATTTACTCAAGAAGGAAAATATCGGACTTGACAGAAAAATTTTAGCCAATTTGGTTTCCGAAGATCCTGAGACTTTCAAGCACGTTGTTGCAGAAGTTAAGAAGGTTTGATATTTCATCAATAAATGAAAAAGAATAAAAATTTAATAAGTTTTAGCTTTTACTTTACCTTCGTTTAGGCGGAGGTTAGTTTTAAGTAAAACTAGCTAAAAATTGACCTCCGGCCTCCTGGATAAACCAGGCCCAAGCGGAGGTTTTTTTGTGAAAAGAAAAGAGGTGATTAAGGTATGAAGGAGATTTGTCTTAGGAATAAAATTGGATCCTGCGAGGGATGTCCGGTGCAATCTCTGGCAGCCGAAAAAATGATAAAAGTAGTACCGGAACAGAGAAAAACAATCTTTGAAAGAATTGGTAAGGGACTTTGTCCGACAGGAGAAATAATGCAAGAACCAAATATCCCAGACAGGAAGATTTGGTAAAAATAAGCTGTAAAAATAACGTAGATTGTGTTATTCTTGAACTATGGAAGAAGAATTGATGCAGATCAAAAATTCTGCCGTTTCAATGATAATTGATGCGCAGGACCAAGAAGAATTGGAAGAGATAAAGCTTCAGTTTTTGGGAAAATCAGGAAAATTGACCCTGACCTTAAAAGAAATAGTCAGGGTTCCGTCGGAAAAAAGGGCTATTGTCGGACAACTGGCAAATGAAGTTAAAAGGGTTATTGAGGAGACGCTTGGAACAAAAAGGTCTGCTTTCAAAAACCAGGTTTCCGATCAAAAAAAACAGGGCATCGATATAACAAGCCCGGGAATTCCACCTGATATCGGACATCTTCATCCCATGACGCAGGTTCTGTATGAAGTTGTGGATATATTTAAACAAATTGGATTTCAGGCGGCCGACGGTCCGGAAATAGAAACCGATCATTATAATTTCGAAATGTTGAATATCTCAAAAGACCATCCGGCCCGAGATACACAACAGACTTTTTATCTGGATACTAGAAATAGCAAAATAAATCCCGGAGAGGTAATTCTAAGAACGCAAACCTCTGCGATGCAAGGACGTATCATGGAGAAAATTAAACCTCCGGTCAGAGTAATTGTTCCGGGAAAAAACTTCCGCTACGAGCAACTCGATGCTTCGCATGGATTTGAATTCTGGCACGTTGAGGGGTTTATGGTTGATACAAATGTTAAATTAACTGATCTATTTGGAACAATTGAATTTGTTCTAAAAAAATTAATGGGGAAAAACGCGAAATTAAAATTTGCTACTACAAATTTTCCCTTTGTCGAACCGGGAGTAGATACTTATATTGAATGTACTGTTTGTAAAGGAAAGGGTTGTAGTTTCTGTAAACATTCCGGTTGGAGTGAAATTATGCCTGCAGGAATGATCCATCCAAATGTACTAAAAGCGGTTGGATATGACAGTCAGAAATATTCCGGATTTGCTTTTGCAATCGGTCTTTCCAGATTGGTTACGCTTCGATATCAGATGAATGATCTTAGATTATTGACTAATCCTGACATGAGAATTTTGGAACAATTTTAATTTATGCTAGCACCTTTATCGTGGCTTAAAGAATACGTTGACATAACCTTGACTCCTAAAGAATTGGGGGGGAGATTAACCGAGGTCGGTTTGGGTTGTGAAAAAATAATCAAAACCGCCGACGATATCATTTTCGAATTGGAGATAACTCCTAACCGCCCCGACTGTCTGTCAATTATCGGAATCGCTCGGGAAATTGCGGCTATCGAAAATAAAAATATTAAATTCCCCAAACTTGGAAACTTAGTTAAGCCAAAAAAATCTTTACCATTAACGATTAAAACTGATTCTAAAATTAATCCGAGGTTTACGGGCATAATTATTTCAGGCATTAAAGTAGGGGAAACGCCAAAATGGCTTAAGGATAGGCTGGCAAAAGTAAACCAAAGATCAATTAACAACATTGTCGATATCACAAATTATGTAATGCTGGAATTGGGGAATCCAATTCATGCATTTGATTACGACAAAACTTCCGGAAATACTATGATCGTTTCTCAAGCCAAGGGTGGAGAAAAATTTGAAAGTGTTGATGCAATCACATATAACCTACCAAAAGACGCTGTAATAATTTCCGATAAAGAAAAGATAATTGATCTTTGCGGAATTAAAGGAAGTAAAAATTCCGGAACGTATGAAGACACAAAAACAATTTTTATTAGAGTTCCCGTTGAAATTTCGAATCTAATAAGAAGAACTTCTCAAACGCTGGGACTCAGGTCCGACGCTTCAAGCATTTTTGAAAGGGGAGTAAACACCGGCGGCACTATTGATGCCCTGAAAAGAACAGTTGATCTAATTTTGGAATTGGCGGGAGGGGAGATTGCCAGTGATGTTTATGACATTAAAGATACCGATTTTAAACCTTGGAAACTAAAATTAAGAATTGACAGATTGAACAAAATTTTAGGCATAAAAATACCGACAAAAAAGATTACGGAAATTTTGCAATCTCTAAATCTTTCCCCTGTCTTGATTAATGATTCAATTCAGGTAACTGTACCAACCTACAGAAATGATTTGAAAATCGAGGAGGATTTGATTGAAGAAGTAGCCAGAATTTATGGATATAATAATTTCCCGAAGACAATGCCGGAGGGAACAATTCCAACTACTCAAATACCATATTTCAAAGATTATAGATTGGATGAAAAAATAAAAAACATCTTGAAAGCTGACGGATTTTTCGAAGTCTATACTTATGGATTAATAGGAGAAAAAGATTTGCCGAACGAAATAAATTCGCAAGATATTTTGAGAGTCGACAATCCGGTCAGCCGGGATTTTGAATATTTACGACCGACTCTTCAAATTAATCTACTAAAAGCTTTAGGAGAAAACAAATCTAATTTTAAAGAAATAAACCTTTTCGAATTGGGCAAAGTCTATCTTGGAAAAAATCTTGATGAAGTAAAAGAAACCTATTTTCTGTCAGGAATCTCAAACTTCAAAACATTTTTTGAGATAAAAGGTTTACTGGGGAGAATTTTTGAAGATCTGGGAATAAATGAAGACCCGACAAAATATATCGAAATTTTAAATGAAGGCATATTTTTTGAAATTAACTTCTCGGAATTTTTCAAAAAGATAAACAACAATAAAGTTTTTAAACCTTTACCTAAATATCCGCCGATTGTTGAGGATTTATCGATAATTGCGGACAATATACAAACCGGCGATTTAATTCGAGAAATAGTGGATCAAAGCTCATTAATAACTGATATTTCACTTCTTGATCAATTTGAAAATTCAAGAACTTTTCACATTGTTTACCAAAGTAACGACAGGAATTTAACTATGGATGAGGTAAAAATAATCAGGGAAAAAATGTTAAATAAACTCAAAGAAAAATTTAACGCCAAATTAAGAGAATAGTCACATGAGGTTGCAAAAAGAATATTAATATAGTATCATTTTGTATTCTTATGGAAAAAGTAATGCCCGTTGAAAAAAACCCAAATGAAATTCAGAGAACTTTAAGGAGTATCGAAAACCGTGTGGATAAATATTTCGAAAGAGGAGTTAGTCTTCAAAAAAATACTAAGACTCTTGATAATGGAACTATTATTGAACGCAATTCTGTTTTAGATAAAAAGGTCATAATTCAAAGAACCTACACCCTGAAAAGGGAAGATGTTAAATCCGGTAGGCATGTTGAAATAAAGATCTCTGAAGACTACCAAAATAAACAAAGAATTCCTATAGCTAGCGAGATAAATTACAACGAAAGAACAGGCGTGAGCATAGATTGGCTGGAAGAAGGCGAACTGGAGAATATGCTGCAATTTTTGGGTGTCAAAATTTAACCTCAGGGATTAGGTGTCGGACTCGGAGTCGGAGTTTCAGTCGGACTGTCGGAAACAACCCTATCGGAAGTTTCGGTCGGAGGATGATACAGGGGATCATCTTTATGATTGTCATTTATCCATTGATCAATTCCTTCCTGCCAGCGGTTCTTTCCGTCAAATGATGTCGGATCGTCTTCATGAAAGACAATAAATTTTTTAACATCATATTGGTTATGGTCAATTTCACTTTGACTGGCCAATTTATTGCTGTCTGCTTTTGAAATTTTGATGGATTTATAGATTGGACTTGGACCCTGCGGTTCGGTTCCCTTTATGAAATATTCGGACCTGGTTGGTTGACCGTCAACAGGCAGTCCTCCGCCCAAAGCATCAATCGTTACCGCTATGACATCATCGGGTTTTTTAAAGTCTTCTGCCGGTTTTCCCTTCAAGGCTTCCAAAATTATTCTTCTCCAAATAGGCGCCGCTCCCGTAACTCCGGATGCCACATTTCCCATCGGACTGTTATCATTATTTCCGACCCAGGTTGCCACCAAAACGCTTGGCGTCCACCCGATTGTCCAATTATCCCTTTTATCATCTGTTGTTCCTGTTTTTACGGCGATAGTATAACCCGCAACATTCAAATAACTGTTGGGTCCGAAAGTCAGGAGCCTGGCATTGTTGTCCAAAAGCATATGGGAAATGATAAAAGCAACTTCCGGACTTAAGGCTTGTGTTTTGGTTACTTCTCTTTGCTCGAACAACACTTTTCCTTTGGGATCTGTGACTTTCAAAATCGCAATCGGATCCGACCTATATCCCTGATTGGCAAAAGCCGTGTATGCGGCAGCTAATTCTATCGGCCGCACTTCTCCTCCGCCTAGGGTTAAAGACAGACCGAACCGGTTTACGTTATCATCGGTTGGCTCAAGGGTGCTTATTCCCATATCGTAAGCCGTAGTTAACATGTTCTTAATTCCGACAAGAGCCAATAATTTTACCGCAGGAATATTTATTGAATTTCCCAGAGCAAATCTTAACTGCAGCGGACCGTTAAATTTACCATTATAATTAACAGGGGTATAATCTTTTCCGCTTCCTCCGCCGGGGAAAGTTGTAGGAGTATCCATAATAAGACTGGCCGCCGTGTAGCCTTTTTCCAGAGCGGTTGCGTAAGTAACGGGTTTTATCGATGAACCGGGCTGACGCAACGCCTGTGTAATAACGTTAAATTGTCCGCCTTGAGTTTTATCATAAAAGTCCCGGCTACCTACCATTGCCAAAATCTCCCCGTTTTGGGGATTCAAAACAACACTGGCTCCGTTTCCGACTTTAAGGCTTTTGGCATTATCCACTTCTTCCTTAACAATTTCTTCCGCTTTTTCTTCTAATTTGTAATCCAAAGTTGTTGTTACCTGCAATCCGCCTTGTTCAACTACATTTTCTCCGAATTGTTTTACCAGCAAATCTTTAACGTACAAAGAAAAATGAGGCGCTTTAATGTCCTGGTCTTGGGATTGGAATACAACTGTCGGCAATTTTTTGACGGTATCGTCTTCCTGTTTTTTGGTAATGTAGCCGTCTTCCTGCATACGTGTCAGGACTTCCGTACTCCTTTCGATGTAGGCTTTAGGATATTGCCCGTACGGAGAATAATAGGATGGACTTTGCGGCATTCCGGCCAAGATCACCGACTCGGTTAAATCCAAATCCTTGGCTTTTTTACCGAAATATTTTTCCGCCGCCGCTTCTATTCCAAGCGTTGCGCCGCCGTAGGGAGTGGCATTAAAATAAAGCTCCAGAATCTGGTCTTTTGTATATGTTCTGTCAACCTGGATTGCCAAAATAAATTCTTTTATTTTGCGGGTAATCGTTTGTTCCGAAGTTAACAGGGTATTCTTAACCAGTTGTTGGGTTAAAGTCGAACCTCCTCCGGAGATATGCATGCTGAAGATTGCATTCCGTAATGCTCTTAAATAACCCGTAATTGAAAATCCCTGATTCTTATAGAAATCCTTATCTTCAATTGAAATTGTGGCTTGTTGTACGGTTTTTGCAATTTGATCCAAGGGTACGTAAGTTCGATTTTGATCCTTATAAATATCGTAGAGCAAAATTCCGTTTCTATCAAAAATTTTTGTAGATTGAGAGAAAGTGCTTGCCGATAATTTTCCCGGAGTAGGTAGATCACGACTGAACCAGAAAAACATTATGAGCCCTACAATAAACAGCCCGATTAACCCAAAAAAAACTATTTTTGCGATCTTACTGTAGAGGAGTATGTTTGAAGAATATCTTAATCTTCGCCTTGATCTTCCGAACAGAGCCATAGCCAAATTATACAACTTTTGGAACATAATATGCTATACTTTTGCTATGGATAAGACCGAAGAATTGTTGACTAGGGGAGTAGTAAACATCATTCCCGGCAAAGGTGAACTAAAAAAACTTTTGTCATCGGGCAAGAAACTTAATATTTATTTGGGAATTGACCCTACGGCCACTAGAATACATCTGGGTCACGCTGTGGCCCTCAGAAAACTCAATGAATTCGCCAAATTGGGACATAACGTTACATTTCTAATCGGCGACTTTACAGCTTTGATAGGGGATACTTCCGACAAAGATACCGAACGCCCGGTCTTAACACCACAAGAGATTCAGGAAAACTTCAAAACGTATAAAAAACAAGCCGAGAAAATTTTGGATTTTTCGAAAGTTCAAGTGAGATATAATTCCGAGTGGCTGAAAAAATTGTCGTTTCAGGAAATCGTAAAGCTTTGCCAAAGATTTTCCGTCGGAGATTTCATAAGCAGAGAGTTAATTAAAAAACGCTTGGCTGAAGGAAAAAGAGTGGGCCTTCATGAATTTTTATATCCTATTATGCAGGGCTTTGATAGTTTAACTCTGGACACCGATCTTCAGCTGGGTGGAACGGATCAGACCTTTAACATGCAGGCCGGTAGAACGCTGATTAAAGAAATTAAGAATAAAGAATCTTTTGTCTTGTCGACAGAATTTTTAATGGGAACCGACGGCAGAAAGATGAGCAAGAGTTGGGGAAATGCCATTTGGCTTGATGATGGTCCAAACGATATGTATGTCAAAGTTATGGCAATTAGCGATGCCCAAATAATTGAATATGTTGCCTTGGCAACGAACTGGCCTTTGAAAGAGAAGGACTTGGAATTTGAATATAGATTTAAAACAAATGAAAACCCGATAAATATCAAAAAGGATTTGGCTTTCGAAATCGTCAAAGAACTTTATGACGAAAAAAGCGCCCAAGACGCGAAAGAAAATTTTGAAAAAACAATTCAAAACAAAGAAATGCCAAATCAAGTTCAACTTTGTAGTTTTGACCTGGATGAGCTATGCATAGTTGACATACTTAAGCATGTAGGATTCGCATCGAGCAATTCCGCAGCAAAAGATCTAATTGAACAAGGTGGAGTTTCTATAGATGGTGAAATAATCAAAAATCCAAATCAAAACATTAAACTTGATAAAGAAAAACTTTTAAAAGTTGGAAAAAGAAGATTTGTAAAAATTAAAGTAAAACAATAAAATATCTATATGGATTTATTCAGAAAGCACGAGTGGATTTGGAAAGTAATCGTCATAGTTTCATCTCTCGCTCTTATCATGGCGTCTGTCCTTCCATTGTTAACCCTTCGTTAAGTTTATGAATTTGCAAACACCGGTTGCAACTTATGGACGCATATATAAATTATATGCCAAAAGACTGGAAAAGTTAGGAATCCAAACTTTTGAAGATTTCCTATATCACATTCCCTCCCGTTATGACGATTTCTCTTTAACCTCAAAAATTAACAGAATTCAACCCGGAGAAGTGGTCACAATTCAGGGCACGGTCTCCGAAATTACCAACGAATTTACAAAAAATTTTAAGAGAATTCAGAAGGCGGAAATCGCGGATGAAACCGGAACAATTGAAGTCATCTGGTTTAACCAACCGTATTTAACAAAGATTATCCACAAAAATGATAGAATTGCAATTTCCGGTAAGGTTGATTGGTTTTTAAGAAAAATCGTTATGCAGTCCCCGGACTATGAAATAATTACCGGCTCACCGGCAATTCATACCGGCAGACTCGTGCCGGTTTATCCTGAAACAAAAGGTATAACCTCAAAATGGATACGTAGGCAAATTTACAATTTAATTAGAGATAGTAAACAACAACTTACAGAATATTTACCCGAATCAACTCTTAAAGAGCATGGATTATTTTCCTTTAGTCAGGCAATTGAAGAAATTCATTTCCCAAAACTCCCGATCAATGCCTTTGAATCCAGAAAAAGACTGGCCTTTGATGAACTTTTTTTGCTCCAACTTTCAGCCATGCACAGAAAGTTAAATTGGAATAAGAATTTAATCAGCAATCCGTATTCTGTTGATAAATTTAAAAATGAAATAAATGAATTTATAAATATACTACCTTTCATACTAACCAACGCGCAGAAAAGAGTAATCGAAGAAATCTTTATAGACTTAGCGAAAACAAAACCGATGAACAGACTTCTGGAGGGGGATGTCGGATCGGGAAAAACAGTCGTCAGCGCAATCGCGATGTTTTTAAGTTTTCTGAACGGTTTTCAATCGGTCTTAATGGCTCCGACGGAAATATTGGCAGAGCAGCATTACAAAACTATTTCACAATTACTAACTCCTTTCAAAATTAAGATCGGCCTTGCAACAGGCAGTAAAAAAACAAAAACCGAAGATTTTGACGTCATGGTGGGAACACACGCTGTCCTGGAAAAAGGGATTAATTTTGACAAATTGGGACTGGTAGTAATTGATGAGCAGCAAAGATTCGGAGTTGAACAGAGAGCTCTGATCAGAAGTAAAGGTAAAAATCCTCACCTTTTGACAATGACTGCAACACCAATTCCGCGGACCATTGCTTTAGCCTTATATGGAGATCTTGATCTTTCAATTCTTGACGAAATGCCTCACGGAAGAAAACAAATCAAAACCTGGCTGGTCCCGGATGAAAAAAGAATAAACGGATACTCTTGGATAGAAAAACAAATTAAAGAAACTAAAAGTCAAGTTTTTATTGTCTGCCCTTTTATTGAAGAATCGGAAACTATGCAAACCGTCAAAGCTGCCGGCAAAGAATTTGAGAATCTGCAAAAAAATGTTTTCAAAATTCCGCCAGACGGCGGAGCAGGTCTCAAACTCGGATTATTGCACGGGAGAATGAAAGGGAAAGAGAAAGAAGAAGTCTTGGAAAAATTCAGAACCGGAAAAATTGACATTTTGGTAGCTACTCCTGTTGTTGAAGTCGGAATAGATATTCCCAATGCAACCATAATTGTAATTGAAGCATCCGAACGTTTTGGCCTGGCCCAACTTCACCAATTAAGAGGAAGGGTAGGCAGGGGAGGTAAGCAATCCTATTGTCTGCTATTTACGGAATCAAAAAATCCGGAAACCTTGGAACGCTTAAAAGCCATGGAAATTCATAATTTCGGGGCAGAATTAGCAGAGCTTGATTTAAAATTAAGGGGACCGGGGGAAATCTATGGCACGATGCAGCATGGGAGAAAAATGCTCAAAATTGCCAGTTTTTCGGATTTTGATTTAATAAGGGAAGTCAAAGGCGAAGCAGAAAAGATTTTCCCAAAATTAGATGATCATCCGAAACTTCTGGAAAAATTGAAAAGCATAAATCTTAAAAAAATCTCTCCCGATTAACAATCTGTTTGTTCCAATATGGATTGCCGATATGCTATATTGATAGTAGGGCAATAGTTAAAGATGAAATTATTCAGAAATATCCGCGGCTGGTTTTCGAAACTTTCTTGGAAAAGGAAAACCCTTTTCATAGTAATTTTATTAATTGCAATTGGAATAATCTATAAAACTATCAGGGGAAATACGGCTAAATATGCTTTCGATACCGTCACGCGCCAGACAATTACGGAAGTTGTAACCGAAACCGGTAATGTCACTGTTGCCGGAGAGTATGATATCCCATCCCCATCGAATGGAATACTGGCCGAAATTGACGTCCAAAACGGTGAAAAGGTAACGGTAGGACAAAAACTTTTTAAAGTGACAAGTACGGCTACGCCACAACAAGAAGCTTCAGCCTGGTCCGCATATGAAGCAGCCAAGAGCAATCTTGATGCCGCTAACTCTGCGCTTTTCAGCTTACAGTCAACTTTATTTATTGCAAATCAGAGATTTGTTAATGACCGGGGAATTAACAATCCATCCACCGATCAAAAGAATGATCCGGTCTATATCGAGGAAAATGCCAACTGGCTTCAGGCTGAAGCAAATTACAAAAATCAACAAAGCGTTATTGCCGGAGCTCAAGCCGCCGCCAATAACGCATATCTTACATATCAGGCAACTCAAGACTCTACCGTCACTTCTCCCGTCGCCGGAACAGTACATAATCTGAATGGGGTTGTCGGATCGGTAGTCTCGGCTACACCCTCAACTTTAGGCGGCAATACCATGCCTGTATTAATTCTTACAACCGGAGCTGCCTATACTATTGAAACTTCAGTAAACGAAGTTGATATTAATAAAATTAAAGTCGGCAACAAAGTTAAGATAACCTTCGACGGGGTTCAGGGAGTAACTTTTCAAGGCTCAATTATTCAAGCCGATGAGTTCGGAACCAACAATCAGGGAGTAATAAATTATAATGCCTATGTTTCGGTCGACAACGGCAATTCACAAATCAAGCCGGGCATGACAGCCAATCTTACGATTGAGACCAACGTTCATCCGCAGGTCTTAAGTATCATAAATGCAGCCGTCAGACCTTACAAGGGAGCCAAGGCGGTTCAGACCATCAAGAACGGCATAGTCCAATATGTACCGATAAAAATAGGAATTAAGGGGCTCGACCGCACGGAAGTCACTTCAGGCGTGACGGAAGGAGAAAAAGTTATTATCGGCAACACAACAACCAGCTCCTCCGTCGCATCTTTCGCACCGAGCAACTAAAAAAACGATGAGTATGAAACAAGAACCAGTCATTGTTTTCCGGAATATAACGAAAGCATATAAAACAGGCAACACTCTTTATCAGGCACTAAAAGGGATTACGCTTACAATCAATAAGGGAGAATTCGTTGCGATAGTAGGCCCCTCCGGGTCAGGTAAGTCAACGACCATGCACATAATGGGAGCGCTCGATACTCCGACATCCGGCACCTATCTTCTAAAAAATACTGATATCAGCAGATATACCGAAGACCAATTAGCCGAAATCAGGAATAAAGACATAGGTTTTGTATTTCAATCTTTTAATCTTTTACCCCGTACCACGGTTTTCAAAAACGTTGAGCGGCCGATGATGTATGCCAATATTCCCGAAGCCGAACGTAAAAAACGGGTCATGGATGCCTTGAAACTGGTACACATCGAAGATAAAGCTGATAATCTTTCCAATAATATCTCCGGCGGCCAAATTCAGCGGGTAGCCATTGCCAGAGCCTTGATTATGAATCCGGCAATAATTTTGGCCGATGAACCGACCGGAAATCTTGACAGCGTTACATCGCATGAAATTATGGAATTTTTCAAGGAATTAAATAAGCAGGGGCACACAATTGTACTTATCACTCATGAAAAAGACATTGCCGACTATGCCAGCAGAACAATCCACCTGAAAGACGGTTTAATTAATTCCGACAAAACCACTTATAAAAATGAAAAGGATGTTTGAGTTATGAATCTTTCAGAATTATTCAAAACGGCAATTACGGCCTTAAGAGGCAGCATAATGCGCACATTGTTAACGATGTTGGGTATTATTATCGGTATTACCGCCGTGATTTTGATTCTTATTATTTCCCAAGGAGCAACGAATTACATTAATCAACAATTTGCTTCACTGGGAGCAAACCTGCTTCTTTTTGCCTCATCCAACGGAATCAAGCTTACCGTTGATGACGCCAAGGCTCTTGCCGATCCTAGTCAGATTTCCAATGTTCAGGAAGTGGGGGAACGTTTTGCTCAAAGCGAAACCGTTGTAGCCAACGGACAAAATACTTTCGTACTTGTCTATGGCGTTACTCCGTCTATACAGGATATGTCGGACATATCAATGGACATCGGCAGCTTTGTCGGAGAAGATGATAACGCCAGCATATCCAGAATTGCAGTCTTAGGACCCAAGGTGGTTACAGATCTCTTCGGAGAAGGAACAAATGCGGTAGGACAAACCATTGAAATTGCAAATAAGCCATTCAGAGTTGTCGGCATAATGGCGCCCAAGAACAGCGTTTTTGACGACGCTGTTTTCATCCCAATATCAACGGCAACTCGCATACTTTTCGGAGTTAACTATGTCCAAGCAATCGCCGTCAGCGTGAAAGATCCTTTACTCTTAGATCAGACTGAAACCGATGTCAAAAATATTATTTTTGAGCGCCATACGATTACCGACCAATCGGTTAAAGATCATTTTGTTGCCACCAGCTCCAAAGATATTCTCTCAACCATTAACAGTGTGCTGTCAGTTTTAACTTTGGTTCTTTCAGGTATTGCCGCCATCTCGCTTGTAGTTGGCGGAATCGGGATTATGAATATTATGTTGGTCACGGTGACTGAACGCACAAAAGAAATCGGACTTCTAAAAGCAATTGGAGCAAAACGGAAAGATATTCTTCTGCAATTTTTGATTGAATCCGTGGTGCTAACTGTAACAGGAGGTTTTATCGGTATAGTGTTGGGAATAGGAATTGGATTCCTGATTGCCAATGCTATTAAAGTGCCTTTCGGACTGCCTATCGTTCCGGTTCTCGCTTCAGTAAGCATTTCAATTGTAATCGGTATTGCCTTCGGCAGTTATCCTGCCTACCGCGCTTCAAAATTATCTCCGATTGACGCCCTGCACTACGAATAGCTTATTTCTGCTTAACCAAAAGTCTTGCGAATAATTCGGAAATTGAGTATAATATCCCAATGCCGCACGAACCAAAGAAACGACATTCAAGGGCCAGACAGGGAAAAAGAAGGGCAAGTATCAAACTTCATGTCCCGGGTTTTGCCGTATGCCCGAACTGCAAAAGTGTCGCTTATCCGCACACAATATGCAAAAAATGCGGTTTTTATAACGGCAAACAGGTTTTAACTATAAAGGTAAAAGAGAAAAAAGAAAAAGCCGCCTAAAGCTATGAAAACTCCTTTGGACCCCAGACACAAAAAACGACAAAAAATAGTCGAGAGTTTATTTAAGTACGATTTCCATAAGCAGATTGTAAATGACAGCACTAAAAAAATATTATCCCGTCTGAAGTATGTTGACAAACAAATAGAGGCAGCCGCACCCGAGTTCTCCATAGACAAAATAAACAGGATTGATCTGGCAATTCTAAGATTAGCCGTTTATGAATTGCTGGTTGAAAAGACTCAACCCGTAAAAGTAATTCTTGATGAGGCAATAGAATTGGCGAAAGAATATGGCGGAGATTCAAGCCCTTCTTTTATAAATGGGGCGTTGGGGAAAATAACTCCGGTTAAAGCATAAAATATGAATTCTTCGATCAAAACTCAGAATTATGGTCTTTTGAAATTAAAAGATAAAAAATTATTCGATGAAGCCTTTACCCACAGGTCTTATCTGAATGAAGCCAAAGTCAAAATTGCTTCGAATGAACGTCTGGAATTTTTAGGAGACAGCATCCTGTCCTTTGCAATTTCAAACTATCTCTATAATAAATACCCTGATTTCAATGAGGGAAATCTTACCAACCTCAGATCCTTAATGGTCAACACAAAAAGCTTATCCGAAATTGCAAGAGAATTGAACATGGGACAACTTTTAAAACTTTCCAGAGGAGAAGAGGAATCAAAGGGGCGGGAAAACGCAACGCTTTTGGAGAATAGTTTTGAAGCATATATAGGGGCGCTTTTTTTGGATCAGGGAATTGAATCGGTGATCAAATTCCTGGGAAGCACCTTATTCCCAAAAATACAGGAATTTGTCAACAAAAAAGCATTCAAAGACCCAAAAAGCCTGCTTCAGGAAAAAGTTCAGGCCAAAAAACGAGGTTCCCCTCTCTATAAAGTTCTCGGAGAGACCGGACCCGCTCATGCAAAAATTTTTAAAGTAGGCGTTTTTGTTGACGGAAAAAAGCTGGGAGAAGGAACGGGAAAATCAAAACAACTGGCCGAAGAGTCTGCGGCCCAAAAAGCACTCGAGTTAACACCTGAGATTGCGCTTGAGAACAAGCCATAAAAATGCTACAATACTCTTTATGTCGGTTGTAATAAGATTATCAAAAACAGGAAAAAGGGGAGAGGCGCGATACCGTGTCGTCGTAACGGAAAAAAGATACAGACGCGACGGAGAACCCATAGAAACCTTGGGTTGGTACGAAAAAAGAGAGAAGAACGAAAACAAAGAAATTAACAAAGACAGATATAATTATTGGATTTCAAAAGGAGCAAAACCCAGCCCGACAGTCGAAAAAATATTAAGTAAATAAATCTATATGGAAAAAGCTTTGGAATATATTGTTGCACAAATTGTTGACGATCCCGAAAAAGTGAAAATTGATCAAAAAGAAGAGGACGGGATGATAAATTTTACAATCACGGTTGCGCCGGCGGATATGGGCAAAATTATCGGAAAAAACGGAAAAATCATCAGGGCGATCAGAAATGTCGTAAAGATTTCCGCAATAAAACAAAATAGAAAAATAAACATTGCTCTCAGTGAAGTTCCAGCTCCATAGCTCCAATATGAAGATATCGATCCTAACTCTTTTCCCCGAGATGTTCTCGGGACCCTTTGATCACTCGATTATAAAGAACTCCAAAGAGAAAAAACTCGTAGAGATAAATTTTGTAAACATCAGGGACTTTGGTATAGGCAGACATAAAACAGTAGACGATACTCCTTATGGCGGGGGACACGGTATGATTTTAAGGGTTGATGTCCTTGAAAAGGCGATCAGGGAAACAAAAGAAAAAAAATTAAATGCCCTTAAGCAAAGAGTTGTCCTTCTGGGAGCATCCGGCAAAACTTTTAATCAGAAAAAAGCTTTGGAATTTGCCGAATTAGAACATCTTATTCTTGTTTGCGGACATTATGAGGGAGTCGACGAAAGAATAAAAAATTTTGTAGATGAAGAATTATCCGTCGGCGATTTTATAGTTACGGGAGGAGAAATTCCGGCAATGCTTGTAACGGACTGCGTAACAAGACTTATAAAAGGAGTTTTGAAGGAAGGGGTAACAACAAGCGAATCTTTCTCTAAGCTTCTTGAATATCCCCAATATACAAAACCTAACAGTTATAAAAACCTAAGTGTTCCGCCGATACTGCTTAGCGGCAATCACGGAAAAATAAAATTATGGCGCGATAAAGCTTCACTTGATACGACCTCAAAACTCCGCCCCGACCTGCTTGACAGCTGAGGCAGTTGCTGTCGGAATTACCGGCATTGAGAAAGAAGATGCGGCTTTAAATTCTTTCATCTGATCGATCAAATTTAATCCCTCCTGAGATACCGGACTTATCAGAGCATCTTGGCTGTAATTTGAAGTATCCAATAATTTATAATAAAAAGATAAAGTTATTGATGATGATGTATCCACCACATTGACGGCGTCTATTTGCGACAGGGGAACGGTATTATTTATAATTTGGACGAAACTATTTGCTCCGGTTAAGCCTGATTCGATAGGCACGGTCAATTTGATAAGAGGGGAAATATCCGCGCTGTCGGATTTCCCCAAGCTGCCGACTTTAAATGAATAATTGCCGAGACTTACGCCTGCTTTTTGAGCCGCAACATTAACCGTATTTAATATTTCAATATAATCTTTGTTTACAGGCAGTGCCAAAATCATTGTATTATATTGTGAATCAAGGGTATCCTGATCGATATTGGTAAGCATATTTAAATTCTCTTTTAACAATTCTGTTTTTGCCTTTAAGGCGCTTACTTCCTCTTGAGTTTTAAATAATAAACTGAACTCAGGAATTACAAATTGAAAAAAAAGCAATATCGAAACCAAAATAAGAACACTCGGAAGAACATAGGACTTGTTTTTATTAAAGACAAATTTTAAAGATTTTAAATTTGCGTTTATCTTTTCTTTCATGTTACAAATCTGATTTTACGGTAATTTCAAAAGCACTTCCGTCTGTGTTAAGAGCCAGTGAGCTAAGGGTCAGAGATTTAATTATTTCTTTTTTGTAAACCATATCTGACAGATTATCTATTAGATCCGCGATCGGAGAAAGAGATTTTGCTTCACCTGAAATAGTGACTGACTTATCATCAATAATAAGGCTATTTACGGATACTTCTGCGGGAATTTTGGCTAATAGTTCGCTCATTGTCTTGGAAATATTTCTTCTGATTTTCAGAATATCGCCGACATTTTCTATTCTGTTGTTCAAAACATAAAGCTTGCTTTGCCTGTCTTGGAATTGAGATATTTTTTCCAGAACATCTTGCTGTTCCTTTTTGGCAGACGAGGGATTGACAACTTGAATAAGTATAAAAATAGTAATAGAAATTATACCGACAACGATCAAAGACCCTATTGCAACCAAATTAAGAATTTTAATTCTCTTTTTTTGCCTTAGGGACTCCTCGTCCGTACGCAAAAGCAGATTAATATCCGTACTCATAGATTCAGTCTCATAAGCCTTTCATTGCCAGGCCTAATGCGATAGTAAAATCGGAAGTGCTGTTAAGTATTTCCGGAGGTAAAGGTTTATCCCCAAGGATTCTCCACGGATTCGCAATGACTGTTTCTATGCTCAAATTCTCCGCAAAATAAAGATCAATTCCCGATAAGCGGGCTGTACCTCCCGACAGCAATATCTGCTGGATTATGGAATCATTTTTATATTTCTGAGAATAAAAAGCTAAGGCTTTTCTTATTTCAAGCAAAATTGAAGCAAGGATCGGCTCTGTAGATTTGCTGATTTTCTGACCGGCACCTTCCTTTGAAAATCCATAGGTTTTTTTATATTCTTCCGATTGGGATGAAGTGAGTCCGAAATCCGCCTCTATTGATCTGCTGATAGCGTTTCCTCCCACAGGGATTGAGTAACTTAAGACTAAAATTCCATCTCTTATTATTGCCAGTGACGTGCTGATCGCGCCTATACTTACTATTATTGTCGGAGGAAGATTGGGAGTAACTAAAGCGCGGATAATTGCTAAAGTTTCCGTTTCGATTGAATTTAGGTTAAGATCTGCCATTTCCAATACTTTTTGATATTTATCAATAAGTTTGATCGGCGCTCCTACCATCAATACTTGCATTTTTTCATCCGTAGGAGAACTTGCGGGCCTTTTCAGAACGCTCCAAACCAAAGATACCGTTGATAATGCGACGGGAATATGGCGCTCTGCCTCCCAATAAATCGCCAGAGACAGTTCCTTGTCCGACAAAACCGGCATTTCTATGACTTTTGTGTAAACCTGACTGTCGGAGAGAGCGATATTGACGTTTTTACTGTCAATCTTCATGCTGTCAACTGTTTTTTTCAACGTTTGAGCCATCACTTCTTCATCAGCCAGAGCTTCAGAAAACATTCCTTTTGGGGGAGAGGGCATTATGCTGAAGTTATTTAAAACGAAAGCATTGTTTTGTTTTGACAAAGACACTGCTTTAATTTTTGTTAGACCTATATCCAGGCCAATAGACTTATTAAATATCATCTTTTTATGACTACTTGTCGGCTGCTACAAAAAGACCGTATGATAGATATGGCAGATAAGTCTGCGGATATCCTTTAAAAACTCTTATTTTGCGGCTTGTTTGACCCGAAGTTCCGGTTGAGTTGATAACTGATCCCTGAAGAGGCAGGGCTGTAGTTCCGTTAACGCCGACAGTAGTGCTTCCGTAAAGTGGGACAACTCTTGCAATTAATCCGCCGTTAACAATGATGTCGCCGCTACCATAGAGAAGTGTCATTCCTCCCCCAGACGGAGGAGCACCGAAATTATTCTCATTCCGTCTTGAAAGACAGGGATCGTAAACATATCTTTTTGATACGGGACTATTGGCTGTTCCCGTTACGATTATTATTTCCAAAGCAGGGTTATTGCAGGGGGTTGAATCGGTTCCCCAATAAACGTTAAGGGTTCCGTTCCAGGGATTTTGATATCTGTTGGCGGGGTTTGGGTCCGATGAATAAACAGTGAACCAAAGATCTGCCCCCTCATCCTTCGGAACCGGATTTCCTCCGTTCATTAAGAAAGAAGTAGCTGAAAGCTGGTGTACGGTTGCAGAATAGTTGGCATTGGCAAGACTACCGCCGATAGTTCCCTCCGTTGTGGGAGCGCTGTTTTCCAGCAAGCGTTCTACTCCCGCCTCCGCGGCAGCCAGGGCTTTTTGAGATTCCGCTTCCTCAGTTGAAGTACGAAGGCTGGTAATGCTTCTTGACGCCAGAGATAATCCGATAGTTGTTACCACAATGACTACCAAGACTACAACCAATAGGATTTGTCCGGCTTCGCTTCGAAACAGGCTTTTTTGTTTTCCTAATGCCATACATTAACTAGCATAACAAGAGAAATATTTTATGTCAAATTGAAAATTATTTTATTTTGCATAATTTCTCATTGTAACTGAAGTTTGAAATACAATTGGCGGTGTACTGTTCTCGACAAGCCCATTTTGCTTTTTGGGTCCGAGATTAAAACTTATTCCGATTATCGGCACATCTGTAGCATTTGTCTGAGTACAGGTAATCGCGCAGTACGTTAGGCTGACAGAGTTCAAATCAAAAATTTCATTGCCGTTAACGGTGAATGTAGGCGTATCAGGCAGGGGAGGATCTACGCATTCATACTCTATCGGACCACTATTAAATGGCGTTACTTTAATAAAATTATAAAACGTCTTGACCACGCTAGGACAACTTGTATCATAGCTTACTCCGTCCTTACTTAATCCGTTAAAAATCTCGGCGTATTCTATGTTTTTTGATATTTGGCTCAAGGTATAATTTCCATTTTGCCTGATAGTTTCAACCGTATTTGCCTTGTTGGAGCCCCGCAAGGAAGATGTTATTATACCCGATATAACCGAACCGATAACAACTATAATTGCTATTGATGTCAATAATTCTATCAATGTAAGACCTTTTTTATTTTGTTCTAAATTAATGATTTTCTTCGTCATGGATTTAAGGGCCCTGTTTGTATTTTTTCATCAACATTGGAAAAACAGCTGACAAGTTTCACATTGTGACAATATGGGGCGCTTGCAGAGCATTTACCGTCAGACCAGGAAACCGTTACCGTAGCCAGACTCCCTGTACCGTCACAGCTTACTGAACCGTGCTGGAATACAACTTCCCGGGAAAAAATCCCCCCACCGGGAACAGCGTATCCTTCAGTAACGCAATCTTGATTCGGACTTATGAGCTTCTGGAAATCCAAATTATTATCTATGCAATAGATAGTATTGCTTGAATAGTCTTTCAAGCTGGAAGTGCCATACCAACCGGAATCTCTTTTTTGCCTAACTGCCGCCAATCCTTCCTGGGCATAAGTAGTCGCCAGATCCTGATTCTTGGTATATTGAATGTTATTTAAAGAAGTAACTATCCCCATTGCTACAGAACTCAACACCAATATTGAAATGCCAAAAGCAAGTAAAACTTCCAATAATGTCTGTCCGTCTTCACGTCGAGTATTCTTGTACTTAATCATTGCGTGCTAATTCCTCCTAAGGCGTTTACCGTGATCGTCTTTGTTTTTCCGGAGCCGGAAATTGTAATACTTCCGGGAGTTTGTACTCCTCCCGAAAGTACAGGAAAGGAAAAAGAGGTCGATGAGGTAAAGCTGACATTTTTAGGAAGAATCTTTGTTTCCAGGATTTCCGAGAAAGGATTTTGCGATGAGTCCTGACAGTCAATGCTTAATTTATAATTGTTATTTGCCCGCGAAACATCTACCTTATAGTCAACTAAATTTTTATTAACATCGTTACATTTCGTAGCGCTGCCAAGCTTTACCTGTGATTGGGCCCGGGATTTCGCTTCGTTTAACATTGTCACCACTTCGTTAGTGGAAGTTTGCAGAACTTGTACTTGTTTATAGCTATCAAACCCCGCTATGGTAAGCGTTCCTAAAATGACAGTAATAGCCATTACTACCAGTAATTCTATTAGAGTAAAGCCTTTTTGTTTCATGGATTTTGAAGGGTATATGACCAATTAGTTGATCCTCCCGTACAATAGGCCCCATTATTAGGAGAATCTTTTTGAGAATCGCCAGTATTTTCTAAGCAAGCATATAAACTGTATCCGCTACCGCTACCGCTTACTGAATACGTGTAGACATATTGTCCTGTATTTCTTGGATCACAGGGAATTTTTTTCATATAAATCACGACCGGAGGAGAACCTCCATCGTCAAACTGAGAACCGCAGGAGATTGATGCAGGATACTTTCCCTGATCGGACCTGTACATCTCCAAAGCGGATTGGATTTGATGAAGATCGGACTTCCTTACTCCGTCCCTAGCCTGCGCAATTCGGGCGCTTGGATTTAAGGAAATAACAACTGCACCTGTCAGGATTCCAATTATTGCAACTACTACTATCAGCTCTATCAGTGTAAAACCGTTAAGTTTATTTTTGTTTTTTTTCATAGAGATACGTCCGGAGTCGATACTCCGTAATTACAGATTCCGCCGCATTTCGCCGCTACACCGTTAGTCGTAGCGCTGGCGCAAGCATTGCCTGAATTGCACGCTTGCGGATCTTTGCTTTCTCTTTCTAGACTAGCGTACAAATAATATGATTGTCCCGTGGAATAATATACGTAATGTTGTAATGGTGACGGGTCTTTGGGTAAAGTGCCCATATACGGCAACCAGGGAGCGCCCCAGGCGGTACCCAGATCATAATTACCATCTGTAGTCGGATAACTATTATTGTCCTGATAGTATACTTCCAGAGCTTTTTGGATTTGGGAGAGATCCGATTTTCTTTGAGCATCACGTGATTTTTGCAATTGAGCCGAGGGATCCAAAAAGATAATTACTCCTACTGCCAGTATTCCAATAATGACCACAACAACAATAAATCCTATCAGAGTAAGCCCGCGAGAATAGAAACTTGAAGTTTTACCCATGGATTTATCATAACAGCAATTTCAATCTGATGTCAAACAAAAAGCTCAATGCAGAACAAATAACGACATTGTTTTTTGGAGGATGATTCCTCCCCAGAATAGCGCGGTTACTGTGCCTAGAACCAGGAAAGGACCGAAGGGGATCGTTGCGCCCGGCATTTTTCTTCTTTTCCATATGATCAATGCCACTCCGATAATCGCGCCTGTCAAAAAGGCTATATAAAGACTGATAACGATATTCGGAAATCCCAAAATCAAACCCATCAGGCAGGCAAACTTGACATCTCCCAGCCCCATCCCTTTGCCTTTCGTAATTAAAAATAACAGTAAGAAGAATAGGCCCGCACCAAGGGCCGAAAGCAAATAAGGCAGTATTGCGTATTGAGTATTCAGGATTAAGTATAGAGCGGAGACAATTATCGCCGGAAGAATAATTTTGTCCGGGATGATTTCGTATTTCAAATCCGCAAAGAAAATCACAATCAGACTGCTTACGATAAACAGATAGTAAATCAAAGAAATTAAAAATTGAAAATTGATAATTGAAAATTGAAAATTATTGAAAACGAATATGGTTGTAATGACAAATAACACTCCCGTTGTAATTTCAACCATCGGATAAACAAACGAAAGACGAGTGTGGCAATATCTACATCTCCCCTTGAGGAGAACAAAGGAAGCTAGAGGAATTAAGTCATACCACTGAAGAGTTTTTTTGCATTTATCGCAATGCGATCTGCCTTTGATAACGGTTTCTCCTCTGGGAAGTCTGTCAGCAAGAACATTCAAAAAACTCCCGATAAAAAACCCAAAGATAAACAGGGCAGAGGCTAAAATTAATTCCACTTTACTAGATTAACACAAAACCTGCATAAAAAAAACCAGTCTTTCAACTGGTTCCTACTTTTCTCTACCTTTCCTACGGACAGTTTGAGGCATCTCCATGTGTAGATTTTGTCACTTGATTGAGAGCAGTTGACCAACACCATCCTTTCGTGTCTGCAACTGTTCCATCAATAAACGATGGTCCCCATATTATCGGAGCTCCAGCATTAAAATTATAGAGATAGGGAGCAGAAGCTTGAGGCGAAGCCGGCGCCAACGGATATTTGATTACAGGATTACACCCTGCTGCTGTATCACCAAAACCAGGAGCGGGTGGATACCCAGGTGCTGTGCATGTTGTGTTTAACGCCGTATCCGTTGAGTATAAATTCGCTAAGTTTCCCAAACTCGCTATATCAGACTTTACTCTAGCATTTTGGGAAGCTGCTATTCTCTGAGCGGGATTTAACGCAACAAGCAATGCCGCTGCTAAAATACCGATAATTGCGATAACAATGAGAAGTTCGATAAGGGTGAAACCCTTTGAGGATTTGAAATCTTTTATTTTAGATAAATTCATAACCTACTATTAGATTAGACATATTTTTATTTTTTGTCAAGTGGGTAAAATAGCCTCGTTTTATACTTTTAATTATTTTATTGAGGAAGTTATTTGATAAATCGGCGTGATGATGGAAATCATCAGAAAAGCAACTCCGATACCCAGAACTACGAGAATAATCGGCTCCATTGCGGTCGAAAGAGTCTTAACGGTTTGATCAACTTCGTTTTCATAATATTCTGAGGCTTTAACCAGTGTTTCATCCAGCTTTCCTGTCTGCTCTCCTATCTTAACCAGCTCAATCAAATTCGGAGGGAAAAGATCATACAAGCTCATAGCATCGCCCATACTTGCTCCCTTTTCAACCCGCCTTGAAATATCCACAATTGCATCCCTGAAGTGGACATTTCCCGAAATATCGGAAACTTTCCTCAAGGCCTGGACTACCAGCGTTCCCGACGCCAATAACATACCTAAAGTTCTGGCAAATTCTGTCAATATTGTTTTCTTTATGAGACTTCCGAAAATAGGAATCCTCAACATCATGCCGTCTATGGTGATTCTTCCCGCCGTTGTTTTATACCAACGTTGAAATCCGATTATCGCGGCAGCAATGGCCAATATGACGATATACCAAAACGAAACAAAAAAATTTGAAACGCTTATCAATATCAGTGTCGGCAGCGGTAAAGAAACACTCATGCTTGTATAAAGAGTAGAGATTTGAGGAATAACAAAAATCATCATAATAAAAAC
>Ga0182027_10002309_pt1 | contig 31076 bp, 26 predicted proteins | sample 712E1DmetaG_FD_121300 | JGI IMG/M metagenome (GOLD analysis project Ga0182027, IMG submission 121300) | Permafrost microbial communities from Stordalen Mire, Sweden - 712E1D metaG (Illumina Assembly) | ecosystem: Environmental > Terrestrial > Soil > Wetlands > Permafrost | place: Sweden...
CTTCACCGGGGCGGTCAAATCGCCGCTGGCTAAATACAGCGACGTGGCGCTGAACGTCCAGGTCCCCCGCGAAGCCTGCCCGTTCAACCTCGCGCCCACCTCCAGCACCACCGCCATGCTGGTCCTGGGCGACGCCCTGGCGATGGCCGTCCTGCAGGCGCGCGGTTTTGCGGAGAAAGATTTCGCCAAGTATCATCCCTCCGGCGCGATTGGCCGCGCCCTCCTGCTGACCATCCGCGACATTATGCGCACCGGCCCTCGCAACGCGGTGGCCGGCGAGAACTTGAGCATCAAGGAGGCGCTCATGGTGATGGTCGCCGCCAAGTCCGGCAGCGTGGCCGTGGTCAACCCGCGCGGTAAGCTGACCGGCGTCTTCACCGATGGCGACCTGCGGCGTCAGTTGGCCCGGGAAAAGGACGAAGGCTCCGCCCTGGCGAAGTCGCTGGCCAGCGTCATGACACGCGATCCGGTATGTGTTCGGGAGGAAGCGCTGGCCGTGGAAGCCCTGAAGATCTTCAACCAGCGCAACATTGACGACCTGATCGTCGTCAACGCCCGCCACGAACCGGTGGGTTTGATAGACCTGCAAGATTTGCCCAAACTGAAACTGGTGTGAATCTTTGCCTCACCGGTAAAGCTCCGCGCGGCGCAGGATCGCGCGCACATACTCGCGCGTGGCGGGAAACTCGATTTGCTCGACGAAGGCCCCGCTCTGCGTCGCGCCCGGCCCGTGGAGCCACTTGAGGACGTTGCTGCGTCCGGCGTTGTAATCGGCCAGGGCGTAGGCGGCGGGATTGTCGGTTTCCTGGTACCGCCGCCAGAGTTTTTTTAAATACCAGGCGCCGGCCAGCGTGTTGGTGGCGGGGTCCAGGCAGGCCCGGTGTTCAAAGGAGGGAATGTGCTCGGCGGCGGCCCATTCCGCCGCGGCGTCGGCGCGGATTTGCATCAGGCCCAGCTCCCCGGCGCGTCCGCGCGCGTCCGGGTCAAAGCGGCTCTCGCGCCAGACGACCGCCTTGACCAGCGCGGGATCAATTTGATAGCGATTGGCCGCCGCCAAAATGAGCGAATCAAACCGGCGCTCGCGCCAGTAATCCCACCCCCAATAGGCGATCACGCCCAGGGCGAGCAGCAGAACCATCCCTTTTAAACGGCGTCGCAATTTCACGCTGGCAAGTGTTTGTTTGTTTAGATTTTGCATACTGAACACCAAAACCGCAACACTGGCAAACTTCCTGGCGCGACGATAACGGCGCTACGATAGGGCCTTGCTTTGGTGTAGCGTCGAGCCTGTGGCTCGACATCGGCGCACCGCGCCGACACTACAACAACCTGATAACCTGGCACACTTTGAGCTTTTCACCGCGAAGATGAACGACCCGCACCCGTTGCATTATGAATGCCGGATCGGCCGGATTCCCCTGTTTTGTTCAGCACTCCAAACCTTTTGCGGCCCAGTGGCCGTCAATCATAGAAATCGGAACATCGCCGGGATGGTGGACAATGGCCGCGGCGCTCTCCGAGGCGCGCCCGGCGAAGGGGATGGCAACCAGGTCGGCCCGGCTGCCGGGAGAGAGTTCGCCGGCGCGGCCCTGCCAGCCCAGCGCTCGCGCGCCGTTGCGGGTGGCCATCTGCACAATGGTGTCCGGGACGACGCTGGGATGAGCGGCGGCGAACTGGCGCATTTCGGCCAGGAGATTCAACTCCGGTTTCTGCCGCCGGAAAAGGAAAGCGCTGGCCAGGCTGTCGGTGCCCAGACAGACATTGACACCGGCGGCCGCCAGTTCCTCGAAAGCGAAGGGCTGATGTCGAAAGTAGGCGTGGCTGCGCGGACAATGCACGACGCTGGCGCCGCTCCGGGCCAGGGCCTGGATGTCGGACGGCAGGAGATAATTGGCGTGGATGGCGAGAAAATTGCCGCCGAGCAACCCGCAACGCTCCACTTGCGCCAGCGGCGTGCCCAGGCCGCAATCGGACATCCCGCGCTGCGGTTCCAGCCAGTCGAACATGGCGCCGCGGCGGTGCATGAACATTTCAAATTCCTCCGCCGATTCCGCGACATGCATCGTCACGCGCCATTTTTTTTGGCGGGCCATCCGGGCCGCCTGCTGGAGCAGCGGCGCGGTGGTGGAATACAGGGCGTGGGGCGAAAGTCCGGCCAGGCCGCGCCGCGGCTTGAGGCTGTCAATTTTCGCCTCCATTTGGCCCAGAATTTCCGACGGGGCGCGCCGACTCAACACGCCGGTCATTTCCAGAAACGACGCCACGCGCAAGGGCGTGCCGGACCAAACCTCCGGCAGCAACTCCGGCACCGCTTCAATGTCCGCCACGGTCGTGGCGCCTGTCCGCGCGAGCATGGACGCGCCCGCCAGCCAGGCGCGGGCGTAATCGGCGCGGCTGGTCTCTGCTTTGAGGGCGAAGAGAGACTTGATCCAGTCCGGGAATTGCTGCGGCGGCGGCAGGCCGGTCATGCCGGTGTAGTCCAGGTGGCAGTGGGCGTTGATCAAACCGGGCAGCAAGATGGCCGCGCCCAGGTCCACCGGGCGTTGCGCGGAGCGCGCCCTGATTTCCGGCCACGACCCCACCGCCGCGATGCGGTTGCCGGAAATCGCCACCGCTCCGTCTTCAATGGCAGGACGGCAAACCGGCAATACGATTCGGGCGCGGAGAATCATCTCGATGGCTCCCGTCGCGGCCGGATTTCACGGGCTGTCCGGGAGGCGGATGGGCGGCGGCGGCGATGCCTCCGGCGTCAACGCTCCTCGGAGGCATGGCGCGTGGCCTTGCCGCGGGAGGGGAGGGAATGTTTGCGGGCTTTGTACTTATTATGCCGCTTGCGCAACTGCTGCTCCATTTTCTTGGTGACCAGATCAATGGCGGAATAGAGATCGCTCTGGCAATCCTCGGCAAACAGATCAGGCCCTGGCACGGAAAGCCGCAGCGAACAGGTGAACTGGCGTTCGGGCAGTTTCAGATGGTCATGTTCCAGCGAGACGCGCGCGCTGGTGGCGTAGTGGTCCAGATGCTCCAACTTCTCAATTCGGCTCAGGATATGATCTTCAATCGCTTTGGTGAGAGTGACGTTGTGCGTCGAAAGGATGAACTTCATGCCTTAGAATGGCCCCGATTGGGGAAAAAATCCAGCAAAACTGTTGTTTCCTTTCCACCGTGAAGGCGCCCATGAGGGCATAGAGCCGGGACAGCTCCGCCACTTTGGCGCAACGGGAGCAGTCGAAAGACGGAGAGAAATGCCGCCGTCAATAGGATTGATTGAGTTCCGCCAAAACCGGCTCGGCCAGGTCTCGCTCGCCTCCGTTCAGGAGCCAATCCATCATCATTTGCAGCCGGGCAAAATTCAGGGGTTTGTCTATCACGGCATCCACTGGATTATCCGGGCTGGCGCTATGTCCAAAACCGGTCAGCATCAGAATGGGCTGGCGCGGCGCGATCCGCCGGATTTTGGCCGCCAGTTCATTGCCCTTCAGAAATGGCATTTCATAATCCGTCACCACCAGGTCAAAGCGCCCCTGCGCGAACAAACCAAGCGCTTCGGCTCCGTTATTGGCCTCGACCACGGTGAAGCCGGTTTGCCCCATCGAAATCCGGATCATTTCGCGCACAAGCCGTTCATCTTCAACCAGTAATATGCGCTTCCCAACCGTCACGTCTCGATTGTTGTTCATGTGTCGCCGGTTCAAATAAGCACAATCTCTGCCATCTTGTTTCTGAGAATCCGGGGGGAGCGCCGGGTTGGTTGGCCATTGGCTTCCCCACTTGCCTTTGCATTTTGCGTTTTGCATTCTGCGGCAACCTGCTTTAATGCCCGTCGTGCCGACCAAAATCATATCTGTGGCCAATCAAAAAGGCGGCGTGGGCAAGACCACCACCGCCATCAATCTGGCCGCCTGCCTGGCGTCGGCCGGCCGGCGGGTTCTCCTGGTGGACCTGGACCCCCAGGCCAACGCCACCAGCGGCCTGGGCCTGGAAAAACTCGAAGGCGCCAGCGCCTACCGGCCCCTCCTGGGCGAAGGCGCGCTCTTGGAAAAGATCAAACCCACCGCCTTCGACCGCCTCAGCATGATCCCCAGCGAAGTGGACCTCTGCGGGGCCGAGATCGAGCTGGCCCGGTCCGAGAACCATCTGCGCCGCCTCGCCGAGCTCCTCCAGCCGCTGGCCGGCCCGGACCGCTTTGATTTGATTATGATTGACTGTCCGCCCTCCCTGGGCATCCTCACCCTCAACGCCTTTGCCGCCTCCGACCATCTGGTCATCCCGCTGCAATGCGAGTATTACGCCCTGGAAGGCATCTCCACCAGCCGCCGCGTCCTCAACCAGGTGCGCGACAGCGGCATCAACCCGCGCCTCAACCTGCTGGGCATCGTCATGACCATGTTTGACAGCCGTACCCGGCTTTCAGCCCAGATCGTCGGCGAGGTCCGCGACCATTTTGGCCCGCTGGTCTTTGACACCGTCATCCCGCGCAGCACCCGGGTGGCCGAGGCGCCCAGCTTCGGCAAACCGATTATTGCCTACGATCCCTACAACGCCGCCGCCGCCGCCTACGAAGTGTTGACCCAGGAACTCCTCCAGCGCCTCGGGGAGAAAGAACCCCAATGCTTATGAAAATGCCAATACTGAATCTCTCCATTGCCGCCCTGTTCGCCGCGCTGCTCGCCGGCTGGCCGGCGCCGGCTCGCGGCGTTGACATCGCCCAAGCTGACCGCACCGCGAAAGTCATCTACGTCGGCACGGATCATTTTGGCGTGACGTTGCAAGTCGGCAGCGATGGCCGCCTCTATCAAGTCCCCTCTCCACGGCCTCTCTCCGTGCCGGCCGGCGGCGGCAAGCTGGATCGGGAAACCGAGTATCTCCCGCCCTTTGGCGATGGGTTCATTTCCGAGCCGGCGGTGCAGGCGACCCACGCCGACGGCAACAATTCCACCGATTTGATCTTCGTCACCAATCAATCCACTCACCTCGGCAGCAACGTCACCCTCACGCGCATTGAACTCAAGGACCGCTATTACCCGTTCTTTGTCACCGTGTGCGTCCAGGCGTATCACGACCAGGACGTGCTGGAACAATGGACGGAATTCCACCACGACGAAGACGGCACGGTCACGCTGTTCCGATTCGCCTCCTCTTCCTCCGTCATCCAATCCAACCAGTATTGGCTGACCCAACTGCATGGCGATTGGGCCAACGAAGCCAACATGGAGGAGGACAAGCTGGGCATGGGCCTGACGATACTGGACTCGAAAATCGGCATCCGGGCCGGGCGTTTCCGCACGCCCTCGTTTCTTCTCTCCGTCCACAATCCCGCGGAGGAGGAATCGGGCGAGGTTTATGGCGGCTCGCTGGAATGGTCCGGCAGTTTTCAATTTGCTTTCGACGTGAACTGGCAGGGGCAGTTGCGCGTCCTCTGCGGCATCAACCCCTTCGCCTCGCAATATCCGCTGGCGCGCGGCCAAGTGTTCAAGACCCCCGCCATGTTGTGGACGTGGAGCGACGCCGGGAAAGGCCAGGTCAGCCGCAATCTCCACCGCTGGGCGCGGCTTTACGGCGTGCGCGACGCCGGCCAGCCCCGGCCCATCGTGCTGAACAACTGGGAGGCCACCAGCTTCAATTTCACCGAGTCGCGCATCGTCTCCCTGTTCGACGGCGCCAAGGAATTAGGCGCGGATTTGTTCCTGCTGGATGACGGCTGGTTTGCCAACAAATACCCCCGCAACAACGACAGCGCCGGCCTGGGCGACTGGCAGGCCAACACGAACAAACTCCCCCACGGCCTTTCCTTCCTGGCGGGCGAAGCCAAACAGCGCGGCATCCGTTTCGGCATCTGGCTGGAGCCGGAAATGGTCAATCCCCGCAGCGAACTCTACGAGCAGCACCCCGAATGGGCCATGGCCGAACCGCATCGCGCGCCGGAACTCAGCCGCAATCAGTTGGACCTGGACCTGACCCGCCCGGAAGTGCGCGAATTTGCCTGGAAGGTCATTGACAACACGCTGGGGTCCAATCCCGGCATAAGTTACGTCAAGTGGGACGCCAACCGTTACGTCACCCAGCCCGGCTCGACCTACCTCAAACCCGGCGAGCAATCGCGCCTGCTCATTGACTACAACTTCGCCCTCTATGACATCATGGCGCGGATGGCGTCCAACTATGCGAACGTCACCGTCATGCTCTGTTCGGGCGGGGCGGGCCGGGCGGACTACGGCGCGTTGAAGTACTTCCACACCTTCTGGCCGAGCGACAACACCGACCCGCTCCATCGCGTTTTCATTCAATGGGGCTTCAGCCAGTTCTTCCCGGCCTGCGCCCTTTCGGACCACGTCACCAAAATGGGCAATCGCCCCTTCAAGTTCACCCTCGATGTCGCCCTGAGCGGAACCCTCGGCCTGGACATGGACGTGGCCAAAATGACCGCCGCCGAACGCAAAGCCACCACTGCCGCCATCGGCCTTTACAAGCAAAGCCTTCGCGACATTGTGTACCAGGGCGACCTGTACCGGCTCGATTCCCCTTACGAACAGCCGCGCTCGGCTATCAGTTATGTCACCCCGGACCGCGCCCGCGCCGCGCTTTTTGTTTACCAGATCAAGGATGCCGCCGATCGTCCGGTCAAACTGCGCGGGTTGGACCCGGCGGCCCAATACCTCCTGCGCGAAGTCAACCTCCCTGACGGAGCGGTTTCCCGGCTGCCCGCGGACGGCAAAACACTCGGCGGCGCAGCCCTCATGCGCGACGGCCTGGCGCCGAATTGTCAAAAACAATTTGATAGCGCCGTCGTGGAATTGACCCGCCAATAAGGCGGGCGCGAACCGCTTCGGGGAGCCCACGCGCCTCCGCGTGTCGAACTCGGCGCCCTCACCGGCTGCGTTGCCCCGTTGCATACCAATTATACGGATTGAAATATGGAGGGCAGCGACACTATTTTACCAAGAATCTTTATGGCCAAACAAATTGCCGAAATGCAGGTGGAAGCCGCCACCATGGAATTGCCGGATACCAAAACACTCCGCTTGCAATGGCCCCAGGGCTACGACCCGGAGTTCAAGACCGGCCAGTTCATCACCCTCTATTTCGCCGACAGCCCCACCTACAAGCGCGCCTACTCCCTGTCCTCCTGCGCCCTGGACCGCGGCTTCTACGAAGTCACCATCAAGCGCGAAGGCTCCATGGGCACCCGCATCGTGGACTGGGTGCAGCCTGGCAACAAAGTGTGGGTCATCCCTCCCGCCGGCCGCTTCCTCCCCGTTTTCGAGCCGGACAAACACCTCCTCTGTCTGGCCGGCGGTTCCGGCGTGACCCCCTTTCGCGCCTTCGCGCGCGAAGCCACCCGCCGCAGCCTCGCCACCAGAATTACCATTCTTTACAGCGTCAAGACCGCCAACGACATCATCTTCAACAAGGAATTCCGCAAGCTCGAACAGGAAAACCCCCATTTCAAATTCCTCGTCACCTGCACCCGGCTTGCGGCGGACGATCCCTGGCCGGGCCGCCGTGGCCGCATCGAAGCCTCCTGGGTCCGCGAACAAATCGGGGACCCGCAAAACACCGTCTTCTACGCCTGCGGCCCCAACGCCATGGTGGAAGCCGCCGAGCGCCTTGTCACCGAAGGTCTGAAAGTCCCCAAAGAACAAATGAAGGTCGAAAAGTGGGGATAGGCCCGCCGGCTGTAGCGGCGGTCTATGACCGTCGCAAGTCGAGAAATCTGAACGGCGGTCATAGACCGCCGCTACAATTTCCAGATTGAGTTTTGCCAAGATCCCAAAATGAAGATAGCGCTGGCATTTCCCGCCGCGTTCCTGTACTCCAACCTTGATATGAAAAACACACTCGTCGTTCGCAGAGTCTTGATGCCACTGGCCATCTCGTGCGCCGCGCTCCTTCTGGCAGGCGCCGGAGCCGCCCCGGCCCTCGCCCAAATCACCAACCATCCCGCCCTGGCGCCGGACAGCGCGGCTGACGTATCGCAATTTCCAAGCCTCGACAAACTGCCCGGCAAAGTGCCGCCGCAAGTTTGGACCGGGCTGGCGCGGGCTTGGAGCGGCGCTCATGCGCGATGGCGGGCGACCGCGAGTAACGAGGTCGGCGCCGTGGTGTTTTTGGGAGACTCCATCACGGAGGGGTGGAGGACGCTGGCGGCGGATTTTCCGAATTTGAAGGTGGCCAACCGCGGCATTGGCGGGGACATTACCAGCGGTGTGCTTTACCGGCTCAAAGCGGATGTGTTGAGTTTGAAGCCCACGGCCATCGTGCTGCTCATCGGCACCAATGACGTGGGAGATGGCGCCAGCGGGGAGGACGTGGCGGCGAACATCCAGCTCATTCTTCTGGCCATCAAGAATACCAATCCCAACATCAAGGTCATCGTCTGCAAAGTGATGCCCAGGGCGGAACGAAACGGGCCGATTTACGCCGAGAAGATCCAGAAGGCCAATTCCCTGGTGGAGCAATTCGTCAAGGGCCAGCCCAACTTCGCCCTGTGCGATACCTGGGGGATTTACGCGGACGAAAAAGGCAATCCGAACGCCGAGGACTTCAATGCGGACCATCTGCATCTGAATGCGGCGGGTTATGCGGTGTGGAAAAAGGCGCTCGATCCGGTGATCGCCAGCCTCCATGTGGAGACCGCCAAAACCCCATAATATCCCGCATCGGCGCATGGCCGCCACCGGCACCCGCTTCCTTGCAATGCGCCCGTCTTGGATGGCAGGGCGCGCGCTCCGTGCGCGTTGCGGCGGCCAGAGACTGACCGCCCCACCCATTCCCGCCGCCACTTTTTTGGCGAATCTTTGCCGAATCCAGTTGCATCCGCGCCAGGAAACTGCTTACATCGAATCCGAGCCAACAAACTCGCAACCGGGCATGCCGTCGCCTGCCTCGGTAAAGAAGAAGTGGCGCAAGTAATTTGCCGCAAACCGGCCGTCATGGGTGCGGCTGCAACATGGCCTGTCGTTGATAAATTGAATTGTACCCGGCGAACTCCTCCGGCGCCGAACCGTGACTCATTCTCCAAACGTACTGATCGTGGCAGACAGCGAGCGCGATGCGAATATGCTTTACGCCGTGGGTTTGTTTGCGCCCGATCCATTCATTTTCTTCCGCGTGGACGGCAAGTGTCATGCCGTCGTCAACGATCTGGAACTGGACCGCGTCCGAAGGAAGGTTCCCCATTGCCGCGTCATCTCCTACACCCAATGTCTGGAGAAGCTGCGGCGCATGCGTGTCAAACGGCCCGGCATGGCCGCCGTCATCAACCTGCTCCTGCGCGAGCAGCGGTTGCGCAAGATTTTTGTTCCCGCCAATTTCCCGTTCGGCCTGGCCCGCGATCTGCGCAATTACCGATTCAAGGTCCGCGTCAAGAAGGGCGGCATTTTCCCCGAACGCGAATTCAAGCACGCCTGCGAGATCAAAAAAATCAGCGCCGCGGTCATCATGGCCGAAGTGGGGCTGGCCGAAGGCATCCAGGCCCTGAAAAGCTCCAAAATCGCGCGCGACGGCAAATTGATGTACCACGGCGTCCCGTTGACCTCGGAGAAACTCCGTTCCATCATTGACGTTGGCATCCTGCAGGCTGGCGGCCGTCCCGGCCATACCATTGTCGCCTGCGGCCGGCAGGCTGGCGACCCTCACGAGCAGGGCCACGGCCCGCTGCGCGGCCGCCAGCCGATCATCCTGGATGTCTTCCCGCGTTCCCAGAAGACCGGCTATTTTGGCGACATCACCCGCACTGTGGTCCGCGGACGCGCCAGCGAACCGTTGCGCCGCCTTTACGACACCGTCTGGCGCGCCCAGGAAATCGGTTTCTGCAAAATCCGCGCTGCCACCGCCGCCGCGAAGATCCACGCCGCCGTCCAGGAGTTTTTCGAGTCTCAAGGCTTCAAAACCTGCAAAAAGAACGGGCACATGGCGGGTTTCCTTCATGGCGCCGGCCACGGCTTGGGCCTGGAAATCCACGAACCCCCGCGCCTGAGCCACAACTCGGTGGACATCCTCAAACCCGGCCATGTCCTCACCATCGAACCCGGCTTGTACTACCCGGAACTGGGCGGTGTCCGGTTGGAAGACGTCGCCTGCGTGACCGGCAACGGCCCGCGCAACCTGACCAAATTCGAGAAAGTCTTCGAAATCTGAGGTTCGGCGCGCTCGACGCGAAAAGAAAAGCGATAGTGTGAGATTCCGCGGGACCTCTTTCACAGATTCTGCCGCAGACCTCTAATTATTCCGCCCATCCGGCGGATGGGCAGGCGGTTCGGCGGCGATGTCTGTAAAAATCCGGGTGTGACGGCGCGACCGCAGGATGCGCGCCAGCGGGGTTTTGCCTTCCAGGCGGAGGGATTGGCGAAATGCCTCCTCCTTGCCCGCCCCGGAAATCAGAACCCAAACCTCCACCGCGGCCGCGATGGCGGCGTAGCTCAGGCTGATGCGCAAGGGCGGCGGCTTACTGGAACTGCGGACGGCCAAATAGGGAGTTTCGCACTCGATGACCGAGGCCGGCGCGTTGGGAAAAAGGGAGGCGACGTGCCCGTCTTCGCCCATGCCCAGCAGAACCAGATCCAGCACGGGCTGGCCGGCACTGTTCGTGGGGGCCAGCAGGCTGACGGCGGCGTTGGCCTCGGTAACAGCGTCCGCTAGTTTGAGTTCGCCTTTGATCCGGTGGATTTTGTCATGCGAAATGCCGAGGGGGCCGAGCAGTTCTTTGTCGGCGACGCGGAAATTGCTGTCGGGATGGTCCGGCGGAACGCAACGTTCGTCGGACCAGAAGAAATGGACATGCTGGAAGGAAACGCCGGCGGCGACGGCGTGTTCGGTCACGGCGTCAAAAAAAGCGCTGGCAATGCGCCCGCCGGGAATGGCCGCCCAATGCGCGGAAGGGAAGCCGGGAATCAGACTCAACCATTCCTTGGCGGCGATTTCGGCCAGTTCGAGGCGGTTGGGGAAGTGTCTCACATCAAGGTCTTTCATAGGCTGTTTTCGCCAGGGCCGGGAGGGCGGTTTTCCGGCCGCTACGGCTTTTCCGGCTTGGGCGTGATGTCGGATGTCATCCGCCACTTGTGATTGCGGCGGGCCAGGAGTTCGTCGGCGGCGGCCGGGCCCCATGTGCCGGCCGGGTAAAAGGCGGTATCGGCCAAAGGCAGGCCGGCCCAGGCCTGGCGGATGGGGTCCACGATGCTCCAGGCGGTTTCGACCTCGTCCCGGCGGATGAAGAGCGTGGAATCGTTGGCGATGACTTCGAGCAGAAGCCGCTGGTAAGCTTCCGGGGTGTAGGCGCCAAATTCGGCATGATAATCGAACTGCATCCGCACGGGGCGGATTTCCATATTGATGCCGGGCGCCTTGCCGTTGAAGCGGAGGTTGATCCCTTCGTTGGGCTGGAGGCGGAGGGTCAGGGAGTTGGCATCCAGGTTCTTGCCGCATTGGGCGGCGAAAAGAACATGCGGGGTGGGACGGAATTGGATGCGCACCTCGCTGGAACTGGCGGGCAGCCGCTTGCCGGTGCGCAGGTAAAAGGGCACGCCGGACCAGCGCCAATTGTCCACCAACAAGCGCAGGGCAACGTAAGTGTCCGTATTGGAATCCGGTTTGACCTTGGGTTCCTGCCGATAGCCGGGAACTTCCGCACCGTCAATTTCTCCGGCGATGTACTGGCCGCGCACGGCCGACGCGGCCATCTGGCCCGTCTCGAAGGGGCGGATGGACTTGAGCAGTTTCACCTTCTCATCGCGCACGGCTTCGGCTTCCAGGCTGACGGGCGGTTCCATGGCCACCAGGGCGAGGACCTGCAGGAGATGGTTCTGCACCATGTCGCGCAACGCCCCGGCTTCCTCATAATACTCCCCGCGGCCGCCCACGCCCAGTTTCTCGCTCACGGTGATTTGCACCTGCTCGACCGACTGGCGGCTCCAAAGCTCCTCGAAAACCGAATTGGAAAAACGGAACATCAAAATGTTCTGCACCGTCTCCTTCCCCAGGTAATGGTCAATGCGATAAATCTGTTTTTCGCAGGCGAAGCGCGTCAATTCGTGATTCAACTGTTGGGCCGAGGCGAGGTCGTGTCCAAACGGTTTTTCCACCACCAGCCGCGGGCCGTCGCGCCCCCCCTCGCTGCGCCCCAGCAGTCCGGCGTCGTGCAGATGTTCGGCGACTTCGGCAAACTGGCTGGGAGAGGTGGCGAGGTAAAAAATCAGGTTGTGGCGCAACTGTTCGTTGCCGAATCCGTCCAGTTGCGCGCGCAGCCTTTGATAGGCCGCCGCGTCGCCAAACTCGCCTGTGCAGTAAGACACCTTGGCTGCGAAGGTGTCACACTTGGCCGCGTCGAATTCCCCCGGGCGGGAGAACTTCTGGAGGGCCTCGCGCAGTTCGGCGCGCCAAACGTCGCTGGTTTTCGGGCGGCGCGCGAAGCCGACGATGCGAAACGGATCGGGCAATTGCTTTTCGGCGCAAAGATGGAAGAGGGCGGGGATGAGTTTGCGCGCCGTCAGATCGCCCGTGGCGCCGAAGATGACGACGGTGCAGGGTTTGACCGTGCGACGGCCGACGTCAAGGCGGCAACTTAGGATTTCGTCCAACTGCTCCAGCTCTTCCATGCGCCTACTATGCACTGTCCGGCCCAGGATTTAAAGTCAAAAACGTGATGCGTCAGCCTTTGGTGGTAGGGCGCGCACTCCGTGCGCGCCGCGGCGGGGCCCGATGTATCGGGGCCCGCCCTGCCTCTCCCCCGTCAGTGGTGCGTTTCTTAACGATCCTATTTTTCGACCGAGAACGTGATGTCGTAGGAGCTGGTGTCCGAAGCGTCGCCGGGCTTTTCCTTGCCGCCGTCGTCGGAGAAGTCGGCGCCAATGCTGTAAACCACAAATCCCCGGGCGAGTCTCCTGTAGCGCAACGGACTGTGGTCGAAAGGGTCCAAAGGAAGCGAGGGCGCGAACTCCGGCACCAAATCCTCCGGGGAATCCGGCGCGCGCCCGCCGTGGGCCAGCCGCCAACGTTCAGTTTCGAGCGCCACGCGGGACACCTGCAATTTTGCCAGCACCTCCGCGTCCGAGCGAAGCGTCTTTGACAAATCCAACGCAGCGCCAACAAATTGTGACGCGAAGCTCGGGCGGCCTTCACTCGCGACTTGATTCTTTAGCCGGGTGAATTCGGCGAAACGTTCTTTTGGAGGCAGCTTGAGGGCGGCGATTTGTGCGGACCGCACGTCCAGCATCTCGGCAAAGTTGGCATCCGAGAACATTCTGCCGGATAGCCGCAAGGATTCCGTCAAAACCGCTGTTTTGACAACGGTCTCCAACCTGCTTTCCGAAGGATCAGGAATTTCCCACATGCTGTTTGGAGCGACGCGAACCATGGTCATGCCATAGATGTTCCGGCAGCGGATGACCATGAAAGCGTCGCGCAAGCCGTCGGGGTTATCGTCTGACAGCCGGCGCTCCACCGCGGCAAGGTCATCGGGCGGAATCTCAGCCCGATTCATGACGCGTTCAAGCGTCTCGCAGCACAATTCCTCACCGGTTCGACGAACGAGGTGATGCACGAGCACGCCGCTGCGAAAGATATGAAAAAGCGCGAGCGAGTGAAGAAGGCTCTCGCTGGCCTTTCTTCCGTTGCCAGACTCGGCTTCGACAATCGCTTTGAGACAGAGCATTTTCCCAAGAACCATTGCGGGATGCACGCGATATTCGGGCATGTTCGTGAACCCAAGCGCGAAGCCCGGTCCGATCCACGCATTGGTCATCTTGTCCCAGGGGATGGCGTTCAAGGCCGTTTGATTATCGTCCAGAATGGCTTCGATCTCCGTGCGCATTTGTTGGGTGAGCGGGTGGGTTCTGGGCGGCAGCTCCCTGCCGCCGATGAAGGGCACGCTATTGGTGGGATCCGGCTCCCGAATGGCGGCGACGGCGGGGGCCAGCAGAAGTGCCGCATCCCGCTCCGGCGGCGGATCGGGAAACAGCTTTGCCAGGTCGTCCGCCGTCACAGGCTCGCCGGCGGCGCGGATGGCGTCCAGGCGCTTCTGAATTTCCATCCGCGCCCGCTGCTTATTCGCACGAGAATGCAAGACGGCAACGCCGATGCAAAGAGCCAGAGCGATCAATCCAAAGACGGCGCAAGTCCTGATCTTCGGAAGGCTCGCAAACTTCGATCTCGCTGTGTTTTCGCCAATCATTGTTCGTAAACGAAGGGACCGCCCATGACACGGGCCGCCCACAACAACAGCCTTCTGTTTGCAAATTCCATTTTCAGTTAATAAGACGATTCAATCCAGCTCATCCTTTGAGAAACTTTGGCATTGCCGCCGCCGGCAGGCACATTCCGGCGTCAGGCGCCGGAGCCGCGTTCCTTCTCGTCCGACTCCAGCAACTCCACCAGGGCATCCAGCCGCCGATTGATGGATGCCACCTGAAACTCAATCAAGAAACATGGGATCAGGGCGATGCAAACGATGATGGAGGGAGCATGTCTGCCGTTCGTGATGAAGAAGGAAAGAAAACAAAGACAAAACATAAGCGACATAAACAGCATGGGAAGCCATCGCATCACCAGATGGCCCCCCACCTGCTCTAAAAGCCGCTGGCGCTTCATGGCGCGCTCAATTTCCATGGCCGCCAGCGCCTCCTGTTGCTCAGGTGGAAGGTGCTGCATCATCTCTTTTGTGATTTTCATAATCCGCGCGGGTCTTTCGCGAAATCTACAACTGATTCTGGGCTGATTCCATGTTTTTTAAAGTACTTTTCCAGCCCCTGAGTTCGGTTCTTCGCGGACCACTCAGTCTTGACCGATGAAGTGAAGGCCGGGTGGGGGGAACGATCACGGGGCCAGCCGGGCGATGTCCCACGAGCCGCCGGGCTGGCGGGTGTAGAGAAAACGGTCGTGCAAGCGGCTGGGCCGGCCCTGCCAGAACTCGATCTCCCGGGGCACAACACGATAGCCGCCCCAGAACGAGGGAAGCGGCACCTGGCCCTCGCCGAATTTGCGCTTCATTTCCTCCCATTTCTGCTCCAGAAGCGAGCGGGTGGTGATGACTGAGCTTTGCGCCGACACCCAGGCGCCCAGTTGGCTCCCGCGCGGGCGGGTGAGGAAATAGGCCAGGGTTTCGGCGGTGGATACCTTCTCCGCCAGGCCGCAGATGACGACCTGGCGTTCCAGCGCCAGCCAGGGAAAAAGCAGGGAGACGTTGGGATTGTCCGCCATCTGGCGGGCCTTGCGGCTCTGGAAATGGGTGTAAAAAACGAAACCGCGCTCGTCATAACTTTTCAGCAGGACGGTGCGGACCAGCGGACGCTGATCGGCCCCCGCGGTGGCCAGGCTCATGGCGTTTGGCTCCACAAGTTGGGCGTTCACCGCCTGCTGGAACCAAAGGGCAAACTGGTCGAGCGGGCTGGGCTTGAGGTCGGCCAAGTCCAATGCGCCGCGCGTGTATTCCGAACGGATTTCGATGTTCATGGCGTTGTCAATTATTCGGATATTCCGCATGAGCGTTGCCCCGGAACGGCAAAAAGTCAACCATGAGGCTGCCCGCTTTGAAGACGCTTGTCTCGCACCCCGCATGAAAGGACGATGGAAGCCGCCGCTGCCATCAGGCGCGTTGAGGGATAATGGCAGCGTCTTCCTTCTTTTTGTTTGCCCGCGAAGGGGTTTGTGCGCAGAGTTGCGCCGCGAAATGTCGGCCCAACTGGTGATTGAGACGCAGGCCCTGTGCAAGGTTTTCGGAAACCAAAAAGCATTGGATGATGTCAGCCTTGCGATTGCCCCGGGCGCCATCGGGCTTCTGGGTCCGAACGGCGCGGGCAAGACCACGTTCATGAAATGTCTCCTCCAGCTTCAGCCCATCTCCTCCGGCTCGGCCAAACTGCTGGGCCGGGAAGTCGGCGCCGAGGGCCGCGAAATCCGCAAGCGCGTCGGCTACACGCCGGAGCTGGATTGCCACATCCCCGGCATGGCCGGCTGCGAATATGTGACCTATTGCGCCCAGTTGTGCGGCCTGCCCTTCCAGGCCGCCCGCCAGCGCGCCCATGAGATGCTGGATTTTGTCGGCATGGGCCAGGAGCGATATCGCAAAATTGACACCTACTCGACCGGCATGAAGCAGCGCCTCAAGCTCGCCCAGGCCATCGTCCACGACCCGGAAATCGTTTTTCTGGACGAGCCGGCCAACGGGCTGGACCCCAAGGGCCAGGGGCAAATCCTGGAATTGGTGCAAAGCCTCTGGCGCGCCTACGGCATCACCGTGGTGCTTTCCTCCCACATGCTCCAGGACGTGGAGCAGATTTGCGAACAGATCATCATCATCGCCCGCGGGCGCGTCCTGGTGCATGACAGCCTGGCCAATTTGAAGGCGCGCCGCCGCGGCTCGGCGGAAGTGGTGGTGGCGGGGCGGCATGAGGAACTGGAGGCCGCCTGCGCGCGCCGCCAATGGCCGTGCGAATTGCTCCCCAACGGCCATGTCAAGGTCGAGCACCGGTCCGAATCCTTGAACCCGTTGTTGAACCTGCTGCACGAAATCCAGCTCGCGCCGCTGGAGATCATCCCCAGCCCCAACGCGCTGGAGGAAACTTTTGTGCAAGCCCTGGAGATTTCCCATGCCGCTGCATGATGTCAACTACAAGCATTGGGACGGAACCCACCTCGGCGTCTGGAGCCGCCGCCGGGCCATCGCCTGGAACGGCCTGACCGCCTGCCTACAAGTCCGGTGGATGATGAACCTGGTGGTGTTGTGCTGGGGCCTGGGGCTGGCGGCCGCGGCCGTCCTTTTCATAATTGGACAATTATTGGTGACGGACAGCGTGGTCAGCCGGTGGGTTTCCAGCTTGAATCCGAGCTTGGTGATGTTCGCCGACTTCCTCACCGTCTGGCTCAAGAACCATCCTGAAATCTCCGTCGGGACCACCCAAAACGTGCTGTTCTATTTTGTTGGCACCTGGCTCATGCGCGTGAGCATTTTTGCGCTGGGGCCGATCATCCCGCTCTTGATCACGCGCGACCTGGCTTGCAATGCCATCGTCATTTACTCCTCCAAAGCCGTCACGCGCGGCGATTATCTCTTGGGGAAATTCGCCACCGCCTTTGGTTTCCTGACCCTGACCTGGCTGGGACCGGTCTGCGCCGCGTGGTTTCTGGGCAACCTGCTCGCGCCGGACTGGACGTTTTTTTGGCATGCGCGCCTGGCGCTGGAGAACCTTTTGATTTATGGGCTAAGCAGCATGGCCGTTCTGAGCCTGCTGGCGCTGGGAGTCTCCGCCCTAAGCGCGAACGAGAAAACCACGACCGCTTTTTGGTTTATGTGGTGGATACTCGGGGGCGTCATCTCCCCGATTGCCCAGCACACCCGGCCCTGGCTGAGCCACCTGGGTTTTGGTTTTAACCTCGATCAAATCGCCCTCCACACCTTTCGCGTCGCTGACAACATCAGAAGCGCCAGCGCCGACGACGGCATCCCCATTCTCGGCACGATGCTTCAGAATATCCGGCCCGCCACCCGGGCGGCCTTGGAATCGCCCCCTCTGGCCGGCACCTGCCTGGCCTTGCTGGTGATGCTCTCGCTGGCCGCCTGGGCCGTCCACCAACGAGTCAAACCCGAATGAACCCGGTCATCCAAGCGCGGGAATTGAGCCGCTGGTACGGCATGGTCATGGGGCTGAACAATGTCAGCTTTGACATCGCCCCCGGCCTGACCGGGCTGGTCGGCCCGAATGGCGCGGGCAAAAGCACGCTCATCCAGATCATCACCGGCCAGCTTCAACCCAGCGCCGGCTCCCTCACCGTCTTTGGCCAGGTTCCCTGGAATAATCCCGCCTTGTTGCAGCGCATCGGTTTCTGCCCGGAGCACGACGCCGTGCCCAGGGATTTGCGCCCGCTGGACTGGCTCGCCGGCCTGGCCAGATTGTCCGGCCTGGACGCGGCGGAAATCCCCTGCCGTTGCGAAGCGATGTTGGACACGGTGAAATTGGCGCGCGAACATTGGTCCAAGACGATGGGCGAGTACTCCAAAGGCATGAAGCAACGCGTCAAGCTGGCCCAGGGCCTGTTGCACCAGCCGGACCTTCTCGTCCTGGACGAACCGATGAACGGCCTGGATCCGATGGGCCGCCAGGAAATCGCCGGCCTCCTGGCCGGGCGGGCCGCCGCCGGCGCCAGCATCCTGATCTCCAGCCACATCCTGGCCGAACTGGAATCGCTTTGCCGCAACATCCTCATCCTCAACTGGGGCCGCATCCTCGCCTCCGGCAGTCAAAAAGAAATCCGCGGCGACTTGAAAAACTGGTCCGAGGAATTGTCCGTCCAGTGCGATGACCCCGAAAAACTGGCCCGCCACCTCTTTGACGCCGGCATTCTCCTGGGATTCGATCTGGACTCCGGCGCGGGCCTGCTCCGCATCCGCGTCAAGGACGCCGCCTCCTTCTATCCCGCCTGGACTGGCTTGTTGCTGGGCAGCGGAGTGACCGTCCATGCGATTCGCAGCCAAAGCCGGTCCTTGCAGAACATTTTTCAAAAGGTGACAGCATGAGCGCGCCTTTCCATTCCAACGCCGCGCCTCCGGTCGCGCCGGGCAACACCACGCGTTTGCGGCCCGCTTTCTTTCGTGCTTGGGGCGCCATTTGGCTGTTGACCTGGAAGAGCCAGTGGACTTGGCGCCGGATGCGATGGATGCCGGTCCTGTTACTGGTGCTGCCGTTTCTGGTCTGGAAGACGGTGGATTCGCCGCAGGAATGGTCCGCCACCAGCAACTCCCTGCCGCTGGGCGATTCCACAAACCAACTGCGGCAGGTCTTCCGGCAGATGGCGAGGCGGGGCTTGCCTCTCGTCGCGGAGCAGAACAAGCAACTGCAAGAGATTTTCAGCCGGGAATATGATCGCTCCCAAAAGGATTACCGCGCCATCCCGTCCCCGGAAACCAGCGTGGACCAGCAGCGGGCGCTGGTCCAAAGCTGCCATCAACGCATCGTGCAGGGCGCGAAGAGCGTGCTCGATGACCGCCAATTCGCGCAGTTTCAAGCTTTGGACAAGGGAATCGTCAACGACACCCAGGACCGGATCGGCGAACCGGCCTGGAACCGCACCGCGCCGTTTTACCGCTGGCTGATTGATTTCTACTTTTTCATCATCCTTCCACTCAGTTGCGTGCGCGGTTGCGGCGGGTTGATTCGGGACGAACTGCAAACCGACACCCTGGGCTTTTTGACCACCCGCCCTGTCAAGCGGGCGACGCTGGTGCTCCTCAAATATCTCTCCCAGGCGGCCTTGCTGGAGATGGCGGCGCTGATGGAAGGACTGCTCCTGTTGGGCGCCGGCGCGTCACGGGAAATTCCGGGAATCGGCTCCTTGCTCCCGCTCTTCCTGGCCGCGCAATTCCTAGCCGTGCTGGCCTGGAGCGGGCTGGGGCTTTTCCTGGGGCAGGTGACCAAGCGTTACCTGCCCCTGGCGGTGGTGTATGGGCTGATTGTGGAATTGGGCATTGGCGACATCCCCACCAACATCAACACCCTGTCCCTCATGCGCCACCTCAAGACCCTGCTCTCCCACGACCAGGCCCTGCAAGGCCTTTACCAATGGACCGGCGCGGGCGTGCTTCTTCCCGTGGCCGCGTTGCTTGTGGGCGCCGCGCTTTTTGTGGCGCTGGCCGCCCTCCTTTTCACCTTCCGCGAATACCACGCCGCCGCCGAGATGCAAAAGTAGGAGTGCTTTTCCCGCTTCCGCGGAGACATGCTCCGGGCGAAAATGGAGGGAGGATTGATGGTTTGGCGGATCGAATCCGGCCATTGGCTCTTTGCCAACCAAGGCACGGGTTGACTGCCTCCTTGAATTTCGCGCGCGGGCCGGTAAGATCACTCCGTCATTTTTGAACACCGAATTGATGCCATGAGTGTGCTGATTGTTGGTTCGACGGCGCTGGACTCGATTAAGACGCCGCACGCGGAGAAACCGCGGTTGCTTGGCGGCTCGGCCAGCCACGCGGCGGTGGCGGCCAGTTTCTTCGCGCCGGTCCGCCTGGTGGGGATCGTCGGCGGCGATTTTCCCGCGCGCTACCTGAGTCTGTACCGCAAACATAAAATTGATCTGGAGGGTTTGCAGATCGCGCCGGGCAAGACTTTCCACTGGTCGGGCGAATATGAAGTCAATATGAATAATCGCCGGACCCTGGCCACGGAGCTGGGCGTTTTTGAGACCTTCCTCCCGACCCTGCCGGAATCGTACCGCGACAGCCCGTTCGTCTTGCTGGCCAACATCGCCCCGGCGTTGCAGGGGCGCGTCCTGGACCAGATGCGCCGGCCGAAATTCGTGGTGGCGGACACGATGGATTTGTGGCTGAACATCGCGCTGGCGGAACTGCTGAAGCTGCTCAAGCGGGTGGATGCCCTGGTGCTCAATGAGAGCGAAGCGCGGCAATTGGCGCAGGAGGACAACCTGGTGCTGGCCGCGAAAAGGATCCACCGGCTCGGCCCCAGGCATGTGATTGTCAAGAAGGGCGAACACGGGGCGATCCTCTCGTCCGGGGGCGGACTTTTCCTTGCGCCCGCCTTTCCGCTCCAACGCGTGGTGGATCCGACGGGCGCGGGCGATTCCTTCGCCGGGGGCATGATGGGCTATCTGGCCGCCGCGCGCGGCCCGGTGGAGGCCAACCTGCGCCGCGCCATGATCTACGGCAGCGTGGTGGCGTCGTTCTGTTGCGAGGGATTCGGACTGGCCGGCACGACGCGCGCCAGCCGGGCGGCCATCGAACAGCGGGCTGGGGCCTTGCGATTGTTGACTCGGTTCTGAGAACGTGTCAATACTACCTTTTAATCCAGCAGGCTCCGGTAGGCGCGGGGGATGATGCTGATGTTGGTCGAGGCGTTGGAATGGATCGTTTCCCCGCCCCGGACGGATTCCAGATCGTCTATGTAGTGGTACTCGCCGCCGTTGTCCCTCCACAACTCCCGGATTTCCGTTCGATTGGTCACGAGCGGAAGCACGCCGTCAAAGGGATCCAGGGGAAGCTTTCGGGCCTTGTCCAGTTGTTCCGCGGAGAAAACGCCGCCCAGTTCCTTCCACATTTGCGCGCGCAAGGCCTTCACCCGCGCCACATCCGCGTCCGCCAGGGGCTTGACGGTGACATGGACATGGCCGGCGGCATCCCTGGAATGGGCGACATAATTGCTGTGAATCTGGGAAAAATCCTGGCCGGCGGTATGAACGATGGTATTGATTACCTGGACTTGCTCCGGGCTGAGTTGCAAATTCGTCACGGCCCGCGGCGTCAGGCTCGGCCCATCCAGGGTATTGGTAAAAAAACCAGGGTCAAAACCGGCGCCGAAACCACGGCCAAAACCCGGGTTGAGGCCGCGGGGGAAGGCTCCCGGCACGCTATTGGTGACGGTGCGGGTGATGATCTTGGGGTTGGCCAGACTATGCAAAAGCGCGTAAGCCAGCCCGGCGATCAGCGCCAGCGCGCATACCATGGCCACTTGATAGACGGCGGCCATTTTCCGGCTGCGGACGGCGGCGGTGGCCGGGGCGGACAGAGTCTCCACCTGGGCGAGGATTTCGCCGGCCTGCTGGTAGCGGCGCTCCGGTTCCTTCTCCAGGGCGCGCAGCACCACCTGGTCCAGGCGCGGATCGGTATGGGCTTTTTGCGAAGGAAGCGGGAAGCGGCCCAGGGGCAGTTCGCCTGTCAGCATTTCATAAAAAATGACGCCTAGAGAATAGAGATCGGCCCGCTGGTCCACCTCCGACGGCCGCTCGATTTGCTCCGGGGCCATGTATTGCGGCGTGCCCATCAGGCCGGTGGCCAGGGTCAGGGCCGGGAGCCGCTGGCCGCCAGGCCCGGCCAGCTTGGCCAGGCCGAAGTCGGCCATTTTCACCCGCCCCTTCTTGTCAAGTATTATGTTGGCCGGCTTCAGGTCCCGGTGGATGATCCCTTCCTCGTGCGCAAACTGCAGCGCGTGGCATATTTCCACCACGATGCGCAGGACTTCGGGCGGCTTGAGTTCCTTCCGCTGGATCAGCGTGTGCAGGTCCACCCCGTCCACGTACTCCATGAGAAAATAGTAATAAGGGCCGGCGCGGCCAAAATCATAAACGGAGACGATGTTGGAATGGTGCAGGCGGGCCAGGGCCTTGGCCTCGCGGGAGAACCGTTCCGCAAAGGCCGGCTGGGAACTCAACTCCGGCGCGAGAATCTTCAGCGCGACCAGGCGGTCCAGGTTCAATTGGCGCGCCTTGAAAACCATGCCCATCCCGCCGAAACCGAGCAGTTCGTAGATTTCCAGTTGCGGAAAAAACTCGGCGATCTGGGCGGCGCCCGGCAGTGAAGAGGGCACCGGGCCGGGCGCCGTCTTGGCCGAAGCGATGCCGGTGGGCGTGCGCTGGCAGGCGGGACACAGCGATCCGGTGGCGTCCGCCGTCAGCGGCGCCTGGCATTGAGCACATAGTCGGAGGGTGTCCATCGTCAGCACTTCATCTGTACAGAGGCGCAGGCCGGGGAAAGGTTACGACATTCGGGCCCACCGTTCCCCGGCGTCCGGCCGGCAGAAAGCCTCCTCTCCCCAGCCCTCGCCTCCACAAGCTTGTGGAGGAAAGGGAGAAGAAGCGCACGGAGGCACGCGGGTCAGATCTGAAAATCCAGGGCCGTTCCGGGCTTGATTTTGTTGGTGACGTTGACATCGGTGTTGTCGAAAGTGACGAGGGAATGGGGAGGCACGCTGTGAGTCAGGAAAACGCTCGCGCCGATGGTGGTGCCTTCCCCCACGATCGTTTCGCCGCCGACAATGGTGGCGTTGGCGTAAATGGTGACGTGATCCTCGACGGTGGGATGGCGTTTGCGGCCGCGCAGCAACTGGCCGCCAGCCAGGGAGCGGGCCACCAGGCCCACGCCCTGGTACATTTTCACATGCCGGCCAATCTCGGCCGTTTCGCCAATCACCGTGCCGGTGCCGTGGTCAATAAAAAAATGCGAGCCGATGCGCGCGCCGGGATGCAAATCCATCCCCGTGCGGCTGTGGGCCCACTCGGTCATGATGCGCGGGATGAGCGGGACTTTCTCCTGGTAAAGCTCGTGGGCCAGGCGCTGCACGGCGATGGCCTCGATGAACGGATAAGCCACAATGACCTCCTCCTTGCTCAAGGCGGCCGGGTCGCCCTGGTAGGCGGCCTCGGTATCGGTGTTCAATATGTCGCGCAGTTGCGGCAGCTTACCCAGGAAACCCAGGGCGATGGCGCGGGCCATGGGGCGCAAGTCCTGCGGGCCGGCGGCCTCGGGAGGGGCGTATTCCAGGCTCTTGCAGATTTCATCCTCCAACCTTTGCAAAACCGAATCCATCAAGGTGGCCGTCAGGGCTTTCAAGTCGGAGGAATAGATGGATTTCTCGTCGAAGAAGCCGGGGAACAGCAGGCGCAATAGATCCAGGGTGATGGAGGCAATGGCGGTTTTGGACGGCAGGTTCTTGCCATCCACATGATTGATCCCGCCGACGCTCGCGTAGGAGGCGATCAATTGATCGGTTAATTCGGTGACCGTATGGTTCACGGGAAGATTATCCGGCAGCGCCGGGGGAAAGGCAAGCGGGGAGGGGCATTGGGAATTTTGAATGTTGAATTTTGAATTGGGAAGGGGGGGGCGTATTTCACTATTCTCTATTCACAATTCACCATTCTCTGCGGATTGCGGATTTGACATGGAGTGATGGAGTTTTGGGGCGATGGCATGTTGGGCCTGCGGCCCGATCCGCCAGCCGGGCTTTCCCAGGTTAAAGCCGAGGCGGGGCGGGGATTCCCCGCATCGCGCTGGATCGCTTCCCGCCGGATGCTTCCAGCAGGGAGGCTCCCGCCTTCTGCCGCTCCATCAGCAATGGCATGGGGTTTGCCGGAACGAGCTCACCGGTCTTGGACGGTTCGAACAATCTCAGGATGCCGGGCTGCATGGCGTAGAATTCCATCGGCAGGCCGGGCTGGCTGGCCAGATCCAACGGCGTCCTTCCCGTGGAGTTGGCCAGGTTGACGGACGCGCCGGATTTCAACAGAAGTTGAATGAGGTTGGTATCCCCGCGAAGCGCGGCAAAATGCAGCGCCGCGTCGCCGGCCAACGTTGCGCCTCCTGGCGCTGGTCGCGGGTCGCTGGAGGGAGCGACGCCGGTGTCCGGATTTGCCTTGTTTTGGAGAAGCAGGGCCGCCATTTCGATTGATCCCTGCGATGCCGCGTAATGCAGCGGTGTGAAGCCTGAGCGGTCGTACACTTCCAGCTTGGCGCCGCGTTGCAGGAGCAGTTGCGCGGTGTTGGTTTGGTTGCGCATCACGGCACGATAAAGCGGCGTCATTGCGCTCCACGCGTTTGCGGCATCCACCGGCGCTCCTTGGTCGAGCAAAAGTCTGAGAATGTCTGCGTACCCCATGCCTGCGGTGAGCTCCGTCACTGAGCCAACCAAGTTGGTTGCCGAGACCAGCGACTTGTCCCGCGCGAGCAGCGCCGAGGCGGTCTTCACATCATCGTTGTAGACCGCATCCAGGAAACTCTCCTTCGCGCCATGCTGGAGCAACAATTCGGCGATATCCGTTCTCTTGCTCGCCAAAGCGTAACTGAGAGGAGAGAGTCCCGTCATGTCCACCGCCTGCATGTCAGGTTTGGCTGCCAGCAGCGTCTTGATGATTTCCACATTGCCGTATTGCACAGCGCTGTGCAGCAGGCTTCCGCCGGAGATCGCCTTGGTGGAAACAGCCGCCGGCCGCTGGCGGAGGATTTCACGCAACACATCCACCCGCCCGGCGACGATTGCCGATTCCGCATCCCATGGCGCGCCATATTTTTCAAGCAACTCAACCATGTTGGTGCGATGCGCCTGGACTGCGAGGAGCAGCGGCGTTTGCCCGAACACGTTGGTTTGGTTCACCAATTTCCGGTCGGCCTCCAACAGCTTTGTTGCGGCTTCCAGGTTCCCCGCGCGTGCAACTTGCAGGATGTCTGTTTCGGCGCTCACTGGTCCATCACGCCAGGGAGTGGAGGGCAAATGGGCCGAGATCAGGCGGGGCGTTTCCCCTGCATTGTTCGTCGCGTCCATGTCCGCGCCTTGTTTGACGAGCCAGCTAAACACGTCCCGCGTTCCGGTTCTGGCTGCAATGTGCAGAGGCGTATCGCCGTGCTCGTCGCGCAACTGAAAATCCACTTTCGCTGCAAGGAATGTGGCTTCAATGCCTTGAACAAAGACACTCGGGCCTCCAAGAGCGGCCCAATAGTGCAGCGGGGTTTGGCCGCTATTGTCTGTCTCTGACAGGTCGGCTCCTCGACTTACCAGAAGCGAAAGCATCCCGCTGACTTCCGGCCAGAACCATTTCCCCGTCAAAAGCAGGTGCGCGGGAGTGCGCCCTTGGTTATCTCTCGCGTTCGGGTTCGCCCCAGCGTCCAGGAACTCTCTGATTGCCTTTGTCCCGTCACGGCCGGGCGATAGTAATTCCAGGTGCAAAACAGTTTGTCCCTGGCCATTCGTGGCGTTGATGTCGCCGCCACGAACCAGTAGTTCCGCCACCGGCCTCCCGTAGGATTCACTGTCAATTTGAATCAACATATTGGTCGCAAGGGAACGCGCCTCCGGGTTGTCGTCGTGCAATGCCTTTCTCACGGCGGGGGGGGGTTGCGGCAGGCTCGGCAGGATCGTCTCGTATCCAGAGACAATCTGTAGTCCTTGAAACCGGATTTGGGAATTGGTGTCCTCCAAACACGCAACCAGCATGGCTGGATCCTTGTCCAACAGCGCTTCCAGACTGTATTTGGCGGCGTCTCTCACGTCTTTTGCCGTGCTGGAGGACTTGGCCTTCACCAATTCAAGAAACGCCGGCTTGGACCGGTTGGCAAAACCTGCCAGGGTGCGCACCGCTTGTTGGGCCACGTTCTCATTGAAGCTGCCGGCATTCTCGCCCAGGGCACTGATGGTCTCGTCGCTGAAATTTCCGATGCTGGCGATGCAACTCATGGCGCCCATTCGAACGTCGGCCATGGGGTCATGCAGGCATCGCGTGGTCAATGTGGGCAGGGCCTCCGCCGCATTGGTGCCCAATGATTCAAGCGTTCTCAATGCCTGTTCCCTTACAAACACGTCTCTGTCAGTCAGGTTTTTTATCAAGGGAGCGAGCGCGTGCGGCGTTTCCGGGGAGATTTTGTGGACAGCGAGGGCGGCATGGGCGCGCAAGTCCGCGTTCGTGCTTTCGCCGGCCAACAGCAGGTCGGGAACAGCCAACCGCGCGCTCTTTCCAAAGGCGGCCAAAGCATCGGCGATTTCAGCGCGCGCTCCGGAAATCGAATTATTGAAATCAGGGAATGGGGTCTCGCGATAGAAACGCTCGTGAAACATGAAATCGGGCATGGCTGCGGGCGGGTGATCCAGATGGGTGGCTATATTGGTAAAGACACCGAGCAAAACTGGCACAATAATGTCCGGCTGATCTTTGCCCAAAGAAGCCAGCGCGCCGGCGGCGGCCGCCTGGTTCATAGGCTCTGCGCCGGCGTTGGTGAGCACTTTGATCAGAACCGGGATCACTATTTCCGGACGGCGTCCGCCTATGGAGCCTAATGCCACGGCGACCGCCCCTTGACCCGGCCCGGCGGTCGCGGAATTGTTGAGCGATTCGATCAATGCGGGGATCACTGTGTCCGGCTGGTTCTTGCCGACGCTGGCCACAGCCCCGGCGGCTTCGGCTTGCGTCCACTCATTGGTGCTCTTCATCGCTTGGATTAGAGCAGGCGTCGCCGCCTCGGCATTTGCTCCGATCCGGCTCAGAATTTCAATCACGCACTCCTGAACATGGAAAGCGCTCTTCTCAAAACGCGGATTTCGCCAGTTCATGATCGGAGGGTTGGTGTCCGCCAGCGTTTCCAAAAGCTTGTTGGCCAAGCCCGGCGCGGCCTCCGCCCCGATGCACACGAGTGCTTGCATGGGATCACCAGAGCGATTGCCGATCATTGGTAGCAGGATTGGGACCGCCTTCGCTCCCATGGAACGAATCGCCGCCTGCGCCTCGACATTTCCATTGCCGTAATCCGGTGAGACATGCCAGTGATTCACCCAATAACTCACTGTGTGACCTTGATACTTGGGTTCGGACGAAAAAACCTGGGAAGGATCATGCTGACTCAGCCAGACCATGCCGACGGCCAGTCCGCCAACGCCGAGGATGATGACAAGACGCCGCTTCATGCCACTGGGCGGTCTGGGTAATAATGACACCTTGGAAACGGTTTCGCTCCTCGGTTCATCAGGCGATTTCGCCGCGGGCGGTTGTCGAAGCGCCACCATCAAACCGGCTACCCGCAGGAATCCAGCCACCAATCCCCCCATCACCGTCAGTTTCAATATCATCAGGTCAGACCCGCGTGGCGGATATTCCCAAGCGCGATGGAACAGGCTTGCGGCCGTAAGCAGGAGCGTGACCCCGGCAGCCCAAGCCCACAACTCGAAGCAGGTGCCATTAGGTCGCCGGCACGCCGACAGCGCGTACCAAAGCACGACAGCGTTCACGACGCACGTTGTCACGAAACCCGGCGACTCGAAGAAGGCGAGCGAAGGGTAAATGCCAAGCAGCATGAACAGAACACCGAGGGCCACATATCTGGCCGTGTTGACGGACAAAGGCTGGGAACCTTCTGGCCCCGATTGGCGGACCAGCAGAATCATTCCCGCCGCGATGAGAACACCGGCGACGATTTGGCCCAACCAGTAAAGTTCCAAAAACCATTCGGCGTGCAGGGAGCTTAAGCCGGCATTTTGCACCAGATTCCAGAACCAGCCGGCATGCTCAACGGCTCCCGGAGGGGGTGGGCCTGCCGCGTAACCAAATCTCATCCCGATTTCACCGGCCAGAGTAATCAAATAGCCCCAAAACCAATAGAGAAAGGCCCGGCTTTTGAAATATCGCATCCCCTTCCACGAATAGTACGCCATCAAACCAATCATCCCTAAAGCAATAAGGGAACCGATGAAACTCACTGAGTCAAACGACAAATCAGCTCCCAGCACCAGGAACAACATGCCCAATCCGGCAAAAACCAGCGTCCCGGTGAGCCCCTGGTATTGCCTCCTTTTGAATTGCAAGAAGGCATGGGCGAGCAGGATTCCAACCGCAAGGACATATCCTCCTCCAATGGCAAGCGACAGCGGCGACGCGGAGAACGCGGAGGAAAGCCCTTCCGCGCCGGTGATAAGAAAGCCCATCACTTTCCAAACCACCAAGGCGGTGGCAATGTAGGTTTTGACCAGACGCAGACCCGCGCTGGATATTTTGTCCGATTTGGCTGTTGGGTTATTCATAAGATCTATGTGCTCATAGTGGGCGGCCGGAGCAATATGCCGGCAATAAGGAGCAAAATGTAAAGAGCCAGGAAACAGCGCCCGTAGGAACGCCGTCCCGGGTCGGTTGACCGCAAAAGAGCGCATGAGAATCCGGCGCCAGACAACATGCAAATGAAAGAGTTAGTCATCCACACATAAACTCCGGTGGGTCCCAAATAATAATGCACATGCGGGTCCAAAGACAGCATCCCCACCTGAAAAAGCAACCAATAGGCCAGGATGATTGCCGGATAAACCACGAGAAGCCCTTCCCGTTCTTTCCGCTGCATCGAACTGAGCGGCGAAACCAAATAAGCAAGGAAACCCAGCACCAGCAACAGCAGAATGCTCCTGGCGCTGTAGTATCTTGGTTCGTTGTAATCTATGTAGGCAAACATAAAGACGCCTGTCAGGTGAGGCATATCGTATCTTTCATTCTGGATTCGCTCCTTTGGAGAGCAGGAATTCAATCAGGTCTGTGTTGTTGGCATAATGGCTGGCCGCGGTGAGTATGGGCGTGCCGAGGTTGATGTTGGCGCCGTGAGCCAAAAGGCTTTCCATGATTTCCTTGCCGGCATTATTGCTGCTTTTCGAAAAAACATCGTTCATATAAACGCTGATTGCATAGTGCATCGCGGTTTGGTTGTCAGGGTTTAAGGCATTCACATCCGGGTTATGAGCCAACAGCGCATTTACCGCCCCCACCTTTGCAGACCACACGGCCTCCTGCAAAGGCGTGAGATTGAAACCGCCGCTTCTTGCATTGATGTCAGCGCCGTTGGTGATGAGCAAATCAATGTTTTCTTTCGAGTTGCCGCACATCGTGGCGAAAAAAACAGGGGTCATATGCCCGAACCGAAGCGGCTTGTTCGCCAAAGAAGGATGTGCTTTTAGAATCTTTGCGGCGCCTTGCGTGTCGCCAAGAGACAAGGCCCGTTCCAGCGGTTCTTGGGAATTGCACCCGCGAAACCAAACGAACAGCACCATCAGAAGAATCGCTGCGCCGAACACTTTGGGTGGAGTAGATGGCTTCATAATTCCATCGTGCCCCAACGGGTTGCCTTGGGCGAAGGATTGTTTGAGGTTGGCCCGGGCACTTCATTGGGTTGATTGGGTTCATTCATGAAAGGACCTCCGTGGAGACGGGTTTTCTGAGTTTTGTATTCTCATAATCTATCAAATACTACCAGATGACATTAAATACAAGAAAAAAGTTGCAAAAAATAGTATATATGGTATTTTGAGGTCAAAATGAACCCATTAAACTATGGAAAAAACTGAAAATACGAAGAAAATGAAGTGGTATTCGATCCGGGAAGCCGCCGAATACCTGGATGTCGGCGAACCGACCCTCTACCGCTGGATGCGCGACGGCAAACTCACCTTCCGCAAGGTCGGCGATTCCACGCGGTTCTGGCAGGAGGACCTGGATTCGGTAATGCAGGTCACCTACAGCACGAATGACTTGGATAAAGCGCGGGCGGTATGCCCGGTCTGCCGGCACGATGAATTGGTGGAAGGCAACGTGCAGGGGACTGGCTTGGTTTATTTCGTGCCCAAGAAGACGAAATTCTGGACGCTCAAGAGCAGTTTCGTCGGAACGACAGGGCGGATGTGTACGCGGTGCGGGGCGATTGCCTGGTTTGGCGACACCGCCAAGTTGGCCAAACTGCGCAACGCAGCGCCCGCGAAAGAGGCCACCGAGCCAGCGCCCGCCGAAGAAGTGGCGCAACCTTGAAGTGCGCGCAACGGAGCCAAATGACCTTATGAAATCGAACTCGAATCAACAGCGGACGGCATTCACTCGCCTTGAATTGCTTGTCGTGATTGTGGTGGTAGCGGTGCTGGCCTCAATGCTCTTGCCGGAGCGGTCCCCCAGCCACAAATCCACGCGCATCTCCTGTATCAACAATCTCAAAGAGATCGGCACGGCTTATCGCCTTTGGGCCGGGGATAACGGGGATTTGGTGCCCCCCCAGCAGAGCATAACCAACGGCGGATGGAAAGAACTTCTGACAAACGCCAATCAAGGCGCGATCTGTTGGACCAACTACGCGATCATGCAAAACGAACTGGGTCAATCTCCGAAACTCGTTGTATGCCCGTGCGAGGACCGCAAGGCAGCCGCGAGCTTCACCAACGAGTTCAATAACACCCATGTCTCTTACTTTGTCGGCGTGAGCGCAAGCGAAGTCTATCCTCAGTCCATCCCGGCCGGAGATCGCAATTTAGGCCCCGGAACCGTGCCGGACTCCCAATACGGTTTCTCCCCCAAAAACGGCAAAGGAAACGACGTGGCCATCCCCATCGCCGGCCCTGTTTCGTGGTCATTGAAGATTCATTCAGCCGGAAACCCTGCAGGTGGTGGCAACATTTTAATGGGAGACGGCAGCGGACAACAAGTCTCCAGCGGCACCTTCAACCAGAACTGGCTGCGCAACGCTCCGCCAACCACCAACTGGCCCGCCGACCACATTCCCGCCACCCCCTCCATCCGGCTGGTTTTTCCGTGACTGGGCGGATTTGGGAGCTTGCGAACGAGGTGGCGGACAGATGATTTGTGCGACATGAGCGGACGTGAGTTGGTCAAGACGCTGATCCGCAGGGTTATTTCACCTGAGTTGGGTAAGGCGTTGAGGCTGATTCCTTTATCAAAAAATGACCAGACATCTGTTTTTGCTTTTGGCAGATCATGGGCATGACAAGGCAAACCATGACGCCCGAAACCGAGTTTCTCGGCAGGGTGACCGTCCGGCTCATCGTTGACCAAGAGCGAGATCGTTTTGA
>Ga0182027_10002310_pt1 | contig 31076 bp, 2 predicted proteins | sample 712E1DmetaG_FD_121300 | JGI IMG/M metagenome (GOLD analysis project Ga0182027, IMG submission 121300) | Permafrost microbial communities from Stordalen Mire, Sweden - 712E1D metaG (Illumina Assembly) | ecosystem: Environmental > Terrestrial > Soil > Wetlands > Permafrost | place: Sweden...
AGAAGACGGAGAATAAGGTCCATTTGGTGGATGCGTCAGGTAAGTCGACGGACATTCTTTTTGACACGACGCCCGCCTATCTTACATCGAAAGAGATGCAGGAGCTTGTCGAATGGACCCAGGCGGCATTCAAGGAGAAAAAGTTCCACCCCCTGTTTGTGATCGGGAATTTCCTCGTCGAATTTCTCAAGATACATCCTTTTCAGGATGGTAATGGACGACTCTCCCGGGTTCTGACCAATCTGCTTTTGCTTCAGCAGGGGTACCTCTATGCTCCTTATGTATCCCATGAAAAACTGGTGGAGGATAACAAAGTGGATTATTACATTGCCCTCCGAAAAAGCCAAAAGACATTCGGGAAGGAGAAAGAAGATATCGTCCCGTGGCTTGATTTATTTCTTTCGATGGCTCTCGAGCAAGCGGGAAGAGCGGTTGCGCTGCTTTCCAAGGAATCTGTCGAAAAGTTGTTTTCTCCGAAGCAGATCAAGGTGCTGGAGTATTTTCAGACGGTGGACGAAGCCGCACCCGGTGAGCTAGCAAAAAACCTTAAGATCGCGCGCCCCACGGTGAGCCAGGTCCTTTCGAGGCTCTTGCAATTTAAAAAAATCGAACGTATCGGGCAGGGCCGAAGCACGCGATACCGGAAAATTTTATAAAAACTCCCACATATGCATAACTTCGGATAACCGTTGGGGTGGGAGCTTTTTTACATGACGTGTTAACTCATGAATGAAAAGATTATGAATAAAAGAGTGCGATTAAAAACTTTTGGGTGACCGGTGGGACTCATATACCCGACCCATCATCCAAGTCCTCGCTATGGCGCATGGCTTCGAGCTGTCCAAAATGCTGTGGCGTTAAGGACGGAAATGCTTGCTGCCGGTATTGACGAGGAGTGAATATTATGGTAATCTTGGTTATGGTAACGGAGGTTGCTATATGAAATTCTATGACAGAGAGCATGAATTGGCCGAGCTGGAAAAGCTTCTTGGCCAGACGGCTAAGAGCTCCCGTATGGCGGTTCTGACCGGCCGGAGGCGGGTCGGCAAAACGCTTCTTTCCCTGGAATTCGTCAAAAACAGGAAGCACCTGTATTTCTTCGTATCCAAGAAATCGGAGACGCTCCTGTGCGAGGAATACACGGGGGATATTCGGCGCGTTTTTCCAGAGGCCGCTGTTGCGGACGGGATACGCTCTTTTAAGGATCTTTTTCACTTATTACTCGTGCTTGCTCATGAGGAGGCATTCACGGTCATTATCGACGAATTCCAGGAGTTCACCAATATCAATCCCTCCGTTTATTCCGAGATCCAGAAACTATGGGATCTTAATAAAGCCAAAAGCCGGTTGAACCTGATTTGCGTCGGGTCGGTCTATTCTCTCATGCACCAGATTTTTGAGGGGGCCAAGGAACCGCTTTTCAACCGCGCAGACAGGATCTTGACGCTCAAACCGTTTCCTATCAAGATCCTGGCCACGATATTGCGCGATTATAAGGCTGAAGAAGCCCGGCTTCTTTTTGATTATTATCTTTTTACCGGAGGCAGTCCGAAGTATGTCGATCTTCTCGTCGAAAACAGGGCATTTTCCGTCAAAGGGATCCTGGATTTGATGATCGCGGCTGATTCGCCGTTCATCAACGAGGGAAAGAACCTTCTGATTGAGGAATTTGGCAAGGAATACGGTACCTATTTTTCAATTCTCGAAATGATCGCTTCCGGGAAAACGGGTCGCTCCGAGATCGAATCTGTTCTTGCAACGAATGTTGGCGGCTATCTGGAACGGCTGGAAAAGGATTATGCAGTTATCGAAAGGCGCAAGCCGATCAATGCAAAACCAAATTCCAAGACGCAAAAGTATGTGATTATAGATAACTTCCTGAATTTCTGGTTCCGGTTCGTTTATCGCAACCGTTCCGCTATCGAGACCGGAAATTTTGAATATATCAAAGACGAGATCTTTCGGGATTATTCGGCCTATTCGGGGAAGATCCTCGAGCGATTTTACAGGGCCCTTTTCGCCGAAGCGGGCCGTTACAATCGTATCGGATCCTGGTGGGACCGAAGTCATCAGAATGAAATTGATCTTGTAGCCGTCAATGATATGAAAAAAGAACTGGTCATTGCGGAGGTTAAACTGAACCCGAAAAAGATCAACATTGAAGACCTGAAACGCAGGGCCGCGCGGCTTCTCGCGGACTTTCCAAAGTATAAGATCGAATGGCTTGCCTTAAGCCTAGAAAATATTGGTGACTTTCTTGGGTAGTGTGAATGACTGCAACATCCCCAGTATGTGAGATTATAAATATGTCCCCCGATGGATCCGAAGGCGGAGACCAAAAGCTGTTATGCGAAAAAATGACAAAAAGGATAAAGAACTTTATCGTCTTTGCCGCGTTATGGCAAAAGACAGTGTTCGCATCAGTGTCCCGAGAGCATTTCTTCCCATGCTGACGCTCTTTTTTCATCATGCGTCGGATGCGATGGGGGGTGATGATCGTCCGGATCATGGACTCGCCATGATACGAAAGGGCCGGGAACATTACAGGGGTCCATTTTATTTTCTCTATGGAAAACTCAGGCGGGCATTCAAGAAGATGGACCGGGCGCACGAGCGAAAAGCCGCACAGCTTTTTTATCGATATCATGAGCTTTCTGCCGACGAGACCCGAAGAATTCCCAGCAAACGCGCGTAAGGTTAATCCAGGGTTAAGAATGTTTATTCAGATGGCGCGCCATTGCCCGTAAGTTTCAGGATCTGCGCAGAAGTTTCTATGAAGGAATGGAGTTAAAGTGGCAACTACGGAACAGCCAAGCAGTTACGGCAAACGCAGACAGAGTGTGTTGTTGCGCACCTTCGGATGACCGGTGGGACTCATATACACGAGCCATAATACAAGTCCTCGCAATGGCTTACGGCTTTGACCCACCTAAAAAGCTTGAGAGTTCCTGAGAATAGCGATAATGCTGCGGTGCGTGAAAACGGGCCGCAGCATTATTCGTTTTAGCCCCAAACGAATGCCGCTTTTCCAATCTTTTGCGACATTCAAAAATTTCGCATCTCGCTATACCTGCAAAAAGCGACATGAGAAAATTAAGGTTCTCGTCGATTACCTGAAATGTCTAATTCGATTCGATTCAGGTGGAGGAATTTTTATAATCGATGCAGGTGCTTACAATTACTTCATAATAGGGTTTTCTTGGCGAAGTGCGGGTTAATGTTTTTTGAACCGAATCTTGCTCTAGATGAATTGGGGAGATGATTCTTTTTTGGGCCTCTCCCTTTGTGAAGTAAGCCAAAACTCTCCGGGTCCTCTGGCAGCTTCAGGAAGGTGCTGTCCCCATCTTTGCCCTATAGCTTCAATCCGCTAAATAGTCACCATTTTCTCCTAATGAATAATCCTTGCCTAGGCTATATTTTTATGAGTTTCTATAACATGTTTAAAACAAATAAGTTACAAATAAATAAAATCTTTTCGTTAACTTGTATAAACAAAAAACACAGGGTATGCTTTACCAACATTCGGCCAATCGGACTTTTTGTGCTTGAGCCTCTACGGAAGATTTGCTTTTTGGATTAAAAATCATGAAGAAAGGAGCCGTTCCCTGACTTTTATCAAAAAATAAGAAGTGGTCAGAGTCAGCTTTCCAGACAAAGTTAATGATGAACCGCTTTAATAGCAGGCATCCCAGCCCCAGACAGACCCGGAAAAACCCGGTGGCTTTCGCCACTCTATGGCGAAGAGTGTGCGCTCTTTTTGTTCTTCTCGCGTTCACCATGACCAATGTGGTTTATGCCGGTCCGTCGTTTCCAGAAAAGATGTCCTCCTTCGCTTATGATCCGTCCGCCTTTGCCTTCAGGGTTCTCCATGAAAATCCGTTCGGGATTGAATTGGGGGAAACGGACGGGAGTGTCGTCGGCGCCTATTCTGGCCGGTCCGATCTGCCGCTGGTACTTCATTTGCAGGATGCGCACGGAAATGTCTCTGCCCAGCAGCATCTTAAAAAGATCATCGGGAAAATCACAGCGGGGGAAAAGGCAAAACAGGTTTTCTGCCTTATTGAGGGAGCCGAGGGTTTTGTAAGCCGGGCGCCACTCCAGCCGTTCTTAAGGTCCGGGGATGATCCCCGCGGGCTTTTGCTTTCCAAGGGAGTGATCAACGGTCCCGAACTCGCGGCAACAGAATCTTCGCAGTTGATCCTCTGGGGTATTGAGAAGGCGGACCTTTATCAAAAAAATCTTGACGCGTGGCAACGCGCCCAAATGCGTCGTGAAAAAAAATCCGCATGGATCCGTGATTTTCATGACAGGGTTCGCGCATTCCTGTCGCAAAACAGCCCGAAAAAACTTGGCGAGCTTCAAAAAGCCCAAGCCGAACTTGATCGATCGGAACCTGACCTGGACAAGGTTGCCAAACTGATCCTCGCGTTCATCAAGACCTATCGCTACGAGCTTCTCCGGACAAATCCGGAAAAACCCCTGCGCGTGATCGACCTGAAACGCCGCTTTCCCAACAGCTACCGCTTACTGCAGCTACAGTATCTCTGGAAGGATGCGAGCCGCGAGCTCGAATCCTTTCATGATCAAAAACAGCTGGAAACAACGAAGCCCCGCGGCCCGCGGCCAGCCGAAAAAATCTCTCAAATGGCGCCGGGCCTCCCAAAAACTCCGGCCGCTTTGAATATTCCCGACGTGGATCTCTCCGGCAGTTCGCATCGCGAGAGTGCCGCTCCCGCGAAGGAAGCGGCAAAAAAAAATCCATCACCTTCTCCTCTCCAAGGAAAAGGGGGACAGGGTGGGGGCGCCGAGAAAGTTTTCTCGGGCGCTCTCAACAACGGTCAAAAATCTTTAGATCTGCTTCCGGAGTCGGTCGCGAGCAGTTCTTTGGAAGGAAAGAGCCTTTTTTCAACGGTCCATACGCTCTTGAAGAACCTGAGGAAAGGGAAAACAGCGGCTGCCATACAAAAATACATGAGGACGACCGATGAAATCGACGCCGCGGTCTTGGGGAGGGAATTGAACGGCTTGATCGACGTTTTGAAGGAACACTTTTATCCCTCGACAGAGGTCCGGTCTCTGGACCAACTGGAGCAAAAGGCCGGGCTGTTGGAAGGTCTTGCCGAACTTAAGCTGAATCCCGGGCAGTATGAGCGGCTTAAAACTTCAGGGACATTGGATGCCGATCCATTGTTGGCGGAACTGGCGCGTTTGATCCGCCGACTCGGCGGCGGCATTTCTTTTGATTCTCTTTATTCTGGAAAACAGAACTGGGATATCCGGGCCAATCTTGAATATTACGAAGTTGCAGCGGCCCGCGATCAGGTCCTGTTCGATAATCTCCAATGTTTTATCCGGAGCCATCCGGATGCTCGCCTGGTGTTCTTGTTCACGGGCGGATTCCATACCCCGGGCCTTACGCACCGGATGCGGCAGGGTAATATCTCCCATGCCGTGATCGCGCCGGCAGTTGATGAAATCACGGAAAACGATGAGCAGCGCTATCAAGCGGCTTTGGGCTGGAGTCAATCGGTGCTTGCCGCTCATGGGCAAGCACGGCTTCGGCAGGATCGTGAGGGTCCTGCCCGATCCACACTCGCGATAAGGACCGCGCTTTCCGGAAATCCCGCAGCGCTGGTCCATGAGATCGGTATTTCCTTTATCGCACGCCGGATCGTGGAAGCGCAAGACCCCGCGCGTGCCCTTGCGGTCTACGAAGAATCGGTTCGCGTTCTGACGGAAGCTTATGACCTCGAAACGCAGACCCACATCCGGGGCCAGCTGCAGGCCGTAGGAGTTCCGGACATTGATCAAGAACTGGCCTCACGCCGCGAAATGTTTGCCAGGGCCTTGGCGGATCTTCGCCCTGTTTTTGAAGCGATCGCGAAACAATCGCCAAAAGTTGCCGCGAAAGATTCGGTCATGACCGCGGAGCTTTCGCATGAAACGATCACGATCCGTCCTTTCGATGAGGTAAATCCCGTGACAAGGCGCTTTCATGAAAAACAAACCATAATGCCTTTCACGCAAAAAATCCCGGACGCAAGCCCCAACCCTTTGACTTCGCGCCCGGTGGTGGTGCATGGCAATGCCATGATTCTCGCCGACGGTCGTGTGACGATCGATGAAACACTGCCCGCAGAGATACGGGAACGGGCGATTAGCCATGAGGTGCGCGGTCATGTAACAAGCGCCTCGGCCCGTCGCGAAATGCCAATCCTCTACAAGGAACTTTTAGGGCATATCAATGGAATGCCGGTTTCCATGAAGAACGGTATTTTGAAAAACTTTTACTTTTTGAGGATTGCTCCTTTCGAAACTCTGCCGGTTCTTCCATCCACAGCTGATTCCCATGAATTCATGGAAAGAATCACAATGTCCAACGCAGTGATGCCCCAAAATCCGGAGATATGGAAGCAGTCCGTGATCCTCTCGGAGGGGGAACAGGGCCCTGTTTTTAGCGCGTATTTCCTGGACGAAGCCATGGCCATGTTCCTGGAAATGATGCGGCCCGGGAAAGACCAGTCCTTTAATGATTATTTCGCGTCCATTCGAAGCTCCAAAGACTTCCGGTTTCACAGCGGCATTCCCGATTCGCGCGCCCGCGCATTTTTTAACACTATACAGGACGCCTTGGCGGAGCGGATAGAGCTTGTTCGCAGACTCGGATATTTTGATCCGATGCGTGAGATCCTGAAGCGCCAGATTGCCGGCGCCGAGTCTATCTTCTGGTGTTATGCGCGTAACCGGAAATCGCTTTATTCCGAAGCCGGCGGCCTTGAACCCGAATTGCTTAATAAATTGTGGGGGACCGGCAACGATACGGATGATGAAGAGACGCGCGACGGTATCATGCAGTACAACGGCCAGAAATTTATCGATGGGCTCCTTCAGAGAGTCGGCCGCAAATGGAAGCAGGCAGGTTTTGATCCCAAGGGGCACGAGATGACGGGTTCCATTGAAAAAGTCGTGCTTCAGTTTTTGGAAAACACGGAAAGCGTGGCGTCCTGGAATGAGGATGATTTTGTCAGCATGATCCTTGAGGATATCGCGGCGCAATCCCAGGGCGTGTTGAGCCTGGAAGAATTACAGCAGATCCTTGCGGGAGATCCGGCGCTTCGGGAATGGCTTCTCAAACTCTTCCGTTCCCTCCGGACTTTACGTGGGGAAATGGACAAGAACCATCCGGATTGGCGAAAGAAAGTCCTGAAGAAACTTGCCGAGCTCAAGAATGGCGGGGGTAATGGTCATGGCCATCAGCATGTGGCCCAACCCGCGCGTACGGGCAGGGATGCGAATGAAGATCGCCGGGATATTGAACGGCGCACTTTACCGCAACCTCCGCAAGTAACTCCCGGCAAGGCAAGCGGGACACTCGCAGTTTTAAGCTCTTTGATTGGGATTGGCTCCGGCATTGTAACGCCGCCCAAACGTTCCGAAATGCGCAGGACAGTGACTATAACGGCACCTCTTGAAAGAGAATTCAAGGATCTTCCGGCCATGGAGAAGTGGGAAGTGTTGCGTAAGATCCTGACGAACGGCGAATTTCAATATGAAACTGTCGCCGGTGAAGGCGGGCTCACACTTATGAGGAGTCATGCCGCAAGGGGGATCGGCCTTGATCTCGGGCTCTTATCCTTTAAGGAAACCATGCTGGCGGAAAGTCCGCGCATTTTTCTGGAAAATATCCAGGAGCTCCGGATCGGTCATCTTTCTCAATCAGTGCCCACGCTTTTCCTTCTTTACAATACCGAAAACAAAAACCAAGGAGTGATGGTAATTCCCACCCTGGGTTATCCGCTTTACTACACAGCCAGCGATTCATTAACCTGGGGGGATATGCTCGAAATGTACAGTTTGCAGACGGTTCCTGTTTCGGACCGGGAGAGAATGATGTCTCGCGCGCAATATATCGAATTCGAAAAGGCGCGTGAGCGCGCGATTCGTAAAACTGACCCCACCGGACAGGCCGGTTATTTCAAGTTCAACAACGGCGTTGCAGAATACGAAAGTATCCTCGGTCTGTCCCCAGGATCGATCCAGCAGGAACTCCGGGAAGTCGCGAAGATCAAAGGACAAGCGAGCATACTTGATGTCGGCGCCGGGCGGGCGCGATTCCTGAAAGGAGTCCTGGCTCCGGCCGTGAAGGTCTTCGGGCAAAGCCTGGTGCGTTTTGATGACGTGCGCGATGGCCTCGATATTCGTGAAGGAGATCTGCTGCATCTTGATTTTCGGGATCAAAGCATGGACCGCATTTTTATGATCTTTAATGTCGCGCACGCGGCGGCGCCTTTTGAATCACTTGAAGAGATTTTCCGCGTGCTTGCGGTGGACGGTGTGGCACGTGTCACGTTCGATTATCCCAAAAACTACAAGATCCTCGAAGATACCGGCGCAGAAAGATTGATCAACCTTGTGCGGGAATTTAAAACAGTTTTGGAGCATTTTGCCGGTTTTTCAGCCGCACAAGAAGGACAGACGTGGCATTTGAATTCCCGGGACATTGAAGTCACGATACGTCCGCCCGGTGATTTTGACCGGCTTTGGGAACCCGCGGTCAAGGAACGCCATCCCGTGATCGAGATCAAACGCAAGATGCCTACAGCCCAACTTCAATTCGGCCTGCGCTCCTTGGGCATTCGCCGCGACCTTCGCGATCACGGCCTCGAAGTGGTTTATCAGCGAACCGCCGCCCGCTCGGAAGTACGATCGGATAAAAAAAATTCCGGGAACGATTCCGCCCAAAAAACTCGCACTGCGGGTGGTGGAGTGGACCGGGGAAGCGGCGATAACGCCGGACAAAATGGAACGGCGGCTGCGGAAAATAACGGAAGTGTGCAAGCCTTGAAGGATTGGGTCGTGGAACGGCTCGCGGAATTCTATCCGGATCTCTCAGCCGCGGACGGTTCTGCGGAGGCTGTTTTCTGGCGCTGGTTCGGAGATCCCCAAAAAGGAAACGACAATGCTTATGAAGAACATTTTTCGTTATTGAGAAAACCCGGCAACGGCGATGGCAAAGATGGTGAATCGATCTACGGAGAGGATATGGAACCGGACACTCTTCGGCTCGCACTTTCCTTCCTAAAGTTCATGAACCCCGAAGCGGAACACTATGAAACTGCCATCGGGCGTTCCGGCGAAGAGGGAAGCCCTGTCGATCAATTGACCAAAGGTCTTTTAAAAGAGCATAAACGGGTCACCGTGGAGTATGGCGATCCCGGAACCGGTAAAACACATCTCAACAGGGGATTTGTGAAACACGTGCTTTCTCCGGCTTTTGCGGATTCCAACCTTTCTCCCGAAAAACAGATCAACGATCCCAAATGGCTTTTTTTCGAGCTCGATATCCTTGCCTTTATGGACACGGCCGCGCAGCTTAAAAAAGCCTCAGGGATGAGCGAAGAACAGGCCAATTCGTATCTCTTGCAAGTGATCCGCCAATTCCTGAACCGGCCGAATGTGATCCTCATGATCGATGAAGCGCATGAGATGGCTCAACTCAAGACCGGCATGAACACTTTTTATGAAGATCTGAAGCGGGAGCTCGCGGAGAAGAACAATTACCTCCGCCTTATGCTGGCAACCACGGAGTTTGAATACGATAAATACATGCGCAAGGGTGAGGACGATCCCATGCAGAGGCGCACCTGGAATTTCAAGTTGACTGAATTGCCTCGTCTTTATGTGGAGCCGATCCTGGACCGTCGTATCCAGCAATGGCAGGAAAAACACGAGGAAATGAAACGTCGGGGGCTCACGTTCCCAAAAAACATCCCGGGTCAATCCTCCATCGTGGACCTGCTCATCTATCTGAAACAAAAATTCGCGCCGGATTGGGCTTCGCCTGCCAAAGAATTGTCATGGCTTGAAAGTCTGGCAGCTAAGACTCTGGCATTCCTTCAGGATTTCAGGGTTCGCAGCGGCCGGGATGTCGCAAGCCTCACCCAGAGTATCAATTATTATCTGGGTAATCGTCGTTTGGAACGCAAGGGCGGTATTTCCCGGTTTCTAGCCCGCGCGTTTCGGAAAGAAACGGACCAGGATACGCTTTTGGACCGCGTTCTGGAGATCAATCGGCTTCTGCGGAAGGGGAAAGAACTTACGGAAGGCCGGGAGATCACGGCGAGGCATCTCGTCGAGAGCGTCGGGGAAGATGAAAACATTTCGCCTCATGTGCTTTCCTTCGAGGCCGATACTTCGCCGGAAACATTAAGGAAAAAACTCAGCGAATCGATCCTCGGCCAGGACGAAGCGATCGATAGGATCGTGAACTCCTATGCCCGTTATCTTCATCGCCGGGAAATCGAACCCGACTTTGTGGAGCCTTTTAAGGTATTGCTGGTCGGTCCCTCTCGGGTCGGTAAAACCTATTTCGGAAAAGTATGGGCCGCTGTGGTGATCGGCGACAAGAACGCTTTGGAGAGAGTGGATATGTCCGACTATGGCGCGGCGCACACAGTCGCGAAAATGAGCGGCTCCCCGCCCGGGTATGTTGATTTTGAGAAACCAGGCCTTTGGACCCGGCTCTTCCGGCAGCATAAATCGGTTTTTGTCGCGATCCTCGACGAGATCGAAAAAGCGCACCCGCGTGTTTTTGATTATCTGATGCCCGCCTTCCGGCCCGGCAAACTGAATGACAAACAGGGAAATACCACGCATTGGAAGAATGTGACCGTTGTGTTGACCTCCAACCTGGGCATGACGGATCCGGAAAGCGACAAAGACAAATCGAACCGGGGCCGGATCGAGAAAATTTTTGAAGTCCTGCTCAAAGGAGATGAAGACCAGTTGACGTATGAAGTGAACAAAGCCTTGAGCGAGATCGTTCAGCAAGCCGTCAAAAGTTTCCTGCGGCCGGAAATGGTGAACCGCATGACGGTCCCCGCCCCCATCTTCTTTAAATGGCTCCATCCGGATGACGTCCGCGAGCTGATCGATCGGGTCTGGCTCAAGGAGCTTGAAAAGGACCTTGCGAACCAGGGGATCAAAATCCGTTTTGACCTTAAGATGCATGCCCGCATGAAGGTGAAAGGCTCCGAACAATTCCTTCACGACGACCAGGTGTCAACACTCCAGGATGCGGTCCAGGCCAAAGATGGCTCACTTTGGCTTCTTGACAGGGAAAAGTCCCAACTCGTGATCATAAATTCCAAAGCACCGCAAGTCATTCCCTTGAACGTCCAGGGCGCGAGATCGATCACTTTACTCGAATCGGAGGGCCATCCGAAAGCGGTCATTGTCCATGAAAACGGGGTGATGGAAGTTAAAGCAGATGGGGGGCAAAAGGAGCTTGTGGCTGCCCGGGGGATCACCTGTGTTCACTTTGATGCGGGAAGCCAGGTCCTCTTTGTGAGAGACGGAAAAACATATTATTCTTCGGTCGAGACAATGGCGAATGCCCGTGCGATCAAGATGCCCGAAGATTTTGTGGTGAAAGAGGCGATCCAGCATGGGAACAGCATCTACATCACGGACGGAAGGAGCATCCTTTTGACGTCCACGGAAACACCGGACGCTTTGGCGGTCCCGATCCTTCAAAAACCTGAAGCCAATGAGATCTATGACCTCCAGGTCGATAAGGATGGCAGGCTTTTTTATCTGACGGAGCAGGAGACGGAGCACGTCGAAATCCGGGACCCCAAAAAAGAAAGCGCTATCGATGAGGAATTGCGGCAGCTCAGGGAAACCAAATATCATCTTATGAAGGGAACCGAGGAAGTTCTGGTCCGTGAGGTCAAAGATGAAAAAGATGTGAAACAAAAACGAATATATCGGCTGGACAGTCCTTATGAGTTCGATGAGTACGGAAAGATTAAAACCGAGAATGGCCGGCCGGTCGAGAATCTTGCATTCATCGAATGGAAAAAAATTAACGCCGGGATCGATGACTTGATCGCACGGCAGAAGAAGATCGAAGAAAGCGGATCTTCCTTATCACGCAAGGACGAATGGAACGTTCTTGTCCAGGAGATCAAGGAAAAGACGGAAAAAATGGAGGCAAAATACTGGATTCGAATGCCGATGGGATTCCTGCCCGATACGGCTTCCATGAAGTTTTTTGTGCGCGCCAGCGAGGATTTTGAAAAGCAATACTGGGAATGGGAAAAGGACGAGGAAACGGTTAAAAAGAAACATGACCAGGGAGTTTCGGACAAAAAACTCAAGGTCCGTTCGATCTTCCTCGTGTTTCGCGACGCTTCCGGGACTGAGGTCCAGCGTAAGGACCTTACGTTCCGCCAAAACACATTATATGAAGAAGAATCTGCCAGGGCGAAACGGGAAGCGGCTGAAAAGAAATTCGGGCAACTGCCGGAAAATGTCCACTTAAGGCGCAATGATGCCGGCGCGCTGGAGGTGGTAGATCTTTTCAAACGCACGATTAATCCTGCAACGACTTTCGAATATTCCGATCTTGCCGACCATCTTGTGGAAACTTCGTACGATAACGTTTTTGAAGGCATTTCCAAGGTCATGAAGGTATTTCAGGAAACCGTTCGTACGCCAGTCGATAAAAAAGGACTTACCTATGGACAGTCGGCGCGGGTTACTTTCAACCGTTACCGGAGTGAAAAAGGCGATTCGCGCGTCAGTATCCGTATCGAGGATGTTCGCCAAGAAGAGGATGTCGCGCCGACTAGTCTCATGCCGCGCCTTGGAAAAAAAGCCAGGGATTTGCAGGAAACAGGAGTGATCCGGGCGGTCGACCATCTTATGGAAGAAGCCTACCGGAAAGGCCGGGACATTACGCCGCGTGATCTGATGCGTGTTCTTGAAGAAAGCGCGGAAGTCAATGTCGCGCACACGATCGCGGAGCTTGAAGAAACGGATCCTTATTTTGAACGCAGGCCGATGTTTGACAGCCGAACTCTTAAGCGAGGCGGTGAGATCTCAAAAGTTAAGGAAGAAGATCCCGAGGAATTTCATCGGACCCTCGCTCAAGATGAAGTGCCGGAAGATGTGCATCAGACGTTCGAACATGGTATGAACGGTCTTTACGCGATCGCGGCGAATCAGGTCAAACAGCGCATTTTGAACGATCGCGGCATAGCAACACCGGTGGAACAGATCCGCAGCACCGATACGGATCCCCGGACCGGTAAGCCATTGCTTCTAACTGTGAGCGGGGAGCTTCTTTCGAACCCGGATTACAAGATCGATCAACGCTGGGGATATCATCAAGCCGGGCGGCAGGCCGGTGTTGCCGGAGAGATCGTGTTTGAGGGCTATCTTTCTCCCGAAGACAGGTTGGCGATCCATCGACAGATCCATTTACCGGTCGATGACGAACAGTCGTGGCAAAAATACCATAACGATCCTGCTTTCACGAACAAATCGCTTCTCAGGGCTCTTTATTATCTTAGAAAGAACGGCGGGACGATCTCATTCCAGACGGAGGTCGTGGGGCAACGGGAAGGAAAAGAGAAACGATACCTTCAACGGCTGCAATTTGCACTGCCGCTCGTGATGTCTCGCGGGGAATCCGAAAAACCGGAGAAGAAAGGGAAGAAAAAGAAAACTACTGAAACTGAGCCGGCTTATGAATTCGAAGAGGCCCGGATCCCCGTGTCGCCGGAGAATAAACTGACGCCGGACGAGGAGAGAGCGATCGGAAAGGCGATCAAGGATTTTGATGCGGGCAAAAAGGAAACACAGGAGTGGATGCAGAGCCAACTCCAGATCGAAGGGGGAGCTTTTGAGACCATTTGGGCTCTTTTTACACGCTTCGCCTATAAGAACCATATTCCCTGCGAGGGCGAGAAACCGTTGCCTAAGGACAAGTCAAACGAGATCTGGGCGAAACATCTTATGGCGATCGAGGTTCCCCAGGATTTTACCGTGCCGATCATCGAACATTTGCGCGAGCGGAAGATCCTTCCGCCCATTTACGCGAGCGATGATCTGGTTCTTCCCGTGCCCTATTACCAGGGCGCTCAGGGGCAGTTTCTTAAAGAAATGGCCGGCTATTTCATGAAGCGGTACGGCTGGCCGGAACGCCGCGCTTATGAGCATCTCCGGGACCAGTTCTATATTGGCGTCGAGGATTTTCCGCAATACGAAACCCGGCCCGCGGACTTTGCGGCGGCGGCATCCTTCATGACGCTCATGAACACCCGGACGGATGAACACAGTTTTGCGCACAACCGGGAACATGAACAAACGCTGATGCGTGCGTCCCTTCACAAGCAGGAACAGAGGAGCGTTGTCCTTACGGGGCCCGCGGGTGCGGGGAAAAGCTATTTGACCTATTCCTTTGTGAAAAGGGAAGTCGAGGTTTTCAAGTCCTCCGTGCTTTATTTCGAGCTGGATGTCCGCACGCTGAAGCAACTCGTGGGTTCTTCCGGGTCCAATGTCGCGTCAGTCATCAATACTATCCGCCGCTTTGCGGACCATCCGGACGTAGTGATCTTTATCGATGAAGCCCATGAGCTGAATGACGTCAAGACAGGCATCGGGAACTTCTTTGATATGCTCAAACCGCAGATGGCGGACCCGAATTCGTATATCCGGTTCTTTCTCTCGACGACCGACAAGGAAGCGGATAAATATTTTAAAGGGCCGGAGGCGAAAGCAAATCTCCGCCGGATGTATGAACTCAAACTGCTTTCGCTGACCTATCTGGATATCAAGATGATTCTGCGCGACACGCTGAAGCAGATCAAAAAGGGCTGGGAGCGCAAGCATCCGGGTATCAAGATCGATATCGAGGAGGGGCTCGATACACTTGCCGCGGACATAAAAAATCGCTTTTATGCCGATTCATCATCCCCGGACCGTGAGATCGATATTCTCGACACCTTACAGGCATTTGTGGCCGCGAAATTTGCCAATAACCAGGCAACCTTAATTGATCAGCCCGATGCGATCGCGTCCGGTCTCAATGCTTTACTTGAAAAGAACCGGTCCCTGAAAGGGGGCGGAAAACCGACCGCCGACCAGCGGACGTATGCCTTGGTCAATAAACCCGTTCTTGTTCGTCAGCTCCTTCATCTGCTTGATCAAGCGCGTTTCGGGAACGAGCATTGGGCGAAAAAGAATGAAAATTCGCGTTCGGAAATTCGCAGCGAGGAGAATACATTGGCGGTTACGAAATTGGGGGAGCAAAGCCTTTTTGAAATGCTGGAGGCTACGGAAAATATCCCGCTCGCGACACTGACCTTTGATTCCGAAAAGGCCCTTGAAATGCTCCGGACCGATCTAAAAAAGAAGATTCTCGGCCAGGACAGCGCGATCGACGCCCTGGTGGACGGGCTCAGCGTTCACTTCAACAAGAAAAAGAAAACGGATTTTATTCTCCCGTTCTTTGCCATCGCGGCCGGTCTTTCCACGGTCGGCAAGACCGAGACCGCCAAAGTCCTTGCCGAGCTTCTTTTCGGGGACAAGGACCGGTATGCGGAGGTGCCGATGACCGAATACGGCTTGGAGCACTCGGTGGCCAGTCTTCTGGGTTCGCCTCCCGGGTACATCGGTTCGGACCAGCCGGGATTATTGACCCGGATCTTCCGGGACCTGAGAAGCAACGGGATCGTCAATTTTGACGAGGCTGAAAAGGCGCATCCGTCCATTTTTAACGTCCTGCTCCAGTCGTTCGGAGAGGGCGAGAACCAGGACATGCAGGGCAACATCATCAAATGGGCGAACATGATCGCCTGGATGACGACCAACCTTGGCGTGACGGGTCTTGATCCCGAAAAGGGCGATGACAATAAGGCCGCCGTGACCAAGCTTTATTCGGACCTGATCAAGGCGGGGGTCGACGAAGACGCCCTTTATTATGAGGTTAACAGCACGGTGATCAAGATGATCGCCGCGGAGATCCAGAAATTTTTCCGGCCGGAATTCCTGAACCGCCAAAGCATGGCCAATTTTCTTTACTACAACTGGCTCCATCCCGACGATGCACGCCGCGTGGTGGATGAAAAGCTCCTTCCTGAATATAAAGCCCAGCAGGAAGAATTGGGCGTGAAGATCCGTTTGAGAGAGCAGCCACAGGACCGTATCCACAAGCTCCGCGTGGGCCGTTCGGTGCAAATTTATGATCAAGCGGCAAAAGCCAACTTGACGGACGCGCAATTCGCCAAGGATGATTCGCTCTGGATACTCGATAGCGCGCAGGGAAAACTCATTCGGCTTCTGGGTGAAGCCGAGGTGGACCGTGATGTTCCCGTGCCCATGAAGGACGCCAAACGGTTCTTTTTGGTACAGCGCGGCGGCGAAGAACAGGCCGTGATCGTGGGTGAGAATGAAGCGGTGCTGATAAGCCTGACCGGTGAAGTAAGAGGTCGTATCTCCTTAAAGGCGGAAACCGGCCAGTGCGCCATTGACTCAAAGCAACTAGTTATTCAATCAGGAACTAAGTTCAGACTGATTGATCTGGAGAGTTTTAAACCTATTCGTACGATCGAGGCGAAAGACATGGAACCCGCGATGGGTCCTCTCATTTCCATTGCTTTACGAGACAATGTGCTTGCGTTTACCGATGGAAACATGATTTTTATCAAAGTGATATTGGAAGGCGGGGAACAGAAAACAACTTACCATAAAGATTCAAAAGGCATACGGTCGATCGCGTTTGATTCCGACGGGCGGCTAGTCTATCTCACCAAGCGGGACGTGAAGCGCCCGCAAGTGACCCATAATCTCGAAGCCCAGCAAGAACTTGAAAAAAGGAAAAAGGAAAGTTTGGGAGAAACATTTGACCGGTACCGAAACGTCAAAAAGATCGTCGGGAATAATAAAAAGTCCTTTTTTTTCATTCCGCTCACGCCCCAGGAACTGAAGGAATATCAGGAAAAGAAGGCGCGCCATAAGGCCGTTTCGGAAAAGATCGTCGAGAGCAGGAATTCGGTGGACGATCTCGTGAAGCCGCACCGGAGCGTGATCGAAGAGGAAATCGTCAAAACGATGCCCTTTCCGGCGGATGCCGATGAAACGACCAAAAGAGAAGTTCAGTCAAAACGGAATGCCGAGATCACTAAGCGGATCAATGCCCTGATCCTGGAGAAGCTCAAGCTGGCCGGAGCGGAGCCGTTCGAACTTTATGAACGGTCCGTCCGGGATTTCCGGGAATTGCAGGAATACATGGCCAGGCATCCCGAATATGAAAAGCCTTTGGAGCCCAAGGCAGAGGAGACGGGGGAAGAGGGAGACGGAGAAAAAGTGCGGTCTTTCAATGTCGCTTCGCCCGGCTTCGGGCGGGATTTTTCAGACTGGACATGCCCTTACCGGCTGCTTGATGAGAAGGAAGTTGAAGCCTATACCCAGCATCTGGAACGGGAGCGCCAGATCCGTGACAGGGTCGAGAAAGAAGTCGGCGAACTTGTGAAGGTCCATGAAGCCGAGGTCAAGGACGTTCCGGTCCTTGTCTTCGTGGACACGGACGGTAAAGAACTGCAGGTCAAAGATCTCTATTATCGCGCGCGGCCGAAAATCCGAAGCTCAGAGAGCCAGAAAGAATGGGAGTCCCAGCGCGAAAAGGAGACGGGGTCCGAATTCGTGCTGTCCAACACGGCGGACGGCCGTATGATCCTGCGGGAAGGCAAGCACAAGACCGTGGAAACTCTGGAGGGGATCTCTTTTTCCAGGCTCGCGGATCATCTTGTGCGGGCCTATTACACGGATGTGTTCCAGGGCATCGCCAATCTTCAGAACGGATTTTCCAAAGAATTTGTCCAGCCCATCGAAACGAATGAGAAAGAATTCGGTGTGCTTGAGACGGGGACCGAACTCGAAGTCTATTATGATGCGAATGACCAGCGCATCAAGCTTTCCGAGCGGAAGGCCAATCCTGCGTCCCATCTGGCCCTGAAAACAGCCGTCAAAATGACGCGATTGAAGCCCGAAGAAAGGCGCATGATCCAATTGGTTGACGAGCTTCTGGACCGGAAGATGACGCAAACCGGGGCCGAAGGCAGAGTCGAACTGGGGGAGATCAAAAAGATCATCGAGGAGTCCCTCGGGTTAGCGGAGGGAAGTTTTGACGGCGATCTTGTTTTTCTCGGAAAGGGAAAGACGCTTCTGGAGGCAGACGAAGTCCGTTACTCGGAAGAAGAAAACGATATGGAGGACCAGGACGTAGCGCCCTTTGGTTTTGACGCCGTAGTCGATGATCAGCTTCTCGATCGCTTTGACACGGTTCTGGATGAGCAGATCAATGATGATATTAAACCGGGAGAAGATGAAGTTCCGGTCCATCAACTCAAAAAGCTTTTCCGTACGGGCGCGTTCGCCATGCACCGCCAAGGCCGGCGAAGCCTCCAGAACGCGGTTTCCATGGAAAAGTTCCGTAAACACTATTCCCAGCTTGCGCCGGAATCTTCCAAAACCTCAAGCGCGTTGTTGAAGGACCGCCGGCGCGTGAGCGCGGTCAGCCGCCAGGATATCGATCAACAGATCCGGACGCACGGGGCCGAACACGGGTTTCAGGCCCGGGCCGGTTTTTTCTATAACGAGACAAAAGGATCGCGTCTCATAGGGGAATTTGAGTTCAAATGGCCGATGACAAAAAAAGAAAAGGGAAAACTTATCCGGCTTCTGAACGCGTCCCCGGAAGAGATCAAGAGGATCAAGGCCTCCGAACAGGACCAGTGGGCTCCCGAGATGATCGAATTTATGGAGCTTTATCTGAAGTTCTGGGACCAACACCATTCTAAAGCGGAGGACCCGCTCAGGGGAAAGCGGCCGGTCTATTACAATCCGGAAGGGAACATCAATTTTCACCGCGTCCGCTTCGAAATCCCGATCCCCGGCGTCAAAGGTTCGCTGAAGGCGCGTTTTCAGCGTGCCCGCCTGGCGGGCCAGAAAAAAGGGGATGCGTGGGCCAAAATGACGCTTACTGAACGGCTTGAAGCAGTAAGACAGAAAAGACTTACGGAAACCGTTCCGGTCCAAGAAGTGGAACCTCCGATCGAGCCGGAAGTTATTGACGACCAGCCGCGCCTGCCGCCTGACAAAAGTGAAACCGCGCCTGCCTCGGAAACTCAGTCTGAAACCGGGCTTGCCACTCAAGAAGTTTCGCCCGAGCTGCCAGCCGAGCCGGAAGCGTTGCCGGCAGAATTTGGGGAAGCGGAAAAGCCCGCTCAGGCCAAGCCAGTTTCGGAGGCCGAAGTCCAGAAAGGCGTCGCGGATGTGCTGACGCAGTTTGTCGGAGAAAATGACCGTGGGTTGGTCGAGGCTCATATGGCCGCGAGGGTCGCTTCCAAAGACCGTGACCCAAAAAGTGAAAGAGACCGGCTGGAAGCCACGGAAAGCGGCGAAACTTCGGAATATTACGTCTACCACGCAAGCTATATCCATACATCCACTCCAAATTTTCTTCTGGATCCGGGAGGTCTTGTTTTTTCAGCGAACAGCTGGATGTGGGTGGCGAACACCAACGAACAGGCCGACCCCCAAAAAGGGACGGCTCTCAGAAGTCTAGAAGTCTACAGACTGCAAAAGACTCGGCTGACGTCCGGTGAAGAAGGTCTTTTTTATAAACCTTATTTTCGGATCAGCACAGACGCGGTCAGAAAGCTCATACCGTACAGCGTCGCCGTATTCGACCACTCCAAAACAAAACAACCCATGGCCTTTGTGGCCGCTGGAACGGGCGGGCTTCTTTTCTATCAGATCGAAGGCGTGGATGAACAAAATAAAAACGATCCGCTGAAAATCAAACTGCTCCGGCACGCGGAGGGGACTAATGTGACGGATGTGATCCCGCTTGCCAACAGCGAACTTCCGCTTGCGCTGGGGGTTCACAGCGGCAACGGTGCGTTGGTCACTTATACTTTGAACGGTATCCAAAAACATTCCAAGGATGGTCTGGGTTTGGTTGAAAAAGCGGTCGCGGTTCCGAAAAATCCGGAAGACCCCGGCAACAAAGAATGGACGGTCTATTTCACGACTTTCAGCTCGACCGTTATTCGGAAAGTGAACTATCAGATGGACCGAGGGTTCGGAGCAGTCTCCGAATTTTACACCTCGAAATACAGCGTCCTGGGCATTACCGCGGATAAACAGGGCAATATCCTTATTGCCCGTAACAGGAGCTTTCAACCCCTTCTCAAACTAAGTCCGGACGGCAAGGAACTGCGAATCCAGGCGACTTACGGCCGTGATCCGAAGAATCCCGCGACCTATATTTACGAAGGAACGGACCTTCGGATCGACCCGCGCGGTTATCTTTATTTAAGTGACAGGGGACCGCAAGGCGGGGGCGAACCCGGTTCTGCCAAGGTCATTGTATTCAAGCCTGCGACCGAATCCAATTATCTGCAATCAGAATCCAGATTCACCCGGGGCGGATCGCCGAGCGCGGCGCCCAAGCCGAAAACAGGCGCTCACGAAAGACTTTTGGCGCGAGTGACAGCGGCGCTTGATCCGCGGATCGAGCCCGAACATGTGAAGGCAAGACGCGAACGCGCGAAAGCGGCGAGCAAAACCGAAGATATGGCGCGGATGCGTCAGACGGGTAAACAGGCGGGAATGAAAAGCGCGCTTCAGCAAAAACTCATCCGGAGGCTTGAAAAAGTTTTTGGCGCGGACTTCAAGACGATCCGCAGCAAGGTCAAGGCCGCGCAAGGCGATTATCGCACCCTTCTGAAGGCCCTGAAGGGGATCCTGGAGAAAAAAGGGCAGAAAGAAAAATATACCGAGGCCGAGCTAAAAGAGCTTGAAAAAATTTACCGCGAGATCGAGGAGATCCAACGCGAGCTTGAGACCATGGCGCTTTCACTCCGGGTGGAGATCGAAGAATTCGAAAAATCCGAAGCCCAGGGCCAGGCCCGCCAGCTTAAATCCATGCAGGCGGCCATGAAAAGCGTTGTGGATGTGGTCACAGAGCTGAGGGAAGCCATGATCGCCAATCCGATCCAGGTAAGCGTGGACGGTTGGGGGTATGAACCTCCCGCGACGCTCGATGCCCTGGTCGCGGCGCTTAAAGGAGTGGATTTCGGCGATTGGCTGCCCGAAGAGCCGGCTCCCGGGGATCTAAAACCCGGGACTCCGGACGACGAAAAGGGGCAACGCGAAAAGAAACAGCCGGGAGAGCTGGTTGCCGGAACGAAAAGACTCAAAACCATTGATGAGATCACGGCGTGGCTCAACTCGCGCAAGGAATTCACTAAATCATTCGTGGAAAATAATCCAATGCAAACATGGACCAGCAAAGATGGAGCTGTCAGGATTAACCGCTTCGTCCTTAAGGATGAATCCGGGAGTGCGTTGCTGTTTGACTTTTCCGGGGAAAATTATTTTCAACTATTACTAGATCTATTGGGCAAATCTACACTTGGCATTCTTAAGGAAGGACACTCCGGGAAAACCATCGATAGAAGTTTTAATACGGGAAAAGAAGAATGGGTAGGGCTTGAGATCTCTGAAGACCCCAAAGCTCCGATGTGCTTTAATTTTATTTTTCACAATTTGGGCATTGATGCACCGCAAGTCTTGAAAAACGCCGGCATAGATCCGTCGAATATCGTCCCGGTGGATAAAGATGGCAAGCAAATGCCTGCCACGGTCGGGATCACATTAGACAAAAGACCAGAGACTGGAGACCAGAGCCCACAGAAGCTCACAGCGGACAGGGTGACGGGAAGATCGTTTGTCGATATTGTCCAATCGCTCGAAGGTTCGGCGCGATTCGTCAAAGTCGAGCCTGAAAAAACCGATATCCAATTGGTTCTGATGCTTCATCCTCAGCTGAAAGCGGACAGGAATCAACGTACCGGGGGGAGTTATGCCGCGATTTGGACGGAGGCAGATTCCAAGACTCAGGCGAATCTCGCAATTACAGGAGAAAAAGAGGATATTGATCCTTGGGCGGGCGCTTGGGCCAATTTCAACGTGGTTATGAATGAACGGGGAGGCGGCACTTTGATGTTGCGTCCGCCGGGCGGCGTGGATTACCGGCAGTTACCGATCGAAAAAGGAGAGATTTTTGACGTGGTCTGGGATGAAAAACCGGATAGCGAAGGCTACAAGGCCTACCACGTGCTTGTGACGGACAGGATGTGGGAAAGGATCCAGCGCATGCTGCCCGCGATGCTTGATCTAAAGATCGGACGGGATCTGACATCCACGCCCCAGCGGATTATCTTTGTAAAGGAAAGCGACGCGAAAGTTCATTCCGATCAATATTTCATGTTCTATCACCCGCCGCGAAAAGAAACACCGACCGAACCAGAAACGCCGCCTGCGATCCCGGGTCAGCTGGAAGTGGGAATGAAGGATCTGAATGCGTCCCTGAAACAAGTGATCGAATTTCTGAATAGCCGGACGGATCTGGTCAAGTCCTCTATGCCGTCACTCGGAGGAGAAGTTTGGGAGAAGAACGGAAAAAATATAGCCGTGCATATGTTTGCGACTCCCGAGGGCATCACTTTTTACTTCAAGCTGCAAAAGGCAAAGGTGCTGGTACTCAATATTAATGAGACGGATCAGCCCGCCAGTTTCCCCGGTCGCAAACCTGTATTCACTTTCCATATTGATGGCCCTGACGGAATGCTTGTGCCGGAGACCGGCCCGTTCCCATTAGAGCTTCAGGTAACGGCTCAAGCCAATGAGCTGCTGAAATTCAAATTTGATTGTCCGGCGAACCTGGATGCCGCCAGACGTGTCATGCAAAACCTAGGTTTGGACCTTTCCAATATTGACGCGTTGGATGAACAAGGCCGGCCGATCGGAGTCCGGGTAGAGATCCAGGGGAAGGAACCGCCGACGCCGGGGATGATTGATAAAGTGCAGCAAAGGGACTGGCGCGATATTTTCCAAGGTTTTCGTGAGGCGGGATTTCAACCGGTCGAGTCGTCGGGTTGGGAGAAAAGCGAAGAGGCCATGCTTTTCCCGGAGCTTCGAATACTAGAAGGCGCTAGCGCGGGAAGTGCCGCAAGACATTTCCCGAAGAATCCGAATACGCCGGCTCTTGAAGAGAGATTTTTGTTCTTCGTGAGCGGAGAAAAAGATGGCCGTTCCGTCGGCAGTTTCGCGGGCAAGCCCGATATCCCGCCGCATTTCGTGACGACAGTTTCAAAACCAGGCACGCCGGAGGAGAAGGTGCGACTTCTTGTCCGAAAACCCGGCGGGGAGCGTCAACTTATTGATGTGAATAGGACCGAGGGCGCGGTGGACCTGGTGCCGGTAAGGACAGACCAGGGGATCCGGTATTTTCTGCTTCTACCGGATTCTGCGGTGCGCGAGTTCAAAGAAAAATTCAATAAATCACTCGAGATCGATCTTACGGCCGTTTCAGCCATACCGCAGGTGATTAGAGTGGTAAGCCATTCCGAATTTCTTGATCGCCCCGGAGAATATCCCATGTTCCGCCGCGCGGTGAAAGAAGAAAAACCGCAGACAGGGAAAGGGTTGGCGCCGGATGAGGAAGCCCGGGCCAAGGCGTTCATTCTCCAGACCGTTCCGGATGGCGAGATTACGGATATTCAGGTCGAGCGCCCTGAAAAAGAGCCGGTCAAGTTTGTTATTTCTTCCAGAAAGCTCGGCCTTTTGATCGGCGAAAGAGGAAAGACGATCGATTTGATCAGAAAAGGGCTGGAGGAAATCATCGGTGAACCGGTCAGAATCGATTTAATCGAAGTGAAGGATTCAGCAGTGCCGCCTGCGCAGGTGGTGGGCGCGGAAATAAAAGAATGGGACAGTTTGGCCAACCTTTATGACTATTTGGCAAAAGAAGCTGACGTTACGGATGATATTTCCGTGGGGAGTGACGGAATTGTTTTCAGAGGAGAATCCGGCGAAGCCCTCTTTTCGATGCCCAATAAAACCCAGATCGAAGCCGTCAATGATATCGTGTTAAAAACAGACCCGACAGGGAAAAAAGGTAGTGAATATATACCGGATGGGATAATGATCTTCCCTGTGAATGGTGATTCAAGGATCCTAGTCCATCTTGAAAAAAAGATAAAAAACGAAAAGCCGGTTTTTAATATCAAGATCACTCTGGAGATGACTAAAGAAGGCTTGAGCGAGCTTGTTCATCCCGATGTTGCGGCGCGAGTTACAGATCCGAAAAAAGAAGAAACTTCCGACGGTCACAGTATTGAATTGGAGGTCCGTGAAGTCCCATCCGCCCAATTTTCAGCTCAGGCAACGCCGACGGAGCCGGGAATGGGAGCGGGGGAGGTGCACCTCAAGACCGTCGAGGCGATCAAGGCGTATCTGAAAGGGCGTGATGATGTAACGCTCCGGGGGCTTGCCCGAGGGGAGGTCGCTAGCTACTTTCATATTGAGCATTGGTTTGCCGACAGAAAAATGGGAAATCTTGGAAATGAAAACTTTTTCACCTTTTATTTCCGGCTGAAATCCGGCCGCCTTCTGAGTGTTCATATGGAAGGAACGAGCATTCAGCTTTGGTATCACGATCCTGGGGCCGATCGTTCCAGCGGAGTCAATGGAATTATCAATCTCAATGAACATCTGAAATCTTTCGATTTTCCTGATGAAAAGTCGGGACCCCTGGTTTTTGGGCTCAACCTGGCTTTGCTGCCGGGCAATATTAAAACGGCACTTGAAGCAGACGGCCTGGATCTTTCCAAGGCGTTAAAACTCCTTGATGAGAACGGACAGGAGACTCCCGATTCCCTGAAAATCACCTTTGATACCGCCTTCGGCCCAGTTACCGAATCGCCCGCTGAACCGCCCGCGCCTTCCACCCCGCTCGCAACTCCCGGACAGCTTTCCCGGGAATCGAAATGGCAAAGGATCGCGAGAACTTTGGAACCGTGGCTTAGAAAAGGTCCGGAAGGGCCAACGAACCGGTCGGAAGTGAGAAATCAGACTCTGGACCGCAGACGACAGACTATAGACCATAGCTTAAAGCTGAAAAACGAAAATCCAGGCATTTCCGGGCTATTGGCTATTGGCTATGGGCTAGGAGCTCGCCGGTCCCACTCCCCATCAATCGAAGCAAAGCAGAGATTGGGGCCGTTCAAACTACCATTTTGGAAAGGAAAGGAAAAGTTTGGACGGTCCGAGGTACGCAATTCAGGCGAGAACCTGCGGACTGATTTTCAGTTTTTCGTGACGGCTTCGGTTGTCGAGAATAACGATAACACAAAATTTGTGATGCACTTTCCAAGAACGGCAGAGACGATGCGGAAAGTGACGATTGAGCAGACCTGGGTCCAAGGGCCAACAGACGCCTCAGCCGGGATTCAATCCATGATGAAGGAAGAAATCATCTCCGGTCCCCCGGGCTTTATAATGAATCCGCCGAAGATTGTTTCGGGCGAAATCATTGTCGATATCGAGCGGCCTGAACAAACCGGCGGCGTCATTGTCATTGATGTCGACAATCGTCATGAAAATCTTTTTTCCGGGATTCCGCGGGAAGGAAATTTTATTGTTCCCGAAACAGGAGCTCGGGGTCTTCCATACCGGCTTAAATTCGTGAATGTCCAGGCTTCTCCGGAACCATCGCCCGCTGAACCTCCCGTGCCGCAGCTGTCGTCAGCCCCGGTAAGGACAGATTTTACGGACGGAGAAATCCTGGAGGCGCTTGTTGCTGACAAGATCTTTAAAAAGAAGGCAGATTCCAGCGCTCAGGATAAAGCCTTTTACTACCTGCCTATAGAAGGACAGGGCGACGGGACTCCGAACGAGCTTGAATTTGTTTATGATCCGGGGTATCTCCAGCGTGCCGGGAGCGAATTTCCCATTCAATTTGCGGCAAGCGTCGGCGCGGGCGCCAGGGTTCGCCTAATTGACGTACTGCCACAAAAACGAATTCATTACTTTGCGCATGATCCCGGACTTCCGAACATTAACAACAGTTTTCCGTTTAGCGGAAATCAGTTTTTCCATCAGATCCGGCGGACGGAGGGAGAGCACTTCTGGTTTTTGATCCCGGATCTTCCGAAGGAACAGCGAGAATTATTTCAGGATTTCAGCAACAACTATCCGGATGGCAAAAAACTTCATCTGCGTTTTATTACAGTTTCCGAAGCAAACACCGATCCCAAAAAATACGACATGTTTGAGCGGACGAGTGGGGATTCGTCGCGTTTGAGCGCCGCTCCCCAGCGGATCACCACGTTCAGCTCGTTGATCGCTTATCTCAACTCGCGTAAGGATTTCACGAGCAGGACGGATTCCATTGTGTCCGAGTGGGAGAAAGAGAATTTCAGGGTCAATTTGTGGAATTCCGCTGGGGGGCCGCTTGTTTTTTCCGCGGGTCCGGTATCCCAACCCGATTTCATACTTACGTTGAAACGTCGGCCGGGAGCCGACGATATTTTTGAGGCGGAAATGAGGGTGGAAGGGTATCTGGATCCGTTTTCTTTTTCCGGTTCGATTGCGGCGTTTATGCCGGACAAACAAGATCCGGCGAGATTCACGTTCTTGGTTCATGATCCACGGAACCCGGTCGGCGGAGGATTTGCACTCGATCATGATGTCAAAGACGATCAAGGCCGGCTCACGGGCGATGGCATGCGGCTCGAAGTCAGTCCCGATGGAGAGCGCATCGGAGAGCGGCAAGCGGAGGATCAAAAAGGCGGCTTAACGGAAGACGATGTGGTCCAACAGGCCAAGGAGGAATTGAAGGATTCCCCCCAAAACCTGGCCTTTTTCCTCAAGGTTCAGCGCGAGATCCGCAAGGCTTTCAAGAATGTTGATTTCCATTATGCGGGTATTCCAGGCGTTGTATTTTCACATCCTGAAAGCCCGGCGGGTGTTCATGGTGCCGTTGATTTGTATTATCCTAAAACAGGAACGACTTCTGAATTTCAAGTCACGATAGGTCACAGCCCCAAAGAGACCGGGATCCAGGGTATGGGGGTTGACATCGCGGATGTTGAAGACGTTTTGTTCGATGAAGCGAGTCATACCCTCCGGGTAAAATTAAACAGCCGCGCTTATCAGGGTTTGGTCAAACGTTATTCCCCGGAGAATGTATCGTCCCCTCGTGATGCCCTCGACATGTCAAAGCCGATCGAGCTCTGGGTCGAAAAGCCGGACGGTGAAAAGTTTTTTGTCCATTTCATGTCAACGGCAGGAGAGCCAGTCCCCCCATCCGCGTCGGTTACAGGTCCCGCGGCGCGAGGCAAGGGTGCGGTCATGGTTAGGGAAACGGTTCTGGAAAGTCACGATTTTGATTCCATGAAGAAATTTGACGCATTTCTCAAAGACTCGGACGGCAGCACGACAGCGTATCCCGAGCTCCGCTGGTTCGTGATCCCCAAAGGGGACCAGGGTTTGACAGGGGTCGTGGAGGGTTTTAGTTTGCAATTCCATAAGCGTTCCCTGTCCGGTGAGCAAACTGATATTTGGAATCTCGCCTCTCATAAAAACGGTGACGTGGGGGTGGGAGATATTTACGGTGTTGAGATTAATTTCGGCACGCCGTCTTACTTCAGGATCTACCGGGAAAAAATCAAAGGAAAGAACGGGCTGTTCAATAGAACCCGCGTTGTTATTGTGCCAGGCAATACCGGCGAGGTGCAGCTGCCTTGGCTTAGAAAGCGTCATTTTCGGGGAAAGGAAGAACTGCTGAAAGATTGGGCGAAGGCGCACAGCCATTTCCAGGGGCGTTCGAAAGACGGCGCCGAAGAAGTCGTCATGGAAGTGCTGGCAACGCCGCCCGTTCCTGCTCCAGTCGTGCCGGAAAAGAAAAATCTGATAGGCGGGCGGATCCTGAAAACCGCGGAGGAAATCCGGGCGTATTTTCTGGAACATTTCAAAAAACGAGATGAATATCTCCATATCCGGTTGGATAAATACACTCCGCCCGCCAATTTATGGCGGCGGTCTGCGCTTGGCTATATCACGATCAGTGATATCCCCGGCCAGGGGACTCTGGATTTTGATTTCTCGCTTGAAAAGGGTCATGCCATCGTTATGCGCTTCCATCTCAAGCCGCTTCCCGGGGAACCTCAAACCATTGAATTTTCCTTCCTGGAGGACAAGCCGGGAGACAAGCCCGCGAGATCTAACAGGACCGCGCCGGTCAAAACCGTTTTTGCCATGGATAATTTCCTGGGCTTGATCGTTCCTTCCGACCATGAGCCGATGCAGTTCCGGTTTTTGTTTAAAAAATTTCCAGAAGAGATCTTGCACAAAATGCAAAAGGCCGGACTTGACCCCGAGAATATGGGGATCCTCAACGTGAACGAAGGGACCTTGCTTGAAGATCGCGTTGCTATTTTAACGGCTAAAAACGAAGAACCTGCGGAAAATAACGGCCCTGCGCCGGCAAAGACGAAGGGAGCTCTTGGATCTGGAGAGGAGATATCCAGAATAGAATCCGGGTCTTTGGCGGCATTCGATGATCGCATACGGAGAACGGGAGGATTAATGAAAGGGGATAAAAAGTTTTTTCACCCCGATATCTACGCCATGAATCAGCCGCTTCATTCCGTGATGCTTCAGGACCATAGTTTCAGCACTTCACGGCACGAGCAGTCTTCCTGGGTCGCGGGGAAGGTCAGTCTGAATAAAGATGAGAAAGTTTTTCACATTGGTTCGCATTATACCGAGCGAGGGACCGTGACCGGCGGGGATAATCACCTGTGGCAGGGGATCCCGCGCGGCGAACGTTATCTTTACCGAAAGCTGAAATTGGAGAACGGGCGGATCGTCCGCGAGTTCACCATGACGCTCGTTCTTTCCGAAAAGCAGGCACGGGAATTCTGGGAAGAACTCCAAAAGCAGAGGAACGCGAAGGATAATACATTCCGCATAGAGGATCCCCAAGACTGGCTTATCTGGAGGGATGAGACCGGCAACACAGCCCGTTTAGTCATCGAAATCGAAGGAAGCAAAAAGTCTTTTCCTGCGGCCGTTGTGCCTGCCCCCACCCAAGCTCCAGATACAAACATGTCATTGGCAAAGGGGCGTCCGGGACAAAATTCGGGTAAGGATGCATTGAAGTCGCTTGCTAAGATCAGCGAAGGCGGTTATCTGGAACAGAGTCGCTGGGGCGAAGGGGATTGGGACATGAGCAGTTTTGAAAGGTTCGATCCGCCGGATTTAGAAATGGTTGAGACTTTTGAAACGGATACCGTTGCTGGTACTGATTCTGATTATCTAAGATTAGTCAAAACAGTTTTTCTCCATTTCAAGAGAGCCGGAAGCAGACCGGCGGGTTTTCAAATTCCGCTTCCTGTCAAAAGCGGGAAGAAGGAATTCTATGTGCTGAAATGCCTGCCGGGCCAATCGATCGAATTGGCTCGCATTGAGAACAATTATGTAAATATCCGGGCAGTTTTAAAATTAGAAGGCGCTGAAGCCTCTTTTGATCTGAAGGTTGTGGAGAGGCAGGGCGGCCAGGGATGGGATATGTTCGTGATCGTCCCTGATGCCATGGTTAGGCGAATTCCTGTAGAGGCAAGGACCCGGGAATTACGCGTGTCTGGCCATGAGTCTACTAGGAAAAAGCCATTTGGTGTTCGCGTGATTCGTGCCTCTGAAGCCGCAAAGAACCCAGCGAAGTACGGATACCCATCCCTCAAGTCGGCACCACAAGTTCCTGGCAATTTCAAGCGGCTTGTGAAACCTTTGAATCCCACTGCGGTCCTCTCCCTGATGGAAGATCTCGACACGAATATGGCGCGTGTTGAACATTCCCTTGAATTAAATCTAGTGAAAGGAAGTTCCCCAAAAACTGAGTATCAAGAGTTTCGGCAGGAACTGGACAAGTGGCGCGCAAGCCGGCTCCCGACGATCAGCAATTGGGTGGCGGTCGTGAAAGGCGCTATCCGGAAGTCCCAGGGAAAGCCGGATCCATCCAAGTTGCGAAGCCCTATGGAAGAAGTTGATACCACCTTGCGGGATGCATTTGAGGCTTTGGATAAGGCCCAGCCCGATTGGCGCAAGGATCCGGAATTGGAAAGTGAGTTCGTAAGCGTGCGCGCCGTCATTTCAGACCTTGAAAAAACATTCACCCGTCTTGCCGCCATGCTTGGCAAGTCAAACGAGACGGAAGAACCGAGATCCTTGGGTCAAGCAGTTTCCGCATCGCCTGCAAGGCTTTCGTCCGAAATAACATCCATGTACCCGGATATAGCGAAACGGCTGAAGACGGAAGCAGGATTTATCAAAAGCCCGGACGTTGCGGTTGAAAGCGATGAAAGAGGAGCATTTCAAAAAGATTTCGCAAGCGGACAAAAAAAAGGCATCGAATATCACTGGTCTGTCTATCCGGATTCCCCCCACGACAACGGATTTTATTTTGGGGGATTTCTGAACATTGAGGAAGGGAAATATCAAACCCAGATCGGCCCGAATTACATAGAAGTGCGCGATGTGCCCACTTCTATTGTTCGCCGCCAGCCTTTTAAAAGATTCTTGGGGATGCGGATCTCGGATGTCCCGGGCGACTCGGAGCGGAGAAAATACATTTTTATTTTTGAAAAAGCAGGCGTTATCACGGGTAAGGAAAATCCGCAGGCCGGCAACGAACTCTTGCGTTCCGGCACCTTCACGAACGGCGATCAATACGAAATTGTCATCGGTATGTCCCAACCCGCCAACGCGCCGGTCGCCGCAGACAGTGATCCTCAAACCGCCCCAGCGCCGGGCCAGCCACAAACGGTGATTTCAGAGGGGGAAGTGATCGACCCGGGAACATTCCAGACGTTCGCCGGCTTTATCGCGCATCTTGAGCAAAAGATCCGTGAAGGTTCCGCGCGGGACAACAAATTTTTCTTTACCGTGCCGGTAGACCGGTCCGTCAGTTATCCCCATCCTTTTCTCTTTCTCCAGAAATTCATGCTGGCCACGGTAATTAATCATGATCTTTCCTGGCAAATTGCCACAAACAAATATCCTTCGGGAGATTCCATGATAAGAGAGATCCAATCGAGTTATCACGAGGGAATTATAAACGTTGGTACGGATGGCGGGAGAAATGCATCGGTTCTTTGGAGTGACGAAGCGGGCGTGCCTTTCGAGATCGGTTACAAAAAGATCAAAAAAGCGGATGGCAAGGTGGTCCGGCATGTGACGGTCACGCTCATGATGACTGCGGCGCAGATTGCGAAAGTTCGAAAGAATTTTGACGAGCAGGTTCGCAAGTATTTTCCAGAAAAAACCCTTGAGAAATGGGCGCGATGGGTGTCTAGGGACGGCGACGTAGCAGAGAG
>Ga0182027_10002311_pt1 | contig 31060 bp, 12 predicted proteins | sample 712E1DmetaG_FD_121300 | JGI IMG/M metagenome (GOLD analysis project Ga0182027, IMG submission 121300) | Permafrost microbial communities from Stordalen Mire, Sweden - 712E1D metaG (Illumina Assembly) | ecosystem: Environmental > Terrestrial > Soil > Wetlands > Permafrost | place: Sweden...
GAACTTCCTCATGTGCGCTCTCCCCTGAGCATAGTCACCAGCAAACTTAATTCTAAATGCTCAACTGTAAACTTTCTATCAGTCCAAAGGCTAAATTTCAAGGCCCAAAGGGCCCAGGGTTATTTGTCTGAAAATCAGGCGGCACGGACTAGCCGCTGTCCGGAATGGCGGCGGAAGAATGGAGTCAACCGGCCGAACAGACCACCTGAAGTTGAAGAGGGCATGCTGACCTGAGGCGGGGCAATTTCTACATATCGGACCCCTATTCCGGCGTCCATGGAGCCGCCGAAAGGACCCCCGGCATTCGGGCCAATCTGAAAGGCAATGCGGCGCATCATGAGGTCGCTTCCCACAACAACATAAAAGGATTGCTGATGCCCGGCGTGAACCATCACCGTCATGTCGCCTTTGTCGTTATCGGACTGGCCGACGCCCACGAGCTGGACCCCTACCACGTCGGATCCTTTTAGCGAATATTCGATGCGCAGAACCTGCCCGCGTTTTAATTCGACCGGCTTCTTCATGTCCCAATAAACGGCTTTCTCATGCTGTCTGAAATTAACGTATCCGCGTGGCCAACCGGCGTTCTCGATCGAGACGAGATTGCGAGAGTGATCCGGCACCGCGAATTCAATCGGATGTCCTTTTGCGCCTGCCTCGTCCGGGCCTGACGGAGGTCGGGATCGGAACGGCCCGAACGAAACAGCGAGCAGCAAAACCGCGAAAGCAACCCGGCGAATCAGGCGTCTGAAATTCCTCCACCCTGCATGAACCAATCGGGCATCGCCTCCGAGCAGTTTGGAATAGTTCAGACGGACAGGAGCGATCAGAACACTCAACATCACAATCGTTGAGGGAGGAAGCTGTTGGATATAGCCGGGGATGTCAGGATACACCATCGGCAGAAAAGCAAAAAAGAGAATCGCTGAGCCAAAAGCAAAAGCGTTCCGGCGGATCAGCGTGAAGAAGCCGAGGTTGGTCGCTCCCCCCTTGGTCGTGATGCGGAAGCCTTCCTTGCGGCCGATAAAGTAGTTAAAAACACCAACGAAAAGAGTCGGCATGAGCGCCGAGAACACCATGGTCGTAAAAGCGAACTGACCCACCAAATCACGCTTATGACGCCAGTTGGCAATGATCAGCGGGACATAAGGCGAGACTAAAATGATTACCGCCCCCATCACGGGGAACTGAATGTAAGCGAAAATCAGGACGAAGCCCAGCGCGGTCGTCAGATATCCCGCCATCTGTAAAAGGATGTCCGCCTTCTCAAACCAAGAGAGCGCTTTCGAGCGAAGGATGGTCCCGGCTTGTTCGAATAGGATCTTGGTTGTCCCGAAAGACCATTTCCGCTGTTGCTTCATCAGCTCGTGGAACGTGGTCGGCGCTTCCTCGCCCGTGACCACGTAGGGAACGTATTTGGACTGATAGCCTGCCATGCGGATTTTCAAGGCGGTGGCCAAGTCTTCGGAAACCTCTTTCTGCCAACCGCCGATCGTTTCCAGCGCCTCCCGCGTGATGATGCCGTTATGGCCGTCAAATTTCACGAACCCCTGGTCGTTCATCAAGGTTTCATAAAGCCGGTGATATCCGCGCATTCCCATCGCGACGATCTTGGTAATGCCGTTATAGGATTCGTTCGTGGTCGTGATGCATAGCTGCACGTAGCCCAGGAGCGGATTGTTGCGGAATTCAGGCATCGCCTTCAGCAAAACAGCCAGCTCGACCGTGGAGTCCGCATCCAGAACAAGGAAATGAGATCCACGGGCCGTCCGCATGCCGAGATTGAGATTGCCGGCCTTAAACCCCTCTGTACCGTCCCGGTGAATGAAGATCGCGCCGTGAGCTTCCGCATAGGCCTTCGCGCGAGCGTACTGGTCGGGTCTGTCGCTGTTATCGATGACTTGGATTTCGATCCGATCCCTCGGGTAATCGATGGCCAGCGCGGAATCGAGCGTCATCTTGACGATATCGAAGGGTTCGTTCCGGATCGGAATTTGAACCGTGACAAACGGTAAATCGGATTCCTGGCCTGTGAGCGGCGCTGGCGGAGGTTGCGGCTTCATCCAGATCATCCATATCGATGACAACAAGAAATGAAGGATGCGAACAATAAAGATGATGCCGATGGTCAACATGAAAATCTGCTTTGCCAAAAACGTGTGCGGGTCCTGAGAAGGCGGCGCATGGAGATAGATATAGAAGTTGATGATTTCGGAAATGACCGTCGTCCCCGCAATGACCCCATAGAAAGATCCCGGATGGGCAAGGAAATGGTAGACGGCCTTCGAGAGACGCGTCGTCACGTGCGAAGCGTCCGTCGACCCCTTGCCCAAAGAATGACGGATCAACAACATGATCGCCGCAACACCCATTACAGCGGCTAAGATCACGACGATTCCCATCTGGCCGGGGATTTCCATGACGGATTCGAACGTGGCTGAACGACCGAGCTCCGCCAGTGTCGGCGCCAGAAGGAGTGCCGTTACCATGCCCAGCACCCGGCCATCCGAAGAATTCACGACGCGACGAGCCCATTTGAAACGCGTATTTCGCGGTATGGCTTCTCGTCGGATACTGAGCTGCGCCCCTTCGGCTGTTTGTGATTTCTGCACTCGGGCTTCAGAAGCAAGGTATGGAATTCCTCTCTCCTCGAGCGCCTGTTCCACAAAAATAGTACCTGGTACTATTTTTGAAAAATGGTGCCAACTACCATTTTTGGAGGGCGCAACAGCAGCGAAACCGGGATCCACCAGGAGGGCGGGAACCAGGACCAGCGCCGCAAATCGAATCAGCGTTTTAGAAAGCATGAAATAAACTAAATCGTGTCATTAATCCCATTCTGTGAATTTTTCAGGCGGCGCGGGCCAGAATTTTCGACATGATTATCTTGTGCAAACGCGCGCTTGAGAAAAGTCTATCCGATGTAAGTTACAAATACGTTAAGAAATAGGCACTTTTCTGTAAATTCTCAGGCAGCGCGAGCTGATTGCTGCTGCCGTTAACGGCATGGCCTTACGTAAAATACACTTTACATTTGGTTACACTAGATGTAATATACACCTATGGTTCAACGTGATTTTTGGCTTCAGTCGATTCGGACCTCTTGGCAAAAGGCCTCGATTTGCTGGCTGACCGGCGTACGCCGCTCCGGAAAAACGACTCTGGCCAGAAGTATTCCTCAAACGCGCTACCTCAATTGTGACTTGACTCAGACGGCAGAGCTTCTTAAGGATCCCGAAGCCTTTTACAAGTCCCTTCAAGAACCCATTATCGTCTTTGATGAAATCCATCAGCTCGAAGACCCCAGCCGAATCCTGAAAATTGGGGCGGATCAATTTCCCGGGATTAAGATCCTGGCGACCGGATCTTCCAGCCTGGCCGCCACCCGCAAATTCCACGACAGCCTGACGGGACGCAAACGTTCAGTCACCCTGTTGCCCGTTCTCCATTCCGAACTCCCCGCTTTTGAATGTCCGGATCTGCGCGAGCGCCTCTTCCGCGGCGGCCTGCCCCAAGCGCTTCTGACGCGCGACATCGATCCCGGCTTCTATGCCGAATGGCTGGATTCTTATTTCGCGCGCGATGTTCAAGAACTGTTCCACGTTGAAAAAAGATCCCGCTTTCTGAAGCTTCTGGAACTGGTGCTTCGCCAAAGCGGCGGTCTCCTGGAGCCGACCTCCCTGGCTAAGCACGTGGAATTAAGCCGCCCGACCATCCTGACTTACCTCGACGTTTTCGAGATCACCCATGTCATCCGCGTGCTTCGTCCATTCCACGGCCAGGGGCGGCAGGAACTGTTGCGCCAGCCGAAAGTTTACGCGTTTGATACGGGCTTTGTGCGATACGTTAACGGATGGACCGAATTGAGAGAAAAAGATTGCGGGGATCTTTGGGAACACCTGGTCCTCGATATGCTTTCCGCCGGCGACCCCGCCAGAACCGTCTGCTTCTGGCGGGACAAACAGCGCCGCGAGGTGGATTTCGTTCTGCCGGGACCCCAAAACACCGTCGACGCTATCGAATGCAAGTGGAATCCAGACGCTCTGGAACTTCAGAACTTACGCGCCTTTCGAGCCCTCTATCCCGAAGGCCGCAACATCGTGGTGTCGCCCCACCTCAACGACCCTTACACCCGCACGCGGGATTCACTGGACATTCACTTCGTGCCGCTCGATCGCCTTCAGGACTTTCTTTCGAACCGCGCCGCCGACTGAGTCTTTCTGAGTTCTGAGCCCTGACTTGGAATCTGATATCTCAACTTTGAAAGTTGAAGTCAGGACTCAGAAGGCAGAAAGGGGGTTGCTCCCGCGGCGCGGGCTGATAGCTGGATGCGCCCCTCGCCGTTCGATGCATGAAATTGCATCAAAAAGTTTTAGGGACCTTGGGCCGTTTGGCATTCGGCTAGACCGCTTCGGCGAATAAATAACTTCTATCCTTACTTTTAAATCTACTCAAGACTTTTCTTATCAAAGGTATTAGAGTCCCCACGACGGCCAAATAGGCGAGAGGTGACCCCCAGGCCGCCTGCCCCGCCTGTACCGGAGCGGCTTCCATAATCGCCACCAGGAGCAGAATCCCAACGAAAGCTTTCACAATGGGATAACGGAAAAGCGGGGCGATGTAGGTCTTTTCCAAGAACTGCCGGGTTGAACGGCTTACACGGGAATAAACTTTGGAGGCGGCCCTGGTGAAAAGTGGATTGTAGGCAAACGGAGAAATCGCCGCGCCGACCGCCAGAATGACCATCGATGTAAATGATCCCCAGAACACGGCGGCGCTCATGTGCATGAAGGAAAAGACGAGCCAGCCCGATGAAACCAAACCCAGCACAATCTGCTTCAGATGCGCCTGACCGATTTCCTTGAAAATGACGATGAGACCCTTGTCCTTGAGGCGATCCATATTCGTGGCGCCAAACCGCATCGGAAGATCCAGCAGATGAGAGAATACGCCCTGAATGATCCAGACGGGCAGTCCGGCAAAAAATCCGAAATATTTCATGCCGGCTTTCAGTTCCTGTTTAAAGGATTGCAACCAATGGCTTGCCACGTCGGCAAATTGCGGGAAGCGCTGCAGCCGGTGACGGAGCATCGATAAGGATAGCGGATGGAAGACCGCGGAAATGAAGAAGTTCTGGAGCAAAATAATGAACGCGTACGCGGGAAAAAAGACTTCGGACACTTTTCCAAAGGGCAGGAGGTAAATTTGGGCGAAGGCGGCCAGAAAGACCACTGCAAATCCGTAGTAGCTGATGAGATAGACGTTCAGGTTGACCTTGGTGTGCATGGGGACCAGAGGCGAACTCATATAATCGCGGTAGCTGGCCTGCAGGATTCCTTTTTCCCTCCATTCCCGGATGGGATTGAGCATGAGATTGGACGTCCCAAAGGCGATTTTACGTAGCCACGCCGCCTCTTCGGTGAACGTGCGGCGCAAGCCTTCGCCGAAATCAAGACCGGGATAGGCGACGTAACGCCCGAAATAGCCGGCGCTGTGCAGCCGGAATAGAAGGTCGAAGTCTTCGGCGACCTGGTTTTCGGACCAGTAAAGGATGCGCCCATTCGCATCGCGAAGCGCGACATCCCTCATCGCCGACTTGCGCAGGAAGGCGTTATGCCCCATGAGGGAAGCGTGGTCGCCCCCCCGCGTAGTAAACGGCATCACCATCTGAAACAGGTTCCGGAGGTAACGGCCGGTCATTGTCGTGAAGAAATTGTCCTCTTCGTTGTACGGCAGCATGCGATGCTGAGTATAGGCGAGCTGCGGATCGGTCAGGAACTCGGGCGCCGTGGCTTCCATGACCCCGGTCGGCATGACGCTGTCCTTGTCCAGAAGCGCTCCGAAGATGTCGCCGGTCCCGATATCGCCTTCGACAAACAACCCTTCATGATCGATAGCCGTCAGCGCCTGCAGGCGGTCTCCAACGTTGTCGTAGGGAAGGCCTGCCGCTTGGAGACGCTCTTCAAGCCGGTCTGCGAGATTCCAGCCGGCGTTCAGATTGCTCCCTTTGGGAAAGCGCCCAAGGCGCCCTTCTTTAGGCCGGGCGACGACGCCGATGCCGTTGGCCCGATAAAATTGCACCCGGTCCCACGCTTCCCTCTCAGCGTCAGAAGGCGTCTCCCCGCGCGACAGCGCCCCTTCGATCCGGACCAGAAGCGATCGCAGGTCGGCCGGCGTCGCCGCTCCGTCCACCAGGCGCATGAGGCCGTCATCATAGACGACGATATTCGCCTGCCCGCCCTGCTTCCTGTAGGATTCGGCGGAGGCCAGAGCGGTCAACAAGGTCGGGCGGATGACGTCCGCAAAATTCTCCGTCGCCACGGGAACCGGGATGGTCATCCAGGGCCAGGCCTGGTCCGCGGGCTTTTCTTTGGGGATGGTCGAATAATACTTGGTATTGGCCGTCAGATCGTCCGCCGGGAACAGCAGGACGCCGATACTGTTGACGAGAATCCAGGTTACCAGAAGAACCATGGGAGTGATCAAGACGACCAAAGGAGCATTGATGACAGCCGAAACGTAGCGCTGCTGGATGATGGGAACGATGACATAGGTAAAAACATTCCAGATCTGCGTCGCGGTCATCAGGAGCAGAGTGGCTTTTGCCATTTTCTCGTTTCGAGTGACAATGTGCACGCCATTCGAACTGCCGTACGGGCTGAGGCTGAGATGCTCCGGGCTCTGACGGAAAGCATTCTGAAAGCGCGGCCATACGACCAGCCAGCCAATTATCCCCAGCATTGCGGAGACAATGGCGGCGATCCACTGGGATAGTGTCATGCTTTGGCTGTGGCGAATGGCGTCCGCTTCCGACGCCGAAACCGTCCGCACGGACGCCTGTGTCGGCACATTGACGGTGTTCAGCCAGTCATCATTGCGCACGATGCCGGTTTGAATATGGATCTGGGTGGTGCGGCTGAAACCATACGTTGTATACGCTTTATTCACTTCAGCCATGGGGATGACGATCATCACGGTTCCTTTTTCCGGATTGTCCACGACAAATGCGCTGCTCTTTTCCCCATCATCGCGGACGATATGCCATCCCAGCCAGTCTCCGTGCACGTTCATCCCCAGGACGCTGATTTCCCCTTCGCCTTTCAAATCGACGGCAAAACCGGTCAGGTTCTTCCGGACATCCGGATGCAGTTCAAACGCGATGGCCTCCGCTGAACGGATATCATCGGATTGCGCCGGATCCACCGGCGCCCATCGTCCCATCCAGACGGGCCCCTCATAGTCGAACCCGAGTTTTGTACTGAATGGTTTGCGGCTTCCAGCCGATGCGGTCGCGGGAACCGATGCCTGCGGCGGAACAGCGTGCGTTTCGACGGAATTCGAATTCGGGCCCGGGACCCAATGTCGCCAGACATTCGCCAGGGCCTCCATGGCGGGAGTTCCGCGAACGCCCCAGATATCGTCTTTTCCCTTTCCGCCTTCCTTGGAATAGGAAAAAATGGCGACGTAAGGAACGACAGAGGGCTGATCCGCCGCGGTATGAGTGACGGCGGACGCGAGTCCTCCCAGCAGCCTGGCCCGTTCATCGGGAGGGACAGTGTCCGGGACTCCCAGCTCCGCGATCGTGACGATCTTGGGCGCGAGGACCGCCTGAAGGCCTGCGATGTACCGCTTGAGACCTTCCGGATCCCGGCTGAAGACGGTCACGCTCACGATCTGGATGTTTTTCATCTTCTGAATGGCGAGCAGATCCTTGACGCCCAGAGACTGGGACACCACAATCGCGATCGGATGCGTGGGATCCATGATGCGGTAGGCGCCCGCGATGCGCTCGATGTCGCGGTACTTTTCCTCGGTAGGATGGCGCAGGTTGATTTCATTCCATCCATCGACGATCTCCACGCCAGGCTGACCGATCAGGTCTTCCGCCACCAGATGAGCCTGCCAGACCGTCGGATCCCACATGCCGTAGATGACTTTGATCCGGTACCGCTCGTACATCCAGCGGGTCACTTGCAGGACCATCCGCCGGTCCTCAGGCGTCGTGTTGGCGATGTCATAGATGCGAATAAAGCGGGCTCCGTGTTCCGCGATATCCCTGGCATCATCGCGCGCCGGAGCGCCGCGATGATCCTTAGCCAGCTTAACCAGGTCCGGAAACCGGGCCGCGTCGATACCGGCTCCATCGGGAGGCAGGAGCGATTTATAAAGGAGCGCCAGTTGATTATGAAAATCAGCGATGGATTTGTAATGCGGGTCATTGATTGGAACCGGCTGATAAGCGAATCCGGGAATGCCCGTTTGAAGTTGTCCTTCGACGTCCAGCCAGATACCGTCTTTGGTCGCCACGGGCATGACGGCGGGTCTCCACGGAACCACCTGATGGATGGCGGCAGGGGTGACCGGCAACGGGATTGGCGTCTGTGTACGGCCGAGATGCGCCAACATCGGTGCCAAAAGCATGGCGACTGCTAAGACCACAACACGAACACCGGAGGATCGATACAGATTACGGGCCCAATCAAAACGTCCATTCCTCTGGATGGCGCCCCGCCGGCCGCCGAGCTGTGCCTGTGCTGCACGGTAGAGATCGGGCAATTCAATCGCGAGCGACCGGGCCGGCTGCCAGAAGGTATTCCCACCGTCGGCCTGGGCATGCGGGTAGTCGCGCAGGATGGCCAGGGCGGATTCGAGGGCTTTGGCGCGCTGGCCGAGCCGCTCGTAAGCCTTCGCACGGATAAACTCGGCCGTCCCGACATGATAAAGCATAAAGTATTTCCGGAAGATATCCTCTTTTGAACCATCCGGGCCGATCATGGCAAAGGGGCGTTGAGGCGTTGCGGCGCGCGAGGCCACCTGTTCCTGCGTTTTCGCCAGGGCGATCCAATCCGGGTGCTCGGAACGCATACGATCAATCATGTCGGCGGCTTTTTGCCATTGCTGGCTGTTCACAAATTTCCAGGCATCATCCAGGTACTGGGTCGGCTGGGTGTAAAGGCGGTTGGCCGGCGCCGTTTGTGCCTGCGCAGAGGCGAGAGGCGCCGTTTGATCCACCGTGACCTGCTGTGCATAGGGTCCAAATCGCGGCAGGAATGGATCGGAGGCCAGCATCCCCATGGAGCGGGCAACGCCCCCGATCGTACTCAAACCTTGAGGAATGTTGAGACCCCATCCCGTCGGCTTTCCGTAAGAATAGGGAACCGGCAGCGCATACGCGTAGGCGATGCCGCCGTCAGCACGGATGGCCGACTTGGACGCCTGGGTTCGGGCATTGTCTTCAAAAGCCGCCCGATAAGCTGCCGCCTTCGCGGTATCGCCGCGACGCGTAAAGTAGTCCTGAAAGCGCAGGTCCGCGAAAGCCGCCCAGGTGGACCCTTCATCCCACAAGAGCGGATTGCGCCGGCCATCCCGCTCCGTGCCGCTCATGAAATCATATCCGCTCACGGTCACCGGTTGGCCTTCGGGAGGGGTGTGGGTCACGGTCACTTTAAAATGATCATCCAGGGCTTTGCGGATGTCCTCGGCTTTGCCGTTGCCAAGCAGCTGATCCAAGCCCTCGGGACCAAAGGCACTCAACATGAGTCCCGTAGCATCCATCGGGTGCGATTTGATGGGGCCGACAGGACGCTGGACGCCGAATTCAAAATCTCGGAAAGCAACATCCGTTGACCCGGAATAAAAGAGATTGGTTTCGGGGTCAAAGACCGACTTGGCCCATTGGCCCACGAGAGAGGACGCGCGCTGGTATTTTTGACGATCCGGCGCGACGCTGTCTGCCCCATAGAGAAGATCGGAAAGGGCTTTAAATTCGGTGTTATGTTCAGTCAGATAAAGCGAATAATAGGCCGGCGCCTTGGGGTCGAAACTGAAATGCTGATCACCGGGCTGGTCTGTCTCCCCTCGCGGTCCCATGCGCACGCCGCCGGTATTCTGATTCTGCAGTGCGGCCACCAGCGTCCAGCGCTCACGGGCAAAGTTGAGATACTTCACATCCCGGGTCACCTCGTAAAGATGGATGGCGGCCAGCCCGAGATAAAGATTGGGCCCGCTGTGGCAGACGGACTCGACCGGCTGCCCTGTAGCCGCATCGACCGCATTGACGATCCATTCCCCATTTTTACGGATGGCGCGGCTCGTGAGATAAAAATCCATAGCCTTTCGCGCTTTGTCGAGATCGCCCGTCTGAATATGCTCCATGATGCGCTGGGCATTGTCATACGTGATGCTCCAGTTGCCAGTCCGGGGATCCCCGGGATGGCTGGCCGCAAGTCCGGTGGCCGGATTGATCTGCAGATAAATCCAGCGGGATACGGCACGAATATGGGTGACAATCTGGGCTGGCAGTTGAGGCATCTGTGCATGCGCGATCAGGGCCGACACCCCGACGCCTCCGACCAGCCGGGCGACAAATCCGGCAAACGCTAGCTTCCAGGAAGCCTCACGGCGGGACATTTCCCCTCCCTCGACGTACACATCCGCCTTCGGCTTATGCGCTTTAGACGACAGGTAGGGAATCCCCTCCACCTCGAGCGCCTGTTCCACAAAAATAGTACCTGGTACTATTTTTGAAAAATGGTGCCAACTACCATTTTTGGAGAGCGCAACAGCAGCGAAGCTGGGATCCACCAGGAGGGCGGGAACCAGAACGAGAACCACGAACCGAATCAGAGCTTTAGGAAGCATGAAAATGATTAAACCGTCCCATTAGTCCCATAAGGTTATCGGATTATTGTTACAGGCAAATGACAAATTCGCTAATTTTACAGTTACCCCGCAAAAGCATAGTTACCTTCTAAAACTACTATAAATGACGAGGCGAATGTGTAGACCGAAAAGCTAAATTCCTGAGGATGAACATCCTAATGCCCGGTGGGCCCTTAAGATATTTCTTTCTGCCTCCTGAGTTCTGCCTTGGCATTTGGGATCTCAGATTTGAAAGTTGAAGTCAGGGCTCAGAAGGCAGAGAAACCATAGGCGGCAATTCGCCACCATTTCGCTTAGCCGTAATCACTGATTTAGCCAGAATTGCAGTAAGTTCTTCGCAGGTGTTATTCAATTGATTTAGAGATTGCGGATCTGGAGCCAGGGAGGATCTGCCAATAAGCCAAAATCCGGCCTCTCGAAGCTCTTTCAAGGCGATCTCCATCTTATGAATGAAATCCGCTCGTGATTCAGCCGACTGGGCTTCATGGACATTCGCGCCAACGGATGTTCCGCTGCGGAGCAGTTGGTCCGCGATGTGCCGGCCGACTTTGTTTTTAGGCAAACGCGGGATAAGCTGCAGGATATCGGCGCAAAAATCGATAAAACGACCTTGGAAACGTGGCCTCTCTGTCATGGATATCTCCTTCTGGGAAAAATTCTCTACATACATTAGAGGAATTCGAGCAGCAAAATATTCACGCCAGCGCTTATTGCCTTCTGAGCTCTGACTTAGAATTTGGGATCTCAGATTTGAAAGTTGAAGTCAGGACTCAGAAGGCAGAGAGACTAGGAATTGATCCACTCCCAAGCGGAATGATGCGCGTCGTTTTTGTCGGCGTATTCGATGAATTTGAGGTAGAAGGGGTGGCGAGAGAGGGTGCTGGAATCACCCAAAACGATGAGGAGGCGGCGGGCGCGGGTCATGCCGACGTTCATGCGGCGGGTGTCGCCCAGGAAACCGACTTCGCCGCGGTCGTTGGAGCGGACGAGCGAAAGAATAATGGCTTCTTTTTCGCGGCCCTGGTAACCGTCGATGGATCCAATTTCGATGCCATCCTCATTACCGGCCATCTGCTTGAGGAGACGTACCTGCGCGACATAAGGGGTAATGAGCGCGATGGACTTGGCGGGTAGACCCGCCTCCCGGAGCTGCTGGTAAAGATACAGGGCCAGTTTGGCTTCGCCTTCATTCTCGCGACTCTCCAGAAGGTCATTCCAGGTTTCTTCGTACCCGGCGCCGACCGTGTCCACGAACATCAGCGGTTTGCAGGTCACGGTCGACGGCTGGATTCCCGGCAGTTCTTCGATCGTATGGGCACGGACAGACTCGTCGGCCTGCAGAGCGCCGTCATAAAACTGCTGGGATGAAAACCCCATGATCGTTTCGTGCATGCGGTATTGGATTCGGAGCAGCGTCTGGACTTCTTCGGGCACAATCTTCTGCAGCCGTTCAAAGAGCGTGATTCCCAGCCCTCTTTTTTTCGCTTCTTCCGAATAAATCGTCGGAGGAAGCTGCAGGGCATCCCCCGCGAAGACCACCTTTTTCGCCTGCGTGATGGGGATCCAGGACAAGGGCTCGGTCGCCTGCGACGCCTCGTCCATGATCAGGAGATCAAACGGCTTTTTGCCGATCGTCTTGGCGATGCCGCCGTGCGTGGCCAGAACAACGTCCATCGTCGCCAGGATCTGCTTGCCGATCGCAAATTCCATGTCCCGCGCTTCGCGCCAGAGCCGGTTGATTTCCTTCTGCATCGAATGCCGTTCGTCCCATCCCATGCCGCGGTCATGCCCGCGCTGCAGCTGGCGTCCCAGGTGCGCGCGCTGGACATCCAGCTCTTCGATATATTTCTGGTCCACATGTTCGGCCACCAGAGCCGAAAGCGTCGCATGGCGCAGGGAATCCAGAATGCGCGCCGGATGCCCCATTCGCACAACCTTGAGACCCGCGTCCAGCATCTTTTCGAGCATGTTGTCGACCGCGATATTGGAAGGAGCTGAGGCGAGGACCCGGGCGCCTTTGGCGACGGCCTGCCGCACGATTTCTACCAGAACGGTCGTTTTCCCGGTGCCCGGAGGACCGTGAATGAGCGCAACTTCTTTGGCGGCCAGCGCCTTTGCAACGGCGTCGCGCTGGAATAAATTAAGTTTTGAATTAAAAAACGCCGATGAACCCTCTCCCGGCCTACGGCCACCCTCTCCCGAGCAGGGAGAGGGTCCAATTTCTCCCTCCCCCTTCTCGGGGGAGGGCTGGGGAGAGGGCCCGAATTCCGCCGGTTCAGCACCCATAAAAATCTCACGCAGATGGGCCACTTCTTTCTTCTGGGCCTGCTGCACCGACACAATGGCCTTCTTCATCCGTTTATAGGTGGCTTCGCTCCCGAGCACATCCAGCTGGCACTTGCCTTTGGGTGGCTCCTCCGCCGGTGGAATACCATCCAACGCGATCGTGATCTCATACTGGTCGACGTCATAGAGGGTGCCGCGCACCTTGGAAATGGAAGGGTCTTGGAAGGAAAGGCTGACAAGATCCCCTTGATTTAACGCCTGGAATGGTGAATATTCTTCCCCGTGCGAGGGACGCGAAAGCACCCAGAGAACGTGTCCTCCAACGCCGTAATCCTCCCGGGAGATCACCAGCCGAGTGACCGTCTTTCCCAGAGCTTCTCGCGCCTGGACAGGCATTTTTTCCAGCTTACGCTCGTTCTCGGCACGCTCGGCTTCACGCTCAATATCAATCAGGCTCAAAAGCCGCTCAAAATGCTCGTCGTGCATGGGGGCTATTCTAGCTGAAAAAAAGGGGTTGCATTCGAATGCGAATGTAGTATCCTTATTGACGGCTGGCCACTAAAGTTGCCGCCCCCCAACGCACCGGGGATTTTGAAACAGTAGAGGTAATAAAACAAGTGAGCACAAAAGGTAAAGTGAAGTGGTTCAATGATGCAAAAGGGTTCGGATTCATCACCCCGGAAGATGGGACTGCGGACGTGTTCGTACACTTCTCCGCGATTCAATCGGAAGGCTTCAAGAGTCTAGCGGAGAACGACACGGTTGAATTTGACATCGTGCCTTCCGATAAAGGCCCGAAAGCCGCCAACGTCAAAAAAGCCTAAACACGACGCAATCGCATCAAAGTCCGCCATCGCTTAGGCGAGGGTGGAATCGTCAGCGAACCCTGTGACGAAGAACCCCGAGATCTCTCGGGGTTTTTTGATGCCCGAAAGCTCAGGTCCGTTTGAAGTAGGTAAGACCGTATTTGTTGAGGTAGACAGCGGACACGACCGCCAGAGAAGCCACGCCGAGAAGAAAGAACACCTGCGCCGGATTCTGCTGGAAAACGTTCGACAGAAACCACAAAACCCCGCTCGCGAATAAGATCGCCATAAATGAGAAGAAATTGATCGTCGCCATGACCCGGCCGCGCTCGGCCTGGGGGCTTTTCGCCTGGATCAAGGCCATCAGCGGAATGTCATAAAACCCTCCGCACGCTCCGAGCATGAAGAAATCAAAAAACGCGCGGGGCAATGAGCGATAGGCCCAAAGCAGATCAATCGCGAACAGGCTCATTCCGAGCGCACCAAAGAAAACAAATTTAATTTCGACCCGGCCGCGCGATAGTTTGCCGCAGGCGTAACTTCCGGCGCCGATGCCGATCGCCACCGCCATGACGAGAAGGCTCGCCACTTTGTCGGACACGTCCATGATATCTTTGGCATAGAGAAAAATATTGAGCTGCAGGACCGCGCCCATGAACCAGAAATAATTCACGGCAATCGTCCCCAGCCGGAGCCTGCGGTCCGGCTGAATGATGCGCCAGTTGGCCAGGAGATCCGGGCCGTTCGCGATCGAAAAGCACCCGGCGATGGCAATCAACGAAACAACCATCGCCGAGATTTCCCACCCGTGCCAATGCCTGTGATGCAACTCCACCAGGAGTGCATAGACCATGACAAAACCCATCCCGGCCGCCAGCCAGGCCGGCTTCTGCCCCAGGGATTCATCCGGTTTTGCCGCAGGAAGCGGCTTCATGAAAAAACTGGCGGCCAGCCCGGCGGCGCTGGCCAGCCCCATGACCGCGCAGGCCCAGCCCAGCTTTTCCGACAGAAATCCGGCCGTCAAGGTCCCGAGAAGAATCGCCGCGAAGGTGGAGAGATTCAAAAAAGCATTGGCCTCCGGGAGTTCGGTATCGTTCATGAGTTCGGGCAGAACACCGTATTTGGCGGGACTGAAAAAGGTCGCCTGCATGGAGAGAAGGAATAACGTCACCATCATCCAGGGGATGCTTTCGTTTAAAAGGCTCGCGATCGCAGCGGCGATCACCAGAAGCTCCCAGAACTTGGTGGCACGGATGGCCGCCGGCTTTCCGATGCGGTCGGACACACGGCCCGCAATCATCGAAAAAATGAGGAAGGGAGCGACAAAAACAGCTCCGGAAATACTCACCAGAGAATTGCGGCTGTGCAGGTTATCCACCCAGGCGACAACCAGCAGCGTGACCAGTGTTTTTAAAACGTTGTCGTTGAACGCCCCGAAAAACTGGGTGACGATCAGCGCCCAAAAGGATTTTTTCTGAGCCTTTTCCATAGCCTCTTCAGCGCTACTACTTTACCTAATTTGGAAGAGGGGCAGTTATTCGTCGTCTTTGCTGCGGCGGTGGTCGGCGGTGAGGTCCTTTTTGCGAAGGCGGATACTTTTGGGGGTGACTTCCACGAGTTCATCGCTTTCGACATACTCGATCGCCTGTTCCAGAGACAGCACGCGGGGAGGGGCCAGGAGGATGAGATCATCCGACCCCGTGGCGCGCATATTGGAGAGTTTTTTTCCTTTGCAGGGATTGACCACCGCGTCATTTTCACGCGAGTGCTCGCCGATGATCATGCCTTGATACACTTCGACCCCCGCGCCAATAAACAGGGTTCCGCGTTCCTGCAGATTGTCGAGCGCGTAAGCGGTTGTCTGCCCGGCCTCCTTGGCCACCATGACGCCGTTGAGTCGCCGGGTGGAATCGGACGATTTGGGAATATACCCGTGAAAGCTGTGATGCATGATCCCCGTCCCCTTGGTGCGGGTGAGGAGCTCGTTTTTAAATCCGATGAGGGCGCGGGCGGTGATGACGTATTCCAGACGCAGCCGGTCTTCCCCTTCGGTCACCATGTTCTTCATGTCGGCGCCCCGACGGCCCAGGCTCTCGAGAACCGTTCCCTGAAAGTCCTTATGCACGTCCACGATCAGGTATTCCGCAGGCTCCATCGTCGCGCCATTTTCCTCTTTGTAAATCACCTGCGGACGGGACACCGACAGCTCAAATCCTTCCCGCCGCATGGTCTCAATCAGGATCGATAAATGGAGTTCGCCCCGCCCGGACACCTTGAATTCGCCGGTAGTGCCGATTTCTTCAATCAGAAGTCCCACATTGGTTTCCCGTTCGCGCTCCAGGCGCTCGCGCAGCTGCCGTGACGTGAGAAAGACCCCGCCGTCCTTCCCGGCAAAGGAGCTGTCGTTCACCAGGAAGTCCATCGAAATCGTCGGCTCATCCACCGTGAGGGGTGGCAGCGCTTTCGGATTGGACGGGTCGGCGAAGGTGAGTCCCACCGTGACATCGGGACAGCCGGCGATGGCGACGATATCTCCGGCTTCCGCCGCTTCGATATCGCGTCGTCCGAGGCCAAAGAAGCCCTGGAGCTGGGTCACGCGAAACGGAACATTTCCTTCCGGACGGATGAGCACAACCTGCTGTCCCTTGGCGATGGTCCCGTTGGAGATTCGGCCGATGCCGATGCGTCCCACGAAATCGTTGTAGTCGAGCATCGTCACCAGCATCTGCAAAGGCTCAGCCGCGTGCGCCAGGGGTGGCGGCACGTGTTTGACGATCGTTTCAAACAACGGCTTTAAGTCCGGCGTCGGTGATTTCAGATCGAGCGTCGCCCAGCCTTGACGGCCGGAGGCATAGACAATCGGGAAATCCAGCTGGGGATCGGTGGCGCCCAGGTTCACAAAAAGATCAAAGGTTCGATTGAGCGCTTCCGTGGGATTCGCGATATCCACATCAATCTTGTTCACCACCACAATGGGACAAAGGCCGAGCTCGAGAGATTTTTTGAGCACAAAGCGCGTCTGCGGCATCGGCCCGTCTTTGGCATCGACCAGGAGCAGGACGCCGTCGACCATCTTCAGGATGCGCTCCACCTCACTGCCGAAGTCGGCGTGGCCCGGGGTGTCGACGATATTGATTTTGATGCCATTATAAGGCACCGATGTGCATTTGGCGAGAATGGTGATACCGCGCTCGCGCTCGAGCGGGTTGGAATCGAGCACGGTTTCCTGCGCCGCGTCCGCCTTCACCTTGAATTCCCCCGTCTGCTGCAGGAGAGCATCCACTAGCGTCGTTTTCCCATGGTCAACGTGGGCGATAATGGCGATATTCCTGACGTTTTGGCGGCGTTGCTCATTCATAGGAGCAGGGATTATAACACACGGCAGGTCGTTCCCAGGGCCCAGAAAAAACATGAGTCTTTCGGGACCTGTTTTTGACCCGGTTGGCTCATGGAATCAGGCCTGAGACGGGATCATAATCAAAGTAGAAGATGAATTCGCGACTTGCGTACATCGGAGTATTGGCGTTGCTTTTTGGCGTGGCCGGCAACGGTCTGGCCGGAGAAGGCGCGCGCCCCGATCAATATCAGATTGTTGATCCGCATCTCATCCAGAAACAGACCACTCGACTCAAGAAGCCCAAGATCACGCTTCAAGACTTGAACGCTTTGTCCGCCCAGGTTCACACGGTCGATGTATCGGGTATCAGTGTTGATGTCTTACCAGCCCCGGATCGTCCCAAGGGACCCGTCCAGCTGGACAGAGTCCTGATCATCGAGCCTTCAAAATAATCGATTACAAGGAGAGCAGTTGTTCGAGGGACGCGTCTCCGCCGGCCGCGGCGTTGGCCTGCTTTTGTGGAGCGCGCGGCACGTCGGTGAGGTTCTTCTCGTCAGGCTGGCCGAACTTCACGTGCAAGCTGAAACGATAGGTGTTGCCAAGATCTCCAAACGGAACCCACGCAAAATCAAAGGCGGCTCGCCCGACTTCCAGCCCGCCCCCAAAAGACACCCCGCTGAATCCCGTGACGTCGTTAGCGGTCTGGTATCCTGCCCTCATGCTGGCGGCCACCCCCCGCATGAGCGGCCGCTTATATTCGCTTCCGAAATCCAATTCGACCTGATGATCTCGAGGGACGACCAGATCGCTGGAGAGAAGAAGGCTCCGCGATAAGAACGGCATGCTGCCTCCCATCCGATACGTCAGCGGAAGAGGATCGGACTCCTTCACGAACTTCACCTTGGAGCCCAGGTTCAGGACCGAGGCCCCCAAGCGAAGATCGTGCCAGTCGGCGTCGTACAGGATCCCGCCGTCGCCCGCATAAGCGTTGGAATCTATAGAGTCGAGTGTCTGATGGATATATTTGGCATTGGCGCCGAGCGACAGCCGGGGGGTCAGCGCGTAACCGTAGCTCAGCCAGTATGCATTGTCGGAGGCGCCGAATTGGTTGATGGCCGTATCCGTATCGTCCGTTCTGCGATCGATGTTATCCGTATGGAGATTGGTCACCGCAAATCCCCAAGTTCCATGTTCACCGGTCGGGTAGGCAAACGCGGCAAACTCATACTGGATGCTCTGGAAATACTGCATGTGCATGCCGGTGATCTCTGGCGTCTTGAGTGTGCCGAGTCCCGCCGGATTCCAGTAAATCGCATGGATATCATCGGCCACGCCCGTGAAGGCGCCGCCCATCCCGGCCGGCCGGGCGCCTGGGCCAATTTTCAAGAACTCGGCGCCGGAAGTGCCGACCTGGTCACTCCCGAACCCGAATCCCTGAAGCGGGACCGTCAGGAGGGCCATCGCGATGAAAAGCCGACGCGGCGTCATTTGATCACCGCCATCTTCCAGAATTTCTTGGCGCCACCGACTTTCAGGACGCCAACATAGACTCCCGAGGCGACCTTGTTGCCGGAACTGTTACGGCCGTCCCAATCCACATAGTTGTAGACGCCGCCGGATGGTGTTCCTAAATCAATCGACCGCACTTTTTCCCCAACCACGTCATAAACATCAATATGGGCAGGGCCGACCATCGTGGACGGGACGACATAGCGGATGATCGTACCGTCGGTCGTCAGTGAGCTGGTGGTACCGCCATGATTGAGCGTCTTGGTCTTGGTTTGAAGATCAAAGGGATTCGGGAAATTGAACACATCGATGTCCCCGCCCGAAGCGTTGTCCCCATTGACGAGGATCACCGGCAAGTTATTCTGCAGGACAACGAAGGTCGAGAAATGGCTGACGCTCACCGAGATCGTATGGTTGACGGGGTCGATCGTCCGGTTCTTGTTTTCAATCAAATATTCCGTTCCATTAAAGAAATACACATTGATCTGCGTGGGGTCGGCGTCGGTGTTGTAATTCAGGCTCAGCGACGCGTTCTGGTTAAGGGTGTGAGAGATCCCCGCCGGCAGGAGGACACTGTAGAACGAACTGAAGGGGCTGACCGTTCCGCTGTCATGAGGTTGCAAGGCCTGGTTCTTGACCATAGCCTGCATAGCCAGGTAAGCTTCGGACACATAGGCGGCAGATCCCCTTGCCAGGAGAGACTGAATAGAGGGCGCGGCCACCGAGCCGTGGAGCGCGCGGCCGGGAATGGAACCAGCGTCATCTGTGGCTGTAAACGTGACGCTGTATGAAGCTGAAGCACTCAGCTGGGTTCCGCTACTCGACAGAAGCGCGTTGGAGGGGATCGATACGTTCGAAGGATCGCTATTATCCGACAGCGATATTTTTCCTCCGAAAATCGGGCTGATGTTGGCTTCCGCCGTGGCCTTCTGGCCCAGCAGAAGTGTCACGGTCTTGCTTAAGACAAACTCGACCCCCGTGCTGGGGTCCACATCGATGGTGTGCGCGCTGAATTGTACCGTCGCGTTCTGCTCGCCGACCACCGGGTTATAGGTCACGGTCAATTGCCGTCGGTCAGCGCTGATCAGCGGATTTGATAAGCGTTCGGGATGTGCGGAAGCCGTAAACCACTGAGTGGGATCCTGATCATCGCCGCGGTTGCGGATCGGACGGCTGAAGTAATAGGTGATGAGCATCGAGGAACCGGACTTCAGAATGTGTGTAAAAGCAAAGGGCTGCGAAGGTTGATAGGTGAGCGCCTTCACAAGGGAATCCGAATTTGACGTAAAGGTCAGATTGAGGCCTTCAGGCGGAGAGGTGATATTGGACTGGCTGTCAAAGAGGAGAACCGAGTAGGTTTGAGGGCTCAGCTCAAAACCGGAGAATTGGATCGATGTGATATTCCCGGTATTGGCGTCCGACGCGATCTGTCCGAAGATAAGGCTCCCCAGATCGGGCGTGGCCGCGACGGCAAACTGCACGTCGCTCGTGTTGACGCTGGTCCCGTCCGGCTTGGCGAGAGTCACCTTTAACGAAGGCCCTTTCTGTAAGGTCAGCGTCCCTAGATCCTTGGAGGTGCTGGTCAGCGCAATCCCGGTGAGTTTGAGCGGTCGGTAGCCGAGCGATTCGACGGTGATATCGTAGGTCCCCGCCGGCAGATCCGAAATCACAAAACTGCCGTCGAGAGCGCTGGCGTTGCTGTCGCCCAGCGGATTATCCTGATCGATAGTCCCTTCCAGGAGCGTATAGATCGCGGCCTCCGGAAAACCCGCCTGATCGCTCTCCGGATAACCGAGACTTCCCCCATCGACGGTCACGATCTTCCCGGTCAACTGTCCATTGGCGGGCGGGAGCGCGAAGTTAAGAGCCGGCGGCGGGACTTGAGTGACATCCACGGCCAGCTTGACCATCGCGCCATAGGGAACCGGGCGGCTGCTGGTGTCCCCAGGGCTTGGCCTTTTCGCCGCCGTGATGGTGTAAATCTTGATGCTGGGGTCCAACCCCACCAGACTGAAATTCCCCTGAGCATCCGTGAACACGCGGATCGAGCCGTTTCCGTTCGTATTGTTCGGCGGGTCCGCCTCGACAGGAATGTTGGCTAATAAATTCCCGGAGGTGTCCGTGACGGTGCCGGAGAGCGTCAGCCCGGGTTGCAGTGAGATGGTGCCCAGATCGACGGTCTGGGATTCGGCCACCTGAATCGATCCTTTGGTGAGGGCGGTGAGGTTCAGCCCGCCGGCACTCTGCATGGATGAGCCACCGGTATTCTGCTGGAATGTCACGTCATAGGTCCCGGCCACCATCCCGTTGATATGGAATTGATTATTGCTGTCGATTAAAATTCCGCCCGAGGTCCCCCATTGCGCCTGGGCTTGTCCGCCCGCCACCCAGGGATTGGCTTGCGCCGAAATTTGGAAACTGTTCGGCAGAAGGTTTTCATTGTTGGGTGTAATGAGCGTGAGTGCCGGAGTGCCGTCCGGATTGGCCCCTTGAATCAGGAGCTTTCCGACAATGCTGCTGCTCCGGGACATGGAGACATTCACACCGGGGAGATCCGCTCCGAGGATCGTGAACTGCACGGGCTTGGCCACGTACTTGATGACATTCTGCTGGAGGACCTGGTCATAGCTCCCCGGATCCTGGACGAGCAGGGCATAGGAGGCCGAAGGAAGACCGGTGAATTGATAGGACACGGAGTTGGCTCCCGTGACCATGATGGAAGCCGACTGAACAAGGTCCCCGCGTGAACTCAGCACCTGTGCGTTAAAGGACCGCGTATCCGTGATCCCTGCCGGTAGATTTAATGTTCCGGAAACGGTATAGCCGTTGGACAGCGGGAAATTGATGTTCATGACAGGACCGCTCACGACGGAAATAGTCTGTTGACTTACTGCGGCATCCGGCGTCTGGCCATTGTCAAAATAGGGGTAGACATCGACTTCCCAGATGCCGGGAGTGAGCCCGGAGATGGAGTAGTTCCCGCTTGAATCCACCACGCCGTATTGGTACTGACCGACATCGAAGCAGTTGTTAAAGCTGTTGCGGTTCGCGTTTCCATATGAATTAAAGTTCTTCGGGAAAGCCTCGACGCGAACAGTCGACACAACCGTCGGGGTGCCACCTATGCATTGGAACCCGGTGCCAGCGGCGGTGCCGGCGGCACCGTTGTTCTGCGGGCTGCCGCCAAGAATCAGCGTCTGGGTGGTTGCGTTGTTTAAAAGGTCCGTCAGAGTATTGATAAGTACAAGGCTATTGCTCGAATTCCGCATCGAGAAAGCGTTCTGGACGGATACATTCCCTGAAACGCTGTAGGTGGGGGCGCTGAGATCGAGATTGATCGTTTGGGTCTGGCCGTTGGCCAGGACAAAGTAGGTCTGCGTTTGCGCACCAGAAGTGGTATAGATGGCCGTGAGCTGATAATTTCCTGTCCCTAAATTCGGCAGGGAGTAGGTGGGCCCGGAGGGAAGATCCACTTCCCGGCTGTATGGGCCCTGGAGCGTAAGGTGGACGCTCGTGTAATCGTTTTGTCCCTGTGGAAGCTTGACCGTCCCCACCACCCGGCCAGTGACCTGATTCAAGATGATATTGAGCTGACCCAAACCGCCGCTGACGGTCACCGACTGGGGACCAGGCGCCAGTTCAAATCCCTGCAAATAGGGCGGATAGATTTGGTAGAAGCCGTCTGGAATCCCCTGGATCTGATACCCGGCAAACGCCGAGACAGTGTTTGTCGCCAGCTGAACCTGGGTGTTGACATTCAGGCCCAGGGAGGGCGAATAGGCGTTGACCCAAAGCGGAAGCGGCGTGATCATGCCGGAGGTGTCCCCGTTCACCGTGACCAGGCCGGAGATCTGTCCGCCCGTCGAGAAGGAGGAACTCGAGAAATTGAGCCCTCCGTTGATCGAGTCGCCGATATCGGTGCCGTAAACCGTCTGCGTCAGCGCCGCGGGAACATAGCCGGAGGGCCTGGCTCGGAAAGTGTAGGCGCCCGGATCCACAGAATAGATCGCGTAGATTCCTGACGATTGGCCGACATTGAAGGAGGCTCCGCCCCAGACCGTGGGATAGCTGTTCCCGTTAAGAACACCTTCCACGGAAATCCACGAGGGAACAGTTGCCGATGACGGCAGGATAATCCATCCGTAAATGTTGGCTTTCTGGACCAGCGAGATCACGACGTCCGAGCTCGCCACTACGGAAAATGGGGTTGTCCCGAAACCGGGGATGTTCGGCTGGATAACGTAGGAAACACCCGGTTGAACGTACAACACTGTCCAGCTGGAGGGATTGAACGAATCGCCATTATCGGATGTCGTAGCGCCGGCTAAGAGCCGCAGGTTCCCCCAGAAGTTCTGCGTATAGTCGGCGGAGTGAACGTTGATCGACCCGTACACCGTGACGGGGGAGCTGCTGGACAGAACGGCGCTCACACGCAGCACGGCGGGGGTGGTCAGCGTAAAGGTTTGGCCTGACGCCGGCGCCGTCACGTTGTTCAGCTGGCCGGTCACAACGGATTGATTCACCGTACTGATGTAAGTCGCGTAAAGGTTGTACTGATAGCCGGCGCGCAGGCCGTTTAAGGTGTAGCTGCCGTTGGAATCCGTCTGGACGGAGTTGTACCCTGGAGTATTCGTCCCTTGTGCGCTCACCTGGGCGCCGGCAACGGGAGACCCGCCGACGGTCACGATCCCCGTGATCTGCGCGCTGTTGACGACTATGGAGAGAGACGTGTCGGAGACGAGGCCTCCAACCTCGACTTTGACCGCATAGGTCCCATTGGGAACTATTTGGGATCCACTGGCGGCCGTGCCGGCTACCGCCGTGTTATACGTCCGCCCATCCCAGCTGAGCGTACCCAAAGGATCTCCATTGCCCCATCGCTCGAAGACGAAGGACTGGAACCCGTTGCTGGAAATAGTCACGTGCCATTGAGTGGTGTTATCGGAAGGCGTAAACCGAATGTAGGCAAAGTTATTGATACCGCTGCCGTCGGGAGACAACGTCATGGCTTTCTGGCCGACGACCAGGGCTCCGTTATCCACGGAGACATTGCTGAAGGAAAGAACACTGTTCAGGACATTGATCTGTCTCCAGACCTGCTGGTTGTACCCGCCGGCTGGAGAACGATAATTTCCTTGAATTTCGACAGAACCGCCGGGGTCTGTCGTACGGTAATAATAGGTGGTTGTGGAAGCCGCCGTGGGAATCGTCACGGAGGTTACCGAAACACTGAAATCGGACGCGGTGGAGAACCCCGCCAAAGAGTCCGCTGTCATCCAGTCCGAAAGGATCCCCTGCAGGGTTATGGTCAAAGGCGCCGAGACGGCAACCGGCAAGCCGCAATTATCGTTCACCTGAAGAATGACTGGTTGGGAGACATGACCGGACACAACCGTCAGAGGGTTCGGGGGGTTGTACCCAACCCACTGGGCGGGGCCGGACGTAAAGGTCTGGCTGGGCTGGGCAGCGATATCGGCCAGATTATCCGACGGAGACATAGCACTCTTCACTTCCCAGTATATACTCGGCTGATTGGGTGCCGGGCAGTTGGGATGGATATTATTGAATGCCACCAGGATCTGGGTCCCCGCGCTCAGGGCACTGCTTGGCGAGAGGGTGATTTCGCCGGATGTCGCAGAGAAACTCATTGCGAAAGCGATTGCGGCGGTGCTCGTGACAGTGACAAAGCCGTCCTGGCCCGGATTATAATTCTGGAGCATGTTGGGCCACCAACCTGACGGAATCGTGATGTCCAGCCGACCCCCAGCGCTCATTCCCCCTGTCGGAACACTGTAAGTGAGCGTCGAGGTCATGACCCCGCCTTCGGGCACACCGCCTGGCGACAACCACGCCGATCCCACGCCGCTTCCAGTTCCTCCTCCCGATGTGATTCCGTTTTGTCGTGTCGTGGCATTCGTGGACGGCCCCGGAGCTGTCAAAAATCCGTCGACATTTTTGGCTGTCACGCGAATGTAATACTGCATGTTCGGAGCCAGGCCAATAATATTGGTCGTATTGGCCGTCAGATTGGCCGAGAACGGAACGGGCGTCGATGTGCCCACCCCAAACGCATTATTCGGAGACAACTCAACGAGATAGGGGGTATAGCCGGGGTTGTTCGAAGTGCTCCAGGTCACGGTGAAAGAACTGCTGCCGATATTGGTAATGCTCGGAACAGTGGGCAAATTCGCGAACGTATAGGTCGTCGCACTGGGCGAAAGAGGGCTTAGCTGGCCGCCTCCAACCGCTTGAACCATCAGGCCATAGGGAACGTTGGGTTGGAGCCCCATTTCCGACCAAGTCAAGGATGGCGTGCTGGCGATGATCGTCGCCGGCGATGTGGCCAGATAAAGGTTATATTGCGTGGCCCCGGCGGACAACGCCCATGTCCAGACGATAGAGGTCGGAGTCGTCGCCACTCCGATAAATCCGCTCGGCACGGAAAGGCCGCTCCCGGCGAGTGTTTGCGTGGATCCCGGCATGCTGAAAGCCGTCGGGATCACATTTCCGTTCTGCGCCCGAATCCTCACGTAGTACGTGGTGCTCGGCACGAGGCCGATGAAACTGGTGGTGTTTCCGGTGAAATTCATTCCGAAAGGCACAGGCGTTGAAATATTGCTGATGAAGTTATTTGTCGAAAGACTGACTTCATAGGGGGTACCGGCCGGATTGGTATTTGATGACCAGCTCACGGTGAAGGACGAAGAGAGTATGTTCGTGAAATTCGGAACGCCGGGTGTTGCGGCCAATGTAAAGGTGGTTGCACCGGTGGACAATGAACTGGTTGAACCTGATACCACTGCGCTTACGACTCTCCCATAAGAGGTGTTCGTTGACAGGCCAATTTCCGTATAGGTACTAATGACGATTCCACCCGCGATGAGCGTCGCCGGCGAAGTGGCCATGTAGAGGCTGTAGCTGCTGGCGCCGCCTACCGAGTTCCAGGTCCAGGTAATGCTCGAGACACCGAGTGGACTGCCCGCCAGTCCCGTCGGAGTGGAGGTAACGGCTGTCCTAGTGGAGCCGATCGACGTAAAATTTGGATTCATCACCCAGTTCAGCGCGCCGACCTGGATAAAATACGTCGTTGAAGGAAGCAGCCCTGAAATGGCTAATGTGCTCAGCGCAACATTCGTCGTACTCGAGATAAAAAGGCTCCCCGTCCCATCGAAGTTGGTGCTGGAAGCCAGAAGCGAGTATCCTTCAGCCGTATTGGGGCCGGGACCTACACCGAAGGCCGTCCAACCAACCGTTATGCTGGAGCTGGTAACCTGGAGGATTTGCGCATTCGTGATCAAGCTGGCTAAAGTCGACGTACTTGCCGGGACCGCAGCGGCATAAGTCGTAGTTCCACCCCATAGAGCTCCAACCCTCACATAAGCGGTTGAGTTGGGCATAAGTTGCCCCGGATTGAAAGCCAAGGTCGTGGCATTCCCATTAGCGGTCACGCTTGAAAGCGTCACGCCACCGGTAAAGTTCGTGCTGGAAGCTTCCAGGCTGTAACCGCTAGAACTCCCCACACTCCCCCAGGTCGCGGTCAGACTCGACGTAGAGACACTGGTGATCACTGGGTTGGTCGGGGCCGGTCCAGTTCCCGAGAGGGTCATGATGCTGGTTTGGCCGGTGATCGCAATCCCTTCGGGACCCCCCGTCCCCATTCCAATCACCGCCGTTCCCAGCGTGGGAGCGGTTTTCAAGTTGTTGATCGGCCAGGCTTTGCCGCCACCCCAGTCCGCCACCCAGGCCGTCGTGCCGTCCGGCGTGATCGCAATCCTGTAGGGTCCATTCGACAATGACATCCCTGACACCGCCGTCCCCAGAGTAGGTGTGGTTTTGAGATTGATGATCGGCCAGGCTTTGCCGTTATAGTCCGCGACCCACGCGGTCGTGCCATCCGGTGTGATCGCGATGCCGTAAGGTCCATTGGCTCCCATTCCAGTCACGGCCGTGCCCAGGGCGGGCGTCGTTTGCAAGTTATTGATCGGCCACGCTCTGCCGTTGCTGTCGGATACCCAGGCCGTCGTCCCATCCGGCGTGATGGCAATGCTCGTGGGTCCAGTGGCCGTCATCCCGCCGACAGCCGTCCCCAGGGTCGGAGCGGATTTCAAGTTGTTGATGGGCCACGCTTTTCCGCCACTATAGTCCGCCACCCAGGCGCTGTTGCCATCCGGTGTGATCGCGATGCCGTAAGGACCTCCGACCGTCATTCCGCTCACAGCCGTTCCCAGAGCGGGCGTCGTTTTCAGGTTGTTGATGGGCCAGGCTTTGCCGAGGCTTTGATCCGCAACCCACGCAGTCGTACCGTCCGGCGTGATCGTGACGGACCAGGGTCCATTGGCCGTGAACCCAGTGATCGCTGTTCCCAGAGTGGGTGTGGTTCTCAGATTGTTGACCGGCCAGGCCTTAGCGCCGATATTGTCCGCCACCCAGGCCGTGTTGCCATCCGGTGTGATCGCCACACCATAGGGTCCATTCACCGGGATCCCAGTCACGGCTGTCCCCAGCGTGGGGGTCGTAGCGAGGTTGTAGATCGGCCAGACATAGCCATTCCTGTCGGCCACCCAGGCGGTCAAGGGAGAGGGGTTCGCGACAGAGGTGAAGTTGGGAACCCCATTCCAGTTGATCCCTCCGACGCGCAGGGCGTAGCCCACGCCGGGCGTCAGGCCCGTCACCGTCAGCGTGCTGACGGCCGGCGTGGCGTTCGAGCTGACATACACCACCCCAGTTCCATTAAAATTCGTCGAAGAAGCGTCCAGCTCGTAGCCTTCCGCGGTGTTGATTCCGGACCCGGTCCCCATCGCCGCCCAATTCACTGTGACGCTGGTCGAGCCGACAAAATAAAGCTGAGCATTCGTGATCAAGCTGGCCAAAGTCGACGTACTTGCCGGGACCGCAGTGACATAATTCGTAGTTCCACCCCATAGAGCGCCGACCCGCACATAGTAAGTGGTGTTAGGCAAGAGTGTGCCGGGAATCAGACTCAGGGAGGTCGCATTCCCGTTTGACGTTACGGAAGACCCCGCCAAAGCCGTATAACCCGGATCCGTATAAGCCTCCAGACTGTAGCCGTTGGAACTTCCCACGCTTCCCCAGGTCGCAGTCAGGCTCGACACAGAAACACTCGTGATTTCAGGACTCACCGGCGCCAGCAGCCCGCTAAAATTCCAGTGGATGTTGTTTCCGGAGTCGATTGAAGTCGCCCCCGCTTGAATAGTCTGCCCGCTTCCGGCGTTGCTGTCCTGTGCGTTAACAAAGGCAACCGTATTGGTGGTGATGTTGTTCAGATAAGTCCATGTCCCTGCCGTCGTGGAACGCATGGAGATCAGTTTCCCCGGGCTGCCCAGCACGGTCAGGTTTGTGATCGTATAGGTTGAATTGGCATTGAAGTAGATCGTTGCGGCGGCGGAGAGCCCCTGCGCGCGGAAGTTGGCGGCGGTAAAGCTGGAGGAGAAGATCAGTCCGCCGGAGGAGGTATTCGAGTCGATGAGCGTAGAAAAGGCCCGCCCTTGAACATCGACTGTCTGGCCCGCTCCCGTGCCGTTGAAGGTCACCGTCGACGTTCCTGCGTTGAACAGGCCTGCCCCGCGAATCCAATTGCCCGCGACGGTCACGGAGCTTCCCTGCAGGTTGACAGATCCCCCGTTCTGCAAAAAGTCGCCCGTCAGCGAAATCGCGGCCGTGCTGAGGGCGGTGAGGGTGCCGGCATAGGCCGCACTCATGTCCACTGACGCAATACTGACGTTCACGTTGAGCGTGCAGGCTTTGGAGGAGAGAATGCCAAACGCCGCCGTGTCCCCGACCGAAGGAGCAATACCTCCCTGCCAGTTCGCCCCCTCGTTCCAATTGTTCGTTGCCCCCGATCCACTCCATGTGATAGAGGCCGCCTGCGCGGCTTCAGCTGCGAAGAGCGTGAACAGCAACGTTGGGAGGAGCGCTCTAATACGCATAAGTAAACCCAAAGAGATACGTCTGTGTGTTGTAGTGGTACTGATAGAGCAGCGTATCGGTGTTGTTGGAGTCATTCCAACCGAAGGTTGTCATCGCTTTGACCGAGAACCCCTTGGCGATCGGATAAGTCACAGATAGGCCGGTCGTCGCGTAATCGACGTTCGTTATGGCCGTTCCATAAACACCGTTGGAATCCTGGGTGAGCCGGTCTGAATAATGCTGCCGTGATACCGACCCGCTCCATTGAATCGCCCAAGGAGCCTCTCCAACCAGGAACGTCCACTGAGTCTGAACGGTATGCGTCAAATAGGCGTAATAATCGGGATTGAAGAAAGTCTGCTCCGCATCGTAATGATTCTGTGTCGAGAAGAGATGCGTCCGAATATATCCTACGGAGCCCAAGAGCTTGCAATTGGGACCCGTGTAAACGGGCCAGGTCCCCTGCAGCGTCAGCGCCTCGGTACGGTCGGTTCGCGTATCGGGGGTCAGAGTTCCCGAAATATCGACCACGTGCTGGTCGCCGTAAGACGTCCAGGTGTTGCTGAAGGAGGTTTCCAAGATTCCTTCTTTGGGAAGGGAGACCTGGCCGCTCAGGGTCACCATGTGGTTATGGGAGTCGAGAACGTCGGGAGCATCCAGTTCACGCCCTTGCCCGTCCGCGACAGCCTGCGATGACAGGCTCTGATAATTCGGGAAGCGGATTGAATAGTAATCGTAGGCGAGGCGGACATACTGCTCTTTGGCCCAGGACCATTCGGCTTCGGTCCCCATGGAAAATCGCCGGTTATCATAGAGGCCCTGGCCCCAGTTTTCGTCCTTGGTTTCACGCAGGAGTTCGGTCCCATAGCCTGTGACTGCCTTCAGCTTTAAACCGTTCTCGAATGACCGGATCCCTTTGAGCGAAACATTGTGCTCCTGGGAATCCTGGAACAGCGTTCCTCCACCCACCAGATCCTGCACTTGCTGGGTTCCCTGATAGGTGCCGCTGTATAAAGGAACAAGGCTCCATTGGTCGTTAAATTTCGTATAGGGGGAAGCCATCAGGGACGCCACCGCCCCGAAAGAGCTTTCAGCCCCGTTGAAATAATTCTGCCCGCCTAATAGCTGCGCGTTCACCACGGGTTTCACCTCGACGGCCCGTAACGGTACGCAAAGGGTCAATGCCGTCACCCCGGTGAAAACGGGGGCCCAGAACCTCTGGATACCGGCTTTCGCCGGTATGACGTTTAGGATCCTCATTGGATAAGCCCCGACTCAATAAAGATCTTAGGCTCCACCACCAGGTCGATTTTCCGGCCCTGGAATTCGGTGGCCGTGTCGATCTGCTCATAATTCCAGTTCAAGAGTTCCCCTTTGTATTGTGCCCCGGTGGACACACCGGAGAAAGCGTTTTGCGGCGCAATGGATCCGTTGTTGTCGATCAACACCGTTCTGTAGCTCTCGAACGTCCCGTCGCCATAATAGTTGGTGATGGTCTCATCAAACCCATTCGCATCCATTTTGGAGACCGGCAGGACAAAACCGCCCGCGTAGCTCCAATTGGCGTCGAGATTGGTCGCAAGCACGTTCGTCGTGCCGGACTGGGCGTAATTGATCTTGGTGATGTTGTCGATCTGGTGGGTATAGAGGTTAAAGCGCGTCTCCCAGAGCGTGTCTCCGGGGGCAAGATCTTTAAAAGTGTCGTTTTCGGAGATATAAACGCCGAATTTCGTCGAGGACGCCAGCTGGGCGGCGGACACCGTGAAGAAACTATCGGACAGGGGGTTGTAGACCTTATAGGTTATAGCTCCCGTTTGCGGATCTACGATCTGTTGGGCCGCCAAAATAGTTCGTGTGTTAGCTGGGTTTGTTGGATCCGTTAAAACGTAGTTCCCGCTGTTATCAACGCTGATCTGAACAAGGTGTCCGCCGGACGCCGAGTCGTGGATGGAATCCTGGGTGTTGGATTGCCCCATTTCGTACGCGGTCAAGTAATAGTTGGGCGCCGATGAGCCAAGGGTTCCCGAGAGGCCCTTCAGGGCGATGGACAAATCCGCCGGCAGCGTTTGATTAAAGGTGCCCTGATAGAAGAAATAATCGAGCTGCGCATCGCGTTTATCCAGAACGACGAGCTTAAATTGATTGGGCTGGGGCCTGACAATGTATTCTTCGATGCGGACGCGATTCCCGTTGACGTCAATCAGGCTTTTCCGCTCGCGGTAATCGGCCTGCCGTTGTTCCATGGCGGCCGACGCGATGACCTGGTTGCGAGTCATGTCCAGCCCGACTTCGTGGCGGGCCACTCGCGCCAGGGCGTTATCACCCCGCGCCGCGTGATGCTCTTTAGGAATCGAGCGCGGAATCTCGATTTTTCCATGATGAACACTCGTCATCTGGCCGGCGGGAACGCTGATTTCGTCATGGGACCCGAGGATGGCGACCCCCACCACCCCGTGGTACACCGAGACGAACGTCCCCCCTTCACCCGACACCGTGTCAAATTCAGTGCCGCGGACCGCGCAGACGGCTGTCA
>Ga0182027_10002312_pt1 | contig 31058 bp, 26 predicted proteins | sample 712E1DmetaG_FD_121300 | JGI IMG/M metagenome (GOLD analysis project Ga0182027, IMG submission 121300) | Permafrost microbial communities from Stordalen Mire, Sweden - 712E1D metaG (Illumina Assembly) | ecosystem: Environmental > Terrestrial > Soil > Wetlands > Permafrost | place: Sweden...
ACATGAACTCCGTTGTTATCTATTGTACCAAATGCCGATGTAAGTTCAAGCGGTGTTACATCCGATGTTCCCAGCGCAATTGATGGAACCGCCTGAAGTGGAGAATTAATCCCCATTTTCTTGGCAACTTTTGCTACCTGGTATGGAGGCGCTATGTCACTTGTTGTCATTCTTCCCGCAATTACATTCACTGAAAATGCTATCGCCTGCCGCAATGTCATATATCCGCCATATTCATAACCAGCATTGTCAGGCGACCATCCCTTATAATTAAATTTCTGATCCAACAAAGTGTATGCAGGAAAATAACCATTATCAATTGCAGTTATATATGTAAAAGGTTTAAAGCATGAACCCGGCTGCCTTCTTATTCCTGTTACATGATTCAGTCCCCTTCCGAAATCCTGATTTGAACCGCCTACCATAGCTTTTATTTGTCCGTTTGATGGATCAATACACACAAAACCTGCTTCAATATTCAACTCTGCTTTCTTTACTGAATCGACAAATGCTTTATGGTTACTAAGCATATTATAAATTCTGGTCCTTTCTTCTTTTGAACCGGCATCCCTGTATTCATTAGTATTTTTGATTGCTTTATCAATAAAGGAAGTAAGTAAATCTTTGTTCTTATTCCAGTCCCATGCCTTGTTAAATAATTCCTGGTATTCCTTCAGATGTTCAGCCGCAGCCTTGTTCGCGGCTTTCTGCATTCTCATATCAATAGATGTATAAATATTCAACCCATCTCTGTATAGATCATATCCGTATTTATCCGCCATCGCTTCCATCTGCAGTCTTACATATTCCATGAAGTGAGGAGCTTCTGACTTTGTACCGCTTAATTTCCCTTTCGCTAAAACAATAGGCTGCTGTTTGTATTTCTCATAATCAGCTTCCGATAAGAACCCTGCCTCAAACATATTATGCATTACCAGATTTCTTCTTCGCGTTGCATTCTCTCTTCTTCTTTCCGGATCATAATATTCTGTTGATTTCAGTAGAGCCACCAGCATAGCACATTCCGGAACAGAAAGATCACTCGCCCTTTTATTAAAATATACCCTTGCGGCAGTTTCAACTCCGTAAGCACTCTTACCAAAATATGAAACATTAAGATACAGCTGAAGAATTTCGTCCTTGGTATATGTCCTTTCAATCTGTACTGCGGTTATCCACTCTCTTATTTTCCTTACACCTGTCTGGAAAATGTTCTCTCTTCCTGCTTTTAATTGATAAAGATTCTTTGCAAGCTGCTGTGTAATAGTGCTCGCCCCTTCACGTGAGAATGTGAATACATTTTTTATCATTGCCTTTACAAACCGGCCTACATCAACTCCCCAATGAGAATAGAATCTTCTGTCCTCTGTTGAAATGAGAGCGTTTACCATGGGCTTGGGAACTGAATCTAATTTTGTTTCTATCCGGTTCTCTATATAAAATTGGCCAAGAAGTTCTCCGTCAACAGTATATACCTTGCTCGCAAGCTGCTGTTGTGGATTCTCCAGCTGCTCAAGTGACGGCAGCCCTGATATAATATATATCATAAATAAAATAAACAGCACTGCGATGGAAGATAAAATAATTATCTTTCTTTTTTTCTTATTACCCGATCCCTTTATTACTTTTCTTGAAGAGTGGTCATTAAAATACTTTTTATAATCAAACTCTCCGGACGTCTTTGCCATCTTATTTCCAGTCTACAATTTCAAATTTATTCTCTTTGAATACTCCATAACATGGAGCCGATAACCATGAGCCAAGATTAATATAATAACCCTGCTTGTATTTTTCATATATCCTCTTATGCAAATGCCCGAACAGGACATAGTCAAATCCCTTGTCTATCTTGCATTTTGCAGCTTCAAATAAGCCGTCTACTTCACCAAAATCTTTTTTGGTGGTATAATCTCTGCTGGTTTTACTTGTGGAACTCGCCAGGGATACTCCAATATCAGGATGTATTAAAGAATAAAACATTTGCAGAGTTTTATTCCTTAAAATCTTTTTAAGAATATTATATCCTAAATCATTTTTTACAAGCCCGTCACCATGTGCTATATAAAATCGCTTACCGTCAAGTTCTCTTTCAATTCCATCCTCGAGAAGCTCAACACCAATTTCATCCCTGAAGAAATTCTGGTGCATAAAATCATGGTTCCCTATAAAATAATGTACTTTTACTCCTGAATTTGTCAGGTCCTGCAAGGCAGTTAATGTCCTGAAAAATCCTTTCTGGTACACCTTCCGGTATTCGAACCAGTAATCAAAAAGATCACCTACTATAAATAATTCACTCCCGTTCTCACCGGCGAAATTAAGAAACTTTACAAGCAGTTTCTCCTTTTCTTTCTCTTTCTCCTTTGCCTGCAGACCGAGATGTATGTCGGATATAAATAGATATGACACTAAATTCAATTAAAAATTATAAGTTAAAAAGTAAATATAATTAAACATAAGCCAGAATATAAACATTACTAATAATCATTGAAAATGAAATACCTAAATTACTTCTCTACTTTCTTAATGGAGGCAAGGAGCCAGCCGTTAGGATCAGCTTCTATTTTACGGGGCAGATCCTTTAGAACAACTTCAAATTCCTTGGTACGGAAGTCTATATAAAAGGTCTTATAGGTATCATCACCATTATCTGAAGTAAACTTAAAATCAAGTGGGAAGAAATATGTGTTATATTCTTTCTGAGTCTGTTCAATCAATAGTTTTAACTTATAACCTCCGGGAGCACTTTCAATTGCTGTACTGTAATTAACTTCAATCTTCCCTTCACCATTATAAACCCATTGGGCAAAGAACTTTGTAAAATCTTTATTTGTAATAACTTGGCACATCTTTCTAAAGTCAGCAGTTGAAGCATTTTTGTATTTGTATGTTTCAAACCAGGTACGAAGTATCTTAAAGAAAAGTGAATCTCCCGTCTCTCTTCGGAGCATATGTAAAACCCATGCTCCCTTATCATAAACAGTTGGACCGAATAAACTATTTACCGGGTTATATAACTTCCCTTCAAAATCATCTTTATACTTGCTGATCATTGTGGCCTGTAATGCCGCGCTCCCTCCTAAATGTTCAGCATACAGTGCTTCGGAATATGTCGCAAACCCTTCATTTAACCAAATATCTTTCCATGTCGCGGGGCTTACCGCATCACCCCACCAATGATGAGAAAGCTCATGGATAAATACATCGCTGAAGAGTTTCTTTCCGTTTACAAAATTGGAACCTATCCCGGTTAATGTCTGATGTTCCATAGCTCCATATTGCCACAGGAATTCAGCTACACCATATTTCTCTTTGATAAAAGGATATTCACCAAAAGTCTTAGCAAAGAAATCCAGATACTCAGATTGATCTTCTAAATCTATCTTTGCATTTTTCAGATCCCTGGGAAAAACATAATATAAAATAGAAAGAGTATCCTTCCTGTCCTGGGAAATATATTTGTCTGAAAAGGTAACATAGTGTGCGGAATATACTGCAATAAGATATGTAGCAATTGGGTAAAGAGTTTTCCAATGATATGTTTTCCTGGTCCCGTTTATCTTAATATCCTCCAATATGCCATTTGACGCAGATACCTGTGAAGAATCATTGGTTATTCTCATATCCAGAAACGCTTTATCTGAAGGAATATCATTGCAGGGAAACCATGAAGATGCATAATTAGGCTCACTCAGATTATAAACCACATTTGTCTTGTTTATCTCTCCGAATACAAACCCTGCTAAACCGGCATGCTTGGGTGTCCCTTGATATACAACTTCTATATTAAATGTATCTCTTGTGCCCCCTTTCTTTATCTGAAGCATATTGTCTGTATTTGAATATTCTGCCTTTTTCCCGTTTAATGTAAGGCTGCTTATACCTAAGTTATCATAAAAGTTCAGATCAATTGAAGTCAGCGTGCTGTCAATTATTACTCCTGATATTATTACGTCTCCTTTAAGCAGGCTGTTATCCGCATCAAGATCAATATTCAAATCATAATGTAGAACATCAATTTTTAGTTGGTTTGCACTTATTTTTGTAGGAACTGATATATCATAAAAATTATCATATTTGTTCCTCTCCCACTTCCCCCCCGAAAAGACAATAATCCCCAGAAGAAAAAATATAGAAACTAAAAAAGGAGAAACTATTTTGTTCTGTTTATTCATTAGTCATAAAACTTTGTTTGTCATTCTGAGCGTAGCGAAGAATCTCCTCCATCATAACAATTATCTTCATTTTTCGCTTAGATACTTAATTAAATTGAATTTTAACAATATCCTAATATGATTTTGTAAAACTACGCATATTTTTATTTATTCTGAAATTGCCTATTATATTGTAATTCTATATATTACAAATGTTTAACTTGAGAGGAATGAATATGACTTTCCCTGGTTCATCAGTTTTAAGAGATACAGTAACAATGCTGCTGGCAGGCGGTCAGGGCGAAAGACTCCATCCGTTAACTCTTTTCAGAGGTAAACCTTCAGTCCCCTTCGGAGGAAAATACAGAATAGTAGATTTTGCCCTTTCTAATTGCCTGAATTCAGGCCTCAGACGAATATACGTTTTAACACAATACAAATCTGATTCGTTAAATCAGCATCTGTATGAAGCATGGAGCATTTTTAATCCTGAACTTGGAGAATTTATTTATTCAGTACCTCCTCAAAGAAAACTTAATAACGATTGGTATTTGGGAACCGCTAATGCTATTTACCAAAACCTTAATTTAATAGCTCAGGATAAAAGAGTAAAATGGGTACTCATGCTCAGCGGTGACCATATCTATAAAATGGATTATTTCCAAATGCTTGAGAACCATATAGATACCAAAGCCGATCTTTCTATTTCATGTATAGAGGTCCCAAAAAGTGAAGCACACCGTTTTGGAATCGTAGGCGTCAATGATAAATACAACATTCAATCTTTTATTGAAAAACCGGATAAACCCCCTGAAATTCCTGATAAACCGGGATACTCTTTTGTTAATATGGGTATTTATATTTTTAATGCCTCATTGCTTAGAGATGTGTTTCAGGAAATGGATTCGAAAAAAATTAAAAGCCATGACTTTGGAAACGATGTTATCCCTTATCTGGTTAAAACAGGCCGCAATGTTATGGCCTATAAATTCAAAGATGAAAATAAAAAGAACAGACCTTACTGGAAGGATATAGGAACAATTGATTCGTATTATGATGCAAGTATGGACTTGATTAGTATTTCTCCTGAGTTTAATCTATATGATAATAACTGGCCTATGAGAACTTACCAGTATCAGTTCCCTCCTGCAAAGACAGTTTCGCATGAAGGTGAAAGAGTAGGACGAACCCTTAATTCACTTATCTGCGATGGATGTATTATTTCTGGAGGTCTTGTGGAAAGGTCCCTGCTCGGCCCGAATGTTAAAGTGAATTCCTTTTCCTATATCACAGATTCAATCATTATGAATAACTGCAATATCGGAAGACACGCCAGAATCAGAAGAGCCATTATTGATAAAAATGTTAGTGTCCCTGAAGGTTATGAAATCGGATTTGATTCTATCGCTGATAGTAAAAAGTTTACTTTAACTGAAAGCGGTATTGTAGTCATTCCCAAAAATATGACTCTTCCCTGACACTAAGGACCTGTCATTCTGATCCCCTCTGTCATTCTGAAGGAGCGAAGTCCCGATGAATCGGGAAAGAATATCCTCTCTGTATAATTCATTTCATTATAATTTCTTTTATCTTATTTTTGCTTAAATAAATAAGGTTAAAATGTCCCCTGATTTAGAATCCAAACTTAAGGAACTGCCGGAAAGCCCTGGTATATATCAGTTCAAAAATGACAAAGGAAAAGTCATTTATGTCGGTAAGGCACGGAACCTTAGGAACCGTGTAAGAAGTTACTTCCATTCAAGCGTGGATTCACCTAAAACTATTGCCCTGGTTTCTAAAATTACCGACCTTGAACTGATTGTGACAGATAATGAAATTGAAGCCCTTGTCCTTGAAAATAATCTTATCAAACAATTTAAACCAAGATATAACGTTAATCTTAAGGATGATAAATCTTTCCCCTATATAAAAGTCACCAATGAGCTTTTCCCAAGGATCTACCCGACCCGCAGAGTTATAAGAGATGGTTCTAAATATTTTGGCCCTTATACCGATGTAAAGAACATGAAATACAGCCTCAGGATGATAAATCAGATATTCAAGATCAGAAACTGCAAATTGGATATAACTCAGAATGCAATCGAAAAGAAAAAATTCAAGATATGCCTTGAGTACCACATTGGCAAATGCGGAGGACCTTGTGAAGGACTGGTTTCTGAGATAGAATATTCCGATATGGTGTCTGAAGTGATAAAACTTCTGCGCGGAAAGACTGATGACCTTATCAAAGAACTCAATTTCAAAATGCAGGAGTGCGTGCAAAACCTTGAGTTTGAAAAGGCCGCTGAATTAAGAGATAAAATTGGAAAGTTAAGTTCTATCTCAGCAAAGCAGAAGGTTGTTAGCGAAGACCTTAACGACAGGGATGTTATTTCGGTAGCCTATGAAGGGAAAGATTCCGCATGTTCAATCTTTAATATCAGGAACGGTAAGATTGTAGGAAAGAAACAATTGCATCTTGGAATTGAAATAACTCAGGATCTTCAGGAAATCTATACCGCTGCCATAGAATTTTATTATAATGAATATGTCGAAATTCCTGATGAAATACTTTTAGAGATGGAACCTGCTGACAAGGACACATTGTCTGAATGGCTCACTCAAAAAGCAGGTCATAAAGTAAAATTTATTATCCCACAAAGAGGAAATCTCAAATCATTAGTACACATGTGCAGGGAAAACGCAAATTATCAGCTAAAAGAGATACAGATTCAAAAGATGAAAACAGAGGGACATATCCCCTATCCAGTGTCTGCGCTTCAGCGCGATCTGAGATTAAAAGACCTTCCTAAGAAAATTGAATGCTTCGACATTTCCAACCTGCAGGGTTCAGATACCGTAGCCAGTATGGTTGTCTTTGAAGACGGTAAACCAAAGAAGAGTCTCTACCGGAAATTTATTATAAATTCTGTTGATGGTCCTGATGATTTTCAAAGTATGCGCGAAGTTATAACCCGAAGGTATTCTCGCCTTAAAGAAGAAAAAACCCCTTTGCCTGATTTGATTATGGTTGACGGAGGTAAAGGCCAGCTCTCAAGCGCTATTGAAGTCCTTAATGAACTCGAGTTTAAGAATTATAATATAATTGGTCTTGCAAAAAGACTTGAGGAGGTATTCTTCCCCGGTAATTCTGATCCCGAATCAATACCTAAAACATCCTCAGGACTAAAGCTACTGCAGCAGGTAAGGGATGAGGCACACAGGTTTGCTATAACTTTTCACAGAACAAGGAGAAGTAAAAGGACTATTAAAACCGAACTCACAGATATTAAGGGAATTGGTCCGGCAACTGCGGGTCTGCTCCTTAAAGAGCTTGGAAGCGTGGAAGCGGTTAAGACCGCCGTTCCTGAAACTCTCGTTCAACTTGTGGGTAAAAAGAAAACTGACATAATAATGAATTATTTTTCTGCTAAACCAGATTAATAGACAACTTTGTCATTTTCCACTTTATTTCCTCAAATTTTGTTATTTTTTCAATTGCTCTCTTCAATAATTTTCATTATGAAGAAATAATACTATGTCAAAACTCATTATAATAGCTTTTCTTTCACTCTTTATCGCCGGATGCCACAATACCGTCAAAGAGTATAATAAACCTCAGCTTAATGAAAATAAGTTGAAAGATTTTGTGGCTTATGCCATGAACGGGGATAGAAATTATAACGATACATTATCAGGTTTGATTGATTATTCCCTGCCGGTAAATTCAAATTTTAACGATCTTAAAATTGACAGGATACATACCCCTCTTAACAAAACTTACTTCTCTATTTTATTTGAATACCCCAACCCCGCCTATAACAGGTTTGCTGTTTATGATTCTTCTCTGAACCTTATGCTTTTGGATAAGTCCCTGAATGGAATTCTTCGCATGAAAACTGTAACAATAAATAATCTTTTTCTTATTGAAGTCGATGAATCTTTCTTATCCAAAGATGTTCTTGGACTTAACCGGGTTTCTCTATATAAAGTTGATTCTCTGGTTACCTTGTGTTTCAGAGAATTTACATGTTTAACTACCCCGGAGAATCAATATTATCAGAAAATTTCAGAGATTTCCCCCGAGCGGATAAGAACCGACTTATCCAGTAAGAAATTATCACCTGTAAGTAATAAGTCGGAGATATTTTCTTTTAACGATAACTTGAAAAAATATTTAAGCCCGGATCAGATATTCTTTAATTTCATTAAGGATAAAATAAATAGCATCAAACGAACATCCGATCGCCCTGAAATAACAGATGAAAAATCAGTTCTGCAGTCAATTGGTATTACTAAAGACGCCGATACTATTACTACTGCTTCAAATATCAGTGCAAAAGCTGGATATTCTTTAACCCTGACTGATGGATGGAAGGAGATCAGGAATGTAGGTCAGGCAGGTTATTCTGATAAACTCAGAGGATCTAAATATTATCACCCTGAATCAGGAGCTAGTATTTTTATCGCTCCGATTTCTGTAAATGACTCTGCGGAGATTTATGTTAATGCAAAACTTGATCATGTGCTTCAGGGTAAATACAGGGTCAGAACTTCTGACAAAATAGAACAGGGAAAATACTTTATACAATATTTTGAATTAAGTTTCGAAAGTTATAAGTATTTGCTCATCTTCGAAACTTCAAAATATACCTATGAACAATTTAAACCGATGTATACAGATATTATTAATTCATTCGCTATTAAAAATTGAATGAACCAAGCAGGGGAATAACTTAAATGGAATGTGTTTTTATATGAATATTTATTTAATCAGACATGGCGATGCAGAAAACATCTCCAAAGGTCTTAAGGATTTCGACAGAAAACTTACTCATGAAGGTGAACAAAAGATAAATAATGCTGCTCGCTATTGGCAAAGTATAATTCCGGGATTCGACCTGATCCTTTCATCCCCATATTACAGGGCTCTGCAAACTGCAAAAATTATAGCTTCTGTTTTTAATTATGAGAGTGATATTCATACCGATAGGAAACTCGGGTGCGGGAGCGACACCGATGACCTTATTGAGATTATAAATTCTTTCGATGGAAATGATGTAGCTTATATCGGCCACCAGCCTGACCTATCCAATCACACATCAGTTTTAATTTCAGGTAATGGCGCCTTTGTTGAATTTAAAAAGGGTGCAATAGCAAAAATTTCTTTCCATAATAAGGTAAAGGAAGGGAAAGGAATTCTTGAGTATTTGATCCCGCAAAATCTTTTTATCCCAAAATAAAAAACCGGGCAGACGGTTACACATACTTCGTTCTTACCGCTGCTTCCTTCCGGATCTGACGGGATTGGGATCTAATATGTTAACCGGTACCCGGCTATAAATGGTACAAAATCAGGACACAAAGATTCTAATTTTTCCCCTCTATTCCAAATCCAAGACCATTACTTCTTTTTATTTTGTTTATTCAGGGTATTCCTCTCCCAAAATACTTCCCCGTCAAATCCCTGTATAATTTTATCACTTTCGGCAAGCTCAAGCCTTTTTTCTGCCAGACAACAGTATTCAGTATCAACCTCAACCCCGCAATATTTTCTGCCAAGTTTTTTTGCTGTAACCGCTGTTGTGCCTGATCCCATAAAAGGATCAAATATTAAATCTCCTTTGTCACTGCTGGCAAGAATGATTTTAGCTAATAGTTTCTCTGGTTTTTGAGTCGGATGATCTGTATTTTCCGGCATTGACCAAAATGGCACTGTAATGTCTGTCCAAATGTTTGAAGGAGATGTAATCCTGAAATTTCCCTTTACAGATTCATCCCAGTCTTTTGGTTTGCCTTCAGTATCTTTATATGGAGCAAGTACCTGCCTTTTAATTTTAACATTATCCAGGTTGAATTTAAATTGAGTATTCCGTGTAAAGAACCAGATATCCTCTGAACAGTTTTTCCAGTTATGTTTTGCCCCCCTCCCTTTTTCCCTTTCCCATGTAATTCTGTTCTGAACAATAAAATATTTTCTTGCAACATTATAAATAGCCGGACTTGATTTCCAGTCCCCGCAAATATACACTGAAGCATCCGGCTTAAGTAATCTTATTAACCCCGGAAGCCATGAATCTATATATTCCTCATAATCATCAGGGCACATCTCCTTAAAAGAGTTTGAATTGAATCTTTTATGAATATTATACGGAGGATCTATAAAAAGGAGATCTATAAAACCCGATGGGAGATATTCTATTACCTTAAACAGATCCTGGTTTATTATTTTATTCTTTAAAGTTTCCGCACTCTCCGGATGATTTATTTTTAGAAGTCTGTTTTTATAATTTGTCAGGTCATTAGTACTTAAACTAATTGTCCTGTTCATCGGAGCTCTCTTTTTAATTTCCATCAAACTTTACTAAACTTTTCTTTTAGCGCCTCAAGCTCTATTATTACTATTTCAAAGTTATGAATCAGCTCCCCGTTTAATCTGACAGTTTCCTCGTTAAAAATATTTTCTTTGCCATAATTCTCTAATGTCTTACTTATATCTGTCAGTATGTCAATTCCAAGTGTAACACTGCTGCCTTTAAGTTTATGAGCCCAGAAACGAAGCTGTTCACTATCTCTTTTGTCAACTGCGGCATTAACATGGCTTATAATATTCGGTAGATCTTGTATGTAAATGTCAAGAAGCTCAATGAAGAAAGTAACATCCTGTTCGGTCTGGATATCACATAGAAAAGAAATATTCTTCTCATCAATTAATTTAGTTGCGGGATTTTCGCTTTTAAGTACTTCTATTATTTTATTTCTATCTTCAGTAATCCTTCCCCCCCATTTAATAAGAATGTCCTGCATATCCTCAACTCTTACCGGCTTGCTTACATAATCATCCATGCCTGCCTGTAAACAAATTTCTTTGTCCCCCTGCATAGCATTTGCTGTCATAGCAATTATTTTAGGACGATTTTCAGGTGGAAACTCATCCTGAATAAGTTTAGTAGCTTCAAATCCATCCATTTCAGGCATCAGGATATCCATGAATACAACATCATAAGTAATTTTCCTTACTGCATCAATTACTTCATATCCGTTAGCAACAACATCTGCCCTGTAACCCATTCGTGATAGTATCCTGATAGCTACTTTCTGATTTACAACGTTATCCTCAGCTACAAGTATTTTAAGGGGTCTTTTTTCTCCAAGTGAAGGATCAATCTTTAATAATCTCGGAGCAGTTTCCGGTTTCACCTCTTCAGAACCCCCCAAAACATTAACCAGACTGTCATAAAGCTGGCTCTGTTTGATAGGCTTGTTTAGGTAACCTGAAAGATTCAGCTCTTTATAATTACTGATATCTTCTTTTTTCCCAACTGAGGTAAGAATTATAATTGGAACATTAAAACCGTTTTTTATTTTCCTGATTTCTTTGGTGAGCTCAATACCATCCATTTCAGGCATTAGGAAATCTAAAAGACAAAGGTCAAATTTAGTTTCATTCATCCATTTTAGGGCAGTAATCGGACTCTCAGTTGCAATTGGTACAAGCCCCCAGTTTTCAAGTTGTGTATTTAATATACGGCGGTTTGTAAAATTATCGTCAACAACAAGCACTTTTTGTCCTTTGAGTTGCGGAATACTCCTGAGGTAAACTTTTTGTTGTGAAGCAACAGACTGTGTAATAACTGTAAAAAAGAATGTTGCCCCATTCCCGGGTTCACTCTCAACCCAGATCTTTCCCCCCATCATTTCTGCAAGACGTTTACTTATTGCCAGTCCAAGACCAGTTCCGCCATGAGTTCTTGTGGTAGATGTATCTACCTGACTGAATGATTTAAATAACCTGTCCATTTTGTTTGCTGGAATACCTATACCGGTATCTTTAACTCCGAAGAGAATCTCATATTTATCATCCTTAATTGATTTTGCTTTTACTGAAATAAATACTTCACCGGTTTCCGTAAATTTGATAGCATTATTAATTAGATTGGTTAATATCTGTCTTAACCTTGTAACATCCCCGCCAATTGTAACAGGAGTATTGTTTTCAATAATATACGCAAGGTCAAGCTTTTTCTCCGCTGCCTTGGAACTCATCAGATCAAGCGAATCCTCTATACAATCCCTCAGATCGAATGGCTGGTATTCAAGTTCCAGTTTATTGGACTCAATCTTGGAAAAGTCAAGAATATCATTAATAACTACAAGAAGCTGATCCCCACTTATACGAATCGTTTCAATATATTCCCTTTGCTCATCTGTCAGATAAGTATCTAACAGGAGGCCCGTCATTCCGATAACTCCATTCATAGGAGTTCTTATTTCGTGACTCATAAGGGCAAGGAATTCACTCTTCGCTCTTGCAGCACTCTCAGCTTTTATAACCGCTATATCTAATTCTTTGTTCTTTTTAATCAGTTCTTCCCTGAAATTATTATTGTTTATAACCGATCCAAGAGACGCAGCCATTGTTATAAGGAGTGACTCTTCATTTGAACTCCAGACCCTGTCTTTTGTGCATTCATCAAACCCGATAAATCCCCAGTATTTATCATTAACCATTATTGGAACTATGATTATGGATTTAATATTCCCGTCAAGGAATGCTTCTTGTGCTTCTGCAGAAAGGTCCTTTATCTGAAATTTTAATGACTTGCCTTTGGATAAATTATCATAGAATCTGAGACTTTCAAACCTGGAATAAGATAGTTTTTTTATTGATAAACTTTTGATCTGTAATTCTGATTTCTTTGATGCCCACTCAAAAAGAGGTACTATATACATCTCTTCAGTTTCAAAGTCCTCCTGATGCTGATAAATATATACACGGTCTACTTCAGCCGCCTTCCCTAAAATGCTCAGAGCATTGTTGAATCCCTTTTCGCTGTCACTTTCACTTATCAAGGTCCTTACTGCTTCCGATATTCCCTGCAGCAGAATATCTTTTTTCCTCATCAGTACTTCGTTCGATTTCCTTTCTGAGATATCCCTGAAAATACTTAGTACCATCAGCTCGCCGTTATTTTCCACTAAAGTATTGGTAATCTCAAAATCTAAATATTTACCGTTCCATATATGGTCTCTGACCTCAATTTTGGGTGCATTTACCCTATCCTTATAGTTTTTTAAATATCTGTTTAAAACTATTTCTCCATATTCCGGTGAAAAAACAATATTAAAAATTCTCCCTTCCAGATCAGCCCTTTCTTTGAAGAACATAAGCGCATATGCGTCATTACAAATTACTATCTTTCCATCTTTGTCGGTTAATAGAAAGCCATCTGAAGTTTTTTCCCAAATATTCCTGAATGTATTCTCTGATGATATAAGTCGGTGTTCATCTTTAAGTCTTTTTGTAATATCCCTGAATGTTCCATGCCCGTATACTTTCCCGTTAAATTCAATTATTTTACCGTTAACTTCAACAGGAACAAGGTGACCATCCTTGGAAATAATAAATGAAATGAAATTAACTATCTCTTTATCTATAAACAATTTATGGAGTGCAGCAAAGTGGGTTTGCAGTTTATCCTTTGGAATGAATAAAGAAAAAGGTTCCCCTAGTACCTCTTCTGGTTTGTATCCGAATACATCAAAACAGGAGGGACTGATAAAAATTATTTTCCCCGTTCGGGACAGCCTGAATAATACATCCTGAGAAGCTTCGGAAATTAATCGATATTCATGATATTTTTCCGTTATATTAGCAAGAATTCCTGATAGTTTTATCCTTGCTTCTTTGGATTCCTTTGAACCATTATTAAGGATTTTTATGCCTTCCAATATGGATTGCTGTTCCTTTATTTCCTTCTCGAAACTTTTATCTACGGACATATCTTTATTCAATTTTCAGTACATATATGGATAAATATTATCTTCTAATTTAAGGACAATTTACAGAAAATTAAAATTGAAAACAGCTTACTTAATGGAATATAGAATATATTTCAGTTGTCTAATTAATTAGTAATTTAATAACAGGATCATTTTTGGTAACCGCTTCTATACCTGATAAAGCTTCAGATTATGAACTTGTCAAACTCGCAATTAACGGCAGCCAATATGCATTTACTGAAATCGTCCGCCGTCATAAAACAAAAATTGCATCTACAATTCACGGTATGATAGGACAATGTGATCAGGTTGATGATATCGGGCAGGAAGTATTTATAAGATTTTACAGGAAAATGACTAACTTCAGAGGCGAGTCTGCTTTAGGTACATATCTAACCCGGATTGCCATAAATCTTTCTCTTAATGAACTTAAGAGAAGGAAAAGAAGAAATATTTTCTCTTTCAACCAGTTGGTTGAAGAAGGACTGGATATTGCCGATCCCTCCTCATTTGAAGCTCCAGATGACAACATTAATATTGTACGTATGGCAGTTCAAAAATTGGATCCCAAACACCGTTCAGTAATTGTGCTCCGTTTGATTGATGGCTATTCAACTGAAGAAACCTCCAAAATACTTAACATACCTATTGGTACAGCTTTAAGTCGACTCGCAAGAGCTCAGAAAAAATTAAAAGAACTTATTAAACCATATATTTATGAGCTATGAAAAATATTATTGAAAAACTCCTTTATAAAAGTTTGGATGCTCCTCTTTCATCTGAGGAAACCAGTTTATTAAATAACGAATTAAAGAATTCTTCCAAACTTAGAGCTGAGTATAATAAATTAAAAGAAATAAGAAATGTTTTAGCTGAAAGTGGAGTCCCTGACTTTAAACCCTACTTTGAAGAGCGTCTTACTGATAGACTTTATTCTGATCAAAAGAAACCGGCTCCCTTTAATGCCCTGATAAATTCATTCTCTTATTCATTCCGGGAAATTGCATTTGCCGCAATTATTATACTCATACTTCTTGTAACCTATAATCTTAAAAATGGTAATATTTATTCAGTTGAAAATCTATTCGGAAAATCCGGTTCTTCAATTGAGTATGCTTTTGATCCTATACAAAACCTTATCGGGAGTAATAATCAATGAATACCAGGGTTAAGTCATCATTAATTTTATTTGTGGTGCTGCTGATAGGCGTGGCTATCGGGTTTGAATTAAGCGAGATCTTTGTAAGAAATAAATTTCATAGAATAGATGAGTTCAGGGATCAGCACGGATTCGTGCGAATGTTTGAAAATATTATCAAACCTGATGCAAACCAATTACCGGTTATCGATTCAATCCTTATACATTATCACAATAAACTGGATAATATTTCCAAATCGGGTATGCAGCAGGTTTCTTTACAAATGGATTCTATGATCGTCGATTTGAATAAAATATTAAATCAGGATCAGAAGTCTCATTTGAAAAATGGAATGGAAAGAATGAAAAGATTTCCTCCTCCTCCACCTTCGGGAAGAAGGCCGCCCGGACCTGACGCGGGAGCTCCCCCTCCTCCTCCTGATGGACAACCTCCTGAAGGTAGATAATATTCTTAATAATTATTTTATAATTACTGTTGTATGAGATAGTTTGATAAATGGAATAAAATAATATTATCTGATGTCTAACAATCGTAACAAATAAAAATTAAAGGAATATCATGAAAAATATTTTAATTGCTGCTGTTGCTTTTTTACTTTGTATTGGGACAATAAAAGCACAGCCAAATCCTCCATCTGTCGGGAAACAATTAATTCATCTCAAGAGGATCCTGCAGCTTGATGATAAACAGGCTGATAAAGTAAAGTCTATTCTCGCAGCTTCTGACGCAAAACTAAATGAACTTAAAGATAAAATCGAATTAGCTCATAAGAAACAAATGGAAGAAATGAGAAAGGCAAGACAGAAAGATATGGAAGAGATGGATAACCTGATTGCTGAACGAGATGACCAGATTACACAGGTTTTGAATGATTCCCAAAAAAAGAAATTTGATGAGTTCAGAGATGAACAACAAATGAAAAGTCCTGAAGATGGGTTCCCCCCGCCACCTCAGATGATGGAGAAAAGAAATATGCCGGATCGGCAGGGTGGCTGCAAACCAAATATGGACGACGACAAAATGAATTTGCCCGATGATCCCAATGGACCGCCAAACAAGTAAAATAGTCTCTCCATACTAACATACTTCCCTGCCGGATTTCTATTCCGGCAGGTTTTTTATGAGTAATCTTACCACTACGTCATTATTCCTTTCCTGAAAATCATTTAATGCAATTTTCTTGTCTCAATTTCATAACTTTAAATTTGAAAAAAGCATAATGAGAAGATTTTTGGAACAACCTCATAATATTTTGCAAAAGTACTTCGGTTTCTCTGAATTCCGGGGTGAGCAGGAAAAGATAATTAACAGGATTGTTTACGAACAAGGCCATTCTCTTGTTCTGATGCCTACAGGTAGTGGTAAATCACTCTGCTACCAGGTGCCCGCCTTGATATTTGAAGGTGGAACTATTGTTATAAGTCCGCTGATTGCGCTTATGCAGGACCAGGTTGATGCTTTAAGACGAAAAAATATTCCCGCGGGGTTTATTAACTCAACTCTTTCAAGACAGGAAAGAGAAATGAGGCTTGATCAATTCATGAATGGAAAACTGAAACTCCTTTATGTAACACCGGAACGATTCAGAAAAAAGGAATTCACTGACAGAATTAAAGAAAAGAATATATCCCTTCTCGCTATTGATGAGGCACATTGTATTTCGGAATGGGGTCATGATTTCCGCCCTGATTATTCACGTCTCGGCGAATTTAGACAATTAATCAATAATCCCCTTACAATAGCCCTGACCGCAACTGCTACACACGAAGTCCAACACGATATAATAAAAAAGCTTAACCTTAAAGAAAATGAAACCAAAATATATCATCAGGGAATTGAAAGGCCTAACCTGCGCCTTGAAGCAGCCGATATTTTTGATGAGAAGGAAAAACTTCCTATCATTTATGATGTAACTAATCAATATAAAGGCTCAGGCATAATCTATTTTGCTCTTATTCAAACACTTGAACGCTTCTCAGAAAAACTTGGAGATAAAGGTTATAAACATGGAACCTACCATGGCAAACTTCCGGATGGAATCAGGAAAATGAGACAAAGAGCTTTCTTAAGTAGTAAAGAAAATCTTATCCTCGCTACCAATGCCTTCGGGATGGGAATTGATAAACCTGATATCCGGTTTGTAATCCATGCTGAAGTACCCTCTTCTATTGAATCATATTACCAGGAGATTGGTCGCGCAGGAAGGGATGGACAACATTCCCTTTGTTTATTGTTATATAACCAGGATGATCTTTATACACAGATGGAGTTTATCAAGTGGTCTAACCCTGGTGCAGATTTTTACTCTGCCCTGTTCGACATTTTACAAAGAGATATTCAACGAGCAAACTCAGAAGGTATCGACTTTCTTAGGGAACTAATGAACTTCAAAAACAGAAAAGATTTTAGGATTGAAACTGCTTTAAGTATGCTCGATCGTTACAGCGTTACTGAAGGATCTATTGAAAATAAAAACCTTTTACTTGTTGATGAGCTCCCTGAACAACTTCAGGATAATCTATTCATGAAAGAAAAACTTTTAAATGATAATAAAAAACTTCTTTCTATGGTTAATTATTTCAAAAGCAATGAGTGCAGACGTGTATTCATTTCAGATTATTTTGGGTTCCCTGGTGAAAAACCCTGCGGGAATTGCGATAATTGTACAAAAAATCAAAAGATATAATTATCTCTAAATGCTGCGAAACAAAACAGCACTATTACAAACAGATATTGATATGGAAAACCTAAGTTGATTGTCCAGTTTTGGCACTATCCTGTTTTATTTTTAACAGCCTTCGTTGCAGGACTAGTCGATTCTATAGCCGGAGGCGGCGGAATTATTACACTTCCTGTGTTTTTAAGTCTTGGCTACCCTCCTCATCTTGCTTTGGGAACAAATAAATTCCAGGCAAGCTTCGGCAGTTATACCGCATCCTATTATTACATAAAAAAAGATGTTGTTAAATTAAAAGCCTGTATAGTAGGAATCCTATTCACTTTAATTGGATCTGCTCTAGGCACCTGGTCGGTACAGCAGGTAAGCAGCGATGTCCTGAAATATATCATCCCCTTCCTGCTAATAGGGATAATTATTTATTCTTTTATTAAAACTAATCTTGGTGAGGATGATTTACATGCAAGAATAAATGAAAATATCTTTTATTTCATTGCGGGAATATGCCTTGGGTTTTATGATGGCTTCTTTGGACCTGGAGTCGGTAGTTTCTGGGCTATAGCTTTTGTAGTTGGTCTGGGTTACAATTTGAAAAAGGCAACAGGTTATACAAAGGTTATGAATTTTACCAGTAATGTGGTTTCTTTAATAATTTTTATAATAGGCGGAAATGTTGTTTTTACTGCCGGTATTGTTATGGCTTTTGGTCAGATAGTTGGTTCTAAAATAGGCGCCGGACTTGTCATTAAGAAGGGAGTGAAATTTATCAAACCTGTCTTCCTTTCAATAGTAATCCTAACTACATTAAAAATTATCTATGACCGCTTTCTGCATTAATTTGCCATTCTAAGCAAGCAAACCAGATGAAGAACACAATGATTTTGTGACCCATGCTTTATGGGTCAATTTATACAGTTATTTTTAATTTAAAACACTTTATGTTTATGCTAGTAAGAGTTCAAAGATTCATGCCCTTTTGAACTATCTTTAACTGCCGGATGCGTTCCCTCACGTCCGGCAGTTTTTTTAACTAATTTCATCTGGTTCTATATGTACTGTCACTTTACAACTGGAAATCTTCTTAGCTATTTCTTCTTCAACCTTTTCAGAAATACTATGTGCTTTTTCTATAGACAATCCTTTATCTACATGAATATTAAGTTCAACAAATTTGGTAGATCCTGATTCCCGCACTCTCAGATCGTGAAATTTTAATATACCTGGAATAGTTTTGATTATTTGATTAATCTGTTCAACTATTCTGTCGGGAGCCCGATCCATCAGAGCATCAAATGCTTTTCTCCCCATCCTGTAACTGACGCTTAATACCAGAATAGCTACTACAAGTGCTGCAATGGAGTCAGCATAAAAGAATTTAAATGCAGCTCCTGTCAAACCGACTAAAACAACACACGAGCTCCAAATATCTGTGGAGAAATGAAGTGCATCGGCTTCAAGCGCCTGGCTGTTATACTTTCTTGCAACTTTATAAAGTGCTCTTGATCTTGTGATATCTATAATTATAGAAGTCGATATTACTATAAAACTCCATATAGTAACTTCAATTTCAATTTTATTGGTTATAAGACGATGTATAGCCTCATATATAATCCAGAAACATGTTACAAACAGAAGAAATGTCTCAATTAAAGCAGAAATATTCTCAATCCGGCCATGGCCATAATTATGTTCTTTATCAGCCGGTAGATCTGAAAATTTTACTGCAAAAAAGGTAATCACTGCGGCTATTAAATCCAGTCCTGAATGGAGTGCTTCTGATAATATACCAAGACTCCCGGTAAGAGCCCCTATCAGGAGTTTGAACATTGTCAAAAATACTGCTGCCATAACAGATTTAAGCGCAATTGCTTTCTTATTTTGAGTACCTAAATCTATATTTTCCATTCGGGTAAAATAATTGTTTATTAAAGCTTGTCTAAAATAAATAAAATATGTTTATGATATGGTTTCCTTACTTATTTTTCTTTATTATGTTTAATAATGAAATTGGAAATAGTAATATGAAAAAGTTCTACCTTATTGGGGGACTAATAGTCCTGTCTGTTTTCATTGCGGTAATATACAACAGATTATCACAAATCAGGGTCTCCGTGACTGATATTTCATCTGATTATGCTTATAATAAGTCAGAAGCTGATTTAAAATATCTCAATAAAACTGTCTATGTAGAAGGTGTTGTTAAAGCTTATTATAAAATATTAGGAACCCGAAATGTGCTCGAACTTGACACTTACAACACAGGTAAAAATGTCTTCTTCTTTTTCACCAGTGAAAAAGATGAGAGCAATGCAAGCCGGTTACAACAGGGAGATAATGTAACTGTTAAAGGCAAATGCCTTGGCACTGACTCTTATAATTTCCTTGATGGTGTTAAGTTTGAAGTTACGGATATAACCAATAAACTAAGATGAATTTATTTCAAAAAGAAATTGTATTAGAACATAAAATAAGGGGATTCCATATTATTACTGTTGAAATAATAAGAAAACTTCCTGAACTGAAAAACTATTCTAATGGTATTGCTCATATTTTTATTAAACATACTTCTGCTTCATTAACTCTTAATGAAAATGCTGACCCCGATGTAAGACATGACTTGGAAAAGTTTTTTGACAGACTGGCTCCGGAAAATGCTCCCTGGTATGACCATAATTCTGAGGGAGCTGACGATATGCCAGCCCATATCAAATCCTCTCTTCTTAGCAGCAGTTTGACTATCCCTGTTACAAACGGCGATTTTAATCTCGGGACATGGCAGGGCATTTATCTTTGTGAACACCGTAATCACGGTGGAAACAGAAGATTAGTGATAACTATAATGGGAGAGTAATCAGAAGAACCTCCGCTCTTTAACCGGTGACGAAGATTCTTCTTGAAGAAAATTATTTATGCGAAATGACTAATAATAAAACCTCATACCCAGGCGGAACATCATCCCGCTCATATCGATAACTCTTTCATAGGTTACCGTTCTGCCTATAGTCGAATTCGGGTCGGTCACCTGATACGTCCAGCTTGGCTGTGAATAATGATAAGCTATTTCTCCAAAAACTTCTGATCTTGGCCCTATTGCATAAGTTGCACCCGCACCCAGACGCCAGTCAAATGCAAATGCTGTCTTAAAGTCATTTTTTGATGGATCATCAAAATTGCTGTAGCTAATGAATAATGCTTCAAAACCTAAACCACCTGTGGCATATGCTTCAGCAAGAGGAGTAATAGGAAATCTCACATTTATATCTGCCATTATAGGAAAATCATGAAGATTAGTACTTGCCCTTAATTGATTATCAGTTACTCCATACGGATAATACTGGTCGGCAACATTTACAATACTGGCATCCGTATAATTCGAATGGTACCAGTCAATACTCCATCCAAAACTGACATTTGGATCAAAGAAATGTGAACCTTCATAACCAACTATAAAACCGGCACCGGCCGAGGATGGAATAAATGATCCCAGCTTTATTGCTGATGTATTCCATTGTGCTAATAGGGGTAATGGTAATAACATTATAAATAACACATATTTTTTCATTGTTTCCTCAATTTCTTTTTTCAATTATAAGCAATTGAAGTGCCAGACTCAAATGCCTCTTATATCGTAAAATCAATTGATCATCACTCATTTTGTAGTAAAACCAATACACTTTGTCTTATCAAGTATACAATAAAAGAATTAAAAACTAAAAAAACAGAAAAGATCTGTAAATCCATCATTGTAATGGTATTATTCTTATTTTTAACTTTTTACTTTTTACTTTTTACTTATGATAAAAGTTTTATTTGTATGTCTCGGTAATATTTGCCGCTCACCCGCAGCAGAAGGAATTATGAAATCTTTAGTTTTACAACAAAATCTTCAGGAGAATATTTCGGTTGATTCAGCTGGAACAATTGGATATCATACGGGGGATTCTCCTGATCCCCGAATGCTTAAGCAGGCTTCTGAAAGAGGCTTTGAACTCAACCATAAAGCCAGGAAATTTAACCCCACCATAGATTTTATGGATTTCGATTATATTGTTACTATGGATGATCAAAACTATATTGATGTGAAGAATCTTGATAAGAAGAATAAATTCCTATCAAAGATTTATAAAATCGCTGATTTTAGTTCAGATCCGGAAGTAAAGACCGTACCTGATCCATATTACGGTGGACCGGAAGCTTTTGATAATGTAATTGATATACTTAAGGATTCTTGTACAAACCTGCTTAATAAAATAAAAGATGATATTAAATAACTCTATACGGAGCAAACTGGAAGAACTGAAAGGCTCTGTTGTAATTGATGCTATTCCTCTTTCAGGTGGATGTATAAGTAATGCTTTTAAAATTACATTTGCTGATAAAGATATTAATCTTCTAAAAATAAACGTTCCTGATATGGGTGATATGTTTATAAAAGAAGGGCACGGACTACAGGAGTTAAAAAAAGCCCGGGCAATTCGAGTTCCGGAAGTCATTTGCTGCGACACAGAATTTATTCTATTGGAATTTCTAAATTCTGCTCCTAAGAAGAAGAATTTCTTTGAAGAATTTGGTAGAAAGTTTGCACTCCTTCATAAATACACTTCAAATGAATTCGGATTTTATGAGAATAATTATATAGGTTCAACTCCCCAGATAAATTTGCCGGATAATTCAAACCGTCTGAACTGGGCCAGTTTTTATTTCAACAAGCGGCTTTTATTTCAGTTCAGACTGCTTGAAAAGAATGGATATGCTGACACGGCTATCAAAGAAGCATTTCGGAAACTTGAGGGAAAAATTGATTCTGTTCTTTCGGAAACAAATGTTTCCCCTTCCCTCCTGCATGGAGATCTTTGGAGCGGGAATTATATGTCTGATGAAAACGGGATTGCCTGTCTCATTGACCCTGCAGTTTATTATGGCCACAGGGAAGCTGATCTTGCAATGACTAAATTGTTCGGTGGATTCCCGCAAACATTCTATGATTCATATAATGAAGCTTTCCCTCTTCGGGATGGATGGCAGTATAGAGAAAATATTTATAAGCTATACCACATCATGAATCACCTTAATCTTTTCGGTGGTGGATATTACTCCCAAACTCTTTCATTGATGAAGAGCTATTCTTAAAAATGCCTCACTTCAGCAAAACCATCTTCTTAACCTGATTCAGAATTCCTGCTTCTACTTCATAAAAATATATTCCGCTTGATAGACCTGATCCGTCAAATTTAACATTATAGTAACCGGACTTCTGGTACTGGTTAACCAATGTCCTGATTAATTCTCCTTTTAAATTATATACTGATACCTTAACATTCCCATCAGTAGGTATTGAATATTTAATCAATGTTGAAGGATTAAAGGGATTTGGATAATTCTGAGATAATTCAAAACTCACAGGGTTATTTGCACCTGCCTCAAGTTCAACAGGAGTGGGAAGTGTAGTCATAAATGCACTCCGTCCATGAGTAAAAGCGAAAATATAATTTGTACCTTTCTGATAAACTAATTCATCCACAGGCGCAAAGGCAGGCATCCCAGAGGTGGCCGCAGTCCAGCTGCTTCCTCTGTTTGTTGATTGATAAATTCCTGTTTCTGTACCAATATAAAGAGTTGTTGGAATATTATTATCAACCAATAATGAATGTACAGGGACATCGGGTAAGTTTCCGGATATATCACTCCATGTAGTTCCCTGATTACTTGAATACCATACATGTTTAGTGGGCGTGAGTCCATTATTGTTGTATCCGGAATAACAAACATATATATTCTGCTGATTTGAAGGATCAATTACAATTCTTCTAACATAAGCAGTATTATTTCCGGTTGGAGAAATATCAGTCCATGTATTAATTCCATTCGCGGGATTTAAAGCAGAACAAATATATACATGACCGTCGGTAGTTCCGGCAAACCCTAAATATGGTGAAGAAGTATTAGCAATTGTAACCGCACTTACGAAACCCGTTGTTAAGGCGTTACTAACCTGAACCCAGCTTCCTGCAGAATTAGTAGTTGCCCAGACTTTATTTGAACCCGCAATTAATACAGCTGAATTTTGAGGATCCATTGCGAAAGGTGAAATAAACAGACTATTGGCAGCATTCGCAGCATCAGCAAGACCGGATGTGCAGGTAAACCATGAGTTTCCACCATTGGTAGATTTATTCAGCTGCAGATTCACATATTCTTCATAAGAAACCAGTGAATTTAATTGGTCCTGAGCAGCATACCCTCCATCGCCTCCATATACTGCATTCCAGTTAGTCCCGGAAGAAAACTTCAGGTGGCCATTGTCCTGAGTACCTCCAATATAAGTATTTCCGGTAGGATATACAGCACCTCCATAAAACTGTGTAATGGCAAGATTATTATTTAAACTTGTCCAGTTATTACCTCCATTAGTGGTTTTCTGAATTCCACCATCATCACCGCTATAAACTACATTAGCAGTAACCGGATCAAATGCGATGGCATGGTGATCCGCATGAATGACTGGAATCCCATAACCTGAAGTCCAATAAGTTAATTGAAACCAGGAATTACCACCATTAGTTGATTTCATCATATCGATACCGCCCACATAAATATTATTTGAATTATGCGGATCAACAGCGATAACATTATCATACCAGCCCTGTTTACCAAGGAATGATAAACTTCCGGTTGAAGATAAAGTCTGAGGGGTTGCCAAAGCAGTCCAGGTAGCGCCTGCATCTGTTGTCTTATAAATACCTGCCAATCCAAAATTAGGTGGAGCATAATTTGGTGACTCAAATTGGGCATAAGCAGTATTTGCATTCGACGGATCTTTTGCAAATGCAATCCTGCTATAGGAAGCGGTAGGTAAATTAGTTGTAACTTGATTCCAGGTTGTTCCCCCATCAGTGGTTCTGTACATTCCGCCATTTGTGGTTCCATTCGGTCCGGTAGCAAAAATAATTGTACTTGAAGTAAATGGAATTACATCATCACCGTTAAAAGCATTATCCGCAAATACTGAGTTAATAATTGACCAGGAGGTTCCTGCGTTAGAAGATTTATAAAGTCCTCCGTTCGAGAAGTAACCTCCGACACCATCCTTTCGGTTATAAGCATATGTTACAGCATAAATATTGCCAGATGGGTCAAAAGCCATAGATCTAACATTTTTGAAATTCCAGGCATTAGTTCCAATTGTACTTGAAAGAAGAGTCCACGTATCACCGAAATTAGTAGATTTGTAGATACCACCACCATAAACAGCATCAGAATTCCCCCAGCCCTCACCGGTGCCGGCATAAACAATGTTTTCATTAGAGGGATCTTTAACCATACATCCGATTGCAAGTTGTGCACCATCGTCCAGCATAGGGTTCCAGGATGCACCACCATCTGTAGATTTCCACACTCCGCCGGAAACACCACCTATCAAGATATTTGAAGTGTTAGAAGACCTGACAATTATAGCTCTGATTCTGCCGCCAATATTCCCGGGCCCAATTGGAATCCAGGAAGTAATACCAGTATTTACCTTCATAAGCTTATTTGATGGCTGAAGCTTATTTAAAGTATAAGTAATTGCATTCTGTCTTGACTGAGGATCAATATACTTATTATTTCCCGCTATCATATTATATCTAAATTGTTCAGCCCCGTTGGGATCATCTCTGTCCCCCTGAGTTGGTTCAAGGGGAATTGTTCGAATGGAATTGTTAAATATTAAAAATGAAAATAATGAAATGAGGAGTAAAACATATAAAGTGTTTTTTTTGTTCATGACAGAATCCTGGAATAGTTTGATTAGAACAAGTTATGTGTTAAATATATATAAGTATGCTAAATTACACTATTAACATATGTGACATTGCGCATGTAAATTAAAAAGGAATAATTGAATGATCATTAAAGGAAAATTGAGAGAGACTCCCTGCTTCCTGCCGCTGTGGGCAGGTGCGGAGATAATAAATAATTGAGTATAACCGTATGTTAAAGAAATTGTTAATATTCTTGTGGAAGTGTTTTCAATTCCTTATATGAAAAAACAGGACCGTCTTTACAAACATAAACAGAACCGATATTGCATCGTCCGCATTTACCTAAACCGCATTTCATCCTGTTCTCAAGAGTAGTAATTACATTCTCTTCTTCAAAACCAAGTTTCTCTAAAACAGGAAATGTGTATTTTATCATTATTGGAGGGCCGCAAATGATGGCTACCGTATCTTTGCTGGCGGGAGCTATTTTTTCAACTATAGCGGGAACAAATCCAACTTCACCTTTCCAGTCAGGTGTTTCACCACCGGGATCAACTGTAACAACAGTTTTTACTCCCGACATCTGTTTCCAGTCTTCCAGTTCATTTTTATAAACCAGATCACCGACTGTTCTTGCACCATAAATAATAGTTATATCTTTAAATTGATCTCTCAAATCAAGCACATTCCAAATTATGCACCTTACCGGAGCAAGACCAATTCCTCCAGCAATAAATACTACATTCTTTCCTTTCATTTGCTCAATCGGGAAACTGTTTCCATAAGGACCGCGGAGCCCCATTGTATCGCCAACATTTAATTTGTTCATTGCATTGGTTACTTTTCCTGCGAACTTAAAAGAACATTCAAGGTATTCGGGCCGGGTTGGAGATGAAGCAATACAAAATGTACATTCCCCTTCTCCGAATACTGAGTATTCAGCAAATTGGCCTGCCTTGAATGCAAAGTTCTTCATCCTTTCAGGATCTTTAAATTGCAGCCTGAATGTTCTGATGTCAGGAGTTTCATCAATAATATCTTTTATCTCTACAAGTTCGGGTTTATAAATATTCATTTCTTCCTCAATATCATTGAATAGTATTAACTTTTTTCTGCAAGAGCATTTATATCTTCTACAACCTGAAGAATATCAAGTGAAACAGGGCAACCTCTTGCGCATCTGCCGCATCCCGTACAAAGGATTTCACCAAATTTATCATTGTAATATTTGAATTTATGCGATATCCTCTGGCGGTATCTTTTCTCCTGATTATCTCTCGGGTTATGCCCTGAAGCGTGCTTTGTAAATAATGAGAACTGACATGCGTCCCAATTCTTTGCTCTCCTTCCTTCACATGAGCTGCATTGCTCATCAACAATATCAAAACAATGACAGGTTGGGCAAACAAAAGCACATTGTGCGCATCCGAGACACATTTCGCCAGCAGTATCCCAGAATTTGTTTTCAAAGTTATTATCAAGCCAGGTCTTTACTTTTTCGTAATTGAAATGCTCAGGTATCTCTTCCTTTCTTTCAATGACTTTATGTTTTTTTTCATCCATTTCGAAATACTTAACATAATCGTTTATAAAAGATTCACCTTTAGGTGTAATAGCTGCTGCACTGAAATAATTATTTTCAAGAGAAGTCAGAAAAACATCAGATCCTTTTGTATTCTCAGGTGATCCATGCGTAGAAACACAGAAGCAGTAATCATCTTTGTAATTACAAGACATCCCGATTATCAATGAACTGTCATACCTCTTATTAAAAAGATCATCCTTGTAATCCCAGTTAAAAACTTTGCTAATTATGGGAAGCGCGGAAGCATCGCACGGTTTTGCACCTATGACCACAATACCTTTCTTATCTTCAATCGGATCAAAAAGATCTACGCTGCTGTGATTCTGTTTGTAAAAAAATATCGGTTCGCTTTTAGGAAAGAAATATTCTTTGAATGAAGAGCTTGTAGGAGCGGCTTCCGGGTGTAAAGAGAGTTTGCTCCCATCGGTAATCTCCTGATATTTATTTTCTCCTTCCGGTATTCCGATTACTCTGAATTCCTTTCCCAGTAATTCCTGAACTATTTTCTTAAAGTTTTCGGTGCTTATTATTAATTCTTCCATTGCCGCTCCTTATTTAATAAAATCTTCTTTATCAGAAGTACTGTAGGAACCAATTAAAGTCGGCTCGTCTATACTCATACCATGTCTGTACCCGAATTCACTGGAAGCAACCATCCCCATTTTCCGTGTGAGTAATGTAAGCGGAATATCCATTGGACATGCTCTTTCACATTCATGGCAGCCAATACACCTTCCTGCCATGTGGAAAGCGCGGATAGTATTCCATGCAAAACTGCCGCGGGCAGTAGCGCTCGAATCAATCCACTGGGGCTCAGATTTTTCAGCAATACATTGCTCGCAATAGCACATAGGGCAAACCTGTCTGCATGCATAACACTTTATGCATTTTTCAAACTGCTCATTCCAGAAATCAAGTTTTTCTTCTGCACTCATCTTCTCAATCTTTGTCATCAGTTCCTGCTGATCGTCAACGGTGAGTTCGAATTCTTTTGATTCTTCAGCAATAGCATCAAAATAAGCAGGAGTTTTAGTCTGGCAGTATTTGCATTTAATCTGCGAGTTATCTTTGCTGAATTCTTTATCAATCTCTCTTACAACGCCGCTGCAGTTAACACCGATTATATAAAGGTCGTCCCTCTTAACCTGGCTTTCCTGGATCAAAGCGGTTACAGCTTTAAGGTCACATCCTTTAACCACAATCCCTATTTTACCTTCAAAATTGTTTTTGAATCTGGAAATGTAAACAGCAAGATTATTAACAGCATGATGATTGAATACAAACTTTTCAGCATCTTCAGGAGTTCTTGCAATAAATGGTTTTACTCTTTTATTTTTATCTTCAGAATAGCCAATAATTAAACGGGCTTTCTTTTCGGTAAGGACATCTTTACAGGTTTGTTTTAGTTCATTCATTTGGCAGGAACTCCTTCTCCCGTCTGCACAGGAATTTCAATTTCTTTATTCATTTTTTTGTATTGTGTAAACGGGCCTTTTGCTCTTACACTATCAATTACGCCGTCCACAACACTAACCCATTTCTTTCCTTCAGAGGCTGATACCCATGAGAACTGAAGCCGGGTTGAATCAATCCCTACAAATTCAAGAAGATTCTTGAACATAGTCCATCTTCTTCTTGCGTGGAAGTTACCAGCATTGTAATGACAGTCGCCCGGATGACAGCCGGAAATAAGTACACCATCGGCCCCACTCTCAAATGCTTTAATAACAAATACCGGGTCAATTCTTCCTGTACATGGAACGCGAATAAGTCTTGCGTTGGCTTCCTGCTTTAATCTTGAAGTACCTGCCAGGTCAGCGCCCGTATAGGTACACCAGTTACAAACAAAAGCAACTATTTTAGGTTCAAATTTATCTTCCATTTATACCTCTGCAAAAGCATTTATCTGAGCAAATATCTGGTCATCTTTAAACCCGGTAAGCTCAACTGATTTAGAAGGACAGGTAGCATTGCAGGTACCGCAGCCCTGGCACAGCCCAGTATTGACATAAGCTACAACTTTTATCAACTTTCCTTTTCTGTCTCTTATTTCTTTTTTCTCAATTGCATTATAAGCACAAACTTTCTGGCAATACATACAACCATTACAAGTGCTTTCATCTACTTTAGCAATAATTGGTTCCCTTTCAAGCATATCAGCGCCAAACAAGACTAATGATTTAGCTGCTGCCGCAGATGCCATTGCCACGCAATCAGGAATATCACGCGGTGAGTGGCAGGCACCGGCAAGGAAAATTCCTCCTGTCGCTGTTTCAACAGGACGAAGTTTTGGATGCACTTCCTGAAAGTATCCATATTTATCATATGAAACTCCAAGAGTCTGTGCAAGTTTAGAAGCTTCGGGCTGTGCAACCATAGCTGTAGCCAGAACTACAAGATCTGCTTCAATTGTTACCTGCAGTCCTGCAATTGTATCTTCCCCTTTTACTATGAGTTTGCCGTCTTCTTCAATTATTTTAGAAACACGTCCTCTTATATAATTAACATGATCTTCTTCAATTGCACGTCTTACAAACTCATCATAGTTTTTACCGCCTGCCCTGATATCCATATAGAACACATAAGCTTCTCCATCATGAACTTTATGTTTATAAAGCATAGCATGCTTGGCAGTATACATACAACAGATCTTGCTGCAGTAAGAGATTCCTTTTGATTCATCTCTGGATCCTACGCACTGGATGAATACAATTTTCTTAGGTTCTTTTTTATCTGAAGGTCTTAGCATTTCTCCGGATGTTGGTCCTGAAGCGCTTGCTATTCTTTCAAACTGCAGACCATTTATAACATCTTTATATTTTCCATAACCGTATTCGCCGTAACCTTTGTAAATACTGGTTTCCGGTTTTTTATCAATAGAATATAATTTATATCCCGTAGCTACAATAATGGACCCAATTTCTTCAGTAACAAAAGTATCCTGCTGTGTAAAATCGATCGCTTCCCTGCCGCATACCTTCTTACACATTTCGCATTTACCTGTTTTGAAATAAGTACAGACTGATCTGTCAATAACGGGTACATTTGGAACCGCCTGTGGGAATGGGACATAAATGGCTGGTCTATTCGAAAGCCCTTCATCGAATTCACTAAATGCTTTTTTCTTTATGGGGCATTTTTCAGCACAGAGTCCGCATCCGGTACAGAGATCTTCTTTTACCGATTTAGCTTTTCTCCTGATTGTTACCTTGAAGTTCCCAATGAACCCTTCAACATTTTCAACCTCGGAGTATGACAATAATTTTATTTTGGGATGTTGGTAAACTTCAACCATTCTTGGTGTTAAAATACATTGCGAGCAGTCGAGAGTCGGAAATGTTTCCGAAAGCTGACTCATGTGGCCGCCGATTGAAGGTTCTTTTTCAACCAGTACTACTTCAAATCCTGCATTAGCTACATCAAGTGCTGCCTGGATTCCGGAGATTCCTCCTCCTATTACAAGAGTTCTCTTTGTAACAGGGACTTTAATCGTCTGAAGCGGAGTGTTAAACTTCACTCTTTCAACTGCAAACCTCATAAGGTCAATTGCCTTTTTTGTCGCTTGTGGTATATCATTATGAATCCATGAACAATGTTCACGAAGGTTAGCAATTTCAACCATATAAGGATTTATGCCGGCACTTTCGCATGCTTTTCTGAAAGTCCTTTCGTGCATATGGGGAGAGCATGACCCAACCACAACAGCATCGAGACCTTTTTCCCTGATTGCCTGTTTAATTAAATTCTGTCCGGGATCCGAACACATATATTTATAATCTTCAGAATAAACAACTCCCGGAAAAGATGCGCAGGCTTTTGAAACTGCCGGGCAGTCAACTGTACGTCCAATATTCTCGCCGCAATGACAAACAAATACACCTATTTTCATTTTGCACCCCCAACTTTAATTTCCACAGCCCTCATCTTTTCTAACAGCGGTTTCGGACTGATATAATG
>Ga0182027_10002313_pt1 | contig 31056 bp, 34 predicted proteins | sample 712E1DmetaG_FD_121300 | JGI IMG/M metagenome (GOLD analysis project Ga0182027, IMG submission 121300) | Permafrost microbial communities from Stordalen Mire, Sweden - 712E1D metaG (Illumina Assembly) | ecosystem: Environmental > Terrestrial > Soil > Wetlands > Permafrost | place: Sweden...
AGAAGAAATTAATAAATTTAGAGTATAAGGAGGTATATGATTACAATTGTTGATAAAAAAATTGCACAAGATGTAGCCAAACAACTCTTACAAATTAAAGCAGTTAGTATTAATACAAAAAAACCATTTCGCTATGTTAGCGGAATTCTCGCTCCGATCTATACAGATAATAGACTGTTAATTTCTCATTACACCCAATGGAAAGTTATTATAGATAACTATGTTAAAGTTATTAAAAATTACATAAAACCACAACCAGATGTTCTATCAGGAACTGCGACCGCAGCAATTCCTCACGCCTCGGCGTTGGCATATGAACTCCACATGCCGATGGTATATGTTCGATCTTCAAAAAAAGACCATGGGAAAGAGAATTTGATAGAAGGTGAATTTGCGCCACACAGTAACGTTTTAATTGTAGAAGATCTTGTTTCAACCGGAAAAAGTATTACATTGAATGTCAACGCGATTCGCGAAGCGGGAGGAAAAGTTACTCAATGTCTTGCAATAACGACTTCAACTCTTGGCGCATTTGTTGAGGTTGTGAATGAATTGAATATTGAATTATTAACCTTAACAAATATTCAAACAGTTATTGAAACAGCCATTAATGAGAAGTATATTACTGATAATGACGGAAGGAGCGTCAACCAATTTTTGGCTAACCCAAAGACTTGGGGCCATGAAATGGGTTATGAATAAACATATGAAAAATGTAACTGTCGTTTCACATCCATTAATTGATCACTCTTTAACCATTCTCCGTGATAAAGATACACGGACAGAGGAATTTCGGCGTCACGCAGACGTTGTTTCTAAAATTCTTGTTATCGAGGCGACAAAACAGTTAAAACTTGAGGATCGGAAGATTATTACGCCTCTTGCACCGATGGTAGGACGCGAATTGAAAGATGACATTATCGTTGTTCCTGTTCTTCGGGCGGGTCTCGCCATGCTTTTTGCCCTGAGAGATCTCTTGCCGGCGGTTTCAGTCGGGTTTATCGGTCTTGAGCGGGACGAAAAAACAGCGATAGCTCGCGAATATTATTTGAAGATTCCACGAATTTTTTCAACACACATTGTTTTTGTTATTGATCCGATGCTGGCAACCGGTGGATCTATGGATGACACAATTCTCGCGGTGAAAGAAAAAGGCGCTAAACGTATAGTGGGAGTGAGCGTTGTGTCAGCGCCCGAAGGGTTAAAGAGAGTAGTTGATCATCATCCTGATGTTCCAATAATTACCGCGGCAATTGACGATCATCTCAATGATAAAGCATATATTGTTCCCGGTCTTGGAGATTTTGGTGATCGGTATTTTGGCACGGAACAATTGTAAAAAACATTGCCTGCCGAGAATATAAATCCGATGGCAGAGACATTTGATTATTCACATTTAGATAAGATTAAACGCTTTGCACAGAATGCGGCGTTAGAAACCTTCGGTAATTTGCCTCCAGGTGTGCATGTTATTCTTGAAACAATCGGCGAATCAGCGTTTGCGATTGACATGGGAGTTGCAGTTCCTTTATTCCCTGCGGGGGTTCAAGAGGGATTAGGGACAAAGAATTTGGTTGCTGATTTTGAAAGCTTGTTTGGACGAGGAACGTATTATGACCACATTGGTCAGTGTGCAGTTGCGACCATTGTGAATGATCTTATTACTATTGGTGCCCGCCCGTTCACGGTGAGCCCTCATTGGGCGGCGGGAAGCAAAGAATATTTGTCTCAGAGCGTTCAAAAATTTGAAGATTTAGTTCGGGGTTGGGTAAAAGGGTGCACTGAGGCACAAGCGGCGTATGTTGGTGGTGAGACCGCGCTATTGGAAGACATAATTTTACCTAATGCAATTGAAATTTCTGGTTCTGCATCTGGATTTATTCAACCGAAAGAACGATTAACTTGTGGTCAAAAACTTCGTGCAGGAGACCATATCGTCCTTATCGAAAGCAGCGGCGTTCATGCAAATGGACTTACATTTATCCGACGGGCGCATGAGGCGCAGAAATTGTGTTATCGCGATCAACTCCCAAGCGGTCGAAGTTTTGGCGATGCACTTCTTACACCCACCCATATTTATGCTAAGCTTCAACAGGCTTTGTTTGATGCAGGTACTGACATTCATTACATGGTAAATATCACGGGTCACGGCTGGGCAAAACTGATGCGCGCTCAGTACGATTTCAGCTACAGAATGCATACGTTGATGGAACCGCAGGAAGAATTTACGTGGATACAGCGTTGTACAGAAATCACTGATAAAGATATGTATCGCATGTTTAATATGGGTGCGGGATTTGCATTTATGGTGCCTTCAACAGATGCCAAGAATGTTGTAGATGTTGCGAATATATTTGGTTACAAAGCTTTGGATGCCGGAATTGTAGAAAATGGTTCTAAACAGGTTATAATTGAGCCAAAGGGTCGTATCACGTATACTGTGGATGATTTGAATATCAGATAATAATTTTCCCTTTGACATTAGAGGTCCGTTTTTGGTATCTTAGACTATGCCCACCAAATTTATTTTTGTATCAGGTGGCGTCATTTCCGGATTAGGAAAGGGCGTTACAACAGCTTCAATAGGTTTACTCCTCCAGAGTCGAGGATATAATGTTACCCCCGTTAAATGTGAAAATTATCTCAATATTGATGCAGGACTCATAAATCCCATTGAACATGGTGATCCTTTTTTGTGTGATGACGGGACTGAGGCAGATATGGACATGGGAACCTATGAAAAATTTCTGAGTAAGAACATGTACCGCCACAACTTCATTACGATGGGTCAGATTTATGAGGCCGTCATATCACGTGAACGTAATTTTGGATATAACGGTGAGGATGTAGAGGCAATCCCTCATGTCACAGATGAAATTTTAAAGCGAATTAAGGCAGCCGGAGAAAAAGAGAACGGGGACGTTGTGATCGTAGAACTTGGTGGAACCGCTGGCGAATATCAAAACGTTTTATATTACGAAGCATCACGTATTCTCTCCCGTGATAAGAAAAATTCTGTTGTCCATGTACATGTCAGTTATTGCCCAACACCAAGTCATTTGGGAGAACCAAAAACCAAACCAACACAATTATCCGTGAAGATGCTCAATGGTATGGGAATTCAACCGGATTTTATCGTTGCACGGGCCGAGAAGCCTATGGATGAACGTCGTCGGGATCGGTTTGCACTTTTTTGCGGGGTTGAAGAAGGAAATGTCATTGACAGTGTTGATATGAAAAGTCCGTACGAAACAACGCCGCACCTGGCAAAGCAAAAACTTGATGAAAAAATTCTCACGATGCTGGGATTACCTCTCAATAAACTGGATTTAACGAAATGGGAAAATATGGTTTCGACAGTACTCGCCAAGAAATCAAAGAGGAAAACGATCGCAATAGTAGGCAAATATTTCGCGACGGGTGAATATCAGCTTCGAGATAGTTACGCTGCGCTTTTGGATGCTATTGATCACGCGGGTTGGGCTCAAGGAGTTGATACAGACGTGCGTTGGATTCAGGCTGAGCGTTTGGAAAAAGGCGATTTGGACCAGTTGAAAGGTACAGATGGAATTATTGTTCCTATTGGTTGGGGACCACGGGGAGTTGAAGGAAAGATTAAAGCTGTTAACTACGCACGTGTGAACAAAATTCCATACTTGGGACTTTGTTACGGAATGCAGCTTGCGGTTGTTGAATATGCAAGAAACGTCTTAAAGCTTACAGGTGCTCATACGTTGGAATGTGATTCCGGAACGAAATATCCGGTTATCCATATGATTAGTGGTCAGGAAGATATTTTGAAACGCCGAGCTTATGGTGGAACAATGCGATTGGGACGGTGGGAATGTAAGGTGAGTCAGGGAACAATAGCAGATATGTGTTATTCCAAATATAAAGCGTACGACAACGCTGAGGCACGTACGGTTTGGGAGCGACACCGCCATAGATATGAATTTAACGATGCATTCTCATCAAATTTTGAAAAAGGCGGAATGATTTTAGCAGGAAGGTCAGTTGTTGAGCATTTGGTTGAAATAGTTGAGCTTCCAAAATCCATACATCCGTTCTTTATTGGAACTCAATATCATCCGGAATATAGATCACGGCCTCTTGCGCCGCATCCCATTTTTCTTGAATTCATGGCCGCCTTGTAGAACAGCTTCAAAGATGGTAAAATACCCTATCTATGGCAAATATTGCAACGTGGACAACTAAAGAAGGTGAGACAGAGAAAAAAGTCGTATTTCATGTCGGCGATACAATTCGTGTGCACTACAAGCTTATTGAAAAAGAAAAGGTAGCTGGGAAAACAAAGCGCGAAGTGCATGAAGAAACACACGAACGTACACAGGTATACGAAGGAATAGTAATCGCAATTAAAGGTGAGGGCGTTAACACCATGTTCATGGTTCGGAAAATTGGCGCAGGAAGAATAGGTATAGAGCGTATTTTACCTCTCCAGTCTCCTTGGATTAAAAATATTGAAATTAAAAAGTCAGGCAAAGTACGACGTGCAAAACTTTACTACCTTCGAGGTCGTACAGGCAAAGCAGCAACGAAGATAGAAGAAACTGTTGTTCCTCTCGCGCAATCAAAAACTGCGTAAATTAACGAAGAACTTCTGGTAGTGTTTCGTGGAGTTTTACAATGAGTTCCCCAAACATCGAATTTGCCCAGGAAAACCAGTGGCGGGTGAAATGATGCGGATCGTCCACGTGAACGCTTTCATGAATAAAAAATGAGCCTGCGTGGGTTTTTTTAAGCATATCAATACACGATTTGATTTCATTTATATCTGTTGAAGTGATTGCCTGGACGATGGTTGCCATTGGCCAGAATTTATCACAGACACCTACGTGTGGAGAGCTTATTCCACAGGCGATTTTGCCGTGGGTATAAAACGAGTTCCATTCGGATAACGCCATGGCTCTCGTATGTTGGTACGTTAGATTATTAACCGATGTATACCCAAGATATGGAAGACTTAACAGACTTGGAACATTTGGATCGTCCATAACGCATGATGAGCCAAATCCATCCACTTCGTACGCGAATATGTCGTCGAATTTTTTATGATGAATAATTCCAATGTGCTTGATTGCGTCATCGATTTGTGTGGCCAGTGTATTTGCAAGTTTTGCAGATTCAAATGCTGAGATTTTATCGAGAATAAGGGCTATTTTTTTAAGATATACAACTGCCATCGCGTTGGCAGGAATAAGATATGGGAATACGGTTTCATCATCAGATGGTCTGAACACGCTTCGCACTAATCCGCAGTGTTTGCCGGGATATCCGTAGCCACTTAAACGAATTGCTGGGTGTAGATGACCGGATTTTGTACGGAATGAAAATAAAAGATCCAGATTCTCTTTGTTGAGCGTGTTCTGTTCAAGCTGAATAACCTGTAGACAACGCTCTATAGCTGTTTTCCATTCGATCGTAAATGGGGATACATCAGCAGTTGCTTCAAAATATCCGGAAGAAATTCGGAAGAACGAACATAAACTGTCAAGTTCGTATTTCCGTTCCCAGATATCATAATTTTGTTCAAATGCGTTCGCGTACGGATCTTTTAGTATGCATTTTGTTTGACGGTTGATTAACCCGATAAAAAGATTTTTAAGTTCAATGTCATCACTAATGAAGCGTAAATAGGGCCATAATTGGTTAGTTGAATCACGAAGCCACATTGCCGGGATATCTCCTGTAACGACAAAAGTATCTGGATTTTTCCCGTTTTCGTCTTCATGATAATACACAGTTGTATCCAATGCGTTTGGAAAACATTGAGTGAACATGACTCGTAATTCCGGATCACTGATATCGGGAGATATGTTTTCAATAAATTGATCAATGGTTTTATTTACAAAAAGACGTTCCTCAGAACGCGGTCGTTCGTTTAAGTGCGAGAAATCATGTATGGTATCGTGTGTGCGATAGGGCATATAAGTAGTATACCTCATGTATATGCTATGATGAAATTATGCTAAAAGACATGTTGGAACATAAAAAATTTGTAGTAGAACAATTGGATAAGCTTGATGGGGCCGGTTTAACAAAACTTTTTGAATATCATGATGTACGTATGAAGGATTTTCAGCATGAACGATTAATTCATCTTATTGTCACGGCATTTGTTGCTATTATTATGGTTCTCGTTGTTATCGCAACAGTTGTAACTAAAGAATGGATGTTTTTTGTTTTGGATGTTGTTTTAGTTCCGCTCACGCTTGCGTATCTTATTCATTATCGATCTTTGGAAAATGGTGTTCAGGATTTGTATACAATAACAAAACAATTAGGAAATATGGTGGCGGTTAATAAAAAGTAGTACACCAAAAATAAGGACGACACACGCGCTGATGCGTATTGCTAACAGACTTCCAAGATGCTCACCAACAAAACCAATTTCTAAGCTTCCCAACGGACTGAATCCTAAAAATACGAGAGTATATAAACTCAAAACTCTTCCACGCATATTGTCATCAACTTGGTGTTGGATGACTGTATTGATCATGGCAAATTGTGAAACAAGTCCTGTGCCGATTGCGAATAGTAAAATCAATGCGATTGGAAGATTTGATGTGAATGTAAACAGGAGAAGTGCGATGGAAAAAAAGATAGTCCCCGTTAAAATAAAGCTAATTGGATTAATTTTTTGAGAAAAAGCTGAGATTAGTATCGTGCCCATCAGTGCTCCTAATCCGGCTGCTGCATACAAATACCCTAATCCCGCTGCGGTTAAATGAAATGTTTGGGTTGCAATGACTGGCATAAGTGTCGAATATGACCAGCCAAAAATTGAGACGACGCCTGAAAGAATGATAAGTGTTCGTATTATTTTATGGTTAAACGCATATCGTAATCCTTCTTTAATTGCGGCTATTGGATTGGTATGTACATGGGCGACTGTTAGGGGAGTTGTAATATAGTTGAGTGCGATGATGACCGCTATATAACTGATACCATTCAAAATAAACGCCATGCCGGATCCAACCGCCGCAATAAGTAACCCTGCGATACTTGGTCCGATAACACGCGCGGCATTAAACATTCCGGAATTAAGAGCGATCGCGGAAGCAAGTGATCCTTTATTATTGTCAATAAGTTCTGTCACATAGGATTGTCGCGCAGGGGCGTCTACCGCGTTAACTATTCCTAAACAAAATGCCAGTAAAATTATTTCCCAAACGGTTACGACGTGGAGAAGTGCGAGAATTCCTAGCATAAAAGCCAGAATCATTGATGCAGATTGAGTACAAATTAAGATACGCTTTTTGGGGTATCGATCAACAATAACTCCGCCAATAAGGGACAAAAATAAGGATGGTATCGTTGCCGCTGCAGCATCGAGACCAACATAAAACGCAGAATGTGTCAGTTGAAACACGAGCCATCCCTCTGCAACAACCTGGAGCCACGTTCCGACAAGTGAAATAAGTTGACCGGCGAAATATAATCGGTAATTTCGGCTACTGAGTGCAGGTAATGCACTTTTTATCCGCCATACCCAACCCGAATTTTCTCCAATAGAGAGCTCCGGACATTCATCTTCGATAGAATCATTTTGAGAGACTGTTGTCTGTGACATACGTGATGAGGTATGTATAGTATACGATAAATTGTTTTCAATTATTGTCAGATGAAAGCGATCGGGATGCCCCAATACAGTGCATATGCGATAATGGTATATCCGTTGTGCTCCAAAAGTCCTCCTCTTAAACCACTTGGTAAGCAAAGACCCTTCATATTTCTAAAATCTATCATTGCAGTATTCGCTCTTCCTTTGTGTAGGTTATTGATTACTGAGAGAATGAAGGGTTTGTCTTTAGGAATACTTTTTGTTAAACCATCAACATCACCGATTTCAACTCGGATTTCAGCTACACCGCTTTCTTTCATTTTAGCGATACGTTCATCTTCTTCATTTATGGTTCGTTCATCAACTTTTATTGATGCGATACGCGATTGGATAAGAAATGTTCCTTCGCGTGTTTGAAGGAAATCATGTTTATATTCAAACGTACATTTTAACGCGTTATTGAACACATCATTTGCGCGTTGTGAAAGGGGAAGCAAATCTTCTTCCAAATATTCTAGAAGTTCCTCTCTGACGCCACTCGAATAATCATAAGCTGAACCATTTGTATAATGTATCCAATTTTCCTTACCTCTTCGTGCTTGATCAATAAATGTACAAAATAGGTTATTACCTCGGGTTAGTGTTGAAAAATAATACCCTTCAGGTACAGATCGTTGTAAAAATGAACGTGCTTCAGGAATTGTTTGTACGTCAAAGTTCGTTTTCAAATTAAAAATATTTGAGGGATTTATGAGCGCGTCTTGCATCAGTTTTAGAAACGTTTGTTTATCACTCAATTGATAATCATAAAAAGTCGGAAGTGGATCAACATTCCAATTATCGACTGGGCCATAGAAATACCCTCGACAATGGATAACATACCTCCAGTAATTTTTGACAAACAGCTCTGGGTCTTTTCTATAGTCCTCGGCGCGTCGTAAATCATTTGCTTTTAATTGATCCTCAGAAATAATTTCCGGTACCGGAAAGCCGGCGTCAAACGCTAATTTTTGAAGAGAATATTTATTTGCGAACTGACCATTAGGAAGTAGAAGTTTTTCCGGTGCAATTGCTGGTTGTCTCGGTATCTGATCTAAAGCTTCTGGAGCCATACTGAAGCCAAATTATACTATTTAAACGTTGGATAAACAAATATTAGATTGTTATGACGATCTAATTTTCGACAACACCAATTCTTTAGGCTATAATTCATTTTTATGTTAGAAATTGACGATTGGAATTATTGTGGCGCACAACGTTACTCTAATGAAAGAATTATAGACGGTTATAGTTGGTTGCCGAGAGACGAGGCGAATGATTTGCATTCGATGCTACGAAAGGTTAAATCTTTTAGAGGATTGGATTCCTACACCATTCCCGGACTGATGGAACAGGGAGGAACAGATCATCCGCCACTTCCGTTTTTAGCATTAGCCTCAAAACAAGGAAATGATTATTTAATGGATCCGGAGTTTTTTGCATTAGCACATAGTAATCTTGAAGATAATCCTCTCGCAGAAGCTTCAAAAGAAGGACATGCTTATAAGGTTTCTTGGAAAGGGCAATCAGTGTATATAAAGAATAATGAATTTTTTGGATGGTCACCACATTTTTTTATAGGTATGCATTTGTTGGAAAATGAAGGTGTTCATGTTTCTCCGCTTCTTTTCGCCACACAACACTTGTTCGTAACAAAAGAGGTGAAAGGACAACTTTTGAAACATTATAAAAAAGATGGGGAATTAAGCGGTGAATATGAACGAAGATGTGAGATATACACTGATATCCTTTATGAAATACAGGAAAAACTTATTCAAAAAAAACTTTGGTTTGAAAATTCTTATAATCTGGACGTCGAGATTGATCCGAAAACAACCAATTTCATTATTCGGGATTTTAAAAGTAATAATCCTTTAGATTGGTTTACGTTTATTGATTGTGTTCAAAAATTTGTCGGACAAACAGATAATTTATTGACCTTGGCGAGAAAATTTGAAATTAAAAAATATGGATTTTCCATTAGTTGAAACGGATATGTGGATGCCTGTTTTTTGTTAAATTTTAGCAAATTTTCTATCAATTGATATGTCATCTGCAGATTTTGGATCTTCAATGGGTTCCAAATGGGTTAAGACAGTCATTTTTGAAAAAGATTGATTAATATCTTTTTCAATTTTCTCTAATAAATCATGACCTTTTTGTACGGACCAATTACCGGGAACTAAAATATGTACCGACATAAATTTTCGTGATGCTGACTGCCTTGATCGTAGTCCATGAAACGATACGCCATGTGAACAATATTTAAGTAAAATAGTATTAATTTTTTTGATTTCTGAATCGGGCAATGATGTATCCATTAAACCTAAAACCGATTTTTTCATTATTTTCAGTCCCGTAACAATGATAAAACAAGCAACAAGAAGAGCGATGATAGGATCGAGGATTTGTATTTTAGTAAGCGAAACGAGCGCCACACCCGCGATGATGCCGAGTGACGTCCACACGTCAGTCATAAGATGTTGTCCATCCGCCTCTAACGTTATGGAATTGTTCTTTTTTCCTTCGCGAAGTAAAACAAATGCGATAACTGCATTAAGTATTGTTCCGATAGAGGCGACAGCTAATCCAATAAATGGTTGTTCAATTGGTTGAGGATGGAATAATCGGTTAATAGCAGCTGTTCCAATGCTAAAAGAAATAACCAATATGAAAGCTCCCTCAACAATACTCGAAAAATATTCTGCTTTTGTATGACCATATAAATGATCATCATCCGGTGGTTTTTCAGCTAATCGAAGCATGAATAGGGCTGTGATTGCTGAAACAAGGATGGCCACTGATTCCAATGCGTCTGATAATAGTCCTACGGAGCCGGTCAAAAAATATGCGATTGTTTTGAGAAAAAGTATTATTAACGCGGTACCAATCGAAAGCCACGCGAAACGGGTTATGGATTGTTCTTTCATAAAGAATAGTCTTAAGATGAGTCCGAATAAAGATATTTCAAATGATAGTATACATGAATGGTCCTGAATAAGTGTACAGTTACGCGGGATATTTAAATAACAAATCGTAAATTATTTAAATTTTGCTAATTGAGAGCAATAGGTTTATAGTTACAATAGATGTTACAAAGCGATTGAACATGTAACATTCTGCCTTGTGAAAGATCTAAATGCCTCTAATGTAGACACCAATCAAACGGATAATACAATACTTCAGCTCGAAGCCATAATTGAAGCATCTCATGACGCAATCATCGGAAAAACATTCGAAGGCATTATTACGAGTTGGAATAATGGTGCAACAACGATATTAGGATATGCTCCCGAAGAAGTGATCGGTAAATCTTTGGAGAATCTTTTTCCCACTGAAAAAAAGGATGAGTTACCGAAGGTGCTTGAGAAAGTGAAAAAAGGAGAGGTAATTGCTGATTATGATTCAGTTTGTATCCGGAAAGACGGAACACGTGTAGATATGAGGTTTTATGTCTCACCGGTTCATGGAAAAGTCGGTGAGATAATTGGGGCTACGGTTGTAGGTCGTGATATCACAGACGAAAACAAAACGAAGGCAGATTACATGAAGTCAAAACAATTTTTTGATGAAATATTAAATACAATTTCAGATCCTATTTTCGTCAAAGATAATCAATGCCGTTTCGTGCTCGTAAACGACGCTGAAGTCGCTATGACAGGGCAAAAGCGCGAAGATCAAATAGGTAAGACGACTCTTGAGTCATACCCGAAGAGCGAAGCTGACGTATTTCTAAAAAACGACAGAGAAGTGCTCGCCACAGGTAAGGAAAGTGTTAGTGAGGAGAAGCTTACAGATGCAAAGGGTGTTACCCTTACGATCGTTACAAAAAAAACACTGTATATGGATGCATTGGGCAATAAATATGTAGTGGGCATTATTCGCGATATTACTGATCGAAAGATGACTGAGGAGAAAATCAAGATATTTTCTGATGCTATCGCCTGTTCACTTGATTGTTTTTTACTTACTGATATAGAAGGAAACGTTACGTATGCAAATGAATCCTCGAGGGTAACATTTGGATATACCCTGGAGGAATTCTTGAAATTGAACATATCCAGTCTTGATGCGGATCCACAGAATGGCAAAAAAGTGATGCAGGTGATAAAAGTGGCGGGAAAATGGAGTGGAGAGGTAACAAACATCAAAAAAAATAAACAAATATTTCCTTCCTTCATATCCGTTTATATTATCAAGGATAAGGAAGGTAACCTAAAAGGGACGATGGGCATTATCCGGAACATCACTGAACAGAAGAAGGCAGAGGAAAAATTTAAAATGAAATATGATGAGATGCAAAGATTATATAACGCCACTGTCGATCGGGAACTAAAAATGGTGGAATTAAAAAAAGAGATAGAGATATTGAAATCAAAACGTTAATTATAGCCTCGAATACTACATAGATTTCTTTTTTGTGCGTGTGAGAAGTTCAGTGCCCGTCATTATACATTCCCAACTATTTCGTTTAACAATTCTGGAAATTCATTTGTCTTCGTTTGGAAGAAAAGAAAATGGAATTTATTTTCAAGTTTTACAATACGAGGGTTAAGTGCTTTTTTATACATTTCAAGGGATTTAAGATGATGTGGAAAATCATTTGAAGTAAATACTACTATTTCATCTGCAATGTGTGAACCGTCAGAAGGTAGTTCAAAATTGTATAAATCTTTTCGAGTATCATTCTCAGTTTCAGGTACTTTTGCAGGTGCAACAAGTATCAATTTTTTAACTTTCTTTTTTGTTTCAAGGAGCCAGCGAACCAAAAATGCTGCGCCACAACTATGTCCGACCAGCAATGTGTCGTGTGTTACTGAATACTTTTCAAATTCTTTTTTCCAATCCTTATACTTTGGTTCCCAAGACGTAGGTAAATCGGGAGTAACTGCCTTAAACCCTTTTTCATTCAATTTTTCTGCTAACCAATTCATCCATCTATTATTTTTAGGAGTGACAGTTTGTTCATTTGGAGGACAGCCATGAAGGATAATAACGTTATCGTATTTGGACTTTTGTGTCATCGTATAAATTATAACACTTATGAGCCTCATCGTTCGATCTTCGAACACTTCTATCAATTATACAGCTTTATAAATACACTGCCGATTTTCCAATGCGTGTAACTGTCCCAAGATTGGAACGTCTATATAGTATTTGTTTTGTGTGTACAATACGCTAGAAGACCTAGAGATAGAAAAATAGGAATAAGCTGTTATTTAAAATGGGTTTAACTTTTAGCTATCTTGGTAGAACCTTTACTAGTTTTATTACGGTAAAAAATATCATAAATCGATATTGAAGTTAAAAAATAAGCTAATATACCAAACGAAACCATAGTGCTCATCTGAATGTAATAAGAGGAATTATCAGAAATTAATGTGTTAATTGATGGAATTAGAGGAATTAAGGAAATTTCAATAATGAATCCTGGAAGACTCAATATGAACGCTCCGGGAGCTTGGAATTACAGAAGTAAACGGCAAGATGACGTTTGTGGACAGCGAGTATACTGTGAAGGGAAAGGTATGAACACTATCTGCCTTTTTATTAAATAAACCGCCCTAGTTCTCGTTCAAGGTTATTAGGAAAGTGGTGAATGATGGGCCAATAACTTTTTGGGAGAAAACGTTTTAATTCTGCGTCAAAATTAATGGTCGTTTTTTCAAGTTTCATCTTTGCTTGCACAAGGAGATCCTTATCATTTTTCTGCATGAGTCCTGTCCGGATCAAAAAATATAAGTCATAAAAATCGCGCGGCTTTGCACGGGTAAGAAGCGCATGGATTTTTTCGTTAATAAGGTGTATTCGATCAAGGAGAGTTATGGTGTACGGTGGGATAAAATCGCTCGATATCATGACGACCTCTTTTGTATCGTGTGGGGATCGTTTTGAAAACTGCAAAAGAATAGAAACGCTTTCGTGACCGAGGATAAAACGGATGTGTCCCAAATACCCGCCGGTTGTTTCTTTCGATTCGATAATCTCCGTTTGTATTCCTTCTCGTTCAATTTCCTTGAGCGTATTGACGATTGCATTTTCTATTTCCTTCTTGTTATACAATGAGGCACTGAAATCTAAATCTTCCGAGAAACGAGGACTTGAGAAGACCAGTCGAAGTGCCGTACCACCTTTGAAATACACGCCATCCGTATGAGGCTGCCGGTAAAAATAGGACAAAAATAGATGCTGCACGTATTCACGGCGGACGTTAAGTTCCGTTGTTTGATTTTTTACGGCAAGTTCTTTTAATTTTTCAGAGAGTAGCATAGATATTGTTTATACGCTTTACCATATTTTTCCGCTTGTAGAGTTCTGCATACATCACGAGCTTTTCTTTATTCATAGTTTTCAGGATGAGCCGCTCATTCGGAAGGCGCTTTCCCAACGAGACAAAATAGAGATAGTCAGTGAGCGCTTTTTCCGGATCGGCAATGAGGAATGATTTTGTATCTGTCTTGACAAGACTATAGCCGGTATACAATTCTGGTTTGATCGAATAATAGGCAAATGAAGAAGAGGATATAGTAAAAAGCCGGGTGGGTTTGGTCGTGGCAGAGGTAACGATATACGGCATTTCCGGCAGGATGTTGTGGTATGCAAGCGCGTATTCGAACGAAATATAGGAGGGTTGATACAACCTATTGGCAATTTCTTCTTCACTCTGTTGATCTGATTTGATGGTATACAAGCCTTTTTTTAATCGCATCAAAAAGTCACTTTGCGTTTGTGTTTCCAGAAAGTGTTTAGTTACGGACGGATTGAGGCCAAATATCTGCGCGAAAATCTGCGGCGTGAATATCCGAACACCCCGTTTCAGTAGCTCTTCCCGTACTTTTATTGGTTTTAGTAAAGTATACATATGTGCACCTATCTGAAATAGAGGATACACCCTCAAAAGGCTTCTTGTCAAGGATTTAGGAATCGCGCTCACAGGGTCTGGAACCTGATAGCTTCGAATATTAAGTAGTAAGCTGTTCAAAATAATGTGTAGCTTCGAAACTTAACTTTGTGAGCGCAGTTGCCCGTAGCTGGAATCTCACTCTGCCTAGCCTCTTAAATACCTTCGAAAAACTCAAAAAAGCTTGATTTTAGCTACAAAAATGGTCACGTTTCCATTATTGTACCAGAAATAATAACATCGATGAACAGAGAACAATTTATAGGGTAAAATAGCAACATGTAATTGGATATCATATAATAACGATATGAACGATCATATTTGGGATTATAATCGTAAAGATTTGAGAAAAAGCAAACGTGGTCAAATTTTGCTTTTAGAGCGTCTTATTAATTACGGTATTTACCTGAAAGGTAAAAAAAAGATTTCTTTAAAGAAAGTCAAAAAAAATTGGAACATTCTCTCAATTGACCCAAAACGTAAAAAGCTATTTCATCATCTTATATGGGGAACATGAAATTTACAGTCACACAGCAGAAAGCATTTGATATTATAGCTTTGAATTCAACGATAAAAACAAACTTCTATTTTACCGGAGGCACTGCTTTATCTATATTTTATCTTCAGCATCGCATTTCAGAAGACCTCGATTTTTTTACAGAAAGTAATATTTCAGTTGATTTTACCAACCCACTAATGACGTTAGTCGCTGAAAAACTAAGATTATCAGTACGATTCACACAGATAGAAAATTTGTTGGTATATGAGCTTACCAATTCGCGTACCCTGCAACTGAAAGTCGATTTTGCAGAATATCCATATAATCGGCTTGAAAAAGGTTTAATGCACAAAGGTGTTATTGTTGATAGTTTGCTTGATATCGGAGCAAATAAAATTGCAGCAATTAACAACAGGAACGAAATAAAAGATTTTGTTGATTTGTACTTTATCCTTAAACACTATACACTTTGGGATTTGCTTCGGGCATATGAACATAAGTTTGGTGTGGAGTTAGATCTTGTTTTACTCGCTTCAAATTTGCTTCAAGTTGATACATTTGATTATTTACCAAAGATGATTAAGAAAGTTACTCTTATTGAATTAAAACAATACTTTTTAGAATTGACAAATAGACTAGGAAAAAGAATAGCGGAATAAGATATTATTCGAATTTTCAAAATTTTTGTGATTCGGCAGGGATTCGAACACGAATAACCAAGCTAATAATAATAGGAGCTATCGTATGGCGCATGCTGACTATTTTTAGTATACTACGTATATGATCCAGCCTATTCCAGCCGTCGCTAAAAAGTACTTCTGGGGTGATAATCTCTCCGATCTTTCATGGTCCAAACACAAGAAATATATTGTTCAAACACTTCTCGAACGGGGCAATACACCCTCTCTCCGTTGGCTTTTTCAACACGTCACCCGTGAAGAAGTAAAAAAAATGCTTCCTACCCTGCGTTTACCGAAGAAATCAAATAATTTTTGGGGACTATATCTTTCATAAATACGACTATGTATACACAAACCTTGCCTCCCAAAACAGCGAAGCTCCTGCGGTTGTTTACTCAAAAGAAACCTGACTTTTTATCATCATTTTATCTTTCCGGCGGGACAGCACTCTCGCTTCAATTGGGACATCGCGAGTCTGAAGATCTTGATTTTTTTTGTAAGGAGCAGTTTGTTCCGGAGTTGGTTGAACAACAGTTGCACATATTTGGAACACTCTCAGAAACAGAGCTAGCAAAGGGTACGGTGAATACCTATCTTGACGGCGTCAAACTCCAATTTTTGGAGTATCCGTACCGATTACTTAAGCCATTCGTGATATGGGAAGAGATACCCCTGAGTTCTATTGAAGATATTGCATGTACAAAGCTGCAAACAGTAGGTATGCGTGGTAGTAAAAAAGATTTTATTGACCTCTATTTTCTCTTGCAACACGCGTCACTCAACACACTTCTTGATGATACAAAGAAAAAATATGCGGAAAGTGATTATAGTGAGACGCACATTCTTAAATCATTGGTGTATTTTGATGATGCTGATGCGCAGCCTATGCCCCGAATGCATAAAGATGTATCTTGGGAACAGGTAAAAAAAACAATTATCGAGGCAGTCAAGTTTATACCAATCATCTGAATTCGTGGTGCTGCTCTTCGTTGTAGTGACGCATTCCTACGCGACGAATGCCTATAAGTGATACTTTTTGTTAGCGAAACTCCGTTTAATAACAATAAATATTTAACTTATTCTGACAATCTAAATCTGTGAGTCGGCAGGGATTCGAACCCTGAACCAATAGCTTAAAAGGCTAGTGCTCTACCGTTGAGCTACCGACCCGTGATGTAATTATAGCAAAAAAATGGTGCGTTCGCCTCTTGCGGCGATATTGCAATCTGTTTTACTAATCTGGTACGCTAGATTCATGATAGGGAAAAAGAAAATTGTATTAAATCAATACCGTTTCAAAAATATTGCAATTCTGGTAATTAGTATAATTCTTGCCATTATTATTTTGCGAAGCGAAGTTTTCCACGGATATTTGTTGCATTTAGGAAAATTCGAATATGTTGGTGCATTTGTCGCCGGATTCTTCTTCGTCTCTACGTTTACTATTGTTCCCACGACGATTGTATTATTCATACTTGCGGAAACGCTACCAGTTTGGTCAATTGCTCTTATAGCCGGTATCGGCGCTATGTTGGGAGACTTGACCATTTTCCAGTTTTTTCGGAATAATAATACGGACAAGGAAATACTGTCACTGTTTAATAAAATGGGTGGAAAGAATATTTTACACCTCCTTCACACGAAACATCTTCGTTGGACTATGCTATTCGTTGGCGCACTCATTATTATTTCTCCTCTTCCTGATGAATTAGGTGTGAGTCTTATGGGAATTTCAAAGCTGAAAACCAGATATTTTTTAGCACTTTCCTATATTTTGAATACGATGGGAATTTATCTTCTTCTTTCCGCAGCTATTTTAATCAAATGGTAGTAATTATTTTCCTCTTTTTAGTGCGTTGAGGATGTTCTCGAGTGGTGTGGTGGCGACCGCTTCGTATTTATCTGCTCCGCCATAATAGATAAAGAGAACACCGTCTTTAATGACTTGACCGCAGGAAAATACCGTTCCGGCGCGATAGCCATTATTTTCGTATGAGGTTAATGGTTCGAGAATCGGATTATGAAGTCTGGCCAATACTTTCATTGGATTATCCAAATCTAATAAAGCAGCACCCATACGATATTTCGTGTCTTCTCGAGAAACCCCGTGATAGAGAAGTAACCAGCCGTACTCGGTTTTTTCGGGAGGCCCATTTAAACCAATTTTTAAGTTATCCCACGAATTCACCCTTGGCCCCATTAATTGATGGCCTCCAAGCCAATGATTATCATCAAATTCAAGGTCGCTCACGTAATCAATCCAAATACACGGGGGCAATCGGTGGAAAACAACATATTTCCCATCAATTTTTCCCGGTACAATACAACTGTCTTTATTATCCATACCTGGTGCAGAAATGAGCTTCGGACGTGCCCAATCCCATTCCTGATTAATAAAATGTTCAACTTTGATTGATGTGAGTGCTATGCGCGGTGGATTGATGCCATCGTAGGCTGTGTAGCACATGTAAATGGTGTCATCGATGCGGGTAAGCCTAGGATCTTCACATCCGGAAAAACCAGGTTGGTGTTTCCACTCAAATCCTTCTCGTGGGACATATACCGGATGGTCCAGCCGTTCATCAATATGAAGCCCGTCTGCGCTTGATGCGTACCCTAATACCGATGTATCGTCATCACCCATTGCGCGATAGAGAATATGAACACGGCCGCCAACATAGATAGCGCCTGCGTTAAACGTATATTTTGATTCCCAACTATGTTCCTTAATAGGGGAAAGGATTGGATTTTTTTCAAATCGCGCCATCATCTCGGGACGTTTGTGATGAGGATTTACCGTTGGATTATGCTTTAGCTCTTCTAATAAATCATTAAGCGTCACGCTTGCTCGACAAATGGAGGTGTCGCATGCGCTGTAGTAAACAAAAAATTGTCCTTCATCTAAAAGCGCGCCGGAGGGGAAAATAACGTTGGGAATCATCCCATAAATTTCATATTGTTCTTCCGGTATAAGGAGCGGATCAAGCGTTTGGCCGACGAGTTTTTGCGGGTTATTTAGATCTAATAGTGCCGCATCAATACGGAAAATACGGCTTCCTGAGTTAAAGTAATTTTCGATATAACAGAAAACCAACACCCAGCCGTCTGGAGTTTTAACTGGAGCAGCGCCTACTTCTAGATGATCGCTTTCCGTGTGATAAATTGGGATGATGTGGGAATCAATATTTTTATACCATTCAGTCCAAAAATTGGGGTCCCACAATTGTTCAATGGTATCAAGAAGGGCTAAACAAATCTTTGAAGGGGGTCTGTCAGTATTAGCTGTCAATACTACACCAATTTTTCCGTTTATACGCTCCGGGAATAATCCCATGGCCTTGGCGTTAAATGGTGTCACCAGATGACGTTCCTCAATTTTTGAAAGATCACTTGTTATTCCGACAGCAACTTTGATCCCATCAGCATTTGGCGGCCAGTTGCCAAGAGCTGTATAGAAAATATAATATTTTCCTTCGAATTTCGTAATCCTGGGGTCTTCACAGCCATATTTTTCCCATGATTCCTGAGGCGCAATAAGTTGTCGTCTTTTTCTAAAATGAACTCCGTCGCGGGATTCTGCGGCCCCGATTGATGATAATTTTAATCGTTTATCCTGATAGAGTTGATCAACAGATAGAGCACGGTAGACCATGGTATATGTTGGACCATCTTTTACAACTGAGCCATTGAAAGCAGCCTCTGCTTCCCAGCTGTTATCTTTCGTTGGATAGAACAATGGATTATCTTTTGACCGTTTTGTAGTAACCATATGGGCAGAAATTTAGTACATATCTAGAATATCACGTTTTATTTATAAAAAGTATGGTGGAAAAATTGCTTGCGAAATTCAGCGGTAATGAGCATAATACAGCAAATTGCTAATATAGCGAGAAATGACGGGATGTCTGGAGTTATCGTTTGGAAAATTTTTTGTAAAAACGGGATAAAAAGAAGTCCGAGTTCAGCCAAAAGCAGTAGTGTTGGAATAATAGTCCACTTATTTTTCCAAACACGAAGAGAGAACATTGTTCGGTCTCCACTTACGACGTCAAAAAAGATAAATAATTGAGCCAAAGCTAAATTAACAAACGCGAGAGTCCTTGCAAGTTCGAGATTGCCACTTTTCCATCCCAACCAAAACGAAAGAAGCGTGACAAGCGCGGTAAGGGGGCTTACTTCGGTGAACCATCGAAGATCATGAGATGTGAATAAAGAATTTTCCCTACGTGGAGTCCGTTTCATAATATTGTGGTGACGCGTGTTTAAGGCGAGCGCCAATGCAGGTAAACCATCCGTTATAAGATTGATATATAAAATTTGAATCGGAAGCAGGATGAATGGCCAACCAAGAATTCCTCCAATGGTGAGTGCGAGAATTTCACCGATGTTACAGCCAATCAAATATTTCATTGCTGCTTTCATGTTGTCGTAAATGATACGCCCCTCCTCAACGGCTGTAACAATTGTTGCGTAATTATCGTCTGTGATAATCATATCGGCTGCTTCTTTTGCAACATCTGTCCCAGTTATGCCCATGGCCACGCCAATATTTGCTTGTTTGAGAGCGAGGGCGTCATTGACGCCATCCCCCGTTGCTGCCACGATTTCACCTGCGTCCTGGAGAAGTCTGACAATTTCAAGTTTCTGTTCGGGCGTGGTACGCGCGAAAACGGCGAATGTTGATAGACGACTTTTTTTTTGAACAGAACTGAGTGTTGAAAACTGATTGCCTGTGATTACTTCTTCTCCTTTATTCATTAAGCCGATATGTTTGGCGATTGTAAACGCAGTAAGTTCATTATCTCCGGTGATCATGACTGTTCGAATACCAGCTTCTCGGGCGAGCTGAATGGAATGGGCCACTTCGGGTCGCGCTGGATCAGAGATGCCGACGAATCCCAAAAATGTCAGATCACTTTCTACGAATTCTCGCGATTGATGTTCCCATGTTATTTTTTTGCTAGCCAGAGCGATAACGCGCAGTCCTTCTTTAGCAAATTTTTCAAATTCGTCGACGATTTGGGATTTTTCTTTATGGGTAAGTTCCCGCTCGCCGTCTGTTGAAATAAATCGTGTAGAACGTGCAAGAATCGATTCTGGAGCTCCTTTTGTATACACATTCGTTCCGGTTTCGTCGGCCCAGACGACTGACATCGTTTTTGTTGTGGCATCAAAAGCGAATTCTTCTTTTAATGTGCCGCTTTCCCGTAACGAATCAAGGTTTATTTTTGTGTGGTGAGCCAGAATAAGCAAAGCTCCTTCTGTTCTGTCTCCAACAATATCAAAAGAATCACGATTATTCTTTGGTACGAGGCTTGCGTTATTGCAAAGAACACCGGTTTTTATCAATTTATGAAGAATTTTATTGGATGACAGATGTAACTGTTCAGTTGTTATTGATGCGTTTTGGAACCATATTCGTGTGACTCGCATTTCGTTTTTTGTGAGTGTACCGGTTTTATCTGTTGCGATGACAGTTATATTACCTAACGCTTCAATCGCTGAAAGCTTTCTAAGGATGGCCCTTTTTTTGGCCATTCTTTGAGTTCCTATTGCCAAGGTGACAGTAATAACAGCTGGAAGCCCTTCCGGTACGGCAGCGACAGCGAGACTAATGGCTGTTAAAAATATTGTTAACAACGAAATTCCTTTCGTGAGTCCGATTGCGATAATGATGACGGCGGCTATGATTGCCGCAATGGAAAGTTGTTGGGCAACACGTTTTAGTTTGATCTCTAGAGGAGTTTCATCTTTTTGTATTAACGATAGTTCTGATGCTATTTTGCCGAATCGTGTTTGCATGCCGGTAGCAACGACTAAAGCCGTTGCTCGACCCTTGACAACTGTAGTGCCCAAAAATACATTTCTCAAATCTTTTGTATCGGCGTCTTTAGTTACGGGCATGGATTCTCCGGTGAGAGATGATTCTTCAACTTCTAAATGTAAGCTTGTCAGGAGTGTGGCGTCTGCCGGTATTTTAACGCCTTCTTCAAGCATGATAATATCGCCGGGGACTAAATATCGACTGTCGATTTCTTTCTGAATACCATCCCGAACAACTCTGATGGTAGAGATAGCTATTTTTTTCAACGCTTGGAGAGCATGTTCAGCTTTACTTTCCTGTATATATCCCAAAACGGCATTGAGAACTACGATAGTAAGGATGAGCGTGCCCTCAAAATAATTTTTTAGAATAAGTGACAATGCGGTTGCAGCCAGAAGCACGATAACGAGTGGACTTCGGAATTGATTGAGGAATTGAACGATCGCTGAAAGACGACTGGTTTGAACTATTTCATTTAGTCCATACGTCGAAAGGAGTGTCTTAGTCTTATGCGATGAAAGTCCCTGCAGCGGTATCATCAGTTACTTTATTGTACTACTTACCACCCGGGGATTTTTTTACCAATTTGGCAACATATACGATTTCCCGAATGACTCCGTCATCGGTTTCAATTTCAGTGGCCCCGCTCATCCGTTGATATTCGCGAAGGTAATCCGAAAGTGCACCATCTTGTTCCTTGATTTCTGCAGCTATAGATCTGACCTTTTCCGCTAGCTGTTTGTTTTGCGGTAGCTGCATGAGTTGGTATTTTGTCTGCGCTTTGGTTTTTGCCGCTTTTTTCGCTTCATCGTTGTGGAGGCGGTACGTTTCATCATTATCAAGAATGCTTGATAACATTTCTCGTTGTTGTTTTAGCTCTGCTTTTCCTTTATCGAGGTTGGCAATATGCGTTTTAATAAGTGTTTCAAGATCCAGCAGTACTTGGGCTGCATTTGGATCAGGACTCGTTGTTGTTGTATCCATAGGTTATTACTGTAATAATAATTGAGAAATAAATCAAGATGGTATACTACTAGGATATGAATAAAATTCTCCTCGTTGAAGATGATGAATTAGAGTCACGAATGTATCAACGCATATTTAGTCAAGAAGGTTTTGAGATTGTTGCGATAGAAAATGGTGAGAGTTGTCACCAGAAGGCTCTCGATATTCAACCGGATATTATTCTTCTGGACGTCATGATGCCGAAGATGAACGGGTTTGAAACATTAGATATTTTGGAGATGGACCCTATAACGAAAAAAATTCCAGTTATTATCTTTACAAATCTTTCTGACCCCAAATACGCGGAGGAGTCCCTTCGTCGCGGAGCAGTCAAATTTATTATAAAAAGTCAGTTTGAAAATAAACAACTCATTCAAATAATTAACGATATTATTAATTTATATAAAAAACCAACGATCTAAAAAACATAATTCGATTATCCATCTAACATTGAATGATCGGCTCCAGATGTATAATGCTTTCATCATATGAAACATATAGCAATGATTTCATACCACACGTGTCCGCTTGCCAGTGAAGAAGGCAAAGAGACGGGAGGCATGAATGTGTACGTTCTTGAGCTTTCGCGACAACTAGCTCGTCTTGGTAATCATGTTGATATATTTACCCGTTCTGTCGATCCGAATAATACCTATATCGTTAATGTAGAACAGGGACTACGTGTAATTCATCTTGTTGCAGGGCCGCAGATGATGGTTTCGAAAAAAGAACTTTTTCCATTTATTCCGGCATTTATAAAAAGTTATCAGAAATTTAGGCAGAAAGAGCAAATTATCTATGACATTCTTCACTGTCATTATTATCTTTCCGGGCTCATTGGAAATGAAATAGGGCCGTATATTATGTCTTTTCATACATTGGCTCTTATGAAAAATCTCGTGGCCCGATCTGAAGAAGAAAAAGAAGATGTTCATCGGATAGAAGTCGAACGATTTCTTATTACGAAAGCGACAAAAATTATTGCAGCGAGCGAAAATGAGGGAAAATATCTTGAATATCTCTATGATACACCCAAAGAAAAAATAGTTGTTATTCCTCCGGGGGTAGATACTGAACTTTTTCGACCAATGGATAGTGCTGTGGCAAAAGAACATATCCATGTACCTCTTACTCAAAAACTAATTCTTTTTGCAGGAAGAATAGAGCCATTAAAGGGAATTGATGTGTTGTTATACGCGATGAAAATAGTTTTAGCAAAAAATCCTTCATATCCTGTATGTTTGTGTATTGTTGGAGGTGATATATCACAACCGTCTTCAGCGTGGAGTCAGACGCACAGGGCGCTCGATGACCTTCGAAAACTTCTAGGTCTTACTGCATCCGTCACATTCGTCGGACAGAAGCCGCAACATGAATTACCGTATTATTATAATGCTGCGGATATGGTGGTCATGCCTTCGCATTATGAATCGTTCGGTATGGCGGCATTAGAGGCAATGGCATGTGGGGTGCCAGTTATTACAACCAATGTAACAGGAATTTCCAGTCTCATTGATGAAAAACACGCATCACTTATTACCACAGTTAATAATCCTTTATTGTTAGCATCTCAAATTGAATATTTTCTTCATCAACCGCATAAGCGGGCAGAAATTGGGGCTTCTCTACGGAAAAATGTGATGGATTTATCCTGGAGTCATATAGCAAATAAAATGGACTCGGTGTATGATTTGAGTAACAAGGGAGGTAGTTTATGAATATTTTAGTTGTAGCCCCACATCCTGACGATGATGTTATTGGATGCGGAGGCAGTATTGCTAAGCACAGATCTCTTGGGCATCACGTTCACGTCGTGTATATGACGAGCGGTAACGCGGGAAGTATAAAAATTTCCAAAAAAATATTAGGAGAAATAAGAGAAAAAGAAGCAGTTGCGGCATTAAAAGTGCTTGATGTTTCGCGTCATACGTTTCTTAGGATTCCCGATGGGTATGTAACAGTAGATGATGAAATTTTAAAACAATTTATCGAACTTATCCGTCAAACAAAACCGAATATTATTTATTTTCCTCATGTATCAGACGCACATCGCGATCATGAGCGGACACACAAAATTCTCGCGGAAGCAGTGCGGCGCGCAGGGGATGACGCGTTTCAGGAATGCAAAGGTACGCCTTGGAGTATTGGCACTGTTCTTTGTTACGAAGTCTGGACACCGCTTCAGTCAGTTTCCTACGTTGAGGACATAACAACATTTATTGATAAAAAATTAGAAGCATTAAGACAACATAAATCACAGATAGCAATTGTTCCGTATGATGATTCAGTTCAGGGATTAAATCGCTACCGTGGGGGGATGACAGGAAAAGGCACGTATTGTGAATGCTTCCAGATTCTTCGAGTGGATAAACTATTTTAACTATGCACGAAATTCTCGTTATAGGTCACGTTTGTATCGATGAAAACAGAATGGAGCATGACTCTTACAGGGGTCCCGGAGGTCCTGCCATGTTTATGGCAAAAATTTTTCGTCAGATTCCGGATTGTCATCTTACAATAATTGCACCATATGGCGCTGATTTTATACCATATACTCGTGAAATTTCTTTTTATCCACCTAAACCTAATGTATCAAACACGATGAGGTATACAAATACGATCGTTGAAGGAAAACGCACACAAACATGCGCGAATTGGGAAGACGCCAAACCAATTCCCATGGATAAAACATTCATTCAGTCTATTAAAGCTGCGGATACTATTTGCTTTGCTCCTTTAGCTCCCACAATTGAACAAGATTATGTCCGTGAAATTCTAACATTCAGAAAATCAGATAGTACCACCGTCTTATTACCCCAGGGATATTTCAGAGCGTTTAGCTCTGATGGTACTGTTCGTGTTGGCGAATTCACCGAGGCTTCCGGGGTGTTACCGCTTATCGATATAGTTATTGTTTCTGATGAAGATCATCCTGACATGCTGAATCTTGGCCAAGTCTGGTCGATACGTTATAAAAACAATGTGGTAGTAACACAATCAGAACGGGGCGCAGCAGATATCCTAAACGGAATAATAAAAGAGGTTCCAACAACTCCAGTGCCCTCGAATCAGATTATCAGTTCAGTCGGTGCCGGTGATGCATTTGCTGCAGGATTTATATATCAATTTCATCTTAGTCACGATATCGAAAAATCTGTTATCGAGGGTAATGTCATTGCTCGTCAGTGTCTTTTAAGGAGACCTGATGATATTCGAGTTGATGTATACTAAATTTATTGAGAAGACACATATGCCCAACGCACACAAAATTCACCACATTAGAATTCAACGTAAAAAGCAAGTAAAAAATCGACCGCGCCGATTTGTAGAAATATACATACCTATTGTCATTTTTTTATGTATATTTTCAGTATTTTTAGCTTTTGTTGTCGCGTTGATTCAATCTCAATTCCATCAGGTGACTGAATCACGAAAAACAGATATTCGGCGTATTCCTGTAAGTGTTCAAAATCATTTTCCATTGAAACCTTCGGTAGCAATTCGCGTTCCAATACTTTTATATCACTATGTTGAATACGTGAAAGATAAACGGGATACTATTCGCCAATCACTTGATATTTTGCCGAATACATTTGATGCACAGGTAAAAACATTAGTTGATGCGGGTTACACATTTTTGACAGCTTCAGAACTTGCGGATATTCTAGACGGAAAAATGGATATGCCAGCAAAACCCGTACTTTTTACATTTGATGACGGGCATTGGGATTTATATACAGATGTATTGCCTATACTTGAGAAATATCACGTGAAGGCAACAGCATATATCATTTCTGGGTTTATCGGAGGCGCTGATTTTATGAACAAGGATCAGCTTGAAGAGGTAATAAAAAGCGGGTTGGTGGAAATCGGTGCGCATACGGTTCATCATGTTGCGCTCGCTGGTAAACTAAATCCTGTGGTGCAATATGAAGTTGCCCAAAGTAAAAAACAGCTGGAAGATTCCTATCATCTTTCCGTTATATCTTTTGCTTACCCAGGAGGCTCATTTGATCAACAGGCAATTGATGTCGTGAGGGCATCAGGGTATAGGACAGCGGTTTCAACTGTACCCGGAATTGAGCAAAGTCAAACTAACCGACTATTTTTATTTCGTCTCCGCCCTGGATATCGTACTGGAGAGGCACTTATTAATTATTTAGAACTAGAAAAAAATTATCGGCCTTGGTAATTCTTCCGTTTTTGCCTAATGGTTTGAGAAACACGTGTAGCCCACACTTTCGGATGGAAATTAACAAGATACAGGGCGATAATAAGTCCTACAACAACATAAATGAATTCAAGGAGCGACGGACGCATAAGTAAATGAATACATTGAAATGGAAACATAATAAGAGTAAGTGCGACTAACAGATCCACGCCCCAGTGTTTTTTATAGATAAGGCCAATGGCACCGGCAATTTTCACTAATCCCAAAAGCATCAAATATGTTAATAATAAACTGTTATGAGTAAAAATATGTGGAATAACGCGTTCGCTTAAGCGAGCAAGAAGGTCGTGTGGTTCTTCTGATAATTCGAGTGTTACATAATGGGTGAATGTAGCAAGCATTTTTCGGCCAAATATCGCGATACCCAGCCCTGAAGAGAATTCAATAAGACCAAATGCCATTTTGTACGCGATAATAAACCACGATACATGGTAATCGGTCTCAATTTTTTCTTCTACATGTCGGATATCCATAATGCCATTGTATCAAAAATCCCCGCCCAAGGCGGGGATTTTGAAGTTATTTTTGAGTTTAAAAAGCTTATACAGCTCGTTTAACATTTTTTGCAGCTGGGCCTTTCGGTCCTTCTACAACGTCAAAAGTTACTTTTTCGCCAACTTGAAGTTCGTCAAATGTGACGCCACTTAAATCTGTCGAATGAAAGAAAAGGTCTTTTACTTCGCCATCGCGTGATATAAAACCAAATCCTCTATCTGTTTTAACTTTAATTGTACCATTCATAGTGTGTTTGTCTCCTTTCAGTCTTTATAGTATACCATTATTTAGCAGTAATTACCGGAAACGTGGTTATTGTGAGAATTTGAGAGTAAAATTGTTTATAGATCTATTATGAAGAATCTAAGGGTATTCACGCAGGAAGAAATTGACACGTTGAAAGCAGGTCTAGCATTTGAACACTGTATATTTGATAATAAAGTAGTTAAAAATCGGCAACTGCAAGAGACTACGTTCAGCAATTGTTCTTTTATAAAATGTGATCTAACTGGGACAAAGTTTAATAGTGCCGTATTTAAGAATTGTAACTTCGGTAATGCGAACGTGGCAGGTTGTAATTTTTTCTCTACTCAGTTTGTTGAATGTAAGTTATTAGGAGTTGTATTATCCCGGGCTAATTCGCTTATTGGGGTGAAATTAATACACTGTAACTTTGATTAGGCTGATCTTAGAGGAATCGATTTATCCGGCTTAGATTTATCAAAAAGTTCATTTTTTGAAACAGATTTATCCCTTACGGATCTTACCAAAACATCATTTATCAATTCTCGAATTGTAAATATAAAATTGGATCATTCAAAGTTAAACATGACTGATTTTCGCGGTGCAGAATTACAGGGCATTAATTTAAAAACGGATAATTTAAAAGGAGCAATTTTTACACCCGAACAATTAATGCAGTTCGCAGCGCAAATTGGAATCCATATATTATAGTACTCCCAAAACAGCAAGTACTAATCCAATAATGAGGACAACCACTATAATGTGTGATAGTCCAACAACGGCAATAATTCCAAGAGTTGATAAAAGCCAAATAACTAAAAGTACTCCGGCAATGACTCTCAGCGGTCCGGGTAATGCTTCTACAGCCCACAAAATAACGATAAAGATTAATAGGTCCCATAAGCTAATAGAGTGACCATTAAGAGAAAATAATGGGAAATTTGGTACCGTTATACCTTGGACATGTATATATCCAAAGAACCATAAGACAATAAGAATTAACACTATTGCACCTAACATATTTGTATTATAACACGTAATAATATCGATCAAGCGGGTTATTAATTGTGTTTAGTAGTGTTATACTACTTGATTATTAATTAGTCTGCATTGTTTTTTATTATGAAAAAAGAGGGGTTTAAACGTAAGATTCAAACGTTTATTGTTGTCATAATAGCGCTCATAGCGGTTTTTTTTACTTCCCCTAAATATTTTTCACAAGAACTTTATAGACCCTCTGGATCTGTTTTTATCGGAATGACGGGCTATTTTGAGGATTTTTATTATTATCTCGATCAATTTTATCAAGGGAAACAGGGAAATTGGCTTACGGAGAATCGATTTTCAATCGAACGGTTTCCCCCAACATTAGTCTATTTTGATAATGTGTTATTAGGAAAACTTGGCGGAATCATCGGATTTGAATCGTATGAATCATATAATTTTTTCGGGCTTCTATTTAAATTACTCTTTATTATTGGAAGTTTTTTAGTTATTAAAAAAATATTTCCAACATCATTCGATAAACAAATGACTGCGTTTTTAATATTTTTATGTTCAACGGGATTTCCTAATATTATTATTCAAAATGGAGCGATAATCGTTCGTCAGCCAACCGAAATATTTCGCAGTGCAAATCTTGCGCTTGCACGATTTGGTACTTCTCCTAGTGGTATGCTCGTTAATTTTTTGTTTGTGGTGCTCTTTCTTGTTGTACTTTCTGTTTATCAAAAAGAGCTAAAAAATATTGGTAATACAAATCATTCATTAAAACAGTTGCTACAGTCCAAAATCAACATATTTTTCGTAGTTGGAATAATACTTGCTTTTTCACTTATGATTTTCGCCGATCCGGTTATTGCATTGCTTTTTTTGTTAACAATTTTTTCTATTTTGCTTATAAATAAAATATCACCGAAAAGGATGCCGAGATTTTATACGATTGTTTTGTTATTAATCGTACTATGTGCCGGTCTCGGTTTAATATTCATTTTAAATGTCCAGGCAGATACAGTATATCGACTTGCGGATTCTTGGGATGTAACACAATATTTAGCACAAGTAAAATCCCTTGGAGTATTTTCGATTCTGAAAGGATTCAGTTTATTATTACCATTTGGGTTAGTTGGATTATTTTTGATGATAAAGAAGAAAGAAAAGACTATATATGAACAATTTGGAATAATTATCGTCTGTATCTCACTTATAGGGTATAGCGTCCCACTAATATTTCACATTTCGGTTCTTGGATTTAGGTTTCTATCTCCTTCTATATACATATTCTTCAGTGTGTTTGTTTTGTTTGCATTTGAATATATAGCAAGCAAAATTACGATAAAAAATTTATATACTATTTTGCTCGTCGGGTATTTTGGTATCAATCTAGTAGGGTATTTTCGTGCGTGGAGTGATGAATTTAAGCCACTTACGGAACCTTATTCTCATTTTGCTTATATTCCTACTGACCTTTATAAAGGTTTGGTATTCTTAAGAAACGCTAGACCTCTTGATGGGAATGTACTTGCATCTTCGACGACGTCTATTGATTTGATGATTCCCGGCATTGCTGGGCGATACACTTTTAGTGGACATTCATTAACTACATACAACGCACAAACGAAAGATAATAATTCGAGTAAATTTTTCTTTGAATGGACAGATGAACAAGTAGCACGTAATTTTTTGCGAAGTAATAATATTAGATTTATTTTTGTAACAGTGTATTCACAAGCAGTTAATCGTATAGATGTTTTTTATCCATTTCTAACCGTTGTATATGCAAATCCTATGGTCACCATTTATCGATATGATTATTAACCTCATTTAACCTCCACTGATATAAGACTGTAATGTATCTTACACCAAATAATTCATGAGAATGTTAAAGTGGAAAGAAGAAATGAGGTAATATCTATGAAAACAATGACATGTAGACAAATGGGAGGCCCGTGTGACGCTCCACTAAAAGGCAATACCGCAGATGACGTAATAAAAGAAGGGGAACGCCATATTCGTGAAATGGTGGCAAAAGGAGACGAAGCGCATAAAGGTCCGATGAAAATGATGGAAGATATGCGAAAAAATCCCGCTTCAGGAAAAGACTGGTATGTAACAACAATAAAAAATTTTGGTTTGCTTCCCGAAGACTAAATTACAAGTGAATTACTGTGATAAAGTGGCAAACTACAGCGGTGATTATGAAGATATGCCAAATGCCGTGATGATAGGGTATTTTTTTAGACTTCAAAAATAGCGTACCCAAAGAATAAAAAAGTCCACCGATGACGAATAGAGATAATATCGTGATAGAAGTCTGTTTCAGTAGCGGATACATGATAAGGAGACCGACCCATCCGAATGCCAAGTACATGAATACCGGAACCTTCGACTTGTAAATATAAAATATTGAATAGAATATCCCGAAAACGGCAAATAACCACACAAAAATAAGTGAAATACTCTGCAGCGTGCCATGAAGAAGATTAAGACTGAGTGGCGTGAACGTCCCTGCAATAAATACAAAAATTGCGGCATTATCAAGAATATATAAGACT